>Ga0228536_1000418_pt1 | contig 83986 bp, 66 predicted proteins | sample SJ1Smetagenome_FD_168611 | JGI IMG/M metagenome (GOLD analysis project Ga0228536, IMG submission 168611) | Enriched culture of PCE-dechlorinating microbial communities from Ithaca, New York, USA - SJ1.S | ecosystem: Engineered > Modeled > Simulated communities (microbial... > Unclassified...
GCCCGCGTTCGGGGTCACAATCAGTTTATTCCCATCCGCCATGATCGTTCCATACTCGCCGTATCCGTCCATTGTCACCACGGTACCCGCAGCAACCTGGACCGGTTCACTCAGCGTGATCTCGATTGTGTCGACGGTATATCCTTGCATCACGGTCAGCGTGGTGCCAACCGCGGTCACATTTCCATCCACATCACTTTTCGCGATGACGGAAGTAATAGTCGGGGCGATCGTGTCCAAAATCACGTATTTGAAGGTGACATTCTCGGTGTGAATCCCATCAGAGAGTGTGAATACAAGTCCGACGGCTGGATTGTAACCGCTCATGCCCGCTACAACTGCGCTTACCAATGTGTTACCACTGGCATCTTCCCAATTACTTCCCTTCAGCGTCCCGGTTTCATCCCAGGTGTAGGGCACGCCGTCATAAACGATACTGGTAACCGTCGAGCCATCCTGTCGATATAACGCCCCCAGGTAGCGTGCCAGGTCGTTCATCGCAGCAGGGTTGAATTCCACATCGTCGTAAGTGACCGTGTAGATGTTCGTCGCGTCATCAAAGACACGTGTTCCTACATACGTGTAGTCGCTGTAAACATAGCTCGGTGCCGAGGCAATTTCCGCGTCCAGCGTGTTCGTGATCACCAACTTGAAGGTCACATTCGCCGTATGCCAGCCGTCGTGAACGGTGATCGGCATGCCAGCCTCCGGGTTGTACGCCGGGCTAAAATAGTAGGCAACCATGGCGCTCACAAGCGTGTTCCCGCCGGCGTCTTCCCAGTTGCTGCCTTTCAGCGTGCCGGTTGGATCCCAGGTGTAGTCCACACCATTGAAGGTGATCTTGATAATGGTAGACGTGTCCTGGCGATACAACGCGCCAAGATAGCGTGCCAGGTCGTTCATCGCGCCGCCAGCCAGGAACTCTGCCGGGCTGTAGGTGGCGGTGAAGATGTTGTTGGGGTCGTCAAAAACGATGTCGCCAACATAGTCATAAACCGGGCTGTAGACATAAGTCACTGCCGAAGTGATCTCCGGCTCGAGCGTGTTGGTTACCTCAAAGGTGTATGCGTAAGTATTGTCAGGCGTGGTCCCATACATCGTCCCCCACTGGTTGCCTGCCTCATCCTTCAAGACCATGTAGAAGGTGACGCCGTTGGGGATAAAGTAGGTGTCCGTGATAGTTTCGCCAAAGTCGATCGTCCACTGCTGCAGGCTCGCATCATAGCTTATCGTTACCCCAGCTGCGTCAAACATCGCTTTGTCTGCATCTGTACCCCAGGGCGTTGCTTCGCTTGCGTAAACGCTGAATTCGGGCAATGTGCCTTCAAAGCTGTGGTCGATCTCCAATTCGTACAGGTTCAAATCGAACGCGTCCACCGTCAGGATGAAGGTGTCGTCCACCCCCAGCGTGATCAGTCCTTCAGCCGGGAGCACTGCTTCCATGACCGGGTCGGTTTGGTCAGTGACCACCAGGTTCGCAGTCGGCGAAGTCAGCGGGTTACCCGCCAGATCCTCGATCGCATCGGCATCAATATTAAAGGTGAAGGTGCCCAATAAGCTGGCAGTCTCATTGCCCGTGTAAGGCGTAACAGTCACAACATCGCCAACAACAGCCATCGTGCCATAAGGAACCGTGCCCATATAAACAATATCAGAACCAACGAGCGTCACTTCTTCACTTATCGTGAACGTGATCGTAGATACCACAAAGCCTTGAGGGACATTAAAGTCCCAGCCAACCATATTTACATCTCCGTAAGGAGCCACGCCGTGCGCCACACCCGAAAGAACAGTAGGTGCTTCGCCGTCGGTAACGGTGATGGTGATGGTTTCACAGTCTTCCAACAATCCGTCGCTAACGCATATGGTAGCAGCGTAATCGCCAGCATCCGTCTCTACCGTTGGGGTCCAGCTGAATTCCCCGGTTGTCGCGTTTATGGTCGCGCCTGTGGGAGAATTCTTAAGGCTGAAAGCCAGGGTTTGGGCAGGCAGATCCTCATCTGTCGCGCTTGCCGTAAAGGTCAGCGTTCCAGCGTTGGAAACACTCTTCGCGCCGATCGCAGTCAACACTGGGGCGTCGTTCACGTCCGTAACCGTGATCGTGAACACTTCCTCCCAATATTCGCCATGCGGGTCGGTTGCCCGGATCTTGATCCCGTAAGTGCCTTTGACCTCATAGTTGAACACTTGCGCGGTATTCAATACACCGCCAGCAACAGCAAAAGCAGCGTTATCCGGATAAGCGGTAGTGTCCACCAATGAATACGTAAAGGTCAAATCAGCAGGGTCGGGGTCGGTAGCGCTTAAATTACCCACCAATGCCGGCACGGGCATGTTCTCCTCCACCGTCGCACTGCTCAAAGCAATATCGGTCGGTGCGCAACTGCTCAGGTCGATCGTCGCTGGTCCGATGATACTGTAGGGGATTGCGAACGCGTCCGGCCAGTCCACCAGCATGCTTCCGGTGCCGATCGTCAGCTCTGCCGTTCCAGTCGGCACCTTTGCCTTCAGCGAGATCGTGATCAGGTTGCCAGAGCCCGAAACCGGGGTCGGGTCGCCGTCCACGCCGCGCTGTGCCATGCCAAACAAAATCGTGCCGCTGTTAGGATCGCCAGGCTCCCAGTTCGTCGGTTCGTACAACCCGGGTCTCTCTTCGCTGTCCACCAGCAAGCCGGCGTTGACCACGTTCGTGATCTCAATCAGGTCGGGGTCATACGTAACCACCAGGTGATAGCCGGTCAAAGCAATCACATCGTTGACCCGAACGTTCACGTCCACACTTCCGCAGGTGGTCGCCGTCGCAGTCGCCGGGTCAAAGGCAAGTGTGGGGATGGCATTAATAATAATGTCCCTCGCTTCCGCCGCTTGCGGTGCGATCAGCCCAAATAATAGGAATAAGGCGATCAATCCACTCAATAAATAATTCTTACCCTTCATTTTGTCCTCCTGTACTGTCTGTGTGATCTGGTCGATTGACTTGCTTGCGCCGGGTGATAACAACAATCCCAGCAATGATTACCAATGGCAGCGCTAAGACCCACCATAAACTTCCATTTCCTTGCTCTTCGGACTCTTGCTCGCTGCCCGAATCCACGTCCCCTCCCACCGCCAGTACAGCCGTCGGCTCTGCGGGCTCGTCCGTCGTCTCAACAGCCTCAACAACCGCCGTTGGCATCGCCGTCGGCAAAGGAGTCGCCGTAGGCGTTGCCGTCGGCATCAGGGTCTCGATCACGATGATCTGCCCCTGGTCCTGCACTGGGATCGGCGTCGCCACCACTTCCGGCGCGCCTTCACTCACCACGATCTCCGCGTTCACCCCACTTACGGGGATCGCCTCGCCCAGCCGATTCGCAAGCTCCACCGCCTCCACCGTCACCTGGCTCGTGCCAGCCTGCTTCGCCACAAAATACAGCACCAGCAGGTTGCCGCTGCCGCTCTTCCCCTCGCTGGGGTTGATCTGCGACATCACAAAGCGCACTGTTCCGGTTTCGTTGTCTACTATGTTAAAGAGGGTCATGCCGGCATCCAGAAAGGTTGCCAGTCCGGGCTGCACGCCCGCCTGGTCGGGGTTGGCGTCTTCCACCTGCAAAATCTCCGGGTCAAACCGGATGGTCAGGTCCACAGCGTACAACTCCGAAACGTCCCGCACCTCCACAGGCACTTCCACGCGCGCGTCCAGCGGGATCTCCAGGTCGGCGAACACGCCCACCTTGGCTCCCTCCTGCGCCAAAGCCGGCGCCGCCGCGAAGAGCGCCGCCAGCAAAACTAAAGTGATCACTGAGCTAACTTTCTCTTTCAATCGCATTCCTTCTCCCATATCAAACCCGTTCTTTCCGGGTAGAGTAGATCGCGGCTGCCGCGCCAATGGCGAGCAAGCCGGCAAAAAACAAGATAACGCCCGTGGCGGTCGGGCCGCTCCCCCGCGTCTTCTGGAGGATGTATCCGCTCCCACCCCCCGAGCCGGAAGCCCCTCCCTGCCCCGTCGTTCCCGGCAGTCCTTCTCCGCCCTCAGCCGCCCGGGTGGGCTCAGGCTGCGCGGTAGGCGCCACTTCTTCCGTCCCCCCAACCGGTGCGCCAGGCGTCCCCACCGCCGTGCTCGCCCCGCCAACAGTTCCGGTCGGAGCCAGCGTCACCGCTGCTCCAGCGGCGGTCGGCGTGGCAGCCACCGTTACGGTGGCAGCCTTGGTCGCGGTAGCCGTCGCGCTGGGAGGCAAAGTGGCGGTCATGGTCGCGGTCGGTGTCGCGGTCGGCGTGCGCGTCGGCGTTTCCGTCGGTGCCAGCGTCGCGGTCGGTGTGCGTGTCGCGGTAGCGGTCGCTGTCGGTTGGGCTGGGATGATGGTTATGTTACCGTTTTGTAGCTCGGGCAGGCTCAGCCCGCCTTCAGAGCGGGCAAACTCCGCCTTGGTGATCATAATCGCGCTGCTGCCAGTCAACTTGCCGCTGAAGGTCAGTTTGAGCAAAACGCCGTCCCCGCTCACGCCGGGGGTCGCCAGTTGCGTCGCCACCAGCCTGAAACTGCCGGGCAGGTCGTCGCGCTTCACCACTGCCAAATTCGAGAGCAGATCGCCAAATTCCCACTTCGCCAGGCTCAGCAAGTCGCCGTTATACTCCACCTGCACGTCAAAAGCGTTCAGGTTGTCCGCGTCGGTCACCAAAAGAGCAATTTCGCGCTGCCCGTTCACTTCCACGCTAGCTTGCGCCGGGTCCACCGCTAAAACAGTGGTATCCTGCGCTAAAACAGGCAGGGGCAAGGCTGTCAGCAGCAGGCTGACCAGCAAAAGGAGTGCCAATCTGAGGCGCGGGAAGCGGCTCATCAGGGCATCGCCTCCATCCCCTGCCCACTGGCAGTCAGAATGAGGGGTAAATATGTCGAAAATGGTCGCACGCTCACCGCGCCGTTTTCCAACGTCAATGTCACCGGCTGCGCGTCAGGCCAGTTGTAAAGTTCGCTGCCCGTCAATGACAAAATCGTGTCGCCGCCCTGCCCCAGGGCTTCAAAGGTCAGTTCCAAAAGCACCCCGGAGCCTGAAACGCCAGTTTCCACCACAAAGCGCGTGCAGGAATAGTGCACCAAACCCGGTTCGTTGACCATATCCATGCAGAACAATCCCTCGCCCAAAAAGCCACCCAGCGTCACCTGGCTGACCCATAAAAGCGACGGGTCGTATTGCACAAACAGGTCGAAAGCGAAAATGTCCACCCCGTCCGCCACCTCCAGCGTCACCACGCCCGTGGGGCTGATGGTCGTGTCGATCTCCAGCGGTGTGGGGTTGAGGAACACCCGCGTCGTCGGCTCCTGCGCCACCACAGGACTAACCAACACCGACAGCAGCATCAGGCAAAGGAGCAATGGTAGGGGTAAGCCCCCGTGCTTACCCGCAATCCTGTCATTCTGAGCTTCTTTTGCGAAGAATCTTTCTTCCGTCTTTCCACCGTCCAGATCCTTCGTCTCACTCAGGATGACAAACTCATCACCCGCGCCTTTGACCCCCTCTTTGGTCGAAGATCCCACTAGCGTAGCGGTGGGAAGAGGGGCGTCGCGAAGCGAGGGGGTGGTTCTTCTTTTCCTGTCATTCTGAGCATCTTTTGCAAAGAATCTCACTTTCATCTTGTCATTCTGAGCATCTTTTGCGAAGAATCTCTCTTTCATCCTGTCATGCTGAGCATCTTCTGCGAAGAATCTCTCTTTCATCCTGTCATTCTGAGCATTTGTCGCGAAGAATCTCTCTTTCATCCTGTCATTCTGAGCATCTTTTGCGAAGAATCTCTCTTTCATCCTGTCATGCTGAGCATCTTCTGCGAAGAATCTCTCTTTCATCTTGTCATTCTGAGCTTCTTCTGCGAAGAATCTTTCTTTTGCCCTTCCACCCCCAAGATCCTTCACTTCGTTCAGGATGACAGCAGGATGGGTGTCATTCTGAGCATCTTTTGCGAAGAATCTCTCTTTCATCTTGTCATTCTGAGCATCTTCTGCGAAGAATCTCTCTTTCATCTTGTCATTCTGAGCTTCTTCTGCGAAGAAACTTTCTTTTGCCCTTCCACCCCCAAGATCCTTCACTTCGTTCAGGATGACAATCGAAAGACTGTCATTCTGATCATCTTTCCGTAGGAAATGGACTCGATTACCCTGTGGGTGTGCCATTCCGCATCGCGAAGCGATCATCTTTTCGTAGGCCGGGTTCCGTCCCTGAACCCGGCATGCCCATTCACCTCGCCGTAGGGGCAGACTCTTGGGCACCACCCAGTAAGGGCCATGCCTGCCCGCAATCCTGTCATTCTGAGCATTTGTTGCGAAGAATCTCTCTTTCATCTTGTCATTCTGAGCTTCTTCTGCGAAGAATCTTTCTTTTGCCCTTCTACCCCCAAGATCCTTCACTTCGTTCGGGATGACAGCAGGATGGGTGTCATTCTGAGCATCTTCTGCGAAGAATCTTTCATTTTTCTTTCCACCGTCCAGACCCTTCACTTCGTTCAGGATGACAAACTCATCACCCCCGACTTTGTCGGGTGTGGGCTCTCTGTTCCTGTCATTCTGAGCCTCTGTTGCGAAGAATCTTTCTTTCATATCTCTACTGCATCCATCCCGCGTATGCGTCCACGGAATTCATGCCATAATTCCCGGCCACCATCGCCAGGTCAAAAATATCCACCTTCCCGTTCCCATTAATGTCGGCATCGGGGTTAAACGTGATCTTCCCAATCTCACCCGAAACTAACGCCACGTCAAAAATGTCAATCTGATCATTACTGGTCGCATGGCCGGTCCAAACCGCATTCCCGCCGATCAACCGCAAAGGCGGCAAAACATTGCCGCTTGCCAAAAGTGCGATCTGTTTGCCCATGGCGGGCGTAATGTTCAGGTAGCCCGCCTGACCGGTGGAGACGGTGTAAAGGTCCATCGCCACGTTCGTGAAAGCCAGGTTATCTCCCGGCACATTAGTGGTGGGGACGGTGTAAGGCCCCTGAAAAACGTTTTGCCCCACCGAGAGTGTAACGGGAATCCCACCCCGGTCCACCCTGCCCTGCAGGTCAAAACTCCCGCTGAGCGTGGTGGGTTTGATGATGGCAGGATCATACGCAACATTCAGCGTGTCGTTGGTATAGGCAGGCCAAACCGGCACACTATCCTTATTGGTAAACCGAGCCTGGCTGAAGGTCAATGGTGTTACGCCAGGGTTGCTACCCGCAAAGGTCATCGTAAACAATACACCCTCACCGCTTACAGTATCACCTCCCAACTTGATACATTGCAAACGAAAGTAGCCTGGTAGATTGTCCTTTTTTAAACACGAATCAAGGGTAACTGGCAAGAAATTACCGACTGCAAAACTTGTGATTGAAGCAAGGTTGGTATCATAAGTAATAATGAAATCAAACCCTCTTATATCAACGGCAGCTTCAACCCATACCTCCACCGCCTGGCTGTTACTGCCATTCAGGTACACACTGGCAGAGTTGGGTGAAAAATAAACAATGGTGCCCGTCTGCGCTGCTGCCGGTTTAAACGCAAAAAAGAAACTGCCCAAAACCATCAGCATTAACGTGATAATCGTCCAAAGCCTCTTTTTCATCACTGCCCGTGCCTTCTTTATGTTCTAAAATTACCGTTTCTAGAGCCTTTGCAGGCTGGGCGTTAACCCAGCCTGCAAGATTCTAATTACGGTCTAATTAATACTTACGGAAGCCAGGTCCCATAAGCACCAGCGCTGGTCAGGTCCATGTTTCCACCGACCAGAGCCAGGTCTCGAATATTGACGAGTCCGTCAAAGTTGACATCACCACAGTCATCGGTGACGTTGGTGATTAAGCAGGCTGAATTACCCCACTCACCACCAACCTTGCCAGCATCATCCAGGTCGATAACGTTGTTGGTAGTCCACATTGCGTTACCAGCACGCAGCTTAATGGTTGCCATAACATTGTCTACACCAGGCAGAGTGATCTTTTTACATAAGTCTGGTATTTCATCCCCTGTATCTACGTTGCAGTAGATGTTCAGGTAGCGCGGCATCACAGTAGTGATCGTGTATTCATCGGCAATGATGTTGGCAAAGCTAAATGCGCCAGCAGCGTTCGAAGTCGTCGAAGGATAGGGGCCATATCCAAGATACGTGCCAGTCAATGTAAACTTGGCGTAGTTGTAGTCTAAGCGCCCCTGCATTGTGACTGCGCCAGTTACCAGTGCCACATTGGCGTGAACAACATTCGGTCCTGTAATGGTTGCCAAGACCCGCCCTGGATCGATATCAGGATCTACCAGGGAGATGGTGACATCAGCAGTGCTCGAAGCCATGAAAGTGACAGTCAGAGCGAGAGGGTTATCACCAGCTACCAAGACCACTGGAATATCACAGCCGGTTGCTGTGCAATTGAACGTATCACCACCATAAACAACCACAGTTCCTTCTGGAAGAGCAAGATGCAGTGTGAAGTTGTTGGGGGTATCCATCAAGCCAACGTTGTTTACGTCGATAGTGATGTCTTTCGCCACACCTTGTTGGAAGGAACCAGGAAGGAGCGTTGAAACAATAACTGGTTTTGGATAGACCACCGCAGTTGCGGTATTGGTCGCCACAGTGTATTTGTCGCTACCAACCACATACTTCATTTCCGATGTTGATGTGTAATCTTTAGCGGTATTGAACACCATCGTGCAGGAGATCTCCCTGTCATATGGAGCGTCAACCGTAAAGGCACCATCAGCCGGGAATAGAGTACCGGTAAGGTTCCCACCCACTTCTGATAAGAAGGGGAGAATATCGAAGTCAACGATGGGTTCATACGAACAGACCGCGCTGGCGATATCGGCTTTGACAGCGTCAAATATCGTCAGGTTGAATTCAATATGGTTCCCATAAGGAGCTCCACCATCTGGATTGGTGATTGTGATAGTAGATTCACCCGCGTCGCCCACCAGGTAGTAATCGGGGGCTGTGCCGGTGATTTGAACGTTCTTGTAAACGTCAACAGCTGCAGTAAAGGTAGCTAATTCGACCCATGGTTCAGTTGAACCAAGAGTCTTCTTGCCTTTCAAGGTCAAGGTCAGGGGCAGGTTTGCTGTTTGGCCATTCTTGAAGGTAATACGGAAAAGTGAGTTGCTTGAGAAATCCGCGGGGAATGGACCAAAGCCGCCGGGAGCCCAGCCAAATTGACCACAAACGCTGGCAACTCCACTAACCATACAATCAGTGTAGGTTTCTGTTGTTCTTGTCCCCATTACGACCCATGTACCCGCGTCAGGATCAGGAGCCACCGGGAAGTACTCGAACTTCTCAATGTCTTCCATGGAAACGCCAACGATTTGGTAATCAACGATTGCCAGTGCGTAATACGCGCCGCCGGCATTGCTCAGGCTGATGTTGAATTCCCGCGGAACACCCGGGATGTATGGTCCCACAACATCGGTCGATGTGATGACCGGGGCGGGCGGAGTATTCAGGGTCGATTCAGTTGTGACACTGATTGTGAAGGTTTGCACCACACCAGTCTTCCAGGTAACCTCCACATCCCAACTCTGCGGGGTTTCGGTAACCAATGGGTAGATCCAGACGGCATTGCCAACAGTCGGATATGCCGCAGGATCCACTTTGACATCTTCCCAATTGTAAGTGGTTCCATTGTAGGTGAAGGTCGTGCCAGCAGTGGGGAAGCCAGCAGGGGCAGTGATTTGCACACCCACGCGATTGCCCTCTGGCCGAGGACCTACCGCCGGATACCATTCGATCAGACCATCAAAACTGATGTCATCACCAGTTACGGTCACACCCAAGGGGGCTTCTCCGACAACCTGTCCGGTTTGCCCGGGATCCCAGGCGATGGTGCCGGTTAGTTCCATAATTTGCCACCATGGATCTTCAAAGTAACTGCCGTATGGCGCATAAACAAAGACACCCGGGTCATAGTTGTAACGACCATCTGTGACCTTTAGAATATCAGGAGCCACGGTCATAAAAGTTACCGCTTCGTTCGCTTCATCCGTTCCAGTGCCGCCACTGAAGTCGCCACCAGTTATCTCAATCAATGTGGTTCGGCTTGGCTCAGACCCATAGGTGAATTCACGTAGGGCATAGCCATTTTCACTGGTGATCGTACCACCGCTGATATCCACTGTCATGGTTCCAGGATAACCAGCACGGTTGAAGATGAAGATCGCGTCACCTGTTGGGGTATTCCCGGAGGCGGTTGGTACGGGATCGGCAACATAAGCACCCGATGCCGTGATGGTTCCACCTGTGATGATCAGATCACCGGCTTTCATCTCAATACCGTTATAACTGCCGCCGATAATCTCGCCATCTTCTATGGTTAAAGTACCTAACTCAGGATGGAAGATAGCTGTCTCACCACCCTGTACGGTACCGCCGGTGATCAAGATGGTTGTCGTGCCATAGTACTCGCTGGGGGCAGCTGAGCCATTGCCAGAAATTCCGTAATAAAGACCGGTAATAGTTCCGCCGTTCACGGTTACAGAGGAATCCTCGCCATAAACAAACACACCATCAAAGCCAGTGCCTTCCAGCGTACCCTTAGTGAGGGTTAATAAGCCGCCAGCGTTAACCCTGGCAGCACGATTGCCACCAGTGATCTTGCCTAAAGCTTCAGTGGTCGTGTCGGTAACATTGAGGTTTCCTGCTGTAGTCACATTCAAGGCGTCAATAGTAGTCGCAGCCACGGTCGCTGTCTTGCCATTCAGGTCCAGGGTCAAGGCTTTGTCGACTGTGACAGTCTCAGGGATGATGATGTCAGCCAAAAGCTGTAGGGTTTGGTTGGTGGTTGAAGAAGCACCCTCAACTGCTGAAGCCAAGTCACAATATTCAGCGCCTGTGCCAAGGTTCTTAACTACCCCATCAAGGTCAACACTGGCACCGCCAGTGATTTCGTAGGGGATATCGAAAGCATCAGGCCAGTCCATCAAAATCGAGGTAGTACCATCGATCGTGAAGGAAGAAACCCCTGCTGCTTTAGGCGTAAAAGTTATTTTGATCAGGGAGCCATCACCATAGTCTGGGACGTTTATCCCTCCTGTGGCAAATTTGATCCTCTCAAAGACAAGACGACCGTTTGCATTATCAATGATGTCGTCAAGACCTGCAGTTACTTCCCCAGTCAGGAAGGTGCCATTTTCTACTTTTGTGACTTCGACCATAGCTGGGTTAAAATTGACCACCATGCGATAACCAGTTGTATCCGGTGCCGCAGTCACATTTACATATGCGACATACTCGGCATCACAGTTGCCAGTGATCGTTGCCGGGCTCATATTCACCTTGGTTGGGGCTGCGGTGATCTTAGGTTCATAGACACCATAGCCAAAAGGCCAGGTGTTATCTGCAGCAAAAATGGTGTCGAGATCAACATAAGGTGAGAAATTTACCACCTCAGCATTGATGGTATTGTCGCTAATATCAATCGTTCCGGTTGCGCCAGCGCGAATATAGATCGCAGAGTGATAATCACCTTCAGCAGGATCATAACCCAAACTATCATCAATCGTGAAGGTGCTGCCGGTAACTGTCAAGTTTGGTGTCGAGCCGCTGCTTGAAGCAAAGCGAATACCGTAGGAATCACCATCTGAGACGGGTTTGGTAAGGAAAGTGCTGTCCGTAACAACTAGGTTTCCATTACCCTGCATGTTGATACCGCTCTTGACGTTGGTGAAGGTGGAGCCATTGACTGTGACCTCATTAGCATAACCGCCGATGCCAACATAAAGACCGTCTTTGAAAATGGAGTCCTTAACAGTGATTTTTGAATTGCCCTTCCCACCATTATTCAGATTGATCCCATTGTTCGCAAACGTGTTATTACCATCAAAGAGGCAGTTTTCAATCAAACCGCCATTAAAGCTTTGCAGAATGAGCAAATGGCTGTCTGTGCGATCGAAATATATATTTTTGATCGTCGTGAATGCTGAACCATCAATGGCCAAAGCCGGATTGTTGATGAACAGAGAACCTTCCAGAATGGAAATGGGATCACCGTTGGTATCCACCGCGCCGATCAAATTGAAGAATTTATCATTGACTACCACATCTTCAACATACGTGCCGGCTAAAACATGGATCGTTTCGCCGTTCGCTGCCGCATCGATGCCGTCCTGGATCGTTCCGGTTTCGTTCAGATACCAATCCATAGGAGTTGTTCCAGGCATAAAACCAAGCCAGGGGCTGTAGGTAAGGAGAGCAATGTCTTTGTTGGTCCAGAGTTTGTCTCCAGTTCCACCTGGATTTGAGACGTGCTTTGGGCCTTTTGCCGAACCCCACCAGTTTTTGGAGATATCATTCGCAGCGGAAGAAGTTGAGCCAACACCACCAAGACCAGCGTTCCCGGTAATGGTGTTGAATTGGATGGTGTTCCCGCCCGCGAACAGTGCTATGCCTGCCCCAGATGTGTTGGTAATAGCATTGCCAGTGATGGTATTATGTGTAACGGTGTTGTTCGAAGAAGAAATCGAAATGCCATTTTTTCCATTAGCACTGACCGTATTGTCACTAATAGTGTTGTTCCCTCCAACACCTGGGGATAGCAGAATACCGTTGCTCGCATTGTTCGAGGCAGTATTTCCCACAATCTGATTTCCAGTAGTATCAGCGCCCACAAGCCCAATACCCTGAGCCGTGTTTGAATTAGCGGTATTTCCACTAATGGTGTTATTCGCCGCATTATATAGCGTAATACCCCAGTAATTATTGGTAGCAATATTGTTACTAATTGTACAATTGTCAGTGTTATCAAGCAGAATTGCGTCAGTCTCGCCATCTAATGCGCCAGTAACTGTAAAACCTGAAAGGCTCACGCCATCCGCAGTGATATGAAAACATGGTGTACTTGTATTGAACGCTTGAACTGTAACGGTGTCTGCACTTGCACCAACAATTGTCAGTTGCTTGTCCACAGTTACGTTTTCATTGTAGCTGCCAGCTGCCACATTGATCGTGTCACCGGCAGCAGCGCCATCAATCGCAGCCTGGATGGTTGTGAAATCGCATCCTTCCGCGCACACTGTACGTGTTGTCGGTCCTTGAGCCTGCACAGTCTGTGTGGCAGCAAAGAGCAGCCCCACGACCAGCAGGAGAATAAAAATTTTTCCAAACAATTTCTTACTCATTTATTTCCTCCAAAGTTAAAAAATAAGTTGATTTGTGTCCCGGCATTGAACGCCGGCTTCCGCACTGATGAAAAATATTGAACTTCCCGATTATTTCTCAATAACCCTCCCCGAATTGAAAGATTTTTTGATCTTGGCTGATTTTTGGAATAAAAAACCCACGCGGCACGATCGCCCAGCGCGAGGTATTGAACAAAAAGATTTGTAGTGGCAGTTGGCGCAACTGAATCACACCAAACAGCCCTCTGGCTCTTGGGCGTAGTCCCCTGGGATTGTTTGGAAGTCCCAGAATTTTCTGGCGTGATCCTGATCACCACACCACCGTTTGATTCGCGAAAACTGCCGCGCTCAGGCGTGTTTTTTGCAATTCTACGGTCTTCATTTGTGCCATTGTCTCCTTAAGCCTCCCCCGAGGTCTCCCCCAGGGCTTACCTTGACTTTGATTTATCGCTTCCCTCCGGCCCTCAATCCCCTCTGCCGGCGCGGATGCGCTTAGTCCTTATTTACATGCTGTTTTCGTGCTCTCCGCCCCTCCACCCTTCGCGATTCTTGTGCTAAATTGCAGATCGTTGGGGGGATTATTTGTTTCTGAAGAGCTCCGCTCTTAAAGTATTTACATTATAGCACCATATTCGTCAGATTCAAGACATTTGGCCTTTTGTTGGGAATTTTTAAGATTCCGTTTGTGGGGATGAAAGGATCCTTTCCCCTCCCCATTCCCATATGTGGGGGGCTATAGCCTTCCCCTTGGGGAAGGGGGACCGCTTGCGGTGGATGAGGTGTGCCTTCCCCTTGGTCGTAGATCCCCGACCTGTGCGCGCAGTGAAACGGAGGGGAGGAACCGCTTTCGGTGGATGAGGTGTTTGTGGATGGTCAACCTTACCCTCACCCCGGCTACGCCGACCCTCTCCCAGGAGAGGGATTGATCCCACAGCGCGGTGGATGAGGTAAAATCTCACCACCACAAGAACTGAACCAGAAGAGATGCCCATGCCTTTGCCAAAAAATCCCCACCTATCCCCTCTTGCGCGCACCCTCCGCAAGCGAATGACAAAACAGGAAAAGCATCTCTGGTACGACTTTCTTCGAGATTTTGAGATCCAGTTTTACCGGCAAAAAGTGATCGGGAAATACATCGTGGACTTCTACTGCCACTCTGCTAAACTAGCAGTCGAAATTGACGGCGGACAGCATTTTGATGCTGCCAATCTGCAAAAGGACATCGAGCGCACCAGGATGCTGAACTCCTATGGTATTGAAGTGCTTCGATTTACAAATGGTGAGATTGAAAACAACTTCCACGAAGTTTGCGCCAAGATAAAGGAGAAGGTCGAAGGCTGATTAGCCATCCCTTTGGTCGTAGACCCGTGGCCTGTGCGCGCAGTGAAACGGAGGGTAAGCGAAGCGGAAGGGAGTGAATGGCCGAAGATCCGCGGAACGGAGTGTAGGGGAGTGACCGCTTGCAGTGGATATCTTTACAGCCTTCCCCATTGGGGAAGGGGGACCGCTTGCGGTGGATGAGGGGGATGTAGTAGGTGGAGGACCGCTTGCGGTGGATATCTTTACAGCCTTCCCCGTTGGGGAAGGGGGACCGCTTGCGGTGGATGAGGAATGCCTTTGCCAACCGCTACCCTCACCCCGGCTGCGCCGACCCTCCCCCAAGGGAGGGCTTAATTCCTCCGTCTTCCTGCCAACCCGCCTTGAATTAACAGAACATTTGTGCTATTCTATTCCCGCGTGTTTTAATTCTCAAATAGCACCTTAACAAACAGGTTTTTACACTCAAATCGTCCGCCAGCGCCATCAAAAAACAGTGTAAATACTGTAAAAAGTGTAAAAACCTCAATCAGGAGCATAGTACAGCTCTTTCCCACTGGGTATTGCTCAGCAAACCAGATTCCAAAAGCCGGGGCGAGGGTTAGGTAATACTCAAAGAGAGATGATATGCAAAAATGCACCTTAAATTCTAAATTTGCAATCAAAACGCCCTTCCGCCCTATCAAAAATCGTTGCAATTATTGCAATTCTTGCAAATTAAGGCGATGTAGGGCGGAATGCGCCTCAGCCTGCCCTTGTGTCCTTTCACAAGGGTTGCGCACTCCGCCGAACCGAGATCTGATGGAGAAACGTCGGAGTGAAGGAACAGCACCTTCATTACCCTGAAGGGCACTTCGTCCGACCTACGAAATGATAAAACAAAAGCCGGATTGAACCACCCAACCTGCCTACGGGTATAATTACCCCATCCACTCATCCATCATCCCCAGGAGGCGCACTGTGAAATCCGAGAAATTGAAGACCTTCAACTACTCCATCGGCATGTTCGGCACGTCCATCCCCATCAACCTGCTCAAAACCTTTGCCTTCGCCTATTACGTCGACACCCTCGGCGTCACCACCACGCAATGGGCAACGATCATGCTGATCTACACCTTCATCGACGCCGCCGACAATCTGGTCTACGGCTATCTCTCGGACCGCACCCGCAGCAAATGGGGTCGCCGCCGCCCATGGCTCGTGATCGGCACTCCGCTGCTCGTGCTCGGGCTGATCCTCTTCTACACCACCCCGGCCGGGCTGAAAGCTAACGGGCTCTACATCTACGCCATGCTGTTCTACATCTTCACTGGGACGCTCGACTCAGTCATCAACGCCAACTATGGCGCGCTCTTCCCCGAGCTCTTCACCACCGATGCCACCCGCGCCAAAGCCAACGCCCTGCGCCAGGCATTCCAACTGGTGGCAATGATCATCAGCATCGCGCTGACCCCGATGGTGGTGGACGCCCTCGGCTGGTCCACAACGGCGATCGTGTATGGACTCCTCGGCGGAGCGGTGATCCTTTATATGGCGCTCACCAGCCACGAGAAACCCGTCACGGAGGAGGAGAAGAAACCCCAACTGTGGGACAGCGTCAAAACGCTCCTGACGAATAAGAAGTTTTGGGTGGCGGGCATTACCAACGCCTTCTACAGCGCCGGCATGTCGCTCGTGATGGCTGGGATGCCGATCTATGCCAAGTACACGCTCGGCATTGGCAGCGGGCAGCAGTCGCTGCTGTTTGGCGGGGTTTTGCTGGTGGCGATCGGCTCGGTGGCAGTGTGGGCAAATTGGGTGAAGAAGTATGACCTGGTGAAGGTCTGGCGTATGGCGCTCGGCTTTTTGGCGCTCTCGTATATCCCGCTCTATTTCGCCAACAGCTTCACAACGGCGCTTGCCTGCGCGATGCTGGTCGGCTTTGGCTTTGCTGGTGTGATCACCACCATGGACCTGGTGCACTCGCGCATCATGGACGAAGACCAGGCGAAGCACAATGTGCGGCGCGAGGGCATCATCAGCAACGCGCTCGGGTTCATGAACCGCCTGAATGGGCTGTTCACCAGCGCCGCGTACGCGCTTTTGGGCGTACTGTTTGGCTACGTCTCGGGCGAGGTGCCCGGACCCCAGCCCGGCACCGCCGCGCGCTTCTTGCTGACCGTCTTCCCGCTGGTGATGATGGTGCTCAGTTTGGGCTTTTCCTTCCTTTCGGACTTCAAACGCGTCCCCCTGGATGCGAGGGGTGAAGAAGGGTAAGCATAGGTAGTTGTACAAGGGCGGAATGGTGTTCGTTCCACCACTCTGTCAGTTCTTGCACGAATCGAGAAACCTCGGAGTGAAGGAACAACGCCTTCATTCCGACCTGTAAAAGATATGTTATTTAATTAGAAAAGACCCAACGAAACACCATTACACATCGAGCATGTGCCTCACAAAATTGGGGTATCTTCCACGTAAGGTTAGACTGCTTGATGACAGCGCCGTAAACATAAAGCGGGATTCCTGGCAGGAATCCCGCTTGTATTATTTAGCTGTCAACCTGGGAATTAATTCTCAGGTATTCATTACTTCCAGCTTAATCATCGTCATCATCGCTGTCAGCGTCTTGGTTCTCCTGGGGAAGCTCCTGTACGCTCGTCATGGGCTGCTCCGGTTCTGTTTCCGAAGTAGAGGGTTGGCTTATAGCTGGAATCTGTACAGCGACGATTTCATCGTCGTCATCATCATCATCATCTTCCTGTGCCAGTGGTTTTGGCGCGCACCAAATCGCGCGGCTCTTTTTTAGCAGCAATAGCACAAATATTCCGATTGCAAGCAGGATGCAAACAATCCGGGCAACCGTAGTCAGCAGCATCCGGCTTGTGAGCAGCCCATACCCGCTGACGAGCAGCATAACTCCTGCCCAAATAAGGGACAGGATGCCCGCCCATTTTTTACCCTTCAGCAGGATTATTGCCAACACGACTACCAAAACCAACCCCAATGCGTTCAGTCCCAGACCGATGTAACGCAGAACCCCAAAGGTAGCTCCACCTGGACGTCCATCCAGGAAACCATTCATGTCATCGCGCTGACCAGAACCCTCTCTGCCAAAAGGCGTTGTCTGATCGGAACTGTCTGGAGGGTTTCCTTGGAAACTGGGAGGAGTGGACATGTCCCCTCCAGATGGATAGTCCTTTTGGTCAGGCATACCTTCTGGCAGCCCGTCGGGAAACTGCCCACTCCCCGGACTGAATCCGCGGGACATACCAAAGCTCTGGTATGCGGACAGACCAGTGCTGATGGCGGCTAGCAGTAACATCGCGATGACCGCGATAATAATCAAGGTATTAGTTTTCTTTTTCATATGTTTTCCTTTTAATCATTCATATTTGAGGGCTTCAATCGGCAGCAGACTTGCAGCCTGGTAAGCCGGATAAATACCGAAAATAAGACCAACCACCGTGGACATCCCTAATGAAAGAATGACTACCTGGCTGGAAACGTTGGTAGTGATCAGCCCAGCATAGGATACCCCCCAGGCGATCCCCCAACCCAACAGCACTCCGATTACGCCGCCCAACACGGAAAGTGTCAACGTTTCGGTCAGGAATTGCATCAGGATGACACCTTTGGGAGCACCAACTGCTTTGCGCAGACCAATTTCGCGCGTGCGTTCTCGTACACTGACCAGGGTGATATTCATGATGCCAATCCCGCCGACCAACAGGGAGATGCCCGCGATCGCACCTAACAAAGTAGTCAGGGTGCCGCTGATGTTGGTCAGGGACTCGAGCATCTGGTTTTGACTGCTAACTGTGAAGGGGAGATCTTCGGTTAGGGTCAAGCTATGCTCGCGCCGTAGGGTAAATTCCACATCTGTCATTACCATGTCCACCTGGTCTGCATCCAAGACTGAAAGGGCAATGCCATTTACAATGTTCTCGCCATGCGACTTCGCTTGCGGACCAAACACCACCTCATAAGCGGTTTGAAGGGGAATGAGCACCAAGTCATCCTGGAAGCTCAGCCCAGATGAACCTTTTGCTTCCAAAACGCCTACCACTTTGAAATTCTTACCGTTAAGCTGGATCTCGCGCCCAACTGGGTTCAAACCTGCAAAGAGATCCTCAGCGGTGGTTGATCCTAATAGGACCACGCGGCTTTTTTGAAGATTGTCCTCCTCTGTCAGTTGCCGACCATTGGACACGGTGTAGCTGTTGACCCGGGTATAGTTGGGCAGCACGCCGGTGACGGTCGCGTTCGCGGTGCGGTCACCGTTCCTGACGGAGGTCATCCCTGAGTAATAGGGTGTCACTTCGGCCTGTTTACCCACAGCTGTGAGAATTGCTTCATAATCACTGTAGAGGATGGAGGTTGAAGCAGCGCCTGGGCGCTGGAAGGTGCGCCCCCCGGATACGGTCACCAGGTTGGTGCCCATGCCTTCCACGCTGGCGGTGATTCCGCTGGTAGCCCCCTGCCCCACAGACATCAAAGCTACCACCGCTGCGACCCCGATTACAATTCCAAGGATGGTCAATCCAGATCGGAGTTTGTTCGCGGAAATTGCCCGCAATGCAATGCGGAAATTTTCGAAGGGGTTCATGCTTCTGTCTCCTCCGCTTCATCAACCCGTGTTGTTGGGACCTCGTCAAGAATGTCATCCGGACGCGGCGTGCCAGCTACGAGTGGATGTTCAACTGGTTCGTCGCGAACGATACGACCGTCTTGGATTGAGATGATCCGCCGGGTATGGCGGGCGATAAAGGGGTCATGGGTGACATAAACGACAGTCTGCTTTTCCTCCTGGTTCAGGCGCTGAAAGATAGAAACGATTTCAGCGCCTTTGTGAGTATCGAGGTTGCCGGTAGGCTCGTCCGCCAACAGAATGGTCGGCTCGTTGACCAGCGCACGGGCAATGGCTACGCGCTGTTGCTCGCCACCTGAAAGCTGACTGGGATGGCTACGGGCACGGTCAACTAAGCCGACTCTTTCAAGTGCTTCCATTGCCCTGGTGCGGCGCACCTTCTGGCTCATGCCGCAGTAGTACAAGGGCAACATTACGTTTTCGAGCGCACTCGTTCGCGGCAGCAGGTTGAACTGCTGGAAGACAAATCCGATCTTTTTGCGCCGAATGGCGGCCAGCTGGCGCTCATTCATCCTCATCACCTCCTGGTCGTCGAGTCGATAGATTCCCTTACTTGGGACGTCCAGGCAACCCAGGATTGCCAACAGGGTGCTCTTTCCGGATCCGGAAGGACCGACAATGGCTACCATCTCACCATCATCGATTCGTAAACTGACCTTGCGAAGCGCTCGCACTTTAGTTTCTCCCAATCGGTAGGTCTTTGAGATATTCTCGGTCTCGATCATCGCGAATCACCCTGTTAGTTGTTGTTCTCTCCGCCGCCGCCAACAGGCATTTGTCCGCCACCAGGTTCAGCGCCGCCGTTCATCTCCCGTCCGCCACCGCCAAACAAGCCGCCCATGCTTGTGGAATTAGTGGTGGTGCTGGTTGTGAGGATGAGCACCACTTGCTGACCTACAGCCAAATTGCCAGTCACAATAACCGTATCATCCGATAATATTGTGCCCGAGACGACATCCACGCGGGTGATCATTCCATTCTCACTGGTCTGAACAAATTCCCCTGTGGTATCGCTCTGCACAGCGGTAGCTGGAACCACCAGGCTGGTGACTGGGTCTCCGGTTTGGATACTGACTTCAGCAGTAGCGTTCAGTGGAATAGAAGAGTCTGCCTGGTCCAACACCACTTCCACATCGTAATAGACTACCCCATTGCTGATCTTGCCAACGGGTTCGATCATCCGGACATAAGCGCTATAGGTTTTGCCGGGTAGAACGTCCACGCTGACTTGGGCCTTCATGCCTTCCTTCAATTTCACAACACTCGTCTCGTCCGCAGTGATGGTGGTACTGAGTTCCGACCGGTCCACCAACAGGATGCTGGCGTGGTTATTGGAAACCAAGATCCCAGGTTGATCGTAGATCGCTCCAACTATGCCATCAAAAGGCGCACGCAGGTTGACCGAATCAACACTCAATTTTGTTTGATAGAAATTGAGCAACTTATCACCAGTTGCATCTGCCGGCACCTCTTTGCTGGTAATGGCGGAAAGGTAATTTTGTGCTTCCTGGAGTTTGTTTTGTGCCAGGACAACCGCGCTGTCGTATTCAGCGATGGTTTGAGCGGAGGAATCCGACTTGTAAAGATCATACAAGTATTCCTTCGTGTCCATGTCATTCTTGGCATTGTACATGGCCGTATAGAAGGGAGCCAAATCGGATTCATAATGATCACTGGGATCTTCATCAGCCCAGTTCTCATAATCTGTCTTGGCTTTTTCGTATTTCTCCTGGGCCAGGACGTATTCGAAGTATGCATTGTCGATGGTAGCCTGATCTTTGTAATCCAGGTTGGTGCGTGCGTATTGGGCAGTGGTCAGGCTGCTCTGCGCGTCTAGGACTGCCTGCTGCGCTTCAGCAATCGCAGCAGGAGAAGTCATTTGGGCTAATTTGAGTTGCGCTATCTTCGTATTTTCCGGAAGCGAAGCCTGGTCCAATCTCATCAGGACGTCATTGGCGTGTACATTCTGCCCCAAGCTGACCAGAACCTCACCAATGGTACCTTGGATGGTCCAGGAGACAGTGGCTACCTGCCTTGGACTTATGGAGCCCGACTCTTCAAGCATGGGAGTCTGGGTAATCTCGGCAACCGTGCCATATCCGATCGTGGTCACGGTTTTCTCAGTGCTGGAGCCAGTTGTACAGCCAGCCAAAGCCAGCACAAACAAGACCAGCACCAATTTTACGAGTTTATTTTGCCATTTGGTGGACATAATTCCTCCATATAAAGTAAGCGTTATGATCACTTAACTTTACGCGTAAGGTCATGACATGCTGTATAGAATTGGTATAGACTAACGAATGTATTGAGTGTAGAAAAGCTTTTTTATGTGTTGGTAATGACGTTGGGAAGCCTTTTTTCTGGTCAGCGTGCAATTTGAATAAGAATGCAATCTGAACTGTTATCATGGGAGCATTCCACTTCATTATTCACCTCACCCAACCTCTTTCGATCGCGTAAAGCACAGGTGATAAAATCAAACCGTGATCAAGAAATCCTGATGCTTATCCGTTATCGCGGATGATCGTACTGAGGCTATCTAAATAGAAAGGACCCAACGTGACACTATTGCATATTGATCATGTTTTTGAACGAGTGGGGGTCAATTTGCCCCTGAATGTGATCCTGCCGGACGACCTCGCCCGCGGCGGTAAACCGCTGGAGGAACGCAAAGTGCTCTACCTGCTGCACGGTCTTTCCGATGACGCCTCCGCCTGGCAACGCTACACCAACATCGAGATCATCGCCCGCGAGCACGGTTTGGTGGTGGTGATGCCCACAGCCGGGCGCAGCTTCTACGCCGACATGGCGAACGGGCAGGCTTACTTCAGTTACCTCACCGAGGAGCTGCCCGCCTGGCTGGCGGCTGCCTTCCGCATCTCGAGCAAGCGCGAGAACACCTTCATCGCCGGCATCTCGATGGGCGGCTACGGCGCGTTCAAAGCCGCCTTCCTGCGCCCGGACCTCTACACCGCCGCTTGCAGCCTCTCGGGCGTGCTGGCGCTCAACGCGCTGCTGGCGCCGCCCGATAAGATCGAAAACCAGGCGCTGATGCACGAGTTTGACATGCTCTTCGGCGGCTTGCAAACGCTCTCGGGCAGCCTGAACGACCCGATGACCTGGCTGAAGAATGCCGCCGCAAGCTCCAGCTCCCTGCCCAGGCTTTTTGCTGCCTGCGGTCTGGAGGATGACTTACTGCCGCTCAACCGGCTGTTCGTGCAAGCGGCAGCGCAGGTTGGCGTCCGACTGCATTACCAGGAGGAACCCGGCGGGCATGAATGGAAATTCTGGCAGCGGCAGATAGAGAAGTTCATCTTAACCCTATAGTTTTCCTGTTTTTGTTTAGGAGAGAGGTCGGGTGTTTTCAAACACATGCACCCGACCTTTTTTGTTTACTTACCACGCGCTTACAACCCTCTTGCCTATCTTTTCCGGGAACCAGTACCTGGTGTGGTTGATGTAGCGTGTCAACATCAGCATGACCGGCACTTCGGTGAGCACGCCAACCGTGCAGACCAATACAACCGGTGAATCCGGACCGAAGAGTGTGATGGCAACTGCCACAGCCAGCTCGAAGAAATCCGAGGCAGCGATCAGAGATGCAGGCGCAGCGATATTGTGCGGCAGTTTGGCGGTGCGGCATAACTGGTACGAAAAAGCAGCTGAGATGATGTTCTGCAGCACCAGCGGAACCGCGATCAGAAGCACATTGAAGGGGTTCTTCAGGATGACGCTGCCCTGAAAGGTGAAGATGATGACGAGCGTCAGCAGCAAACCGATCGTGGTGATGCTGTCGAACTTGGGGACAAATTTCTCGTTGAAGAATTCCAGACCCTTGCGCTTGATCAAGACGGTGCGGGTGATTGCCCCGGCGGTCAGTGGGATGACCACAAAAAGGACGATGGAGAAAATCAAGGTATCCCAGGGGATTTGAACCTGGTTGATGCCCAACAAAAATGTGACCCAAGGGACAAACAGGATGATGATCAGCAAGTCGTTCACGGATACCTGGACGAGGGTGTGGGCAGGGTCCCCTTTGGTGAGGTTGCTCCACACGAACACCATCGCGGTACAAGGAGCCACACCCAACAAGACTGCGCCGGTCACGTAATCGCGTGCCAGCTCGGTGGGGATGAACGCCTTGAAAATGACATAAAAGAACACAGATGCCAGGCCAAACATCAGCAAAGGCTTGATCAACCAGCTGCTACCGGTCGAGATCACCAAGCCAAGCGGGTTTTTGCGCACGCTCTTGATGGACTGAAAGTCGATCTTCATCATCATCGGATAGATCATGGTCCAGATCAGGATGGCGATGGGAATGTTTTGATGCGCATATTGGATCTGGCCGAGGAAATTCGGAATACCGGGCAGATACTTGCTGATCAGGATCCCGGCCGCCATGCAAAGCAGCACCCAGACCGTCAGATATTTTTCAAAGAAACTGATACCAGCAGTTTTTTGCTGTGCCATGGGTTAACCTCTGCTCTTTTTTAGAATTGCGACAACTTCGTCGGTTTTAAGCACCTTGCCGTAAGAGACGACCTTGCCATCCACCACCAGCGCAGGCGTGGACATGACCCCGTAGGATGCGATCTGCGCGAAATCCCTGACGTGATCGATGGTCGTATCCATGCCCAGCTGCTCCAGGGCTGCTACAGTGGCTGCTTCGAGCTGATTGCACTTGGCGCAGCCGCTCCCCAACACCTTGACGCTCGCCCCTTCTGTCTTGGCGTTTTCAACTCCTGCGAATCTAAACTCGCTAATTGGACTGACCTCCTCAGAGGGTTTTTCTTTTTTCTTGCGGAAGTTTGATAGTACCATTCCTTACCTTTCTGACTTATTTCTATATGTATGGCTGCAGGGCATTGAACATATACCCGACAAGAATGATCCCGACAACACAAATCGCTACAAACAGTGCAAGCAGTTTTGGCTTGACTGCTTTCCGCAGCATCACCAGGGATGGGATCGAGAAAGTGGTAACCGACATCATAAAGGCTAAAACCGTGCCAAGTTGCGCGCCTTTGGAGAGCAGCGCTTCGGCAACCGGGATGGTGCCAAAGATGTCAGCATAGAACGGTAAGCCCAAAATTGTTGCCAAAAGGACGCCAAAGGGATTGTCGCGCCCGAGCAAGGAGACAACCCACTCCTCGGGGATCCAGTTGTGAATAAACGCACCGATGCCGACACCTATTAATATGTAGGGAAATACCTTTTTAAAGGTGGTAACCATCTGGTCTTTGGCGTAGGTCAAGCGGTCGCGCGTGGTCAAGTCAGGGGATTCGATGTCCACGCTGCCAGCCCGCAGGACAAAACTTTCGATGTAAGGTTCCATGTGTAGCCGCTCGATCAGGGATCCCCCCAGGATAGCAACCACCAATCCGAGGATGATATAGAGCAAAGCGATTTTTAAGCCGAAGATGCTGGTCAGCAGCACCAGGGAACCCAGGTCAACCATGGGAGAGGAAATGAGGAAAGAGAACGTAACCCCCAACGGCAAGCCGGCGGAAGTGAATCCGATGAAAAGCGGCACGGAAGAACATGAGCAAAACGGCGTGACCGTGCCGAGCAGAGCGGCGATGGTATTGGCGCCCAATCCGTGGAATCTGCTAAGGATCTTCTTGCTGCGTTCGGGAGGAAAGAAGCTTTGGATGTAGCTGATGAAAAAGATCAGGATGCATAGAAGCAGAGTGATCTTGATGACATCGTAAATAAAGAACTGTAAGCTGCCTACCCAGCGGTTGGCTGCATCGAGACCGAACGAGGTAAGCAGCCTGCCTACCAGGGCATTTAGCCAGTGCATCCCGAGTATTTGATTTTGAATGAAATCCCAGATGGAGATTGCCATGAATTACGCTTTCTAAAGGTGATGTTTGATTTCGAGGGAAAGAAGGTCAACTCTCGCAGCAGTCACATTGGGCTGGATCAACACTAACGGCAGTCAGTTGCTGGAGCATCACAATCGCTGCGGGCGCGCCCTTTGGACAAATGCGGTAGTAGATCCATTTACCCTCCTGCCGGCTGGTCACGATCCCGGACTCCAGCAGGATCTTCATGTGGTAAGAAAGCCCGGATTGCCCGCAATCAAGATTCTCCAGGAGTTTACAGGCACACTTTTCGCCGCCACGCAGCATCTCGAGCACGCGCAAGCGGGTTTCGTCGCAAAAGGCTTTGAACACACGTGCCTGATTCTGATAAACGTCTTCCATTCCTGCCTCACATAAAAATTTTTTGATGTATGCAACTATAATTCTCATCTCATTTTCTGTCAATGGGATGGAAGATTTCAGCCTTGGAGGAGAACGGTTTTGGTATAACTCCATAAAATGCCCTACAAGGTTTGGGATATTTTCCAATTTCGCTTACAATATAGGAGGAGAAGAAATTCGAGAAATCCACCAGTCGCTTCGGAGGAGGATAAGTTTAATGCCCCGATTCTGGCGAGTATTGTTGATATCCTTTGTTATCGTTCTTCTGCTTTATGGCATTTATTTCGCTTTGGGCAGACCCGTCATCCCCCTGCCAGTTATCCCTTACAAAGTTTACCCCGGGCAACCGCTACATGCGATCATCAGCTCTGATGGAGCAGATCAGCTTAGACTGACGCTCAACACCTCTGGCATGGTTGAGGTCACTTCAGCGGATCAATCAGTGGTTTCACTGAATTACACGCCGGATACGTTCGAAAACACGCTCGTTCTGGGCGAGAGGCTGCTCGTTGCACAGAAGACCGTGCAAGGTGGCGAAGTTGTCCCTGAGAGTTCTCCTTTTTTGCGGAAGTTGATCAATTGGGCCATCTCCTATTACTACTACATCATCCGTTTTCGTTTATCCGTTTTAGTAAAAGCTTTACCTTAGAAGCAACGTTCAGTAATCATTTAACAAGATATTAGAGGAAATAGACATGAACAAAACACCTACTTTCATCAAACTGCTATTGGCAGTCATCCTGGTCCTCGGCGTTTTGATGGCGCAGCAACCCCCTATGGCAACCGCTGAGATCGCCAAACAAGAGGACCCAACCAACTTAGTCCACATTGATATCACCTACGACCCCGGAACCAAAACCTACAGCATTGGTGGTTTCTCGGCGGAAGAGCTGCGCCAGGTGGGTGCACCCCAATTCCCTGACGAGATTTGGCAGGTCCTGGGTATGCTGAACAATGCCACCCTGAAAATCCAGGACGATATGATCGATGTCTTCACTGACGATCAGCATCTGCTCTCGCTTGCCTGGGATGGACCCTCCCGTGAGATACTGTATTCGCTCCTGAATGCCTACATCGAACTCGGGGATATTGACATGGAACGGGCAGAAGCCTGGATGGACAAAGCTGACATAGTGATCAGCTTGCGCCAGTCCAAGGAACTGAGCGAGCCGCTTCAGATCGAGCTCGCGACCCTCGTGCAGGTAAAGGTGGCGGATAACGGCGAGTTGACCGTGGAAGGCTTCCCGACTGGTATGTCGCTCACTCCTGATACGATGGCGCTGGTGAATGCCGCGAACATCGAAAACCTCAAGCTGTGCTGGAACAAAGGCGTGATCGACCTGCAGGTGAACGGTCAGATGCTGCCCCAGGCGACCCTGTTCCAGGGTGGTTTGAGCGTGATCGACAAGGCATTCGGGCTCAACCTCGGCGATCTCACCCCGATCTTTGGCTCAGCCTTCGGCGCTGGGCTTGTCATCGGCGATGCCGACCCGGTCACGGGCGAATGCATGCCCTAAGCCAACACCTGGAATAAAAGCGAAGAACCCTTCTTAATAGAAGGAGGGCTGCCCCTGTACCATTAAGGACAGCCCTTCGTGTTTTTATTTTTTTCAAAAACCCCCTCATCTTCCAGCATTACGAATACCATTATAAATTCAAAGGCGTCTCTTCGGGATCCTTGGTAATAAATCCTCGCAAGGGACAAAATAGCTTTACAATCTATCCAACAACTTTGCCAAAGGATTCCCCATGCCCGAAATGAACCTCCTCCGCCACATCACACCTGCCGAACAAGGGCTTTATCTCTTGCTGCCCTTCGAGATGCCTGCCAATACTGCCCGGATAAACCTGAGTTATGTCTATCAGACCCATGCAAGCGAGCCTGTCGCCATAACTGACGGCGAGTTCACCAGGACAAGACGTGCGAACATCGTGGATATTGGTCTGATCGCGCCGGATGGCTCGCAAGTGGGAGCCAGCGGCTCGAGCCGCTCGGAAATAACAGTTTCGGAAATGGATGCCACGCCTGGCTATCAACCGCATCCCCTCACGCCGGGTACCTGGCAGATCATTCTTGGCGCGTATGTGATCGCCCCGGAAGGCGTTGATGTGAGCATCAAGCTTGAGTTTTCCCTCAAGGTACCCCGCTGGCTTTGCGGCGACCTGCATGTCCACACCCTGGCTTCCGATGGCAGCCTGCCGCTGGAACACCTGGCGCAGCACGCCCTCATCCACGGGTTGGACTTCATCGCCATCACTGACCACAACCAACCGGTCGAGCGCGCGTCTTTTCCAAAGGTGGAAGGGCTCACGATCATCCCAGGGCAGGAGTGGACTCACTATAAAGGTCACAGCAACTTCCTGGGGCTCGAGCAGCCCTACCAAGGCAGTTTCATCGCAAATGACCTGGAGAGAGTGCAGGCGATCTTCCGGGAAGCTCATCAGAATGGCGCTTTGATCATTATTAACCACCCCTACGAGGTGAGTTTTGGCTTTCAGTATGACCTGAACGTTCTGGATTACGACCTGATCGAGATCTGGAACGGACCGATGCGCCCCACCAACCTGGAAGCCATCGCCCGCTGGGATGCGATGCTCAAGGCTGGTCGCAAGCAGGTTGCCACCTGCGGCAGCGATTACCATGAAGACACGTTCTTCCAGCGTCTGGCAAGCCCCTGCATCTATGTTCTGGCTGATTCCGCGAGCGAATCCGACATCCTCAAGGCGGTTAGTGTCGGCAGGAGTTACTTTACCTTCAGCCCTACCAAACTTCAGCTTTTGTTGGACGTGGAGGGGCAAACCTATGGCGCCAGCCTTACCTGGCGGGAAGGCTTGCAAGCCTCGCTGAAAGGTGTGGCGTTGGAAAAGGGCGACACCATCCGGCTTGTCACCCGAGAGGGAACGCAAGATATCTTTACGGCTCCGGAAAAGGGAGATTTTCAGACGCACCTGCCCGTATTGGGTCCCGGGTACTGGCGTTTGGAGGTCTGGCGCACTTTCTACAGCTTCCTCCCACCCATGCCCGCCCTGCTCACAAACCCGATCTGGTTTGACTCTACTGTCATCCCAAGTAATGACGAAGGGTCTGTAGGGTAATCACACACCTTAAACCAACACAAAAGCCCGGCGCTTTGCCGGGCTTTAATATTCAACTTTGCAAACTACTCCTTTGTTTTCAGCATACCCAAAAGCCGCTGCCAGCCTGACTTTGTACTCAACTGCCTCAGGCGCATCGTCCCAACAATCCCATAAGGCACGAAAAGCACGAAGATGACATAAATTGCGCCGGTAATAAAGCTCGCTGATTCTCCGATAAAGCGCCGCAGGGTAAAATCCAGCAGGCGCAGCCCAAACGCGCCAACAATCGCACCACTAAGCGTTCCCACGCCCCCGATCAACACGATCAGCAAGCCTGTCACGGTATACCCCAGGTCAGCAACAGCCGGACTGATGATTGGTTGGTATAACGCGTGCAGCATTCCAGCAACTGATGCTGTCAGCGAGGAAATGATCATTGCCACCACCTTGAAGATGGTAGTGTTGTAGCCGAGCATCTTTGCGCGACCTTCATTCTCGCGAATGGCAACACAAACTCTGCCTGTCGGTGAGGCGACGAAACGACGGTAGAAGAGGTAAGTCGCAACCAGCAACGTCAGCGCGATAGCGTAGAAACGCAGACGTTCCGTCACCGGGCTGAGAAATGCCGGCACAGGCACACCCTGCAAGCCCACATCCGCGCCTGTCAGGTTGATCATATCGCTGGACATGATGATAATATGGAAAACCGACGCCAATCCCAGGCTGACCAGGGTGAAGGTAATCCCCTTGACACGCGGCAAGACCAGGCTAAATAGCAACGCCTGGACGATCGCGGCCAGCAATACCAGCAGAACAACACCCCAAAAAGGCATCGACAATGTCTTGAGAGCTATACCCGTCAGATACGCCGCCACAGCAAAGAACATGGCATGACCAAAAGACAACAAACCAGTTATGCCAAACAGAAGATCAAAACTGAGGGCGAAGAGAGCCAGGATAAAGATCTCAATCCCCAGACCTTCGATAAACTTGGACATACTGCCCTGGTTACCCCAGATCATCCCTGGCGTTGAACCCTCGATCAGTCCAACCAAGAACGGCACAAGCAGCATAACTGCGAAAAAGATCAGGATACCGCGGTTTTTTGTGAGAAAACTGGTGTTATTTTTCATATCTATTCCTTGGTTCCCAATAAGCCGCCTGGCAGGATTAACAAAACAACCACCATCAGCAGCACCGTGGACGCGGGCACAAGAGGCGGAGAAGGCGTAAACACGATATCAGTGAAAGGTAGGGGAATGCCAATCTGACCGTATTTGATCATAAATTGCTGGATCAGCCCCACGAGGAGCGAACCCAAAGCCGCACCCGGGAAGCTCGTCAGCCCGCCAATTGCCAGGGCAATCAGAGCACTGAGCAAGAGCCGCTCACCCATTGTGGGGGTCAGACCAGAGGATGGCGCAGCCAGTGCGCCGCCAAATGCCGCCAGACCGACACCCAGGGCAAACACCAGGGTGAAGACCCGCCTAACGTTGATGCCAAGCGCTTCCACCATTTGCCGGTCCTGCACGCCCGCGCGGATGATCATGCCGATGCGTGAACGTTTGAGCAGGATCCAAACTAATACCAGCACGACAATACCGACAATCGGAATGAAGATTTCATCATAAACCCTCACGCGACCGCCTAAAAGCATTACGGTGGAGCAATGATTAGCGAACAGATCAGCCAGGTTTGTGGCAGGGCAGGCACCACCGGTGCCGGTGAAAAATTCGGGCTTTGGCCAGACAAATTCTGGGCGCCCCCAAACAGCTTGCACGATTTGCAGGCCGATCGTACCCAGACCCAGCGTGAGCATGAGCTGATAGATAGGGCGGTCATAGAGCGGCCGGATGAGGGTAGTCTCCATCAAGGCGCCCAAGCCGACCCCACTCACAATGGCAATCAGGATGGCAATCACGAACAACCAGTTGGTGCTCATGGCATACATCCAACTTGTGAGTTGAGCATTAAACACAACGGCAAGGATGCCAACCAGCAGCAATATAGCAGGCAGTAGAAACTTACGCCAATGGAGAGTATGAGACCTGCTCTCATCCCGGTTTAGCAGAGCAATACCAAACGCAGAAATCGCGCTGGTTACCAGAAGACCTGCGATTGCCAGGAAAGGAGAGATCTTTTCAAAGGTGGCTTCAGCGGGGATGATCCGTAATCCCTGATCAGCCATATAGGAGTATGTAATCGGGCTTTGGGAATAGTTGTTCAGATCCCAGCTTGCGATCGGATAACGCGTTAGAACCAGGGCAAGCAGCCCAAAACCAACTAGGATCAAAATCCAGGCAACAGTTTTTCGGGGCTTCGGAGCCAGTTTTATCTGCCTCGCCAGTCGCCCCCACAGGGCGGAAAAAGAGAACCCGGCGAGGATCAACAGAACCGGCGTCAGCACGTCAATAAACGTATCGGGACGCACATATACAGTCCATCCCACGTATGCGCCGATCATGTAGAGAGTTCCCTGGGCAAGATTAAGCACATCCAGCAGGCCAAAAATCAGCGAGAAGCCGGAAGCCACCAAAAAGGTAACCGAGCCAACAGAAAAACCTCGCAGGACAGTGATGAGCACATCCTTGCCAGACATCCCCCGCGCAGCGACGAACAGGAATGCCGCGATAACGGCGAGTATGATGATTGCTTTGGAGTTTTTGCGTAAATTCGTTTTCATAGTCAGACCTATGCAGCCCCAAGGTAACGATGAATCATGGCTTTATCCGCTTCCAGGTCTTTCATCAGCCCGGATGCAACGGATTTTCCTTCTTCGATGATCACGAAGTATTCAGCCAATTTACTCGCCACGAGGAAATTCTGTTCCACTAATACGACCGTGCTTTGCTCGGATAACTGGCGAATGACAGCAATCATATGTTCAATAATAACCGGAGCAAGCCCCTCACTGGGTTCATCGATCAGCAGCAGGCTGTTATCTGCCACCAACGCCCTGGCGATTGCCAGCATTTGCTGTTGCCCGCCTGAAAGTTCCGTTCCTCTCAGGTTGAGGAATTTCTTCAAATCAGGGAAGAGGTCAAAAATAAAGGTGCGTTTGCTGTCCAGGTCGCCCTTGTTCCTCTCTGCGATCTTGAGGTTCTCCTCCACGGATAAATCCCTGAAGATTGCGCGGTGCTCTGGCACAAAACCGATGCCAAGCGCGGCGATCTCGAAAGGCGGCATGCCCTGGACTTCCTTACCTTCGAAAATCACTTTTCCCTGGCGAACAGATGCCAAACCAAGAATAGATTTCAAGGTCGTCGTCTTACCAGCCCCATTACGACCGAGTAGTGCTGTAATGGATCCCTTGGGAACCACAAAATCAACATCCTGCAGGATGTGATACTGGTTGATAAAGGAATGGATATTCTGTACCTCGAGGATATTACTCATATTATCTCCATTCCTGTAAATTTCGAGTTAGTTGCCGTACCGGAAAACTCTTATAACTTAAGGTCATAGAGCCCTCCCAGGTATGCAGTTTGCACTTCGTGGTTTGCCGCAATCTCAGCGGGGGTGCCTTCAGCCAGCACACAGCCCTGGTGCATGACAGTGATCCTGTCCGATACACTCATGACCACGTTCATATTATGTTCAACCAGGACAACGGTCTTTGTCCCCGATTTCTGGACTTCCTGGATCAGCGTAATCAGCTCCGGCACCTGGTCGGTGGCCATGCCTGCTGTAGGTTCATCCAGAAGCAACAGTTCCGGATCCGGCGCGAGGATCATGCCGAGCTCAAGCTTCCGCTGGTCTCCGTGCGAGAGCACCCTGGCGGGCAGCAGTGCCTGGCTTTTCAAGCCAACCTTTTCAACCACTTCGGCGGTACGTGCTTCACAACGATCCATTTTTGCGATGTCCATCAGCAGGCGTAAATTTTTATCTTCCATAGCTTGCGAAGCCAGGCGAATATTTTCATACACCGTCAGGTTGGGGAATATGTTGGTAATCTGAAATGATCGCCCAAGCCCAAGATGGATCATGCGGTGAATCGGCTTACCGGTCAGGTCCATACCCTTATAGAACACTTTGCCACTCGTCGGCTTAAGGTTTCCACTTAACAGGTTAAAAAAGGTGGTCTTCCCGGCACCATTGGGGCCAATAATGGCATGCAGCGTGCCAGCTTCGATCTTGATACTAACGTCGTTCACCGCCGCCAAGGCACCAAAATACTTGGTGAGGTTCTTCGTTTCAATGATAGTCTCTCGTACCGTCATAACATCTCAATTCTTTACTTGATTTGCGGTTGTTGTAGAGGCTTAACATCGTCCCTGGAAGCCCGCAAAGCTTCCAGGGACACAAATAGTATAACGATTACTTGCCTGACAGACTGCCGATGGGCAGATCACCACAGCGGCTCTGTAGAGCTTCCGGAAGCAAGCAGGGAGGCTCAGGGCGGGTGGTGTCAACGTAGGAGTAGTAATTGCCGGTGGGATCGGTGACATTTTCGAGCTTGAGAATGTACATGTCCTGGAGGGCTACATGGTCTTCGGGGCGGATGTAGATTGTGCCCTTGGGACCTTCGAACTCAAGACCTTCCATGGCAGCAACCAAAGTTGCGGGGGTAACATCGCCGTTGGTCTTTTTGAGGGTCTCGATGATCATGATGGCAGCATTCATGCCGTCGGCATCAAACAGGTCAGGATAGACGCCATAGCGACCGCTCGCTTCAGCCACAAGGAAATCATTGGCAGCGTTCTTAGGAGCAGACCAGTGGTAGACGATACCGGCGGTGGTACCTACAGCATTGCCGTAGAAGACTGGGGTCAGCATGTTATCGATGAAGGTGGTACCGAGTTCCATGGTGTCAGTGACGCCCTGGTCCTTGGCAGCCTGGACGAGGGAGATGAAGCCCGAACCAGCCCAAGTGACGATGTAAGCTTCAGCGCCAGAGGCAGCTATTTGCTCCATGTAAGGAGTGAAATCGGTGGTGGTAGCAGGAGCGAAGATGTCATCAGCAACAAATGTGCCGCCATCCAGGGTGCAGGCGTCGCGGAAAGCTTCAGCGGAGCCGTGCCCGAAGGCGTAGTCAGCGGCAATCTGGATGAAGGAGGTGTACTTAGCTGTAAGAGCCTTACACTCGTTGATGGCATCCTGGTAGTTATTGCGGGAAGTGCGGAAAGTAAATTCGTTGAAATCCTTGCCAGTGATATCGTTGGCTGCAGCAGGTGCCACAATCAGCGGAACCTCATTGGCAAGAGCAATGCCCTGCAGAACAGCAGTAGCGCCGGAAGAGGCGGTTCCAACCAGGAAATCGACTTTCTGGATATCGATCAGTTCGTTTGCAACGGTGGTGGTGTTCTCAGGAACGCCGGCATCATCACGCACAAAAACCTGGATTTCACAGTTGTCGATCTTGAAGGTGCTTTCCTGGGCTTCAGCAAAGTTGAAGACTGGACCAGCAGATCCCTCGGAACCGGTTGCGTACTCCATACCAAGCATGAACGAACGCTGCATCATGGTGCCATAGATAGCCAGAGGACCGGTGATATCGGTGATCAGACCAACTTTGATGGGTTCAGCACAGGTCAGACCCGCGGCAGGCTCTTCAGTTGCGACAGGTTCTTCAGTTGCCACAGGTTCTTCGGTTGCCACAGGCTCTTCGGTTGCAGGTTCGGTGACGACCGGAGCCGCAGTGGGTTGAGCGCAAGCGCCCAGGACCATGCTCGCAACGAGTAGCATGGCGACTACAAAAAATATCGACTTTTTCATTTTTTCTCCTTGTAATTAGTCGTTTAATGATTGCCAGCGACGATTTCCGCCGCAGACTTTCTCAATTTGGTTACTCCCGCCCACTGTGTTTCAACGCGAAACCTAAAAGCAGCGTGTTCAGTGGTTCGGGTTTGTCCAGGCAGAGCGCATGCCCTGCACCGGGGACGACAACATACTCAGCCTGAGGGATGCGTGCCACCATCATCTCAGCCAGTTTGCGGCCTTTGATCTGGTCTTCCTCCCCCACCACGATCAAAGTCGGGCAGGTTATCTCCCCCAACTGGTCTGTGATGTTGTACGAAGTAAAGGCATCCATCAGTTTCACAAAAGAGCTCAGGTTAAGTTTGGCAAAATTATCATGTGCTGCGGGCAGCAAAGCTTCATTCTTCCTGAGGTACTCTTCTCCAAAATTCAGAAAAACAGAGGTATGAAAGAGCAGGTCAGCATCGTTGCGCTCTCCTGCGAGCTTCCACGGGTAGGATTGCAGTCTCAGCATCTGCGGCACTTCTGATACGCCGTCGATCACCATCAGGCTCCTGGTCTTTTCAGGGTGCCGCAGGGCAAAGACAAGGCTAATCTCGGAACCGTAGGAGATGCCCGCGATGTGGGCTTTTTCAATCCCAAGCGCGTCCAGCAAGCCTGCCAGATCGTCGGCATGCAGTTCCATTGAGTAAGGACCTTCGGGATGATCTGACTGCCACATCCCGCGGCAATCATATAACAGTACCCTGAAGTGTTTGGAGAGCGCCTTTGTCTGGAAATACCAGCTGGCAGTGCTCATCATGATCCCGTTGGATAGCACGATCACTTCCCCATCTTCGGGTCCGTGAAGTTCATAGTAAAGATTGATGTCGTTGACGGCCATCCTGGGCATTTTAAGTTCTCCTAAGCGGGTTCAAATGCAAGAAATTTTTTGGCAGCTTCGCCTTCGCCACGCATGACAGAAGTCTGCTTGAGGGGCATACCGATCTTGATGCTTGCCGGATCACTCAGGTCGAGCCCAACGATCTGCGCACTGATGCGCGGTCCTTCTTCCAACGAGACGATCCCAACACAATAGGGGTTCTTGGCATTGTAGCCGGCATCCGCCATGTTGGTCGGGGGAACATAGATCACGGTAAATGCTGCCAGGGTGCCCAAACCCTTCGTCTGGATGCGTTCCACCTGGTCGGAATGGCAGTTGGGGCAAATCTGCCGCTGGGGAATGGAGATGTTACCACACACAAGGCAGTGAGAGCCGATCAGAAGGTCCTCAGCAATTGCCTGGTTAAAAGCTTTTGAATGCAGGGCTTGGTCTGTCATCTTAATTCCTCTTTTCAAAAATGTGCACCACACAGGTCTGCCCAGTGCCGCCCACGTTGTGGGTCAGGGCATATTTGAGGTTACCGCGCAGCTGGCGTTCGCCTGCCAGACCGTGCAACTGCTTCCAAACTTCCACCACCTGCCCCACTCCAGAGGCACCCACAGGATGACCCTTGGACTTCAGACCACCGCTGGTATTGATCGGGTGGCTGCCATCCCGGGCGGTTCTGCCGTCGATCGCTGCCTTCCAGCCTTCACCCCGCGGGAAAAAGCCCAGATCTTCAGTTGCCATAATTTCGGCGATCGTGAAGCAATCATGAACTTCCGCGAAATCGATATCGTCAGGGGTCAAACCCGCCATCTCATAGGCGCGCTTTGAGGCTTTTGACGCTGCAGGGACTTCGCTCAGAGAAGATCTCTCAGCCAAGGCACCGTCGCTTGCCTGCCCCGAACCCACCACGAAGATGGGTTCATCGGTAAATTTCTCAGCCAGCTCCTCGCTCACCAGCAGCACCGCCGCCGCTCCATCCGAAACTGGAGAGCAGTCAAACAGGCGCAGTGGCCAGGCGATCATCGGATTTGACTTACTGTCCTTGAGGAACGCCATTTCGTCTTCCCATTGGGGAACGGGCAAACCTTTCTGTTCGGCTTTGCGCTGTTTTCCGATCATGACGTCTCTGATGGTCTGATTGAACTGAGCCTTGTCGTTTAACGCTCCATTCTGATGGTTTTTGACGCCTACGCGCAAAAGCGCGTCGGGGTCAGCTTTGTACTGATCGATATAAGCGGTTGCCATCGCGGCATAGAAGCCCGGGAAGGTGAAACCAGCCGGGATCTCAAACAGTGAGTCGGCTGCCAGTGCCAATGCATCTGTCACTTTAGCGCCAGGCAAATCGGTCATTTTCTCCAAACCACCGACCAGTACCATATCCACCTCGCCTGAGGCGATTGCCAGCACTCCCTGCCGTAACGCCACACCACCACTGGCGCAGGCATCCTCAATGCGGGTGCTTGCCACTGGTGAGATGCCCACCCAGCTTGCCACAATTGGTGCCAGGTGAGCCTGGTTCTCAAAATGATCGGAGGTAAAGTTGCCCATGTAGAAGGCTTCGATATCTTTCGGGTCAAAACCCTTCTGAACACTCTGCCGCAATTCCTGGAAAGCTTCCACGAACAAGTCGCGAGAGGTCTTATCAGGAAATACGCCAAATTTGCTCATCCCCACCCCAACAACAGCTACGCCGCGCGATAGTTTCTTCGCCATACCTTATTCTGCTTCCTTTCTATACGTGACTGCACCCTGGAGATCGGTCGGTCTGGCATGCTCGCCAGCCGCTACCAGGTTCATCTTGAGCAAATCATCTTCTATCTGATAGCAGCCTTCATACTTCCCAACCAAACCAAAAGTGTGTTTCTTCTGGTCCATGTCAATCAGACCTTCATCCGCTTGCCAGGTGCCGCTCGACACAATCCCCAGGGGGTCATAGCGAGCTTCAAAATTGCCGTCCTCAAGAAACAGGAAGAACAGACCAGGGTAGGACTGATCTTCAGTCTGTGTCCACTTACCAAGTAATGATTTGTCCATCTTCACTCCTTTTAAAAGTACTGCTTATCGGGCACAATGCCGAGTCGGTGGCATTCTTCGCGTATGGACTCTCTGAAATCAGGATGCGCAATCTTGATCAGGGCTTCCATGCGTTTCTTCACCGACAAACCGCGCAACTGGGCACTGCCGTATTCGGTCACGATCGTGTCCACATCCTGGCTGGGCACGGTCACGCCCGCGCCTGGTGCCAGGGTTGGGACGATGGTCGAAATGGTGCCATTTTTGGCTGTCGAGCGTAAGGCAATAATGCCTTTACCGCCTTCTGACATTTGCGCCCCGCGGTGCGTGTCGAGCTGACCGCCGGTTCCGCTGAATTGGCGTGTGCCGAGGCTCTGGGAACAAACCTGTCCAAGCACGTCTACCTGGATGGCAGTGTTGATGCTGATCATCTTGTAGTTTTGCGCGATGACGTACGGATTATTCACATAACTTCCCCGCATCACCAGCACGTCCGGGCTATCATTCATCCAATCATACAAAGGTTTTGTACCAATGGCGAAGGTCGCCACAAACTTGCCCGGGTGCAACGTTTTGCGGCTGTTGTCGGCTGCCCCCGCCTTCCACAAAGTATAAACACCATCAACAAAAAGTTCAGAGTGGATCCCGAGATGCTTACGATCGGAGATGAAATTCGCGATGGCAGTCGGTGTGCCGCCAATGCCCAATTGGATGGTACAACCGTCATCGATAAATTCGGCCACATACGCACCAATTTGCTGATCGATCTCGCTGGGATCCGCCTGGGGAACCTCCACGAGAGGGCTGTCGTGTTCAACGAAGTGATCTACCAGGGAAAGGGGAATCACCACGTCCCCATCGGTCCAGGGCAGGTTGCGGTTAACTTCAAGGATGACTATATCCGCAGCATCGATCATTTCGCGCTCCACAACCACACCCATCGAGAGGGAAACCAACCCATCCGCGTTGGGGGGTGTGCAGACACCTAACATCATGTCAAGATGACCATTAGTGCCCTTCAACTTATCAGTGCCGGCTTTGTGGAGGTTGTTTGGGGTGTAAGAAACACGCCCTTCATGGTGAACAGCCCGATCAGGATCGCCATAGAACCAGTTTTCATTAAATATGCGCCCTTCCATCTCCGGTCTCATGAAGATGTCATAAGCACGCATCGGCAGACAGGTCCAGGTGGTTACATTCTCAAGCCGCCCAGCTTGTCGGGCTAATTCTTCGAGCATGCCTACCGGTTCAGACGCGGCGATACCGATGGAAACAGTCATACCCGACTGAACCAGCCCCACTGCCTCGCTCATTCCAATCAATTTGCTTTGGTATTCCTCTTGCCAGGTCATTTATGAGCCCTCCATCAGGGCATGATAAAACAGGTAGCTGCCTGGTTGTAACCCACACCGGAACCGCAGAATACTACGCGCATGCCTGAAGTGATCTTACCCAACTTGACAGCGTCATGGAATGCGATTGGCAGACACGCGGAGCCCATATAGCCCCACTTGTCCATCACATAATGTGCCTTCTCAACCGGCAGACCAAGATTGTCCATTACCAGTTTGATACTGTTGAGGTTCACCTGGGTGAAGATGATGTGATCGATCTCACTCAGTTCAAATCCGCCATTGGCGGCGCATTCCCGCACACGGGCAGGCCAGCCTTCGTGGTTCACCGACGCAGGGAAAGGCGTGACCAATTTCACCTTGGTGCGGCCAGCCTCAACGCTTTCGACCGTGGCTGGTTCATAGGTGCCGCCGGAGTAAATGCCCCAGTTCTTGTGGTACGAACCATCGGCTTTGATCGAGCTGGAAACAAATCCGGGTTTATCGGAGGCGCCAATCACCGCCGCGCCAGCGCCATCACCGTAGAAGAATGCGGTGATATCGTGCTTGTAGTCGGAGAGCTTGTGCATCATGTAGGCGCCAATCACGAGGATGTACTTCAGATGCGGATTGGTGGCAATCAAGCCAGCAGCTTGTGTCAGGGCGGTTGGGAATGACGCGCACGCGCAGCCAACATCCCATGTGCCGGCATTGACACAGCCGAGCTTGTACTGGGTCACGACCGAAGTCGCCGGGGTGATGTAGTCCGGGCTGTCGGTGCCGACGATCACCAGGTCGATTTCTTCAGGGGTCAAACCGGCATCTTCGATCGCCGCGCTGCCTGCTGCTGCGGCAAGGTCCGAAGTAACCCAGTCCTCCGGGGCATAAAATCGGGTCTTGATACCGCTGCTATTCTCAAACTTACTCACAACTTCTGCCAGTTTGGGGTTGACCTCACCCATCCACTCGGCGAAGGTTTCATTGGTGATTTCATTTTCGGGGATGTACATCCCGCTGCCTAAAATGGTTGCGTAACGATTCATGATTTTTTCCTTTCAGTTAATACTTGCCCATAAAAAATATTGATAACGCAACTATGAACCCAAAACGATGCCGCCATCCACGCTGATGACTGCGCCATGAACATAAGACGCCTCGTCGCTCGCCAGCCAGGCGTAAACGTTGGCGATCTCTTCCGGTTTGCCAAGGCGTTTCAAGGGGGCATTTGCAGCCATTCCGGCAAGTACGTTCTCGGGCATCTTGAGGACCATTTCGGTCAGGATGAAGCCGGGAGCAACCGCGTTCACGCGGATCTGATACTTACCCAGTTCTCTCGCCCAGGTCTTGGTCATGCCAATCACGCCGAACTTGGTAGCGGCATAGTTGGTTTGACCAAAATTGCCATACAACCCCACCACGCTGGAAGCGCTCACGATTGCGCCGCCGCCCTGCTTGATCATGTAGGGCACCACAGCCTGGGTGCAGTTGAAGACACCCTTCAGGTTGACCGCGATCACGGCGTCAAAAGCTTCCTCGCTCATCTGACCAACAACTTGGCCTTCCTTAAACTTGACAAACTGGCTGTCACGCGTAATGCCGGCGTTGTTGATCAAAACGTCAATCCTGCCGTACTTTGCCGCAACCGCGTCGATCCATGTCTGCACTTCCTGGCGATTGACCACGTTAACTTTCCAAAAACTGGCATCATTGCCCAGTTCTTCAGCCAATGCCATGCCAGCTTCTTCATTTACATCGCAGATCACTACTTTTGCGCCTTCAGCGGCGAATTTCACAGCCGTCGCTTTGCCAATTCCAGCGGCACCACCAGTGATGATACAAACTTTATCTTGCAAACGCATTCCAGTCTCCTTTATTCAATTTGTTAGCAAAAAAAACACAACGGAAAAACCAGTATCAATAGTTTACTGGTACGGGGTTACAAATCGGTAACAAAAACAACCTCAATCCGACCTTGAAGATGCTTTTAACCTAAATAAGGGACTATTTATCAGCCTGTTAATTCCTGGAACAAAGTCCGCAGATCGTCTGACTCAACTCCGTACATTTTGCGACCTACATCCATCGCCTGGTTGTAGACCTTGCGCACCATGCTGATATTCCCCAGGGCGTGATAAATGCGCATCTGATATTGGTAACCCACCTCGAGCAGCGGTTCCTGCCTCACAAGGCGATTGCTCAACTCCAACCCTTTATCAAAATCCTGCGCTTCGATAGCCGCTTCGATGACCTTGCCGAGGCAGTCCAGGTATAGCCGGTGATAGTACTGTGCCTCGGGCATGAACACTTCCTGTAACGGTTCCCCGTCGAGCAATCTGCCCTTATAAAGTGCCAGTGCCCGCTCTTTATCTTCAATCTGCTGGCTCAACGCAAACTTCTCGAATTCATCGGTGTCCAGGTTGATCTTCATATGCGGGTTCAATTGGTACTGCTCACTGCTGCGGATGACAAACTGTGCAGCCTCTTTGGGCGGACGGTCAGGCTCCAGCGTCTGGTTCAAAGCGCTCAAGGTCACTTTAAAGTTATTGGCAGCGGTAGCCTCATCAGCATCCGGCCAAAAGAGAACCGCTAATTGCTCCTTTCCCATGCCCTTGCCAAAACTGACCGCCAACGCCTGCAGAAGTTGCCGAGCCTTATCCCGCTTCCATTGTTCGGCAGGGATGGTGTGCTTGCCCTTTCTGACCTCAAATCCACCCAAAAGATTCAAGCTCAATGTGTAGCCTGGATGGTATTTTGCCATGCTGGCTGGAAGGTTCTCGAGGATAGGAGAAATCAAATCCGGTGCGAGCCCCATCTCACGCGCGCGCAGCATCAAGGGATAAAAGGTGAAGGGGTCATCCGGTCCCAGCAAAGATCCGCGCGTTAACAGGAACTGGTATCGATGTTTCTGCACCAATTCCAACCCTTGCTCAAGGAACAACAATGCGGAACTCTTGTATCCCTGTTTATCCGCAGTGTACGCTTCCCAAAGGTACGCCGCTGCACTGGCAAGGGTATCATGTAATTTCTTTGCCAGTGAATCCGCCACCGAGAGGATATTGCTCGCGGCGTCAAGCTCACCTCCCATTGCCAGGGCAGCACCCAGCGATATCCTCACCAACAAGCCGATCCATTCATCCCCAGCGTTGGCAGCAATCACCAAGGCGCGATCACCGATACGTTTTGCCTCCTCCAGGTTGCCGGCATACCCAACCAATCGGCATAATCCCCACAGGGGTTCCACGTGGATCCGTACGATGTCGACATTCTCAATCGCAAACTCGTACAAGTTCCGGATTTCCTGTACTCCCTGCGCGTCCAGACCCTGAGTAAAATCCAACTGCAGTGCATGCCCCAAACGCATCTTTGCAACGGACTCCACGTAATTTGCCTGCAGTTGACGTGATACCTGCAGCCCTTTCTTGGCATACTGCCATGCGCTGGCAGAATCTCCCCGCAATGCGTGATAGAGCGAGAGCAGCAGCGTCGCTTCACGGTGAAACCGCTGCGGTCTTGTCATCAGTTGTTCGGAGGTTCCGGTTTCGAGTTTTTCGAGCAGTTTCAGCCCCTCATCCAGCCGCCCTGTGCGCAGAAGCAACCGCGCTTCAATATAGGATTGCGCTTCCGCGTACATTGGGGAAAGTTGGCGTGCTTTCTGCAAACTTTTTTCCGCTTCGGGCATCGCCCCCTGGTTCACCTGGTTCTCAGCAATCTGAGTCAGCAAGCCGGAAACTTCCAATGGAAACTCCACCGGATCCAACAGCTCCAGTGCCCGGTCGAGCAACTGCACGGCATTCACTGGGCGCAAGGTGTCCAGGTAAACCTGCGCCTGACCGCGCAGCGCCAGGCTCATTCCCCAGGCGTTGCGGGTGTTCTGGTAAAGACGCTGCGCAGTGCGGTAATACTCGAGAGCCATATCGAAACTTGCTTCGGTGCGTTCCACTTCCCCCAACAGGTAATTGCCGTAGGGGTATTGGCTCATTTCTTCTTGCGGGAGCTTCCCCAGCCAGTAGCGGATGCTCTGCTTGAGCCCTGACTGCAGTAAACGCTCCCCAACCTCATCCAGGATCTGGCGCAGTCTGCCAAAATCTCCGGCAGAGATCAGGTGGGAGATCGCCTGCTCCCAGTAGTGGTGCGCGCTGTAGTAACTCGCCAGCTTGCGGTGCAGCCCTTTCTTGAGTTCCTCGTCCTTCGAAAGACGGCTCAAGAGAAATTCACGGAAAATGTGATGATAGCGGAACACATCCGGCTTGAGTTGCTCGATGAATAACCCTGAATGAAACAGATCGCTCAACGTTTCAGCGCTGTTCTGGCGGTCCAGCAGAAAGTCGCAGGTGTCGCTATCCAAAAACTGCAGCACAGAGGTCTTGATCAGGAAATCCTGCTGCTCCGCTGACTGCACATCCAGAACTTCGTCTGCAAGATAATCAAAAAGGTTGCCCAGCGAACTGCCGCTTTCCTCTTCGAGCAGGCTCTCTATCGGCATGTTTGGCAAGGCTTTGATCGACTGCCAAACCACTTGCAGCCCGATCGCCCAACCCTCGGTGCGCTGATGCAGCCTGTCAAGGTCGTCCTTGGGCAGGTTAAGCTGGTAAGTGGAGCGGTAGAGCTGGTCGGTCTCGTCCGGGGAAAAGCTGAGCGAGTCCTTGTCAATTTCCAACAGTCTCCCCTTAACGCGCCACTTGTTTATCGACGGAAACTCCGGTTGTGTTCGGCTGAGGATCACCATGTGCAGGTTGGCTGGCATATGTTCGATAAACCAATTCATCATGCCCAGGATCTCATCCGATTCGTTCAAACACTGGAAATCATCCATAACGAACAGAGCTTCCACGTTTAATAAGGAAGTGATGGCGTTCGCCAGCGTTAGCAGGCATTCCTGCAGATCAATTTCGCTGTCTTCCAGTACGCGCAAAGCCGGGAGTCCAATCTTGTATCCCTGTTGATTAAAAGCGGAACAAAGGTAAGTCAAAAACAAGCGCGGATCGAGTTCATTGCGCGAAACGGTATACCAAAAATATGGCAGCTTAAGGGACTTGATCAGGCTCAGCGCTGAAGTCGTCTTGCCGTAGCCGGTCTCGGTAACCAGGGAGGTTAATGGGTAGTCGAGACTCTGCTTCAGCAGGCGAAGCACCCTCGGGCGGTCAAGAATGGAACTCTTCTGCGCCGGCGGTGTGAGCTGACTCAGAATGATTTGGTTTCGGTGAGTCATCAGAACTTTATTTTATCATCCACCGTAAAGTGCTAATATGGAATTTACGTGCTATATTCTTCGAGTAAAGGCGACGCATGCGTCGCCTCTACCACAGTGCCGCTTCAAATATCATCTCTTGTCGTCTAAAAGCTACAACCCGCGTTCTCCTCGCTGATACGGGGTGCCAAGGGCGGCGGGAGCGCCAATGCGCTTCTTACGCGCTGCCGAACTGCCCCAAATCAGGGCGACGACCGTCAGCACATAAGGCGTCATCTGCAGGAAGAAGACCAGGTTGGTGTTGTAGAAGAACGGGTTCGCCACCCCAAGCAGCATCGAAGGACCCTGGATGTCCAGCGCCAGGCGGCGCAGGATGCCAAAAAGATAGCCGCCCATGGCCGCTCGCCACGGGTTCCAATGGGCAAAAATAACCAGCGCCACAGCAATCCAGCCCTGCCCATTGACGGTCAGGTTGGAGTTCCAGCCCGGCGCGATGGCAACAGTGATGGCAGCCCCCGCCAATCCGGCAAAGCAGCCGCCGATGAAGGTATACAGGTAGCGCGTGCGGTAGATATTGACGCCCAAGGTGTCCGCGGCAGCAGGGTTCTCCCCCACAGCCCGCAGGTGGAGCCCGGGTCGGGTTTTGTTAATGTAGTACGCCACAATCGGCACGAGTAGATAGCCAAAATACACCAGCAGGTTGTGATCCGCGAATGCCACCGGCCCCAGGTAAGGGATCTGCGAAAGCAGTGGGATACTGGCTCGGGGAACGACGGGACCAGTCTGCCCGGTGAGACCTTCACCTAAAACCAGTGCCAGACCCGTGCCCAGAAAAGTGAGCGAGAGACCGCTGACGGTTTGGTCAGCCTGAAAATGAATAGTCACGACCGCATGGGCAAGGCTCAAAAGCCCGCCGGCGGCGATCGCAGCCAGCAAACCGAGCCAGACGTTGCCAGTATTGAAAGCCACCCTAAAGCCGGCCATGGCGCCCAGCAGCATCATGCCTTCAACGCCGAGGTTTTGGATGCCTGAGCGTTCGGTCAGGATCTCGCCAATGGCAGCGATCAGGATAACAGTGCCGGTGGAAATTCCGGAGCGGAAGATTTCGGTCCAGTTCATTGGGCGGTCTCCTGTGCAGGGCGAACCCATTTGATTTCATATTTGAGCAAAACATCACTACTGATCACGAGGAACAGGGTGATGCCCTGGATGAGGAATGAGAGCCCCGAGGGTTGGATTTCCCGGCTGGCTACCAGCAGCGCGCCAAACAAGATCGAGACGACGATCACAGCAAAGGGGTGGAGCTTTGCGAGCCAGGCCACAATCACGCCCGAAAAGCCGTAGGAGGTCGAAATGCGCTCCTGCAGGCGGTGGACGACGCCTGAGACCTCGGTCATCCCCGCCAAACCCGCCAACGCACCTGAAACCATGAAAACCAGGATGGTGTTGGCAGTGATATTGATGCCGGCATAGCGCGCAGCCCGTCGGTTATCACCGATAAGGGTGATTTTATAACCCCACTTGCTGCGGTAAACAATCAGGTAGACGATCACCGCGGCGATCAGTCCAAAGAGGATGCCGACGTGCAGGGTCATCCCCGAAAAAGCAGGCACCTGTTTGGCGTAGTCTGCCAATCGCGGCAGCCAGGCTACCTTGGGGAAGGTCTTGGTCATCTGGAAGCCTGCTTCACTCCACTTGCCGAAGATCCAATAGTTATTCCAGAGGACGGCGATGTAATTAAGCATTAGAGTAATAATAATTTCGTTGATGTTGAGTTTTGCCTTGAGCACGCCTGCAATGAAGGCATAAAGCGCACCCCCCAACATGCCGAGGGCTGCCATAAGTGAAATGATCGCCCAGCGAGGGGTGGTTTCGAGGTTCACAAGAGGCACCATCACCACGGCAGATGCCAGGAAGGCTCCAACAAAGAACTGCCCTTCCGCGCCGATGTTCCACAAGCGCATACGGAATGCCAGGCTGCAGCCTAAACCTATCAGCATCAAGGGGGTGGCTTTGACAATCACGTCCGAAAATGCACCCCAGGATCCAAACGAGGCTTTGTAGAGGTAGGAATAAACCTTGAAAGGGTCTGCGCCAGTAGCAGCGAGAATGATGGCGGAAATAATGAAGGCGAGCAGTACCGCCCCAACAGAGGTCACAATCGGCAGCCACTTGGGCGTATCTTCAGTGCGTTTGATGAAAACAGGATAGGGAATGTTCATTCTTCATCTCCCTGTTTGTATTTATCTCCCAAAACTTTACGTAAGACTCGCTCCTTTTCGGAAAGGTTGAGGGGTGGTTCTTCAGGTGGTGCGGGAAGTTCCGGTTGTGGGGGGGCTTCGACTGGCTCCTCAACTTCGGTGGATGGCTCTATCTTGGTTGGCCGCCCGGTTTGGGCAGATTCTTCGTAATGGCGGAGATCATCAAGAACCTTTTCAAAGCTTGAAGAAGCACCCTCATCAGGTGAGTCAGTTACTTCCGTTTTTCCTGGCAGGTCCTGCGGGAGCGTGCCGGTCATCATCAGCCCGATATGGTTGATGTCGAAGTCGCCGCTGCAGATCACCCCAACCACACGCCCTTCATACATAACCGCAATGCGGTCGGAGAGCGAAAGCAGTTCATCCAGATCCTCCGAAACGAGCAGGATCGCACATCCTTGTGAGCGCTGGTTGAGCAGCAATTGCTGAACGCTTTCAATCGCGCCAACGTCCAGCCCGCGCGTGGGCTGCATCGCGACCACCAGGCGGGGAGTGCTGGAGAGCTCGCGGGCGAGGATCAACTTTTGCAGGTTGCCGCCTGAAAGTTTGCGTGCCTGGGTGTGCACATCGGGAGCCTGGATATCGTATTCGGATTTCAAACTGGTCGCCAATTTATCTGCAGCCAAATAGTTCAGCTGCCATTTCTGGCTGACCGGCTGCTGATCGTAGCGCTTCATGATGATGTTGCTCGTCAGCGAAAGGTTGGGGGCACTGCCCACGCCGATGCGGTCTTCCGGAATGTGCGCCAAACCCTGGCTGATGGAGAAGGACGGCGGCTTGTTGGAGATGTCTTTGCCTTCCAGCCAGATCCTACCCGAACACGGACGCAAACCGGTGATGACTTCCACCAGTTCGCTCTGACCATTGCCTGCAACACCAGCGATGCCGAGGATTTCACCCTCATGCAGCTCCAGGTCCACATTGCGTAGAGCAGGCAGGTTCTTATTGTTTAATGCCGAGACGTCTTCCAGCCGCAAGACTTCGGGACCGGCAGTTTGTTCGCATTTATGCAGATTAAAAATCACTTCGCGACCGACCATCAGCGAGGCAAGGCTCTCACGGGTAAAATCCTGCGAGTCCATACGTTCCGCGGTCACGCGTCCGCGCCGCAGAACCGTCAGTTTATCGGCAACTTGCTTTACCTCATTGAGCTTATGGCTGATGAAGGCGATCGATTTGCCCTGGGCAGCCATCCCCTTCAGGGTGGTGATCAGTTCATCGGCTTCCTGGGGGGCAAGGACGGCGGTAGGCTCGTCCATGATCAGAATGTTTGCGCCCCGATAAAGTATTTTCAGGATCTCAACACGCTGCTGCTCACCAACCGAGAGTTGCCAGATCTTGGCAGTCGGGTCAATCTGGATGCCAAACTGTTCTGCCAGGTTACCGATCTCCTGGTCATACTTTTTCAGGTTGAGGGCAAAGCGGGGTGCGTCAAGTCCGATGAGGACATTTTCAGTCACGGTTTGATTTTCGACCAGCATAAAGTGTTGATGGACCATGCCAATGCCAGCGGCGATCGCGTCTCTGGGTGAATTGAAATTGACCTTTTCACCATGGATGTGGATTTCGCCGGACTGGGGCTTATAAAGACCGGTAAGCACATTCATCAGGCTGCTTTTACCGGCACCGTTCTCGCCTAAAAGGGCGTGGATCTCACCCGGGTAGATGGTGAAATTGACATGATCATTGGCTAAAACGCCAGGAAAACGCAGGACGATATCCTGCATTTCAACAGCGGGAACTGTATTTTTGTTTTCAGGAAAGGTCATGTAGTTTTCTTTTTATATTGCTGGGAGAGATGGCTCCAAAAGAGCCATCTCTCTAAAGAACTTAGCTAAGACTAAGGCAGTTCAGCGATAACGTTCTGGTTCCACCAATACATGCCCACGCCATCAGCGCAGGGAGCGCCTTCAGCATTGGCGAAGCAGTCCAGATCCACCTGGCGCAGGCTTTCGCCTTCAGCCAAAACAAGGTTGCCCTGGTTATCAGTGATCGGTCCCTTGAAGACGTCGAAACGTGTCGCTTTGCCGGAGAGGAACAAGGCGAGTTGGTCGCGGACGAGCTGCAGGTCTTCTGCGGGCAGGTCTTTGGCACCAGGCATCAGTTCCTGGCCCTCAATGAAGCCATAAAGACCGAGACCGCCTGAATCGCCATCGAAGTAGACGGCTTCTCCAGCAAAGGTACCTTCCATGGATTTCTTGACTTCAATGGCATACAGTGGACCCCAGTTCCAGTACATGGTGGTGAGGCAGGTCTCGAGCGTGCAGTTATTGATGTAGTCATAGGTGATGCCCCATTTGCCAGCAGGAGCTGCAATCGCGGGGGCGGGCGTATCCGCACCGGTCATCACGATCTGGGCGCCAGCATCGAAGAGCGACTTGGCTGCTTCCTGTTCGATGGTGGGATCGTGCCAGGTATAAATGAAGCGGACGTCGAGGGTGCATTCGGGGCAGGTTTTTGCCATACCAAGGGCAAAAGCATTGCCAAGGCGCAGTTCCTCAGGGATGGGGAAGGTCGCCATGTAGCCGACCTTGGTGTTGCCATCGAGTTTGGCGCGGGAGCCAGCCAGCATGCCGGCCAGGTACTTGATGTCTTCCATGGCACCCATGATATTGCCAAAATTGGTACCATTGGATTTGTATCCCGAAACATGGAGGAAATCCTTGTCCGGGAATTCGCCAGCAACCGTTTCAGTGGCATCCATGAAGCCGAAGGAGGTTGTGATGACCATATCAAAGCCCTTTCGAGCCAGCGAGCGGGTAACTTGCTCGGAATCGACACCTTCAGCAACATTTTCAACATAGGCGGTGTGCACACCGGGAACGTTATCCTGGACATACAGGCGGCCTACATCGTGGGCTTGAGTCCAGCCACCATCATCATGAGGGCCGACATACACGAATGCGACATTGAAGCAGCCTGCGATCGGAGCAGGCACCTGGTAGGCACCTTCAGCCGCAAGGGCTGATTCTGCTTTGCAGTCCACTGTTGCAGCCGGAGCTGCGGGTTCCTGAGTTTGGCAAGCCGCCAGGAACATACCTAAAACTAAGAAAATACTGACCAACGTTAACAACTTTTTATTCATCTTTTCTCCTGTTTGGGTAAATTTGGTGTCTATCGGGAGTTTTATTGGCATTCGCTTCCTCTCTACTCCTTTAAACGGCATGATCTAATTTTACAACAAAGCACAGGATTGGGAGAAAATTGGTTCTCTCAGATTCTTAAGTAAATGAGGAATCCTCCGGCAATTCTCCCTTCGTAAACCGAATTGTGCATCTCAACACAATAAAACGGTGGGAGTAAACCCCCACTGTACGGATCGGCGCCTGTGCCTGCGAAGCAGGGTATTAGTCCATCCGCTTAGTTATAGGCTGAATTGTGCAATTCAATCCGATAGAACCGCCGGCTTCCCCCACAAACTATTCCCTCCCCTGTTCACGACAACAATTTCACCGAAACAACCCATACCACCACTGCGGCACCTGGAAAAGCCGCATCCCCCGTCCATAAGCAAGGAACAGCACCGTCCCCAGCAGCACCACCGCAAAGCCAATCACCACATAATCCCACCAGTGGTACTTGAGCTCGTAGAGCCAGGTGCGCTTGTGCTGCCCAAACCCCCGCAGATCCATCGCGTTCGCGATATCCTCGCTGGACACGATCGCGTTCATCGTCACCGGGATGATCAGCGGAGCGATACGTTTGATCTTGCTGAACACGCCCCCCTTTACCGAGTCCAGCTCAAATCCGCGCGCCCTTTGTGCGTCCAATGTCACCTGGAAATTGCGCGCAAGGGTCGGGATGAACCGGAACGAAAGCTCCATCGTGTAAGCCAGCCGGTCTGGCAATCCAAGTTTGCGAAACGTGACACCATACGCACGCGAATCGACCGTGTACGGAATCATGATGAACACCAGCGAGATTGACAAAATGCGCATCAACTGCTCCACCGCGAACCACAGCCGTTCCACCGTCAAACCAAAAGTCATGTGCCGCCCGAACAGGTTAAACCCTTCCGGCCATACCAGCTTACCACCCTCCGGCACAACGCCGCCCGCCCCACCGCCTGTGATGATCGTGTTCACCACGATCATGGTGAAGAGCAATATCGAGATCATCAACCAGCCGCGTTTGGTATCCTGCCATGATAGCTTTGCCGAGGAATACCACAGGATGGAGATCGCGAATAGGATCGCCAACAGCAATGGGTTCCACGTGCTCGTGGCAGCCAGCAGCACAGCAAAAGAGAAAATGAACCGAGCCCGCAGGTCAATGCGGTCGATCAGGCTGTTTCGGTAGCGGTAATTCCAGGCAACAAGCATAGATGGCTGCAGTCCAGGCGGTCTGTCGGACCGCCTGGACCATTAAACCTGACTAACGACCGCTTTGTGAGACAATCGCGGAGTACGCGACCATCAATAACGGTAATAAAACCAAACCCCAGAGGATGTTGGTCAGGAAGGCGGGCAGGAAGTTCGCGAAGATGACGGTGTTCATGTCCGCGCCTGAAACCCACATTTCCGAAAATGCCGCCAACCCCATGCCCAACAGCACACCCAACACAACTGAGATCTCAGCAAAAATAATTGAGCGTAAGGATTTGAAATCGAAGATCAGCACTGAGAACAAGCCAGGCAGCAAGCCCATGATGCCGTTCCCCAGGTCCCACCAGACCCAAAAACCATAACCGCTGAGTAGATCCGCCAGGATATTGCCCACAAAACCGGTAATAAATCCCACGATCGGACCAAAGGCAATGCCGAAGAACATCGGAATCACCACTGCCGGGCGAACGCCCACATTGCCTGCGCCGGGGATCTGCCACAAGTTGAATGCCCAGGTGACCACCGCATACAGCGCTGCACCGATGGCGGCATACACGACTTCCTTCGTGCCAAAGCGCCACAAAGGTTTCTTTTCCTGCTTGGTAACTTCATCTGAATACATAACTTCCTCCTTTAATGAATGATTGGTTAATGATTAACCTGCCAGCTGGCTCAAAGTTTCAGCTCGCAGGAATTGACCTGTGCGTGGGTACATCTCGCGGTTCAAATCCAACAGCGAGGTCGGGAGCAAGCGCCATTGCCTCAGCTGCTCATTATCCGCAAAAACATCGTGTGGGCTGCCATCTGCCACAATCCGCCCGCCATACAGCACCACCACCCGATTGGCATAGGTTAGCGCCAGGTCCAGGTCGTGCGTGATGAACAAGATTGCGTCAAAACCAGGCGTTTGCAGGATGGTGTCCATGAAGGATTGATAATTCCAGTAATCCTGCCCCGCCGTCGGCTCATCCATCATCAAGATGCGCGACTTCATCGAAAGCACGGATGCAATCGAAACCCGTTTCTGCTGCCCAAAAGAAAGCGCCAGAGGCGGTGTGGGCAGTTCCTGCTCCAGGTGCACCGTCTCAATTGCCCAGTCCACGCTCTCTGCCACTCTCTCTTTGCTCATTCCCAGGTTTTCCGGCCCAAACGCCAGTTCTTCCCGCACTGTCGGAGCAAATAACATTTGCGTCGGGCTCTGGAAAACGTAACCAATCGTCCTGGCGGCATTTGCGACAGTGGTTTTCTTCGTCTCCACTCCTTCCAGCAGCACGCGTCCGCTGGTGGGCTTAAGCAGCCCTAATGCTTGCTTAACGGTGGTGGTCTTACCGGAGCCGTTATGCCCCAGGATCGCGATCACTTCTCCAGCCCGCACATCCAGGTTGATCCCATGCAGAACTTCTGGACTATCCACATTGTAATGAAAACTGACATCCTGGAAGGAAACCAAAGGTTCGCTGGTTGGGTCCAGCGCCGGCACAGCCAGGCGGCATTCCTTGCAAGGTTTTCCCTTTGCCCGCCTCATGACGGTTGGAGCAGGCAGTTTGATGCGCGTGTAATCGGCGGTATCCAGCAGTCCTTCCACATCCCCCTCGTAGGTGACACGACCGTTATCCATGTAGATGACTTTCTCAGGATGGATCTGCAGCACATCTTCAACCCGATGTTCCACCAGCAAGATGGAAAGCCCCTCATTCGCCAATTCCCTGAACGCCAGCAAGGCTTCTCTTGCCGATGCTGGATCCAGCGATGCCAGCGGTTCATCCAGCAGCAGGATGCTCGGCTCCATCGCCAGCACGCCTGCCAATGCGACCTTCTGTTTCTCGCCACCTGATGTGTAGTGGGTTTCTTTGTCCTTCAGGTGCAAAATATGCAGCCGCTCCAAAGCCTTCTCAGCCCGTGGGATCATCTCCTCGCGGGGCATGCCCAGTGATTCAAGCCCAAAACAGACCTCGTTGATGACGTAAGTCCCCAGGATCTGTCGTTCTGGGTCTTGCAGCAAGGTGCCCACGTGCCTCGAAATGTCCGAGAGCCCCATCCCCTTGACCGACTTGCCATAGAGCTCGATCTCACCCTGCATATACCCATGATAGGTGTGTGGGATGAGCCCGTTTACGCAGCGCATTAAGGTCGTCTTGCCGCAGCCGGAAGATCCAGCCAGCAAAACCACCTGCCCGGGATCCAACCGAAGATTGACGTCCTCGATTGCTGGTGTCCGCCGGGAGTTATAGCGGAAACCAAGGTCTCGAACAACCAGGGGCGGCGCTTGCAGCTCAGGCATTAAAGCGAATCCTCACTGGATCGTCCAGTTTGATGCCATTTGTCTTTGCCGCACTGCCGTTTACGACAGCGACCTCGATGAAACCCTCACTGTCTGTCACAGCCACAAGATTACCGATTTTGGCATGCCCATAAGAGGGCAGTATTCCGCGGATGACCTGCCCTGCAATAAACAGGGTGGCGCTTTCAAGGTGAGGCACCTCCGAAACGCGTACATTGGTTGAACAATTGCCAAATATGTCAATGATCACGATGCTGCCCTCAATTCCCTCGTCGGTCTTGACCGGCTTGGGTAAGGGTAAACGCACGGGGTCATCTATCACCGTTCCGAGCGTCTCCAGCGGTATACCAGCAGCCAGATGCGCGCCAACCGGTGCAAAGATGTCGCGACCGTGGAAGGTCGTATAAACTTGGGGCAGCCAATATTCGGGCTTGTCCAGGTGAACGATGCGAACCTCCAGGCCAGCAACCTCAGCATCCTCCAGCATGGGGGTGATCAGACCGTTATCCGGCATCACATAATACTGGTCGCCCAGTTTCGCCGCGATTGCCCGCCGTTTTGTGCCCACGCCCGGATCAATCACAGCCACGTGGACCGAACCGGCAGGGTAGTAAGCTGCCGCGCGCCAGAGGGTGATCGCTCCCGTCCGAATATCCTGGGCGGGAATTTCATGGGTAATGTCGGCAATTTTTGCATCCGGGGCAATCCCCCAGATAACCCCTTTCATCGTGCCGACGAAGCCGTTTTGGTTGCCAAAATCAGTTGTGATTGTGAGGATTGTCATTACATTAGATTAACATCGAGTTAGGGTAGAGTCAAGAGAAATGATGATATGCCTGGCAAAACTCAGCAGATGCCAGGCAGTCAGTTTTTCTACGATACGGGAACCTGGCTTGAGATCCGGTTACCCAAACACGACACAGGCGTAAGGTGGGAGCCAGAGGGTGCCCCCTTCCGTGAATTCCGCTGTGCCATATAGAATACTTTTTTGATCAAGCAGGTTCTGCCTGACCACCCATTCGGGGATCGCGTGTTCGCGTTCACTGAAGTTCGCCAGTATCGTCAGCCGCCCGCCCTGATTAAGCCGGGCAAAACCCAAAACAGATCCGTTCCGGGTGTCGATCACCTCCAGTTTGCCCCCAGCCAAACCCGGCAGGGTTTTACGCAGCTCAATCAGTTCACGCATGCCCGAAAAGACACGCCCTGGCAGGGTGTTGCCATCCCGGCGCTGCGCGTATCGCTCCGGATCAGCAGCAGGGCGGTGCACCCAGCGGCTGTCGTTTTTATGTTTTGGGTCATCCAGGTAGCTGTAGTCGTTCAAGGTGGCAATCTCATTTCCCAGGTAGATCAAGGGGACTCCGCCAGCAGTCATGACCACAAAGTGCAGCAGGAGGATGCGTTTAATGGCCAACTCTACTTCTTCCGGACCTTCCTCTGCCAGGGCTTTTTCAAGCCCCGCCAGGGAGGCGCAGGTGCCTGAGATGCGGCAATCGCCTGTTTTGGGATTTTCCTGGAAGGGAACCCCACGCGCGAAACTGCCCGTAAAGCGCCCGCGGTAAAACTCGTTCAGGAAGCGGCGGTGGTCGTAGCCGTTGATACCCAGTCTGGCAGCATCCTCGTCCGAGAAAGTCCAGCCGATGTCATCATGACAGCGCACATAGTTAACCCAGGCGGTGCCATCGGGAAGTGCAAATCTCTCCTCCAGTGCCTGCGAGAGCAAGTTGACCTCGCGCGTCGCCAGGCTGTTCCACAGCAGAGCCATCAGGAGGGGATTGTAGGAAAGTTGGCATTCCTCAGGCGAAATGTACTTGATCACTTCATCCGGATGTACGATCGCTTCTGACTTGAACAGGATGGAAGGGGCAACCACGCGCGTAATGGTATTGAACCCCTGCAGAATGGTATGTGCCTCCGGCAGGTTCTCGCAGGATGTGCCCAATTGTTTCCAAATGAACGCCACCGCGTCCAACCGGAAGATCTCCACTCCCTGGTTCGCCAGGAAGAGCATTTCTTCGCTCATGCGGTTAAAAACCACCGGGTTGCTGTAATCCAGGTCCCATTGATAGGAATGAAAAGTGGTCCAAACCCAGGATTGAATGTCTTCAAACCAGGTAAAAGCTCCCGGGTGTTCGTCAGGGAATATCTCCCTCAGGTTCTTTTCGTAGAGGTCAGGGACGGTCCGATCCGGGAAAATGCCGTACATGTCGCGGTAATCCGGGTCGCCAGCCTTGGCTTTGAGCGCCCATTCGTGTTCATTGGAGGTGTGGTTGATCACCAGGTCCACCACCAGGCTAATGCCTTCTGCCCGCAGATCCCGTGAGAGTTGTGCCAGTTCACTCATTGTCCCCAGGGGTGGGTGCACTTCCCGGAACGAGCTGACGGCATAGCCGCCGTCATTTTCGTGCTCTGGCATCTTGAAGAAGGGCATCAGATGCAAATAGGTCAGCCCAAGTTCCTTGAAATACGGAATCCTGGCGCGGATGCCTTCCAGGTTGCCCGCAAACAGGTCCACATAACAGACACCACCCAACACCTGGTTGGACTGGAACCAAAACGGCTCCTTCTCCCGCTGCTGGTCAAGTGCGCGCAAATCCGCGGGTCGATCGAAAGCTGCCTGCGCCATACTCTTCAGTAAGTTCTCAAGGTGATAGAGCATGTCATAGCGTTTGCCGTAGAGAACATGATACAGCCGAAAGAGATGTTCAAAATGGACTTCAAGATGCTGGTTAAACGCTAGCCAGGCTTGTGGATCATGTTGGATGGAACCAGCCAGTTCCTGCTCCAGCATGGGTTGGAGTCGTGTCAGCACACGCTCGGCTTCGAGATGGAGGTCCAAGATTCCCGCTTTCATCGGCTTTCCTCCCATGCCTGGTGCGCCAGGGCGAAAGCGCCATACAAACCCGCCTTACCCTGCAATCCAGTCAGGACGATATAAGACTCAAGCTGCTGGGTGATCAAAGGGGTCTGCATGTACCCGTTGATTAAGCGCGCAAAGTCACTCCGGATCATCGGCAGTAGTTGTTCCTGCGCCATGACTCCTCCACCTAGGATAATTCTCTCCGGGGCAAGCACGCAGGTCACCGAAACCAGCGCCAGGGCGATGTAATGGGCTTCTAACACCCACGCCGGGTGATCCGGAGGAAGCTGATCGCCCTTCAGTCCCCAGCGTTTTTCGATAGCCGGACCCGAAGCGAGCCCCTCAAAGCATGCGCCGTGGAATGGGCAGCTCCCCGGGAAAGGGTCCTGCTCAAGATCTCGCGCCAGCATCATATGCCCCATCTCCGGATGCAGGAAGCCGTGCACAAGCTTGCCCTCAGCGATCGCACCTCCCCCTATTCCGGTACCAATCGTGAAATAAACCAGGTTGTGTAACCCCTTGCCCGCTCCCCAGAGAGATTCAGCCAGAACTGCTCCATTCACATCCGTGTCAAAAGCGATAGGGAAATCGAATCTATCCCTGAAAAATCCTACGACATCCGCGCCTGCCCAACCGGGCTTGGGAGTGGCAAGAATGTGCCCATACCCCTCTGATGCAGGACGGGGGTCCAAAGGCCCAAAACAGGCGATGCCCAGCGATCGGATCGTGCCCAGTCCGCTTTGCTGTTGAAAGAAATCCGCACAGGCAGCGAGGGTTTGTTCGGGGCTGGTGGTTGGGATGCGCGTTTCAGCCAGGATGTGGTTGTTTTCGTCCGCCACCGCGCAAACGAACTTCGTTCCCCCACCTTCAATTCCGGCAAATAAAGCCTGAGTCATCAGCGACCTCCTACTGCTTGTCTGATCCTAAATAACCAGGTTGCGGGGCGTTGGGTCCGGTAGGCACGTTCGGCAGGTCCGGACCTACAGGTTTGAGCCAGACAAAACCGTAGGGCGCCAGTGCATAATCACCAGGTCGGACGGTTTCCCCCGTGAGCAAGTCAACAAACTCAGCCGCAGTCTCCGGGATCCAACCGCTGATCTCCCCGCTGCTCAAATTATTTAGCACCACCACCCGTTCCCCTTGCCATGCCCGTTGGTACGCAACCACCGCCTTGGAGTCAAAATTGAAGGCTTTCCAGGCAAAATCCCCTCTGCCAAAAAGGGCGTGTTCCTTGCGCGTCCTGATCATATGCCGCAAGCGGTTGAGCAAAGAATCCGGGTCAGCTTCCTGTGCCGCCACGTTCACCCATTGATAGCCGTAGACCTCATCCTTGATCACCGGTGCGTAAAGCCTTTCGGGCTCTGCTTCTGAGAATCCGGCATTCAGTGAGCCATCCCACTGCATCGGTGTGCGCACGCCGTTGCGGTCAAACAGGTCTACGTCATCCCCCATGCCAATTTCGTCCCCATAGTATAAGAAGGGCGAACCCACCATCGTCAGCAGCATCGAGTGCATCAACAAGATCTTCCTCTGGTCGTTATCCAGCAATGGCGCTAATCTTCTCCTAACGCCCATGTTGATGCGCTGCTTGGGGTCAGGCGCGTAAAACTCCCACATCCATTGCCGTTCTTCCGGCGTGACCATCTCGAGCGTCAGCTCGTCATGGCAGCGCAAAAAGCTCCCCCACTGGCACCCTTCCGGCAGCACCGGCGTACGCGCCAGAATCTCCTCAATTGGAGTACGGTCAGCTTTGGCGAGTGCCATGAAAAGCCGCGGCATCAGCGGGAAATGGAAGTTCATGTGCATCTCATCGCCATCACCAAAATACTCGATCACATCCTCTGGCCACTGGTTGGCTTCGCTCAGCAGGAGCGTGTCCGGGCTGTATTCATCCACAAACTTGCGCATCCGTTTCAGGTAAGCATGCGTCTCGGGCAAGTTCTCGCAATTCGTGCCTTCCCGTTCGAACAAGTACGGTGGCGCATCCACGCGCAGCCCATCTGCCCCCAGATCAACCCAGAACTTCACCACGTCCAGCATTGCCTGCTGGACTTCCTCGTTGTCATAATTCAGGTCAGGCTGGGTCGAAAAGAAGCGATGCCAGAAGTATTGCCCTCTCAGCGGGTCAAAGCTCCAGTTGGAAGTCTCCGAGTCCGTAAAGATGATCCTTGCTTCCTGGTATTTCTGATCGGTATCAGACCACACGTACCAATCACGGTATTTGGCATGTTCTTGGTGCTTAGGATCATGCGACGCTTGGAACCAATAGTGTTGATCGGATGTGTGGTTCGGAATGATCTCCACGATGATCCTCAAACCCCGTGTATGCGCTTGTTCAATCAGCCTTTTGAAATCCTCCAGGTTGCCGTAGGCAGGGAAAATGCCGCAAAAGTCGCTCACATCATAGCCGTCATCGCGCAGTGGGGAAGGCATGATCGGCAGCAGCCAGATCGCGTCCACTCCCAGGTCCCTGATGTAGTCCAGCTTGGAGGTCAGCCCAGGCAGGTCCCCCCAGCCATCAGCGTTCGAATCTTTGTAGGCGCGGGTATTGAGCTCGATGAAAATGGCATCTTTGTACCATGGAGTTTTTTGTGTCATGTCATTCTCCCAAATCAGTCTCTTAGCACTTGTGAGGCGTGTGCATTGCCCATTCCTTAAAGGTTGTTTTTTTATCGGAGGGAATCTTCTCCCTCCGCCAATATTCGTATCAATGTGCCACCTTCTCAGGTCTGCCTTTCATAATATGTAAGGAATGGATACTCTCCATTCCTTACGTTTTCATCGTCCCAGGTAAAGGATAAGTGTTGCTCGCTTCTCTGCCAGCATCCCAACCCCTACCCCACATTTACTTCTATCCTTTTACCGAGCCAGCCATCATGCCGCGCACAAAGTAGCGCTGCAGTCCGAGGAAGACAATCAACGGCAGAATCATACTGACAAAAGCTGCCGAGGTCATCAAGTGCCAGTCCTGGCCCTTTTCTCCAACCAGGCGCGCGACCGCGATGGTGACTGTCTGGTTTTTCTCGCCCAAGAAGACCAGTGCAACCAGGTAGTCGTTCCAAAGCCATAAGAACTGGAAAATCGCGAAGGATGCCAGTGCGGGAACAGACAGTGGCAGGATCAACTTGGTGAAGATAGTGAAATTGGATGCGCCGTCGATATACGCCGACTCCAATAACTCGCGCGGAATGGTACTGATGTAATTGAATAGCAGATAAGTCGCCAACGGCAAGCCAAAACCTGAGTGTGCCAGCCAGATGCCGAGGAAAGTTCCGTTCAACCCCATGCTCACGTAGTCTTTCAGGATGGGTACCAACGCGATCTGTAAAGGTACTACCAGCAAAGCCACAATGATGGTGAAAACCAGGTTTCGCCCGGGGAACTCCAGCCAGGCAAAGCCAAAGGCAGCAAAAGCGGCGATCAGGATGGGGATAATGGTGCCCGGGATGGTGACTGCCAGCGAGTTCAGGAATGCTCCTCCAAGGTTGTTGCCAGAGCGGGTGATGGTTTGACCCTGGGCATCCTTATAGCTGATGGTTTTACCGCCGATCACGTCCTTGTAATTCTTCAGTGTCAGGTTGGTATCAAATCCAATCCACTGATTTTCGGACACGATCGCTGTCCGGGTTCGCTTGTTGCCGTACCAGCTGATGATGCGGCCATCTTCAAGGGTGATACCGTTGCGAAACTCTTCGAAGGTGGCGGTTGTGCCCAATATTTCGAAAGGTTGATCCAGGTTCACCGATTCTGGCAGGACAATCCGATCCACTTCCACATTTTCCTTGTGCGGGAACACCTGCCACCAGCCACTTTTAAAGATATCCTCACTTTGACGGAAGGAGGTAATCAGGATGCCCAAAATAGGCACCAACCAAATGACACAAATGACTATCAGGATGAAATTAGTCCAGAAGGCAGCTGATTTCTTCGAGGATTTTAGAGTTTTCTTAGCCATTAGAACCCCCTTCTGGATTTAGTGTATTGGCGAACATTGTTGAAGATGACTGGTGTCACCAGCAATAGTAAGACAATGGCTATGGCAGAGGCTTTGCCGGCGTCCGTATAGGTGAAACTCTGCAAGTAAAACTCGTTGGCGATCACGTTGGTGCCGTTATTACCGCCCGTCATAACGCGCACAATATCAAAAGTTTTCAGGCTGAAAATCACGATCGTAGTCGTGACAGTCAGCAAAGTGCCTTTGATATAAGGAACCACCACCGAGAAAAACGCCTTTATCTCCGTTGCGCCGTCAATCCGTGCCGCCTCCAGCAACTCAGCAGGTACGCCTTTGATGGCACTCGAAAGAATCACCATGGCATAGCCGGTTTGCAGCCAGATCATGATAACAATCAGGAAAAAATTGTTCCATGGGGGAAGATTGAGCCAGGGTTGCGGAGTCCCCCCCAGGGCGGTGACAATTGCGTTCAACAGCCCTATTTCCTGGATGCCAACCCCAGTGCCCTTATAAGTGTAGATAAACTTCCAAATCACACCCGCACCAACGAAGGAAATCGCCATCGGTGTGAAAATGATCGACTTGTAGACCACTTCAGCCCTGGACCGATCTGCCAGGGTCGCGATGAGCAGACCCAAGCCCACGCTGAAGGCTGTGCCGAAGACCAACCACAACAAGTTATTGCGGAAGGTCTCCAACATGCGCGGGTCGGTAAAAGCGAACTTGTAGTTAGCCAAACCTACCCACTCCGTGCCAAGATAATTCTTGAAACTGGCAATGAGGGATCGCAGGACTGGGAGGGCGAGGAACCACCCCATAATGACAACTGCCGGGCCTACAAACACGAAGGGTTGCAACACCTTCGACGCCCTTTTTGGCAACTTCATCACCAGCCAGTTGGTCACCAGGTAGAGCAATGCCACGCCGCCCACGCCCCAAATAATTGCCACAACCACCTGGACGATTTGGGGAGCATTGGCTCTTTGAAGGAACATATATCCTTGCCACAATACCAAAAAAAGTCCGGCAGGGACCAGGATCGAAACAAAAATTTGCCCAAGGGTGGTACTGAACCACCGCACAAATTTGCCAACGAACCCCCCATCATTTGGTGAAGGATTATTCATTTGGGCAACCGTCATTTTTACCTCCTTTACCATACTGGTAGGGGTTGGAGAGCAGGATATACCTGCTCTCCATTTTTAACGTTGTTAGAGGCTTAACCTTATTGGCTCGGCCAGGAGGCATCGATTGCCTTGAGGGCTTCCTCGCGGGTAATTGAGCCGGAAACATAATCGGTCATGTACTTCCAGAAGGTACCAGCACCAACAGCCGCAGGCATCTGGTCTGAACCATCGAAGCGGAAGGTGGTGGCATTGCGGATGGTTTCAGCCACACCGCGGGTCACGGGATCCACGTACCAGTCGAGGGAAGCATCGTTATGGGTCAGGATGGCGCCACCCTGCTCAACCCAAACCTTGAGGGATTCACCGGTTGAGAAGTACTGAATGACTGCACGCACTTCGGGGCGATCGTTGAAGACGGCATAAATGTCACCAGCACCTAAAACTGGGGATCCGTATTCTGGTTTGATCCCGGGCAGGTAGAAGAAACTGTAATCCACACCCGCAACGGCTTCTTCGGGGAAGAAGGTGGTCACAAAGTTACCCTGTCGGTTGAACCAGCATTTGGGCGGATCCTCGAACATGGGTTTGGGGGCATCACCAAAGTTGATGGTGGGGATGGCAGCACGGCCGCCATACACATAGGCATCGTTGAACCAGATGGCTTCGATGTAATCGAGGGCTTCATTGACTTCGGGTGAGTCGAATTTGAGTTCGCCTTTGACCCATTTGTCGTAACCTTCGCCGCCAGCAACGCGCAGCATTACATCTTCGATCCAGTCGGTCATGGTCCAGCCAGTGGCAGCACCGGATTCAATACCAATGCACCACGGGGTGTCGCCATCAGCAGCGATTTGGGCGGTGAGGTCCATCATCTCCTGCCAGGTGGTTGGAACTTTATAGCCAGCTTCGTCAAAAGCCTTCTTGGGATAGAAGACAAAAGACTTACCATTGGCCCGAGCCCAAATACCAGCTACGATTTCACCATTGGGACCGGTCATCTTGCCCAGGGTCTGCCAGGCATCGCTGTAGTTGGTCTTGATCCATTCTGGGTTGATCAGGGTGTTCATGTCGATGGCATAGCCTTTTTCCACGGCATATCTCAAAAGACCAGGCTGCGGATAATCGACGATGTCAGGACGATCACCACCATCCAGGCGGATGTTGATGTTGGCTTCAAATTCCTTGGAGCCGGTGTACTGAATATCAATGCCGGTTTTCTCCTCGAAACCCTTGATGCTGTCGTTGAAGACGACCTCATCCTGGTCAGTGAAGGGACCAGCCATGGTTACGACTTTGCCTTTGTACTGACCGGCATAGGCGTTGGCGAGTTCCTGCCCTTGGGGCAGCGCGGCAACGGTTTCGCCAGTAGTTGGGGCTTCAGTGGTAGGGGTAGTGGTGGTTTGGCAGGCGCCAAGCACCATGGCCGCGATCAGCATCACTGCTAATGTTGACCAAATTACACTTTTCTTAGACATAGTTTCTCCTTTGAATCTAATTAATTGTTGAGACAATGGACAATCCAGGCGACTACTACTCAATTCCTCTCTTTGCTCTCCTTCCTATCTCCCGTGAAGATTGACGGGTGATTAAGCGTGTGGGCAGAGTGACCGAGCGGGACTCGGGCAGTTCTCCACGCATTAAACGGGTAAGTAATTTATACGACTCAACTGCTATCTCCTGCCCTGGTACAGCCACCGAGGTGAGTGTTGGGCTAACATAAGATGCCAGAGGAATATCATCAAATCCCACCACGGAGATATCATCCGGGATGGATAAACCAGCCTCATTCAAAGCAGAATAGGCACCCAACGCCACATTGTCACTCGCAACAAAAACAGCTGTGAACTCATGTGTTGATTCGAGCAGGGAGTTCATCTCCCGATAGCCGCTTTGAATGTCAAAGTCCGCTTCGCGCACCAATCTGGGATCAAAAGCAATGCCAGCTTTCTGAAGAGCTGATTTATAGCCATCCAGTCTTTGGGTGGCGGAGGTGTAAGGTAAGGCAGCATTAGTGATACAGGCAATGTTCCTGTGCCCCAAATCGATCAGGTGACTTACAGCTGCCTCAGCTGAAGCCAGGTTGTCTACATCCACAGAATGCAGGGATGATCCAGGGATATAGCCCATTAAAACTACCGGAATGTCGGCTTCTTCCAAAGCTCGCAGCCCAGGGTCATCCAATCGGGGGGTCATGAGTATCATACCATCAATATGGTGCGCTCGTGTAAGTTCGAGGTAAGTCTGCAGTTGTTGACCTGGCTCAACCCACTCCAGCAGTAATCCCTGCGAGTTTTGTTTAATTGCATCTAACAACCCACTCAAAATCTGGGGCAAAAACGGATCGGAAGCGATATATTGTGGAGCGCGGCTGATGATCAGGCCAATATTTTTTGTTTGATTGGAAGCAAGCGCACGGGCGGAAGCATTAGGATAATAACCCAGTTGCTGGGCAGCCAGACGGACCTTTTCGACCGTCTCAGGCCGGATTGAGAAGCGGTGGACATTGTTTAGGACAAACGAGACAGTAGTTCGTGATACTCCTGCCAGGTCTGCCACGTCCTGACTTGTAACTCTCCTACTCATTATTTTCCTTCGCAATTATTAACGCGCGTTAGTAATGATTAATAAAAGAATAACAAAATTTCAGGCGAATGTCAATAGCAAAACGGATTCTGATTGTACATTTCACTTTATAATCTATCCCTAACTACTATGCTCACTCGTGTCCGATACCTTCTTTCGAATCTATTTCGCATCCGCCCGGAGGATAATGTCCCGCAGTCCGTCGCGCGCAATTTCCGCCATAATGTCATCATCAACACCCTGGACATCAGCTTCTTCTTCATGGCTGACAGTTTCTGGAATATCAACACCATCATGCCTGTCTTTGCCGCCACCCTTACGGATAACCCTTTCATCATCGGTCTCATGCCCGCCATCGCCAACGCCGGCTGGTTCCTGCCCCAAATGTTCATGGCTTCCCGGGTAAATCCCACAGCCAGGATTCTTCCCCTCTCGGTCCGTCTTGGCATCTTTGAAAGGCTTCCCTACCTGCTCTTCGCCGGGCTCGCTCTTGCGATCCCTCATATTAGCAAGTCCACCGCCCTGATCCTCCTCATCCTGCTGATGACTTGGCGCGGCCTCGCTGGCGGCATGTCTGCCCTGCCCTGGCAGGAGGTTATGGCCCGCGTCATTCCCCTCAGCCACCGCGCGCGTTTCTTTGGTTTCTCTCGCGTTTTCGGCCAGGGGGCTGGCGTGCTTGGTTCTGTGCTTTGTGGCATCATCCTAGCCAATCTGAACTACCCTTACAATTACGCCCTCGGATTTGGCATCGCTGTCATCATCCAATGGCTTTCTTTTGCATCCTATATCCAAAACCGTGAACCGGAAGATCTGCCGTCTGCTCCTCCTGCCCGGGATCCCACCGCATCTCCAGCGAAAAAACCTGCCATCGATTTCCCGATGTTTAAGCAGATCATCAAAAAGGATGCCAACTTCCGCCTCTACCTGGTCGCCCGCTCTATTTCTTTCATCGGCAACATGGCGACTGCCTTTATTGCAGTCTATGCCATCAAAGCCTTTCACCTTCCCGATGAGCAGGCTGCCGTCTTCACTGGCGTCATCCTTGTCAGTGGCTTGGTGGGTTACGCAATCTGGGGAGCCATTGGTGACCGCATTGGTCCCAAAAAGATCATGGTCTTATCTTTCACCTGTTGGCTTGCTGCATTGATCATCGCCATCATCAGCAAAAATATCTGGCTCTACTACCTGGTCTTTGCCCTTTTCGGTCTTTACCAATCCGGAGTTGGCGTTGGTGACAGCATGCTCATCATGGAACTTGGCGAAGAATCTCTCCGCCCAACTTACCTCGGGATGGGTCGCACCCTGACGGGTTCCTTCCTCCTGGTTGCTCCTGTCCTCGCCGGCTCACTGGTGGCGCGATTTAACTACATCGTCATGTTTATCGTTTCTGCCTTCTTTATTTCCATCGCCACCCTGCTCATGTCTCGGGTCAAAGACATTCCCAGAAGATAGTCCTGAACATAGGAATAAACCAAAAAGACCCCGAATCGGGGTCTTTTTGGTTTGCTAAAGCCTAAACCTAAATAAAGAAATGCGTATTCGAATTGCTCGCTGCAGCTGCCATGGTCGCCACACCGACCGCTTCCACGCCATCAATCAACTCTTCCTGCCGGATGCCCATCAACTCCATCGACATCTGGCATGCCAGTAATTTAACCCCATTTGCTTGGGCGGTTCTAATCATCTCAGGCAGGGAGTCCACGTTATTCTTGCGCATGATCCCCTTGATCATTGCCGTTCCTGCACCTGCCATATGCATCTGTGAAAGTTTCAGCTTGTCTGCTCCCCGCGGCAGCATCCAACCAAACATCTTCCCCATGAAGGTCTTTTTCAGAGCAGGAGCTTTTGGCTTTTTGAGAATATTCAGACCCCAGAAGGTAAAGAATAGCGTCGCCTGCTGCCCCATGGATGCAAATCCATTGGCAATGATAAACGCCGCGATCGCCTTATCCAACTCTCCGGAGAAAACGATCATTGTCAGATCCTCGCCCTTGGTATAGTTCGCCACCTTCCTTTCACTAACTGGCGCTGCTTCCACGCCTCCCAGCCCCTTCTGCACCACTGCCGTGATCTCTCCAGTCTTGGTCTCAAGCGAGACCAATTGGTTCCCGGTCGACTTTGCCCACGCTTCCACATCCCGCGCGAACCCCAGATCCGTTGCCTTCACCGTCACCTGGTCTCCATCTTCCATCTCTTTCACTTTCGTGTAAAGTTTAAGGATCGGTCCCGGGCACTGCAATCCGCAAGCATCCACCTGGTAGTGCTTGCCCCCTTCTGCAACTCTCACTTCCTCTTGTGTCACATTCGCCATGGTTTGTACCTCCGTCAGCTTTGGCTCTGGCTTTTCCGCAGCCCCTAACTCATAAGTTTTAAATCCTCCGGAGAGGTTGTAAGCATCAAATCCCTTCTGCCGCAGCAGCCTGGTCGCAAAGTACGAACGCTGCCCGCTGGCGCAATTCACCAGGATCTTCTTATCCTTTGGCAGCTCAGCCAGCTGGCTTCTGAGCTCGCCAAGCGGGATGTTGTGCGCCCCCTGGACTCCCCCCACAGCCTGTTCTTCCTGCTCTCTCACGTCCAGCCGGAACCACTCAGCGTCATCCAACGCCGCCACCTCATCCCAGTGTTTCACTGGGCAGTCTCCCCTGAGCACGTTCCCAGCCGCAAATCCGATATTATTTACAGGATCTCTCGACGAGCCAAAAGGCGGTGCGTAGCTCAGTTCCAGATCTTCCAGGTCGAAAACCGTCAATTTGCCGTGCATCGCTGTCGCGATCACGTCAATGCGCTTCTCCACCCCGGTCGTTCCCACCGCCTGGGCGCCGTAGATCTGCCCCTCCGGTCCAAACAAAAGTTTCAGATGGATTGGGGATGCCCCTGGGTAATACCCAGCGTGGTTGTTATTATGTGTCGCCACAGAATTGAATGGCAACCCTGCCTGCTGCAATTGATGGCTGTTCAAGCCCGTCGATGCGACCGTCAGGTCAAACACCTTTACCACCGAGGTCCCCCTCACGCCCTTGAAGGTCATATCCCTGCCGGCGATATTATCCGCTGCTACTCTTCCCTCCCGGCTCGCAGGACCTGCCAATGCCAGGGATGTAGGTTGACCAGTGATGGACGACTTCACCTCCACCGCGTCCCCCACCGCGTAAATATCCGGATCCGAAGTCTGCATGCGTTCATTTGTGACGATGTGCCCCCTTTGGGTCACTTCCAGCCCGCTTTCCTTCGCCAGCTTCGTATTGGGGCGCACCCCGATCGCCAGCACCACCAGGTCCGTCTTCAGTTCTTTACCGCTTCCGGTCCGAACCATGAGCGCGCCGGTCCCCTCCACCTTCTCGATCGACTTCAATCCATCCCCCAACACCAGCCCCACTCCATGCAGCGCCAGGTGTTCGTGCACCTCAACCGCCATTTCGTAGTCAACCGGTGCCATCACCTGGTTCAGCATCTCCACCATGCTCACGCTGATGCCCCTTTCCACCAGGTTTTCTGCCACCTCCAGCCCGATGAACCCGCCCCCGATCACCACGGCACGTTCTACCTGCTTTGCCTTGATATAGCCATCCAACGCATCCAATTCCGGGATGTTGTGCAGGATAAATACCCCCTCCAGATCCACGCCTGGCAGCGGCGGCACAATCGGTTCTGCTCCGGGCGCCAGCACCAGCTTGTCGTAACTTTCCCGGTACTCCCTGCCGCTGGGGTATTCCCGCACCAGCACGCTTTTCCTCTCGCGGTCGATCGCCACCGCCTCGTTGTTTGGGCGCGCGTCGATATTCAGCATCTCCCTGAGACTTTGCGGCGTCGTCACCATCAACTTTTCGCGTTCGTCGATCGTTCGGCTCAGGTAGTATGGCAGACCGCAATTCGCAAAAGACACATACGGTCCCTTCTCCAGCATCACGATCTCCGCTTCTTCGTCCACCCGCCGCAGCCGTGCCGCTGTGCTTGCCCCGCCTGCCACTCCGCCAATAATCACAACTTTCATTAATGCCTCCTTATGTCAAAACCCCAAAAAATTTCCATTTATTCTTTGAGATCGAAATTGTTATGTGTATCCAACACACATTCCCCCAAGTTTACTCTCATCCATCAGGAATTTCTGCCCGACTTTTCCTCAGTATGTCTGCTCCACTGGACCTGCATTTAAAAATTACAGGAGGGCTTTAGTCCTCCCGCTTTTTGCTATTGGCTATCAGTTAAAAAAAAGAGCTACTTGTTCCTGCTTACCAGCCAGTCGATGATCAGGGTCTTCTCTTCGGGGGTGATCTTCGCCCCGTACTGGATCATCCGGTCAATCGTGGTCGACCATTCCTCGGCGGTCTTATCCTGCGAAAGGATAAATTCCAGCGTATGCTTGTCATGGATCTTCTCGGTGATCAGCGTTTCCATTTCAGCATCTGTCAACTTCGCTGCTTGTGTCTCAGCAGTTTTCGTTGATTCTCCCGAAGCACACGCCCCAAGTAACAAAATTGCTACCAAACCTACCGCAAGTAATGCAATAAATTGTTTTTTCATCCCAGTCCTTTCTACTTATAGCCCGGATTCTATTCCTCCCCACCCCCCACTTCAACCCCACTCCCACTACAAACCCTATACTATCAGATATGACCCACAAACTACGAGCTGTCACCTATCAGCTATCACCAAAATCAGTTATCATTATCCCCATGAACACCAACACCCCTATCCGCCTGACTTCGCTCTCAGCCTGCGCGGGCTGAGCATCCAAAGTCGACGCGGAAACGCTGGCGCAGGTTCTGCTGCCAATCAAAGAGACTTTCCAGGGTATGTCCTATCCTGATCTTCTCGTCGGGCTTGATTCCGCCGACGATGCTGCTGTCTGGCGCCTCGATGACCTCCACTCCCTCGTCGCCACCGTCGATTTCTTCACACCCATTGTCGACGATCCCTACGACTACGGTGCTATCGCCGCCGCCAACGCCCTCTCCGACGTCTATTCCATGGGCGCCAAACCGCTCTTTGCCCTCAATATCTCCGCCCTGCCTGCTTCGCTTCCCATCGACCTCACCCAATCTATCGTACGCGGTGCTGCTGAGAAAGCGCTCGAAGCAGGCGTCATCATAGCCGGCGGGCACTCCGTCAAGGATGAGGAGCCCAAGTTCGGCCTGGTTGCTCTCGGTATTGCTCGCACTGGCCAGCTCCTCACCAAATCCGGCGCACGCCCTGGCGATCGCCTTTTCCTTTCCAAACCCCTCGGCACAGGCGTCCTTACCACCGCCCTCAAACGCGGTCTCACCTCCGAAGATGAACTCCGCGACGCTGTCACCTGGATGAAAACGCTTAACCGCGATGCCGCCCAACTCGCCGTCGATTTTTCCCTGCGCGCTGCCACCGATATCACTGGCTTCGGGCTCATCGGTCATGCCACCGAGATGGCGCAAGCCAGCGGGGTTGCCCTTCGCCTGCACTACTCCAGCATCCCGCTCATGGTAGCTGCTGAAAAGTATGCCCTCGCCTATACCTTCCCCGGTGGAGCTTCGGACAACCTGCACTACTTCAGTCCCAACGTCATTGTTCAGGGAGAACTCAGCGAAAACCTGCTCACTCTTCTCTACGACCCCCAAACCAGCGGCGGTTTGCTGATTGCTGTCCCCGATGAGAGAGCTGCCGACTTCCAAGCCGAAGCCGACGCCCGCGCCATTCCAATGTGGCAGATTGGCTCTGTCGTTCCCGGCTCCGGCATCATCATCCTGGCAGAATAATCCTCATTTTCCCTGCAATAAAGCGGGAAAGTGCAAAAGTGCAGCGTTTTTTGCGATGTTATTGTTGCACTTTCCCGATGTAATTGTGGTCGTAGGTTTCGCCCTTTTTTTGAGGTTATTTAGGCATCTGGTTGCTTTAAATTGTGATTGGGAGGGAGCGGCAGTGACCGCGGCAATCTGAATTTTCCATTGTGGAAGGTCTCGTCGCAAATATTACAATAGTGGGCTTCCCGTGCCCCCTTCTAAATCCGCCAATGCACGGATTTCGGTGAATTGGAAGCACAAAACATTCCCTTTGTTATTCGGTCTGATCGATAAAATACTAGATGCATGTCATTCCCAACTTGCAAAACCCACCCCCTTTACTTCCCCCTTCCCAGAGGGGATCAGGTAGCCATAGGCCGGGTTGGAGTGCGCAACCCGGCCTGCGAAAAGCCCAAGCCACAAAGAAAGGACTATCTTTTGATCATAGGCAAGTAATTCATATAGTGCTGTTGGGCTACTTTTAAGTAGGTTTCGTCGTCGTAACTGTTGTATTCAGAATATGCAATGGTTGCCAACCCTGCCGGACTGACACTGACCCCAACAAATGCGGCTTCATCGGCATAAGATTCGCCATTATCAATCGACTTACATGTCCAATACTGGAAGAGGTATCCTGGCGGAACCTCTCCACAGTTGCCCCAATCTTCACCATAAGCCAACGCAGGGCGAGCAATTTTTAACCCGGTTGGAGCGAGATCTTCTGAGACGTCCATGTAGGCAATGATCGGGTATCCCTGGTTGTCCACATCCATTGAGAGACCATAATTTCCCGTTGGGGTCCCAACATGATCAACCACATAACAATTGTAAGCCGTGCTGGTGCAATTGCCGCCACCACCTACATATTCCGCATAACGCAGGTCACCCATCCAGTAATCGAAATAGGCAAATCTCACCTTGTCTGCTGGGCTGTCTTCGGAATGTAACGAAATATACCTGCCTCTGTTGATACCATCATCAACTGTCCAACAATCCCATTCCTCATTGGAACAGTCACCACCAAAACCGTAATACTGGGCCATATCCAGAGATCCTTTTGCTGAGTTGTAGAAAGCGACAGAAAGTGATCCACTATAGCTAATATCGATCGACACGAAAGAACCATTATCGGTATTATCCACATCGTTTATACTGTCGATTGTTGCGCACGACCAGTCTGGACTGCCACCATTGCAGCCAGTTCCACCATAACCTATATATGTGGCGAGCTTAACTGAACCATAGGGGGTGCCTGCTGTATTGAGAGCGTGATAGCCAATGACGGCTAGATTGTCACCATTGAATTTCATGGAGGTATAGCTGCCGCGGGCTTCCGTACTGAAACCTGGTGCATCTACCAGATAATAAGACCAGGGTTGGACGGCGTTTGATTTATACCTGGCATATTTTAAGGCTCGATTGGTCGCGTCATAATAAGAGATACCGATCAGGGTGTAGGGAGGAAAGGGAGGTTCAGAGACTCGAATTATGTCAATGGAGCTGAACCTGCCAACATTACCGGCGGAATCGACCAGTTCGCAGTCCCAATCAGAGTTATTGTGGCAGTCACCTGTGCCAGGGGCAACCTCGTGTGCCATCCACAGGTCGCCGTTTACCGCATCATAATAGCTGATATAGGCAACTCCTGTTGTGGGATGGTGGGCAATGGATAAATGGGTTCCCACACCGGAATCTGGATACCAATCCACAAAATCAGTGGACCAGGGTTCATTTGCAGGTGGATTCTGAGCTGCTGTACTTGCAGCATCAACTCTGATGCTGCCAGCCAATAAGAAAAACACGATAATGCAAAAAATGGATGCTTTGGTTTTCATCATTTCTCCCGTATTTAGTTAGAGTTCCGAAGACAGGTCCGGAAAAACTCCGGAAAGAAACCTGAAAAGCATTGGCAGGTTGAAAAGCCAATAGATACTTTTCTGGTATTAGCTGATATTATTGTACAACTTTACTCAACCGGATTCAATAGATTTGATTTATTAAGACGCAAATTGACAAATTTCGCCGAAAAAAAGGACGCGATTCTTGGAATCAGGCAGCGCGTTTGCTTTTAGTGCCGCGCTTCGATCATCTTCTGGCTTTAGTTCAGGTCACGTGAGAGATAAATGGGGTTGGTAGCTTTTGCGTTTTTGAGATGACAAAATAATGCGCAAAAGCGCAAAAGGTCAAAAAAGCCGGATTGCTATACGCAATCCGGCTTATCAAGAAAAAATTGATGGAAAGCTCTAACCCTTGACAGCTCCCGTGGTGAGACCGCCGACGATCTGATCCTGCAGGATCAGGTAGATGATCATGATCGGCAGGGCAGCGATCAGGGCACCGGCAGCAAAGACACCCCAGTTCTTGGTGTACTGCCCGGCAGTGAAGATCTGCAAGCCAACCATGACGGTCTGCATCTCACGCTGAGTGAGGAGCGTGCGGGCGATAATGAATTCACCGTAGGTTCCAATGAAACTCAAAATGGAGATGACGACCAGGATCGGACGCAGCAGTGGCAGGATCAGCTTGGAGAAGACCTCCCAGTCTGTCGCGCCGTCCACGTGAGCCGATTCATCAATATCGCGCGGGATGGTATCCATGTAGCCCTTCATCAGCCAGATGTTCATACCCATCGCACCGCCGGAGTAAACCAAAATCAAGCCGGCGTGGGTGTTGAGCCCAAAGAGCGGGAATACATCGCCGATCTGCTTGATGATAGTGAACAGAGCGATAATAGCCAACAGGTTGGGGAAGCTCTGGATCAGGAGGATGGACTTCAGCATGCCCTGGCGCCCGCGGAAGCGGAAGCGCGAGAAGGCAAAAGCCGCCAGCGTGGTCAATGAGAGAGTCAACAAGGTGGAAATGGTCGAAACAATCAGCGAGTTCTTCAGCCAGGTGAAGAAGGGGAAGATCGGATTGGTAACCAATTGGCGGAAGTTGTCGAAACCCCAGTTGTTGGGGATGAGCTGTTGATTTGCCAGGTCATTGATCGGGTTGATTGCGGCTGAGATGATCCAGAGCACCGGGAAGATGCTGAAAAGGATCAGGACAACTGCCAACGCCCAGCGCCAGACCAAGCCAATCGCTCGACTGCGTTTGACGGATGATGGTTTCTTAGACATTTTCGCCAACCTCCTCCCACATGTTTGTGAACTTGAATTGGAGCAGAGACATGACCGCGATCAGCAAGAACAGGACAAGTGAGATGGCTGATGCATAGCCATACTGCACGCCGCGCCCACTGGCAAACGCCAGGTTATAGACATAGCTGATGATGATATCGGTATAACCTGCCTGGGTTGTCGCGGTCGGGATTGGCGGCCCGCCGTTGATGAACGCGTAGATCAAGTTGAAGTTGTTGAAGTTGAAGATGAAAGAAGAAATCATCAATGGACCAACACTGACCAGCAGCAAGGGGAGGGTGATGTTCCGGAATTGCTGCCAGCCACTGGCGCCATCGATCTCAGCAGCTTCATAGATATCATGGGGGATGGATTGCAACGCGCCACTGGTGACGAGCATCCAGTAGGGATAGCCGAGCCAGGTGTTGACGACGAGCAAGGCAATCCGGGCCAGCCAGGGCTGGGTGAACCAGCGGGGAGAAACGTTGAAAATACTCTCAATGATGCGGTTGATGATGCCCAGGTCGGGGTTGAACATACCGCGCCAGATCAGGATGGTAATCAGGCTGGGGATGGTATAGGGGATCAACAACAGCGAGCGTAGAATTTTCTTGCCCTTAAACTTGGGATCACCGTAAATGATGGAGATCAGCAAGCCCACGGAGAAGGTCAACAAGAGGCTGAAGGTAGCGAAAAGGAAGTTCCAGATCACGATCGTCACCAACGGTCCGCGCAAACCGGGGCTGTTGACGAACTGGATGAAGTTCTTCATGCCGACTACGGCAGTGTAGCCTGGCTTCAGCCGGTCTCCGTTTTTCGCTGTGTAAGTTCCTTCCTGATCGAAATACTCCGTACCCGTGAGTTGATTGGTGAAGGTATTTGTTTCAGCGTTATAAGCATAGAGAGGCAAAAGTTCCGCAGCTTCCGATGGAGACCGAACCTGGATGGGGTTATCGGGATCGCCGAACTTGATGTTGGTCAGGTTTTTATCCGTGGATGCAAGAATGCGATTCAGGCGGGTGTAGCCTTCGATCGTGACCGGGGCTCCATCCGCATCGAGCTCGCCAATGCCGTTTTCTCCAGTGACAAGCGGGATTTCGGCATCACCAGGTACGTCCACCTGGGTGACCAGCTTGGTATTGCCTTCGGTGTCTTTGAGCCAGAGCAAATATTCGTTGTTTGCTGAGCGGTAAGCGATCCATTGATAGGCTTTCCCGGTTTCGGGTAAATAGGTTTGCGCCTGGATCTGCTCGATGGCTTGCTGCTGAGAGATCAGGTGACCGTCGCCATAGTTGGTGAAGGCGTTGTAGATGGTGTAGACAATGGGAAAAATCGAAAAAAGAAGCCAGGCTGAAAGACCAATTGCCATCCATTTAAACATATGGGCTTTTGGTATCAGGAAGGCTACGCTAATCATGATGATAATAAGAACAAAACAAATTCCCAGTGGGATATAGCCAAGACTGAAGAGTTTAAACGCAAAAAAGCCCAGGGCGATATCAACAACGAGAATGATCAGAGAGGTAAGTAGATTACCAACACCCAGGATGGATTTTTTGGCAAATTCACCTTTTGTTGGCGTCTGATTTGCGTCCATCACATAATTCTCCTTTCCCTGTTGAAAAAAGGAGGCTTGCGCATGCAAGCCTCCTGACAGACTAAATCTTAGGGCAGTTGAATGTCCAGAAGATGGGTTGTGGGGTCGAAGACGAAGGTAACTTCGCCATCGGCTGCAACGGTGAATGTGATGTTGTCACCACCAGCGACGCCATCGACACCGTAGTTGGTGTCCCAGCCGCCGTCAAGGGCAACTTTGACTTCGTAATCGCCAGCGGGGATTGTGAATTTGGCAGTGTAGAGACCGTCATCACCAAGGGTCATGACAGTATCAGGGCATTTGGGATCCCATTCACATGCAAAACCAGCGGCTTTTTGCCATGAACCGGGCAGGTTGACCATGCCGGTGGTGTCGGTGCCAATAGCAGCAAGGATGGCTTCCTGCGCGAAGGTATAGGCTTCTGCAGGAGTCTTGGAACCGTCGAAGATGAAGGTGAGGGCATTGCCCCAGTCACCCCAGACCTTACCCATTTCGGGGATGGCAGGCATTGGGACGGCGTTCTCACCGGCTGCTGCGATGCCATTCAGATAAGGATCGTCGATTTTTGCAGCTGCGGGCAGATAAGCAGGACCGCGAGGATCAGCTTCGTAGAGAGCCAGCATGGCATCTTCAGTTGCGACGAATTCGGTCAGGAAGGACTGCGCGAGCAGAACGTTTTCGGACATAGCATTGACAGCAAAGCCCTGGACACCGAGGAAGGGATAACCGCCATCGGGGAATTTGGCAATGCCAAAGTTCAAACCGGAGGCTTTGAGGTTATTGATTTCCCACGGACCATTCATGAAGAAGGCGACATCGCCGTTCAGGAACATGGATTTGGCGGTGGTGTTATCGAGGTTATCGGAAAGGATACCGTCGTTCTTCCACTGCAGAGCCATCTCGCCGAATTTGATCATGCCTTCAGAACCAACACCAACATCATTGGGGTTGTAGTCGCCGTTTTCGTCAAGTCCGAAAACGTAGCCACCCTGAGAAGTCATCCAGGGATAGGCATCGTAGGAAGTACCAGCCAACACGATACCGTACTGGACTTTACCTTCATCGATGAGGGTTTTGGAGAGATCATAGACACCCTGCCAGGTGGTGGGGACTTCGGTGACCAGATCGGCATTGTAGAAGAAGCCGAGGTTCTCACGGGCATAGGGCATGCCATAGAGCTTGCCTTCATAGGTGAAAGCCTTCAGGGATTCGGGGTCGAATTCGGCGGCTTTGGCACCAAGATCGAGTTCGGCAATAAGGCCGGATTCGGTCAGAGCGGGTAACTGGTCGTGGGCAAGGACGATGATGTCCGGGCCTTCGCCAGCGGGGGCAGCCACGAGGAATTGATCGCGGATACCAGAGATATTTTCAACTACCACATCCACGTTGTATTCAGCTTTGAACTGGGCGCCGAGCTCACTCAGAACGGGAGCGCGCTGTTCGTCAGCCCAAATACGCAGGGTGGCAACTGGTGCTTCCACAGAAGCCTCAGTTGTGGGTTCTTCGGTAGCGGGAACTTCGGTGGGTTGTTCAACCACTGGGGGTTCCGTTGCGACGGGAGTCTCTGCAGGCTTGCCGCATGCGCCAAGCAGCAAAGTTGCAACCAATGCGATTGCGATCAAAATATAACTTTTCTTCATCTCTTTCTCCTTTTGAATGATTGAAGTGGTTTGGCATTATTGCCATATTTGGCTTTGCATCCTGATCTCCTGCCCGGCGAGATTATCCCGAGATAGATTGTGCCCGGTTGGGGGTCAGGGTGTTTTCAATTTCAGAGCTTGCTTTAAGGTATTCATCCAATTTTGCTTTATCAAGCATGGACATTAACCTATCGACAAGCTTTTTGTAGTCGGGGTAGACGCGGTTAAACAGGTCATGCCCTGCTTTGGTTAAGGTGAGTTGATAACTGCGCCGATCGGTGGGGTCAACCTGGCGGCTGATCAGACCCTCTTCTTGCATCCCCCTCACGATGCGGGTCGTATTGCTCTTTGTACAGAGCAGCAGGTCACTTAGAACAATGTAGTTAATTCCAGGATTTTTCTCGACGTGCATGAGCACATAAAAACGAGGGACATTCAAGCCAAACTGAGCGAGAAAGGCCTTCTCGTGGTTGTCGATGTGAAGAAAAATCGACTTAAGAGACTCGTACAACTCGAATTTTACTTGTTGCATCATTAATCGCGGTGAAAGCGTAGTTTACACCTCAACTATTTTAACGCCATAACGTTAATTGTCAAGAGACTCCAGTTTTACACGCTCAAGTTCAGGAAATGTAACACATTTCCAGTTGGTCGTCGAGCACGCCTACCTGATTTACATTATACATCCACCTTGACAGGTGCCAAAAGACTACTTACAATGCGAATTGTTATTCAATTCAATCTCATTTTATTACAAGGAGAAAATCATGAAACTAAACGCACCGAAACAAATCACTTTTATCATCGCATTGATTCTTTTTGTGGTAGCACTCTTCGCTGAATTAGGAAAGGTTGCAGGCCTTGCTGTGGTTATGCCCTGGCTGTGGATTGTAGCCTTCATTTTGCTTGCTCTGGGAGTTCTGCTTAAGGATTTCTAGACCAGTAAATCCAAACAAAAGGACAGGACTAACCTGTCCTTTTGTTTGTTAAAACCTCAGCAACTACAAATTACGCATATATTGGCTCGAACCAGAGCACCAGACATTCTGCCCCGGTCGGATCCGATACCATTCGTTCTTTACCTCGTAAACCGATACCACATCGTTGTTTATCAGATTACCAACTATCTTATAGTTCCTGCCCGGTCCTTCGCGTTTATACAGCGCAGAAACAATACAGCGCGATTTGAAGAGAACCTTGTCTGTGGGGGCAACAGGATCTAATACCTGAAGGTATGTGTTTTTGCCGGAGCACCAAAGCTGCGCGATTGGATCGATCCGATACCAACCATCATTTACCTCATAAACGGAAACCACATCGCCTAAATTCAAGTTCCCCACTACCTGGAAGGTTGGACCCGGACCGCTGCGCTTATAGAGCGCGCCCACGATGCACTTTGCTGTGAACAAAACCTTGTTTTCAGGTGGAGTGACATTCCCGGTTGGGTTTCCGAAGTAGCGCAACACGTCTGCTTTTTCGCCATTCCAACGGTTGTAGTCCATGTAGTGGCTCACACCACCGATCGATTTGCAATGGTCGCCTGTTTGGTGGATCAGATAGGTGCTGACACCTTTTGGCAGAAAGGGCGGACCGTCATGCTCCTGGGTGTACAAAGGCGAGACCAAGGGTTTACGATAGGTCGCCAGCCACCAATCCAGCGTTGGCAGATCAACGATTGAAAGATAAGTGTTCACCCATTCCGCCCGGGAATACACGATTGGAAAGAAACCAGTCCTTGCCCGGCAAATATCCAGGCACTTCTGGGTGGTGGCTGTGATCCTGTTCCTGGGATTGATCCCGGCAACTTCCAGGTCCAGCGCGATGCGGTCGTAAGCGAAATTTGCCCTGCCATCTAACATTTTAAAGAGCGAATCCATCTGCGCCAGGGCGCTCTCCCCAAAATACAGGACGTGATAGGCTATGCGCATTACTTTGATGCGCGCCATCTCGTTCCAATAATGGTTGAACATCGGATCCGTATATCCCCAGGAAATACCCGTCCTTGCCGCAATAAAGCTGACTTCCTCAGAGTGATTTTTCACAGCGGTGAAGTCCATCTTTTGGCTGCCGTCCTTGCTGGACTGGTACTTGCTAATATCGATTCCAAATGCTCTGCCCATACTGCCTCCTGCTTTCGGTAGATCTCCTCGATAAACGAGAGTGATCAACCCATCCGTTGCAATATGAATGCCAGCTTATAGGGGATGGATGATAGGGGATAGGTTGTAGGTTAAAACACCCCTCCTGGCTTAAATGTCAGTTACCTCTAACCCCTATCGCGGGTAGGTGGAGTCTATCGAAAGGCGAATGCTGGTAGTTTATTGGAAGGACCTGAAACGTGCTTAACCTGAATCTGATATGCAAAGGAACTCTATAAAAAGGTGAACCTTCTTAGGTCCCGAGATCATTCTTGATTAAGTCGACCAGGGAGATGATGGCTTCTTCTTCATCTGGGCCGTCGGCTTGAATTTCTAGGCAGGTTCCTTGTGAGAAACCGCCTGAAAGGACATGGATCAGGGATTTGGCATTGCAGGAAAATGGAACCTGGCCGTCGATGCGACGCAGGATGATTTCGGAGCTGAATTGTTTGGCTTTCATGACGAACATGGAGGCTGGTCGGGCATGCAAGCCGCTGGGATTATTGACAAAAATGACGCTTGAAATCATCGAGACTCTGTTTGTTTTTTGAACGAGGTGCTGCATGAAACTTAGCCTAAGTGGCTGCGCGATCTTCGGTTCGAGTGCCGCAAGGAAGATCGCGCAGCGCGGATTATCATTGTAATTCTAAGTCAGCAGCTTACAGCTTCACCAGCCCATCGCAGCCGAAATTTCTTTCCAGACATTATCGGCTTTCATAAGGCCAAAGTCGGTGATGGAGATCTGCAAAACTGGGACGCTGCCAGCCTTTTTTACAAGATCATCTTTGGCGAAGCGAACCTGGGGGCTGAGCAGAAGCAGATCGGCATACCCCAAATCGACATCGGCTTCGACTAAAGGCATAGCATCAATCACCACATCGTCTCTGCCGTGCAGCTTAGCTTGTTCCTCAAGGCGTAGCTGCATCAAGCCTGTGCTCATTCCTAGATTACAAATAATCAGAATTTTCATTGTTCCTAATCTCTATTCCTGAACCAAAGCCGCTTCACTCAGCTCAGCCGCATATTTCTGCTTGTCATAAGCTTTTATGAAGGGTAAGTAAATGGCCATATCCATCAGGACAAGAACCACTACAAGGATAACAGCTTTTATATCGAGCGTTGATATTAGGGCAGCCACTGGTGCAAAGACATTCCAATTGGCCTGGGTGACGGTTTTTGCCACGAGGCCAAAGTCCATGGCCATGTATGTAACCAGACCATTAAGCATCATGGCTGAAACAAAGGGGATGAACAGGGAGGGGTTGAGCATGATGGGTAATCCAAAGATGATGGGCTCGTTGATGTTGAAGAGGCTGGGAACGATGCCGAGGCGGCCAACAGTTTTCAGGTGGTGTGATTTACAGACGGTCAAAAGCAGGATGCAGAGGCCGAAAGTGGCACCAGAACCGCCAATCGTCATGAAGGTCCACCAGAAAGGTTCTGTAACGATATGGGGTACATCCATTGGTGATGTACCAGCAGCGTATGCGGACATGTTTGCCAGGAGCATGGTGCTGAGGAAGGGAGTCAATGGACCAGTGATAGCGGTGTCATGAATACCAAACCACCAGAAGATCATGACAAGCAGTGCCAGAAACAATACACCCCAGATGCTGTCTATCGCGGTCACTAGCGGTGACATGATTATGCCCATCAGGTTCGGAAGGGTGGAACCAGTAAGGAGGACTATCACCCAACTAAGTAAGGAAGCAGTCACCAGGACGATGGCGGCTGGCGCAAGGGCTTCGAAGGATTGGGTGATGGCAGGGGGAACACCCTGACCGCCGACGTTAATGTTACCGACTTTCTTGTTTAGGAGGAAGCGCAGGAATTCAACTGTCAGAATTGAAATCAGAATAGCTGTAAATAGGCCAGTTCCACCAAGATGGGCTCGATTGAAGGCGCCGGTCTCATCGAAGCCGGCAAAGAGTAGGAAGGTGACCATAGAGATCAGGGTGGGTAAAAAACCTTTCATGTCATAGTGGCGCGCCAAAACCGCTGCGATACTGGCAGCAGCTAGGAGGGCCATGAACTCCATGGTGATGGTGTAGAGGATGCCCATTGGGAAACTCAGAAACTCCGCGATGGCAGCCCAACCTTTCATAAAACCGTAGAGGAAGCCGGGTTGGAGTGTGGTGTAATCAGCGGGCGGCGCAATCAGGATCAGCGCAAACGAACCGATGGTTAAGGTTGGCAACAAGGCGATCAGGCCATTTGAAATCGCCTGAACATACTTTTGACGAGCGAGCTTGTTGGCAACGGGTAATAATTTTTTTTCGATCATATCAACAAATTTCGACATTTCTCTCCTTAATGATTTTGATTTTTATCATTTTGTTTATTGAATGAACCTTGGGAAGCGATCAGTGTTTTATACCAGTAGTAGCTTTTCTTGGGGATCCGTTTGAGTTTATTTTCAAAATCTACATAAACGAGGCCATATCTTTTTTCATAACCGTTAATCCAGCTATAAAGGTCCATAGTGGACCAGATAAAGTAGCCTTGGATATTACAGCCTTCAGATTTTGCCTTGAGCATCCAGTCGACATATTCCTGAGTAATTTTTATGCGGGCGTCATCAATCAACTGTCCGTTTTCATCCAGTTCCTCGCAGTAGCCAATCCCATTTTCAGTGATGAAAACAGGAATTGCTTGATAATTTTTTTTGATATCGATTAATTCATCGTACATGCATTTTGGATAAATTTCACTACCCCAAGCAGTCACTTCGGCTTCGGGATCTTTATCCATCTCGAACCAGTTCTTGACTATGACGCGCTTGTCTGCTGATTCTCCACTCACACCACCCGTTAGAGTTGATTCTCCGCTTATATAGGGTTTGACTAAAGCACGGTTATATAAATTGATACCCAAAAAATCGACCGTGCCGGCCTGAAAAACTTCTTTATCATCAGGCAGTATGAAACTCAGGTCGAGATGGCTTTCGGTCAGCTTATTGAGCAGTTTTTCTGAAAACCAACCTTTGATGGCAGGATCAGTGATGATTTTGTTGAAGAACATATCCGCATTTTCAACCGCCTCAGTGTAGGCATCATTCTGAAAGAGAGACTCAGCGTTCGCGCTCGCATGAACCAGCCCAATAGAGCCTAGGTAGTCTAAGTCTTTATACATGCGCACACACCTAGCTGAGGCAAGCAGCATGTGATAAAGCACCTTTACCGCACGATTGAAATCTGTGACATGGGGAGGGTATCGGCCAGTGATATATTCACACATGGTCACGAAATCAATTTCGTTGAAAGTGGTCCAATAATTCACGTTATGCCCAAATTCTCTGAAGCAGACTTTCGCGAATTCGAGATAAGTATCGATGACCGACCGGTTTTCCCACCCACCGATTTCGGCTAAGGGTTGTGGAATATCCCAGTGATATAAGGTAACGAAGGGGGTCACGTTATACCTTTTACAGGTAGAGAGGACTCGCTTGTAGAATTCGACACCTTGCTGATTAACCTCGCCGGAACCCTGAGGAAGAATTCGAGGCCAGGCGATTGAAAAACGAAAAGCATTTTGACCGCCTTCCGACAGCATTCTGATATCTTCTTCGTAGCGATGGTAGAAATCACAGGAGACGTCACCGGTGATCCCGGTCTTGTTTTGATCGCTGTGGCAGAATACATCCCACTTGGATAGACCTCTGCCGTCCTCATTCCAAGCCCCTTCACATTGGTAGGAAGCGGTGGCGCTGCCCCATAAGAAATCACTCATTCCTTCACCCCTTTCATATTCTTGTAGAGATTAATCAGGTCTGAAGCGATTTGCTTATATTGAAGGGCGTTCATGAGATGATCTTCGGCGTGGACAAGCAGGAGGCTGAAAGGAATCGATTGGCCTTTAGCCTCATCGGTCAGTAGGCCTGTCTGAAGCCGGTGAGCTTCAAGCAGCAACTGATATCCATCACGCAGCAATTCTTCAGCTCTTGAAAAATTGTCTTTGCTTGCTGATGCGACAGCCTGCTTGAAATCATTAAATGCCCCCCCGGCATTCGCGATTATTTGCATACAAAATTCCTGAATCTTTTCGTCTTCGATGGTGTGCTCCTTTCTGACCTTGAATATAAAGGTCCTAATTGGACTATACAAAAAATTTTCCAAGGAGACAAACCAATCATTGCGGTATACCCCGCAAAATGTGTAAAAATTAGAAACGATATTCTGTTATGATTACGCAATGATATTCAATATTTTTCATGAGTTCTGAAATCGATGTTAAACCTATCGGATCGTCATCAGGAGATATTATGGACCTTAGCACGCAGTGACGGTATGCTGACTGGCCAGCAGTTGTCAGAAGTTCTTGAAATTTCAATCAGAACCCTGCAAAATGAAATGGTGTCGTTGAAGGAGTGGGGATTAGTTGAGTCCTCAAACCGTGGCTATGTGCTCAATTCTGATAAGTATGATCAATTAAACCAGGAACTAATGCCGCATGGTCGCGAAACTGACCTCTCCAGGATTTTACAGAAATTGCTGCTGGCAGATCACAAGTTGAATATTTATGACTTAGCGGAAGAGCTTTACTTAAGTATCACGACTTTGCGCAGTAGGCTCAAAGAGGTTGAAGATTACGTCCAATCCCTCAACCTTACGCTCTTTATCCGGAAAAATGACCTTTGGATTGAAGGGACCGAGTTCAATAAACGCCAGGCGATCCGGGCAATGATCTGCTACGAAATTACGCCAGGTCTGGTCAGTGTCGAAAATTACGGCAGCCTGTTTGAAGGGCTAGATGTAATTTGGGTGCATCAAATCATCAGAGATGTGGTTCAAAACCACCAGTCTTTTCTTCAGGAAAGTTGTTCTTCAAGCCTGTTTCTGAACATCGATATTGCCATATACCGAATCCAGCAGGGAATTCATCTACCCCCAGACGTAAAATCCGAACTCGCACAGGATTCGCTCGAATATCAGGTTGCTGAAGAAGTCTGTGAAAAATGTGGGACTAAATTAGGCATCCAATTTCCGGATTCTGAGTGTGCGTATGTTGCAGGGTTGTTTTATGGTCAACTCTTGACCAATCAAGGGGCTGATGTTTCAGCCTTGGACCCGGAATTGATGAAGCTCGAAGAAGAAGTTTCTGAAATCATTGGCGAAGTCTTTGAGCATTACATGATCGCTATTGACTTTGCTCCATATATCCGTAATATCACCCTGCATATAAAGGATTTGATTAAAAGGGGTAGTTATAAAAATTATTCAGTCAACGATGCCTACTTAAATATTCGCAATGATTATCCTTTTGTGCATGATGTTTCTGTGCTGCTTGCGAAAAAATTGGAGAAAGTGTATGAGATAGAGATCCCCGAGGAGGAGACCGGATTTTTGTCGATCCATTTGGGGGTCATGATCGAAAACTCGTTACACGAGTCGGACGCGCTCAATGTTTTAGTTCTTGCGAGTGAGTATCAGAATATTGCTAATCGGATTGACAGTTGGCTTCAGGAATCTTATTCAGGAGTTATTGATGTTTCAAGAGCGGTGGGTGACTTCAGAACAACGGCCTGCAATATTGCGGATCTAATTATATCGACCCAGGCGCTGCATTTGATTGGGAAAGAGGTGGTTCAAATTTCGCCATTTCTGACCATTATGGATAGGGTTAGGATCGATACAGCAATTCGGAAGTGTCTACAGGATAAAGAGACAAAGCGCAATAACACTTACCTGGCGTCCTGTTTTCATGAAAAGCTCTTTTTCCGCAACCCACCTATCACAAATCGCGATGAAGCTATCCATTTTCTAGGCCAACAAATGGTAGATTTTGGGGTAGTGGACAGCGGTTTCGTGGAATCGGTGATTGAACGCGAAAGTCTTTCTTCTACCTGTTTTTTTGAAAGATTTGCTATCCCTCACCCCTTGGAGATGAATGCCAAGAAAACGATGATTGCGGTGCTGATCAGCGACCAGGGGATCATGTGGGAAAGCCAGAAAATCAAGTTTTGCATGCTTTTTGCGATCAACCGAGAAGACCGAAAATTGTTTTCAAAGGCTTATAACGGGGCTGTGAGGACACTGTGTGACGAGAAGAAGCTGGTTGAACTTACAAAGTGTGAGACCCTTTCCAAATTCATCCGGATATTAAAAGGGTAATTCCTTTTTATCCTCTCCAGGTTTAAACAAGAATCAATTTGAAGTGAAAGTGAGAATGAAAAGGCGCAATTGTTGTTGAAAAGCACACTTTTGGATATATGTCTTTACTGAGCAGGATAAGATCCTTTGGCTTTCAACCTCCAAGATGACGAAGGGGTGTACGGTATCCGGCTGCTGGTGAGGGGGTTGCACATTATGACAAGGACGCTGAAGGGATGAATTATATGGTGCCAAGAAAAACGTAACAGAATGTGCCAGGAGATAGGTAACACAATTCAGCGATAATGACGGCAAAGAAATAGTAGAAGGAGTCCGACATGCCATGGCAAAAAAGGCAGAAAAAATGTTACCCATGTGTGGGCATACTATGTTATCTATGTGCTGCCATGCAGTGCTCTCTGATTTAATCTTTACTGCTCTCCAAAAAGGCTTTTACTTTTCCTTTGCTGACCGGGAGGTTGTAGACACGCAAGCCAATCGCGTTATAGACCGCGTTCGCGATCGCCGGCGGTGTGGGCACGCAGACCAATTCGCCAATGCCTTTCGCCCCATAGGGTCCCTCGGAGGTCGGATCTTCCACGATCAACGATTCCACTTTGGGGCTATCCTTCATGCGAGGAATTTCGTATCGTGCAATCCGGTCGCTGAGGATGATCCCGTTATCCATCTTGAATTCTTCCAGGATACCGTGCCCAACTCCCATGACCACTCCCCCCTCAACCTGGGATTGGAAGCCAAGCGGATTGATCACCCTGCCAGCGTCGGTCGCCGCGATCACCTGCAGGACCTTGACTTCTCCGC
>Ga0228536_1000419_pt1 | contig 83561 bp, 74 predicted proteins | sample SJ1Smetagenome_FD_168611 | JGI IMG/M metagenome (GOLD analysis project Ga0228536, IMG submission 168611) | Enriched culture of PCE-dechlorinating microbial communities from Ithaca, New York, USA - SJ1.S | ecosystem: Engineered > Modeled > Simulated communities (microbial... > Unclassified...
GCGATGGGAGAATTAATCCGTAAGGAGGCAGACTATATGTTAGTCTGCATTGTTGTAAGAAAACTAAAACTTGTAGAAAGATCATCATCGCTATTATGCGAAAGGAGGGAAGCGTCATTCCTCACCGGGCTAAAGCACGGTGAGGAATGACACTGTTTAGATGAAGAAGTCGATTATTTCCGTAATTACTCTTCTGTCGGCATCGCTTTTCGCTCAGGGCGTTCCGGAGTTGTATTCCGCACCCGTCAAGAAAGCGCAGGTAGGCGCCATAGAAATGGCTTACAAGGTCTTTGGAAGCGGCGCCCCTCTGCTTATGATCGCAGGTTACGGATCGCCTCTGGAGAGCTGGGACCCGTACGTAGTTTCCGCGCTCTCTAAAGAGTTCACCGTGATAGTCTTCGATAACAGGGGCATCGGAAGATCGACAACTTCTGACGAGGCCCCTTCGATAGAGTTGTTTGCGAAAGACGCCGCTGATCTTGTCAGAACCATAGGCTTTGAAAATGTCAGCCTCGTGGGATGGTCCATGGGAGGTTACATCGCGCAGGAGTTCGCCCTCAATTATCCGGAGCTGACCGACAAACTGGTTCTTCTCTCGACTAGCTGCGGAGGAGACGAGTCGGTGCCTCCTTCGGATGAAGCGGTTTCCATGCTTCAGAACATGGGGGATCCACAGGTGCTTCTGAAAGTGCTCTTCCCTGCCGACTGGACGCTTGCCCATCCGGAGGTGGCGGCGAGGTTCACGGCCGCTTCCGGTCAGGATGGAGCCGGCGACCAAAACCAAAGAGGTATAGCCGATCAATACGTTGCCGTGGGTAACTGGAGTGGGACCTGCGAGAGGCTGAAATCGATCGAGTCCGACACCATGATAATAGCGGGAACGGAGGATATCATACTCCCCGTGAAGAACTCGCTGATCCTCGCCGAAGCGATAGAGGGCTCATGGCTCGTGAGATTGAAAGACGGCGGACACGGTGCGATTTACCAGTTCCCCGAAAGAATCGCCAATCTGCTGATTACCTTTTTGAAGTAACCCGTTCACCGACAGGCTCCCGAAATCTCTGCCTCAAAAAACAGTCAGGTCTCGATGTCATGCGGATCGTGGATAGCTTTCGCTCATCTCTTCATATGATCTTAACATGACCGATCGGTCATGTACATTGACCGCCCGTTCTTTTTGATGTAATATATGACCGAGAAGTCATATGACCAAGTGGTCATAAAGAGGGTGATCGCGATACCAAAAGAGACGTTTTTCAATCTACCGCTCGAGAAGAGAGAAAGGATCATCGAAGCGGCGATAGACGAGTTTTCAAGAAACGACTACCGCGAGGCGAAGATTAACGAGATAGTCAGGCTGTCTTCTATACCCAAGGGTAGTTTCTATCAGTACTTTGAAGATAAGAAGGATCTGTTCAAGTATGTGATCGATCTGCTCTACGAGAAAAAGATGGAGGCGATATCAAACGTTATGAACTCGGCCGTGAACACGAGTGCTTTTCAGGTGCTCAGGTTAATGGCTGAGGCGGCGATCGAGATGGCCGAGGAGAATCCAAGGTTATCGAAGATAGGAGACAGACTCATGGCCGATCCGGCTCTTATGAGAGAAGTTTTCGAAGACTACAGGCCATCGAGTGACGGGCTGATGGAAGGCCTGGTGAGACAGGGCATAGAGAGGGGCGATATCGCGCCCTGGGTAGATCCCTCGCTGGCGGCCAGGCTGATTACGGCCTTTTTACTCGCGCTCGGAGATGCGGTCAGAGAATCGGGATCCGGCAATCTGACGGAAGAGGCGAGAAAGAAGTTCTACTCGATGGTCGATATTCTTGAAAAAGGAATGAGGAGGAGAGAACAAGATGATAGAAGTTGAAGGACTGTACCATTCTTACACGAACGATGAAAGATATGCCGTCAAGGGTGTGTCGTTCAATATAAAAGAAGGCGAGATCTTCGGCTTTCTGGGACCGAACGGCGCGGGCAAATCGACCACGCAGAAGGTTCTGACGGGATTGCTCCCACTGCAACGGGGCTCTGTGAAGATAGCCGGTAAGGATGCGGGTAAACCCGATTCGAGCTTTTACAATATGATAGGCGTTTCCTTTGAGCAACCTAACCTGTACAGGAAACTGACGGGACTGGAGAACCTGGACTACTTCGCGAAGATGTACGATGTTCCAACTGAAGATCCCATGGAACTGCTGAGGATGGTCGGTCTAGAAGAGGCCGCTTCGAAAAGGGCGGGAGAGTACTCCAAGGGTATGCAGCAGAGACTGGTTTTCGCCCGCTCCCTGATAAACAAACCGAAGATCTGGTTCCTAGACGAGCCGGTTTCGGGGCTAGATCCGACCACTTCGGCAACGATCAAAGAAATAATCAAACGAAAGAAGAGCGAGGGCGTGACCGTATTTCTCACGACCCACAACATGTATATAGCCGAAGAGCTCTGCGACCGCGTAGCCTTCATAGTCGCCGGAGAGATATCGCTCATCGATTCTCCGCGCAACCTTAAGCTGCAATACGGGCAAAAGCTGGTCGAAGTCGAATACAGACTCGACGGGAGCGTCAAGAAAGAGAGTTTTTCTCTGCTTCAGGGAAGCGACAAAGCGAAACTCAACACCCTGATAGAAAAAGGGACGATCGAGACTATGCATTCGAAAGAAGCGACTCTCGAAGAGATATTCATCGGGGTGACTGGCAGGGAGCTGAGATGATGAGACTGGCTGCCAATACTTTGAAGGAGCTCAGACTGGGCTGGCGGAGTTATTACTTTCTTCTCGTCGTCGGAGTCGCGATCGCGTACTTCCTTCTGGTGACCTTTCTCATTCCCGAAGATCTCACCGTGAGCCCGGATGTGGTGGTCCTGAACGAGATGGAAGAAGGCTCTCAGGTCATGGAAAATCTCTTCGGAGGCGATATGGAGAGCGACAAACTTTTGCTGGCCAAGGATAGAGACGATCTTGAGAAAACAATGAACCGGCGTTTTAACAGTGTCGGAATAGTTTTGAAAGGCTCTATAAGAGAGCCGGGTTTCGAACTGGTCTTTCAGGGTCATGAGAGCCAGGATATCAGGGAGCTGCTGAGACTTTCAATATTGCAGAGAACGGGCGCTCTCCGCTCGGAAGAAGGATACAATATCGAGTATCTTGAAGACCGAAAACCCGTCGATGAAGCGATCCCCTTCAACAAGTCCTTTCTCCCGGTTCTCTTGATGTCCGAGGCGGTAATGCTCGGAATGTTCCTGGTCTTTGCCATGATCTTCGGCGAGAAGTCCGAGGAAACTATAAAAGCCTACAGCATCACCCCGGGGAGGATATGGGAGTATCTGGGAGCCAAGGTCATCGTGCTCGCGATTCTTGGAGTGCTCTTCACTCTCATACTGACTCCTATGGTCGTCGGAATCGGTTTGAGGTACGGCGAGTTATTGCTGATAGTCGTTGTCGGAAGCACCCTTTCAACATCTATAGCGCTTATCTTTGCGAGTTTCTATAACAACCTCTCCCAGTCGCTCGTTCCCATGCTTGGGCTGAGTCTCGTGTTCGGTCTGCCGATGATATCCTTTTTCATTCCAGGATTCTCGCCCTGGTACCTCAGGATTCTGCCCACTTACACCATACTTTTCGCGCTCAAGGGGGCCGTCTTCCCGGGTTCAATCCAAGTTGGCATCTCCAGCCTTTGGCTGATAGCGCTTGAGGGAGCGATCGCCTTCACGATCGCCGTGCTTGTTTACGGGCAGCGAGTCCGAAAAAATTGAAGGGAGATGGTTTGATGAATGTGAGAAGAGTTCTCAATATATTCAGACTGGACACTTTGAACAGCCGCAGGGACAAAGTGATGATCTACACACTGCTGGCGCCAATAATACTGACGATCGTATTCAAATTGATATCGCCGGATTTTCAGAGCCTGTCGATCGATTTCATCGTACCGGAGAGTGAGGCCGAACTGGCCGTTCAGCTGGACAGGTACGCAAACGTAGAAAAGGTAGCCGGCATACGGGAAATGAAGGATGCGGTAGCCCGTGGAGGCGACCGGATTGGAGTCTATGAGAGCGGGGGGAAGTATGTCCTGGTTATGCAGGGCGACGAATCGCCACAGGCGCGTGAACTGGCGGAGCTGGCGATTTCGGCCGTACTCCAAGGAGACACATCCTTGATAAATATCGACTTCAGCGACAACGGCAGAGTGATACCGCCGGTTACGCTCTTCGGCTTCAGCTTTGTGGTCATACTCTCCTTCACGCTGGGAGGCTTTATCATAGGGTTCAATATAATCGAAGAGAAAGAGAGCGGAGCCATGAGGGCTTTGATGGTAACGCCGGTTTCGAAGGCCGAGTTCCTTCTGGGAAGGAGCATAATGGGAATCTCCGTGCCGATAATCCACGCGCTTCTGGCCGTCTTGATCTTCGCAATAGGCGGTCTGGATATACTCAAGCTCATAATGGTGACTGTCGTGAGTTCGGTCATAGGCATCGTGATGGGTTTTTTGATCGGAGTCATGTCTTCCAGTCAGATGACCGGTCTTGCGAATATGAAGATAAGCGTTCTGCTTCTGTTGATGCCCGTTATGATTGCTTTTGTTTTGCCCGAAAACAGACAGTTCATATTCTACTGGTCTCCGACTTACTGGTCGTTTGCGGCGTTGAAGGATATTCTTACACGGAGCGCCGAATGGGGAGGTTTTCTACTGCAACTTCTGTGGATTTCTCTCACGACCGGACTGCTTTTCCTGTTCATGAGGGGAAAGATAAAGAGCGGACTCAAGACTTATCAGAGTTGAAGCGGGAGAGATTCCCGCTTCATTTTCATCGACAAAACCCCTCCGGTTGAAGTAGATATTTTTATGGGGCAAAAAATAAAATGCTATATAACCTCCCCTGTTCAATATTCGTATTCTGGCTTTCTGAACGATCTGAGTCGATAATTGCCCATCTGGTCAGATCAATCGTTCTTTGATCGTTCTCTGATAAATTTATTCCATTTTCCTCTATCTATATTACCGTGATGGCATACCAGAAATGGGTGCATCTTTGGCTATAATTTCAACAATAGGAGATTCCTCTTATTTCTTCTTGTACTTGACAGAAAAGATAACCAAATACGAGGTGAGAATTATGATTGAAGGAAAGGAAATTGCCTCTGCGGGTCAGCTGAGATATGGAATGCTTGGGGGCGGTGAGGGCTCTTTCATCGGCGACGTGCACAGAAAGGCGATCGCCATGGACGGTATGGCGGAACTTGTGGCCGGTTGTTTCTCGATAGACTACGAAGATACGCTCAAAACCGCGAAGAAGCTCCGCGTCGCCGACGACAGAGTTTACAAAGACTACGTTGAAATGGCCAGAAAGGAGTCGGGCAGAGAAGATTGCATAGACTTCGTCGATATCGCGACACCCAACAACACGCATTATCCGATCGCAAAAGAGTTTCTAAATGCGGGCATAAACGTTGTCTGCGAGAAACCGTTGACCATAGATCTGGCGCAGGCCGGGGAACTCGCCGCGCTGGCGAAGAAAAAGGAATTGCTCTTCGCCGTCACTTACACCTACTCCGGTTATGTGATGGTGAAACACGCTAGAGAGATGATAAAGCGTGGCGACATAGGAGAGATCAGAGTCGTCATGGGCGAGTACGCCCAGGACTGGCTGGCCACACGCCTGGAAGACACGGGAAATATGCAGGCCTCCTGGAGGACCGATCCCTCGCAGACCGGCCGATCCAACTGCGTTGGCGATATCGGAAGCCACATAGAGAACACGGTTTCATACATGACGGGATTGAAGATTAAGTCCCTGTGTTCCAGTCTGGACTCTTTCGTTCCCGGCCGTAAGCTCGACGACAACGCCGAGATACTCGTGAGATTCGACAACGGCGCCAGGGGTGTTTACTGGGCGTCGCAGGTTGCCGTGGGCCACGACAACGGGCTGAGAGTTAGGATCTTCGGAAGCAAGGGATCTATAGAGTGGGAACAGGAAAACCCCAACTACCTCAGGGTAGCCTATATCGGCGGACCGGTTCAGATACTTTCCAGGGGCGGAAGCTATATGTTGCCGAACGCCGCGAAAACGTCGCGAATCCCGGCGGGTCATCCCGAGGGTTATTACGAAGCCTTCGCCAACATCTACAGGAACTTCGCAACGGTCCTGATGAAAAAGAAAAAAGGTGAAGATATTTCCGATGCGGATTTTCCGAGTGTTGAGGATGGACTCGAGGGAGTCAAATTCATAAGCAGAGCTGTCGAGAGTTCCGAAGCCGGCAGCGTATGGGTAGACATGTAGGAGGTATGTTCATGGGAAAGAGACCGGTTACTCTCTTTACGGGTCAGTGGGCCGATCTGACCTTTGAGGAGATCTGCAAGAAAGCCAGTTCCTGGGGCTACGACGGCCTCGAAATAGCCTGCTGGGGCGATCATATGGATCTAGAAAGGGCCGCGACCGATCCCGCTTATGTGGAGAACAGGAAGAGTATCCTCGAGAAGTACGATCTGAAGTGCTGGGCGCTCGGCGCCCATCTGGAGGGGCAATGCGTGGGGGATCTGTACGATTCGAGGCTCGACGGCTTCGCACCGGACAGTTGCAAGGGCGACCCCGAAAAGATAAGAGCCTGGGGCATAAAACAGATGACGTTCGCCCCCACAGCCGCAAGAAATATGGGCTGCTACACCGTCACCGGTTTCACCGGCTCTCCGGTATGGAAATTCTGGTATTCCTTCCCCCAGACAACGGAAAAGATGGTAGAAGACGGTTATAAAGAGATATTCGATCTCTGGACGCCGATATTCGACAGATTCGACGCCGAAGGGGTGACCTTCTCCCTGGAAGTCCATCCCACGGAGATCGCTTTCGATTACTACACGGCGAAGAAACTGCTCGAGGTCTTCAAATACAGAAAGACGCTCGGCTTCAACTTCGATCCAAGCCACCTGATCTGGCAGGGTGTGAAACCCCACCTCTTCATACGCGATTTCGGCGACAGGATCTACCATGTCCACATGAAAGACGCGGCCGTCACGCTGGACGGCAGGGCCGGAATCCTCGGCTCCATGCTGACTTTCGGTGATAACCGGAGAGGCTGGAACTTCAGGTCGCTCGGTCACGGCCATGTCGATTTTGAAGAGATAATAAGAGAGCTGAACAACATCGGGTACTCGGGGCCTCTCTCGGTAGAATGGGAAGACAGCGGTATGGAGAGGGAGTACGGAGCCCGCGAAGCGGCACAGTTCGTAAAGAAGGTTGATTTCGAGCCTTCAAACATAGCCTTTGACGACGCACTCAGAAGCTGAGGAGCAGGGAAATGGGAGAGGTCTTGATAAAGACTTCGGGGATCGCCAAGGAGTTTTCCGGGGTCAGGGTTCTAGACGATATAAACATAGAGATAGAGAAGGGCGAGATTTTCGGTATAATCGGTGAAAACGGCGCCGGAAAATCTACCCTGGTCAAAATCTTCAGCGGGATCTACAACCCTACCAAGGGAAAGCTCTTCTTCGAAGGCCGGGAAGTCGAGATCAAGGATCCCATACACGCCAAAGCTATCGGAATATCTCTCATTCCCCAGGAGTTCAACCTGATAAACGAACTCAACGTTTACGAGAACATCTTTCTCGGAAGCGAACTCACCGGTAAGGGCTTTCTGGCCAAAAAGGATATGAAGAAGAGAACCAGGGAACTCCTCAAGGAACTCGAGACTACTATTAACCCCGACGAAAAGATAGAGAGGCTCAGTGTGGCGCAGAAACAGATGGTGGAGATAGCCAAGGCCCTGGCCCACGATTCGAAGCTTTTGATCATGGATGAACCGACGACCGTCCTCACACAGAACGAGATAAAAATACTCTTCGACCTTATGAGGAGACTCAAAGGGCGGGGCGTAACCATAATCTATATCTCCCACAAATTGAAAGAAGTTAAAAGCATTTGCGATCGCGTGATGGTCCTCAGGGACGGCATCATGATAAGCGTAACCGGGACCGTAGAACTGGACGAGCACGAGATGGCGAAAAGAATGGTGGGAAGAGAGTTGAGCCAGGTCTTCCCCGAAAAGACCGAACCGTCAGAGGAAGTTGTTCTGGAGGTCAAAAATCTCTCCGTGCGTGGTCTTCTGAAGGATATCTCTTTCGATTTGAGGAGGGGGGAAATCCTGGGATTCGCGGGTCTGGTGGGGGCAGGAAGAACGGAGCTGGCCGAGGCGATCATCGGCATACGAAAGAAAGAGGCCGGTGCCATGAAGGTCAAAGGAAGGACCGTAGAGATAAAATCTCCCAACGACGCGGTGAAAAACAAGATAGCCTACCTCTCGGAGGATCGTCAGGGCAGCGGAATATTGATCTCCTTCGATATAATAGGCAACACGACTTTGATATCACTGCCGGCTTACTCCAGGATACTCATAAACCACAGACTGGAAAGAGAAAAGACCCAGAAGTACGTGGATAAATTCAACATAAGGGCCGCATCTCTGAAAACGAGGCTCGAATTCTTCAGCGGCGGCAATCAGCAAAAGGTTTCCCTCGCCAAATCGCTAGATCCGGAACCGGAGATCTTCATTTTCGACGAACCCACCAGAGGAATAGACGTCAACGCCAAGAGAGAGATCTACTGGTTCATCAACGAACTCGTAAAGGAAGGGGTTTCGTGTATCATAATATCCTCCGAGCTCGAGGAGATAATCGGAATGAGTAACCGCGTCGTCGTTATGAAAGAGGGCACGCTCACCGGTATCCTGGAGGGAGAGCATATAAACGAAGAAGAGATAATGCTTCACGCAACCGGACTCAAGGGGGTCGCATGATATGGCCGTTGAAACTTCCAGAAAACGTTTTGAATACGAGAGGTTCGGCCCGCTGATAGCTCTCGCCATACTGTTCATAATCTCAGCGATAGCGAGCCCTTACTTTCTACAGGTGCAGAACCTGCTGAACATAATGAGGCAGGTTTCCTACACGGGGATAATCGCTCTCGGCATGACTTTCGTGATAATCTCCGGAGGGATCGATCTCTCCGTCGGTTCCATGGTCGCCCTCGTCGGAGGCGTGGTGATACTGACTCTGAACTGGGCGATGGGAGTTTTCGGCGCCGCCGCAGAGGCCTGGGCCATACTCTTCGCACTGGTCGTCGGAATACTCTTCGGTGCGGGACTCGGCGCTCTCAACGGGCTCATGATTACACTGGGCAAGATCGCTCCCTTCATCGCCACACTGGGTACTATGGCCATATTCAGATCCATGGCCTTGTATATAGGTTCGGCCGGAGTTTTTAGATCCCAGAGCAACCTCTTCCCCGAGCTGGGAATGGGAAAGATTCTGGAAATTCCCAATCCGGTCGTGGTTTTCATAGGGCTCGCGATAATCTTTTCCGTGATACTCAAGCAGACACGTTACGGCCGGTACCTGTGTGCCGTCGGTTCAAATCCAAAAGTCGCGAAGTATTCGGCCATAAAGGTCAACCTCACTAGGTTTATCTCGTACGTAACGGTCGGAATCACCGTCGGCTTTTCGGCCGTTTTCCTTTCGGCGAGGTTGAACTCCATGAGTTCTACAACGGGCGGGTCCAACTACGAACTCGACGCGATAGCCGCCGTCATAATCGGCGGAACGCCCATGACCGGAGGAACGGGGTCGATCTTCGGCACGGTGATCGGCGCGATCACGCTGGGTATAATCAACAACATGCTCAACATGCTGGGCGTATCGCCTTATTTGCAGGGTACGGTCAAAGGTATAGTCATCATCGGCGCTGTGTTGATCCAGCGCAAGAGGAGCCAGTAGAGCCAGAGATAAAAGCGCGGTGTTTATTGCTATATGCGAATATACGAAATGAATCACTACCCAAAAGGAGGTGTTCTTGTGAAAAAAGCGTTGGTACTTACGATTCTCGTGGTTTTCCTTCTCTCCGCCTTTGCCTTTGCGGCAGAGAAGATCAAAATCGGAGTGGCAATACCCAGTGCGGACCATGGCTGGACGGGTGGTATCGTCTGGTGGTCACAGAAGGCAATTAAAGACTGGAACGCAAAGGATCCGGATGTAGAGTTCTTCCTGGTGACCGCCGATTCTGCCGCCAAGCAGGTTGGAGACGTTGAGGACCTTATGGTCAAGGGTATCGATGCCCTGGTAATACTGGCACACGATTCCGAACCTCTGACCCCGGTGGTTGAAAAGGCCTACAACAGCGGAATCTTCGTGGTATCTGTTGACAGAGGTCTTACCAAGCCTGTCGAGAACGTTTACGTTGCCGGAGACAACCCCGGTCTGGGTCGTGTTTCTGGAGAGTGGCTCGCGAAGGCCCTCAATTACAAGGGGGACATCGTCGTGCTCGAGGGAATTCCCTGTGTTATCAACAGCGAAAGAGTCGATGCTTTCAACGCGGTTATCGCGAAGTACCCGGATATAAAGATTCTCGACTCTCAGCCCGCGTACTGGCAGACGGAGAAAGGTCTGGAAATAATGGAGAATTACCTCCAGAAGTACAAGAAGATCGACGCCGTGTGGGCACAGGATGACGATGTGCTAAAAGGTGTTCTCCAGGCCTACAAGGAATCCGGCAGAAACGATATAAAAATCTTCCTCGGTGGCGCCGGCTCCAAGGAAATGGTCAAAAAGGTTATGGACAACGATCCTCTAGTCAAGGCCGACGTGACTTATCCTCCTTCGATGATCGCAACGGGAATATCGATGGCTGTGATGGCTATGAGAGGCGAACAATTGAACGGCTTCTACCAGCAACAGATTCCTTCCAAGATCATTCTGGCCGCCGAACTGATCGTACCGGAAAACGCGGCCAATTACTACGAACCGGATTCGATATTCTAAACTGTCTTCCTACCCTGAGCACATTCCCGGAGATCGAAGTCGATCTCCGGGTTTTTACTTTAGCAGCGTTTCTGTGAGGCTTTACTTTCGCGAACGAGGCCGGAGGTTTTTGTTACTCCCTTTTGAAAACTTTCCGGCTTTCGGAGGCGTCATAAGCTTGCTGAAAGAAAAGGGGGGTGAAACACGTGAAGAAATTGAGTGTCGTAGCGTTCTTGTTGTTGATGGTGGCTCCGCTGGCCGCCAACGGAGTGGTGGTACCTCCGCATCCGGTTGAACCGGGAACCGGTGGCTTCAAGATGAATTATCACAATGTTGATATCACTCTCGAGAATGGAATAGCGAGGGTAAAAATCGAGGAAGAGTTCGAGAACGTTTCCAACCGCAGACTGGAAGCTGTTTATCTCTTTCCCATACCTTCTTCGGCAGTTATAAGCGATTTCGTGATGAAAGTGGGGGACCAGGTCTTCAAAGGCGAGGTCCTTCCGGCCGACGAGGCGAGAAAGATATACCAGGAGATCGTGGCCAAGTTGAAAGACCCGGCTCTTCTCGAATACGTCGGCAGCCAGTTGATCCGCCTGAGCGTCTTTCCCTTCGAGCCGGGTGAAAAGCGGCAATTCCATATAGAGTACACACAACCGCTGGAGATCTCTTCCAACGCTTACACCATGATCTATCCCTTGAAAATCGACAGCTTTCTAACGGCTCCGATAGGTAAGGTGAGCATTAGAATCAAGACAACCGACGGAATAGCCGAGGTCTTTTCACCGACGCATGCCCTGAAAGAGGTCCAGGCGTCCGGAAGAGAGTACATCTTCCAGGCGGAGGATTTTGTGCCGTCTTCCGATGTCGCAATGATCTTCACCGCTTCAACCGAAGAGATTCCCTCCTCTGTCGCCACTTTCTGGGATGAGAAAGCCGGAGAGGGTTATTTCCTGTTGACTCTCATACCTAGATTGAAGGAAGAGCGCATCATTCCCAAGGATGTTGTCTTCGTGCTTGATATCTCCGGCTCGATGTACGGCGAAAAGATAGAGCAGGCAAAGAGGGCTCTAGAACAGGTGTTGCAGATGCTGAGGAGTGACGACCGTTTCGCGATCGTGACCTTCGACGACGGGATATACGACTTGACAGGCGGGCTGCTGAGCGCCTCGGAAAAGGGCGTGTGGATAGAGAAGGTTCGCAGGATCCAGGCCGACGGGATGACGAACATCTACGGCGCCCTCCAAACTAGTATAGATATGTTCAGCAGGGGCGACGAGGGAAGGTTCAAGGTTCTTCTCTTCCTGACGGACGGTGCCCCGACTTCCGGGATAACGGAAACCGGCAGGATAGTCGGCGATGCAACTAACGAAGCCAGGGCCAGGAATATACATCTCTTCTCGTTTGGCGTAGGTACTGGAGTCGTTGCCGAACTTCTGGACCGGCTCGTTCAGGAAAATGCCGGAAGGGTCAGTTACATAGTGGAGGGCGAAAATATCGAGAGTAAAGTGACCGAACTTTACAGGTCGATCGAAACCCCCGCGCTCGAGAACGTCGTGATCTCTATGGAAGGGATAGAAACCGCGAAAATACTACCGACTGGCCCCCATTCGCTCTTCTCCGGTTACGCGCTGAGGTTATCCGGCCTCTTCTTCGAAGAGGGTGACCTTAAAGTTACGGTAGAAGGTACGCGCGGTGGCGAGAGACATACATACGAGTATTATTTCCGGATCGGCAAGATCGCCGAAAATGAATTCGTCTCAAGAATATGGGCACAGAAGAGAATCGCCTCGCTGGCCAATATCTATCGCTACGATAGCAGTCTCAGCGAGAAGGCCAGGGAGGAAGTCGCACAGGAGATAATCGCACTTTCGAAGAAGTTCAATATAATAAACGAATTCACTTCCTTCCTCATAGCTCCCGAAAGACCTCTGGCAGACAATGCAATGGTTGACAGGGGAGGATTGGGAGGCGTCCCGCAGACTTCGGGATCGGTGATGGCAGCCAAATCGGTCGCCGAAATGGAACAGGACCAGTTCGTCGGAGGCGGTGCGTCCGATTACAGGTTTGTCGGAAGCATCGGATTCTACCTCAAGGATGGAGTGTGGATAGAGGACAATCCAGAGGTCGAAAAACTCGTACCGGTAAAGGTAAAAGCGTTCAGCCAGGCTTATTTCGACCTGTTCAACGTCGATGACTGGTTGAAAGACGTCCTCTCCCTCGGTGAGAAGGTCAAGTTCATATACGAGGGGACTCTCTTCGAGACGGGCGATGCTGGTATAGAGGATGAAAAAGAGCTGGAAGAGTTTTTGAAGTGATCGCCAAAAACAAGGGGGGAGCTCGCGGGAGCTCCCCCCTTTTGTCGTTTTTATCAGTTTCCGACGATCGGAGCGAACTTGAAGTCGATCCAGTTGTCGCCCGTGCTGAGGTTGTACGTTGTTGCGTTGTTTACGTTCGGCTTTCCACCGTTGTAGTTGTAGTAACCGAGCAGGTCTCCCGTGTTGATCGTACCGCTCTCATCCATGTCTCTCCAGGCCCAGACCTTCACCTGAGCCAGCGTTACGTTGCTGAAGCCGTAAGAGCCGGAATCGGATATCGTCGTGTTGGCTATGTCTACGCCTGTCGCCGGGTTCCTCAGGAAGACCTTGAACTCCTGCGGCGTGGTTATCGAATCGAGAGCCGCCTGCGCGTTGACCAGTCCGTAACCGTAATAATCGTCTCTTCCTCCCGTTCCCAGATCCGTCGCGGTGTCCTGGAGTGTCTGGCGTATCTCGTCCGGGTCGGTGAGGCCGGCCCCCATCAGTAGCGCGACGAGCCCGGTCACGTGTGGCGTGGCCATCGATGTGCCCTGCATGTACATGTAGTTGTTGCCCGAAGGCGTCCAGCCAGTGCTGTATATTCCGTTCGGGTCTGTGTACGATGTCATCCAGCCTCCCGGTGCCACGACGTCCAGTTCGGAACCGAAGCAGGAGTAATTCGATCTCTTGACCGTGCTTCCATCTTTCCAGACCGCGCCGACCGCTATCGTTTCAGGGTACTTCGCGGGGTACAGTATGTTACCGTCCCCGTTGTTCCCCGAGGCCGCCACCATGACGACACCGTTCCTGTCGGCGTACTTTATGGCGTCGTGGAGCGGTTCGGTCCCGGCCGGTCCGCCAAGACTCATGTTGATTATCTTCGCCCCGTGGTCAACCGCGTATATGAGACTGCTAATGAGAGTGCTGGAGTCCTTTATTCCCCTTATCGGGATTATGGAGATGCCGAAACCTCCCCAGGTGACTCCCGCCACTCCCAGCGCGTTGTTCGAAAGGGCCGCCACAGTTCCGGCTACGTGAGTGCCGTGGCTGTCTTCCGAGGTGTTGGGCTCAGAAACGTTCGTGTTGTTGTCTATGAAGTTATATCCGGCGGTGAATACCCCGGTCAGGTCGGGATGGTTTACGCTGAATCCCGAATCGATTATGGCAACCACGACGCTCCTGGAACCGACGGTGTAGTCCCAGGCCTGCGGCAGGTTCATGAGCGGGTAGTTCCACTGCACGGGGTAGTACGTGTCGTTAGGTGTTGTAACCAGCGGATAGAAGAGGTAGTTCCGGGATGCGCTCACCACGCCGGTCAGATTTTCGAGCTCCTTCATTGAAAGATCTGTGCTAACAAGGAGGAACCTCAGGGAATCATCGGCCGATTCGATCCTTCTCAAGATCTCGATACTTCCGGTCGTCGCGGTCTTGAAGGAGCTTTCCGCCTCTTTGAAGGAGGTCACTTTCAGTATGTATTCTCCCTGGACGTACTCGGCCTCTTCGGGAACCGTTCTTATATCGGGGTTGGATATGATCTCGTCCTCATCGAGATCGGCGGTCTTCACGTCTCCCGTGTACGGAGTCACGTTTCCCCAGATGTTCCTGCCGGCCGCCGCGACGTAATGGGCCACGACGTTTTTGGGAGTATCTATCGTTACGGCCAGCGGGTTGGCGGCCCCTGCGTTGACACCGTTCACGACCCAGTGACTGAAATTGAAACCGGCCTTCTGGGGCGCCGAGAAGTTCACGATCTCTCCAGCGATGTGCCAGCCCGCGCCCGCGATAGCCGTTCCGGCGGGGTTGGACGAAGTTGCCACCAGATACTCCAGCTTCATCTGGGCCGTGTAGGTTATATCCGAATACACGGTGATGTTTCTCGGGTTCTGCGTGTTGAGATCGTTCCACTGCTGGAAGGTGTATCTCGTGTCGTCTCCGGCGACTTGAGCGGAAGTATCCTTGCTCTGCGGAGAAGTCACATTGATCTGTGTGGCTGTCCCGCTTCCGAGCACCACGCTCTTGGGAGAAGTGTAAGGAGTTCCCCCGATGCTTATGTTCAGATTCGTGTGGGGCGAGGTGGTGACCGTCAGCGTGTAATCGGGTTCCTGCATGGCAAAAACGGCGGTTACCTGATGAGGCTTGTCAATGGTCAATTCCAGAGGTCTCGCGCTTCCCACATTCTGACCGTTGACCAGCCAGTAACTGAAGTTGTAAGGTCCGAGGTCACCGGAGAAATCGAACTGCCAGACGGCTCCTCTGGGTGTCCAGTAAACGCCTGTCTCCCACAGTGTGGGCGAGGCGCTGACATCGATCCTGTACTCGGTAGTCATGTTGGCGGTGAAGGTCTTATCGGAATCGAGGGTGACGTTTCTCGGATTCTGCGCGCTGCCGTCGTTCCAGTTCACAAATGTATATTTAGAATCGATTCCCGTCATCCACGGCGACACATCTTTTTCCTGGTAGGCGACCACGGCGATCTGCTTGTTGCTTCCACCCTGTACCACCATGCTCTTGGGGGAGGGATAAGCCGTTCCGTCTATTCTCACGTCCAGAGCGATGTCGGGAAGGGTGGTGACCGTCAGGGTGTACTGTACGTCGGCGTTGTACTGCGCGACGACGTTTTTGGGTTCGTTCACCGGAATAATCAGAGGATTCGTATTTCCGACGTTTACACCGTTGACTACCCAGTGGCTGAAAGTGTAACCGGCGAAAGCCGGCGCCGTCAGCGTGGCGTTCGCGTTTTTGTTGTACCAGCCGCCGCCGGTCACGAGAGCACCGACAGGGCTGGAGGAGACGTCGACTTTGTACTGCACTCCCATCTGTGCCGTGTAAGTCACGTTTCCGTTGACCGTGACATTTCTGGGGTTGGTGTTGCTCGCGTCGTTCCACTGCTGGAAGGTGTATTTGGTATCGTTACCGACTACGAACGCTGAACCGTCCCTCTCCTGGGGAGTGTCTACGGAGATCTGCACGACCGCGCCTTCGCTCACCGAAACCGTTCTGGGCGAGTTGTACTGGACACCGGCGATTCTTATGACCAGGCCTGTGTCGGGGGTGGTGGTAACAGTCAGGGTGAATTGCGCGGATACATAATGGGCCACGACGTTTTTGGGTTCGTTCACCGGAACAGTCAAAGGATTCGTATTGCCGATGTTGACACCGTTGACTACCCAGTGGTCGAAAATGTAGCCGGCCATCGCCGGCGCCGTCAGCGTGGCGTTCGCGTTTTTGTTGTACCAGCCGCCGCCGGTCACGAGCGCGCCGGCCGGACTGGATGAGACGTCGACTTTGTACTGAACGTTCATCTGGGCCGTGTACGTGAAATTTCCGTTGACGGTGAAATTTCTCGGGTTGCTGTTGTTTGAATCGTTCCATTGCTGGAAGGTGTATTTGGTATCGTTGCCGACTACGAACGCCGAACCGTCCCTTTCCTGAGGGCTTGTGACCTGGACGTTCACATTCGTTCCCTCCACGTACTTCTGGCTGAAGGGCGTCTGTTGATTGACCAAGTCGATAGTTATCTGCAGCGCCGTATCGGGCGAAGTGGTTATTGTCAAAGTGAAGCTTTTTGGACCGTTGGGACACCCGGTAAGAAGCAACATCAACAGAGCCGCCACCGATGCGAAGAACAGAAGCTTCCTTTTCATTGTACGACCTCCTCTCTAATAGAAAAACTATGGTCATTCTTCACTGCATTGAACGCCAAATATGGAACACGAAAGCAAGAGCGTACTGACGGTGCTGATAGCCAGAGTTGAATTCTGCTATGGTCTTACGCTCGTATAGAAAGATACTATCACTTTTTAAACGTTCAGGTTCCATTCATCGGCTCTGTTCGTTTCCGAAATTCATCGGTGTAGATCGATAATCACCTTTCGATTAAAACGGGTAGAAGCCCAGATCCAGCGCGTTTTTTTCATAGATACGTTCCATAAGTCTTTTCACCAACTCCATGTGTCCCTCTTCCCAAACTCTGAGAGTTGTCAGCAGTTTTTTGGCCCGATCATCTTCTATCTTTTCCGAGGCCTTACCGTAATACTCCACGAAGTCTTTCTCTATAAGGTAAGCCATTCTCAGTATCGAAAGATCGGCCAAATCGTTGCTGTAGGTGTTACTGGAAAGAGCCTGTGACTTCAGACGTTCTTTGAAGATTTCGTCCTTTTCTCCGGTTGCTTCGATATTTATGGTCTTATCGGTTTTGAGTTTTTCGATCATTTTCTTTATAAATTCCACATGTGAGGATTCCATCTCCATCAGATACATAAAGGTTTCCCTTGCCAGCACTTGCTTAACTTTTTCCATGTTGCTTTTGTAAAACTCCTGCCCTGATCTTTCAAAACTAAGGGCAAGTTCCAGAATCTTTTTCAGATCACTCACTTCTTCACCCCCGCCAAGAATTCATCGATACCGATCGCAGCTCTATGGCCGTCGGCAACGCCGTGAATTATATCCGGTCCGTTCACTATGTCTCCTCCAGCAAATAACCACGCTAAAGCAGTCTGTCCCTTTTCGTTAACAAGAATTCTGCCTCTTATGAATTGAATCTCTCCCTTTATTTCGACAGGAAGAAAGTCATAATCTGGAGCTTGACCAATCGCCTCAATAATCATCGTACCTTCTATAGTCGAGAGATCTGATTCATCGAACCGAGGATTAAATCTACCGTCGTCGTCAAAGACCCTTGTACAAGCTATAGTTTTTAATCCGTAGATCTTTCCATCTTTCAACAAAACTTCTTTTGGCCCACGAGATGGAAAGTACTTTATGCCTTCTTCCTTACCTTCGAGAATCTCTTCCAGATCGGCCGGCATCTCTTCCATCGACTCTAGCGATGTTACCTTCACATCGATGTGATTCCTTTCCATTTTCTGTATGCGGGCTACGCTTCTAGCTGCATCCATCGCGACGTTGCCTCCACCTATAACGATAACGCTATCGGTTACCGGTGGCTTCTCTCCATCTCCTTGCCTTAGGTAGTCGCGAATCTTTTCTAGAAGAGGTATCGCCATGATTACCCCTTCACTATCTACCCCTTCGACACCGGTACTCCTACCCTTAGAGAATCCGGTTCCCAGGAAAACCGCATCGTATTCGTCGCGTATTTCCTCTAAAGTTACATCCTTTCCGACGGTAGTGAGACACTTGATTTCAACCCCGAGCGACTCTATAACTTTTATGTCTTTGTCCAGGGCTTCGTCAGGAAGTCTATATCTCGGTATTCCGTACCTCATAACTCCTCCGGCAAGAGCTTTGCTTTCGAATATGGTCGCAGAGTATCCCATCAGCGAAAGATAGTAAGCGGCCGAAAGTCCGGCAGGGCCCGCACCTATTATGGCTACTTTCCCGCAGGCCTTCTTCACTACCTCTCCGTTCGAAGCATAACGTATCACGTCTTCAGTTTTCTCCTGGTCCATGATGTAACGTTTCAGCCACCTTATCGCAAGAGGCTTTCCTCTATTACCAATCGAGCATACAGTTTCGCATTTGTGGGTACATACTCTTCCGCAAACTGATGGAAGCGGGTTGGTTTTGTAAATCCAGTTGGCTCCTTCCTCAGTGTCATCATGGAAGACACTCTCTATGTATCGGGGGATGTCCATGTTAACAGGGCAGGCTTCCACGCAGAGTTCACAATCAACGCATCTGGCCGCTTCCGCTATGGCCTGTTCTCTCGAATAACCCTTCACGAACTCAATAAAGGAGTCGATGCGTTCCTCTCCGGGAAGCTCTTTCATCACAACTCTTTCCAGATCGAGAAGTTCAGAGTTTTCGTCGCGAGAATAACCCATCGGTGGAATATCGTGGTGGATACCGGTCTCGTCCGGCAAAAAGAAGAAAGTGCCGGGATCGTCGGATATATGTATGTACTCCCTGGTCATATTTAAAGAGCCAGTGGTGCATATATCGACACACATGGCGCAGAAGGAGCAGCGACCGTAATCTATGGCCGGTCTCTGTGCTTTTTTTCCCGATTCTACCGTGATATCGACAGGTACCATCCTTATCGCGTCGGTCGGACAGATCTTCGAACAGGTGGAACAACCCGAGCATTTATCCCAGTCGTTTACGTGAAATCCCCTGTACCTTTCTGCCGCTTCACGGTAAACTTCTGGAACTTTTATGGTAACCGGTCTGGTGAAGAGCCTCTTCCAGGCTATTGTCGGACCCCAGAAAGTCTTTTTTAACCCATCATATATGCTCATACTACCAGCCTCCTATCGATCGATTTCGGGCGGGCAGAAGTCCATAGTTGCCAGCCAGAGAGCAACATCTTCAATTCTTGTACCCGGAAGTAACTTTTCAATACCGTAGAGTCCCTGGGGGAAGGAGGCGCCCCTTACGTTTATTCTGTAAGGTCTCTCGCTCCCATCGGAAACTACGAAGTAGCCGTATTCTCCTCTGGAAGATTCCACGTGAGCATAGACGCTACCGGCAGGGACTTTCCATCTTAAAGCGCTCCCTTCGCTGATTCTAATGTTTACCGGTCCATCCGGAATCTTCTCAACGATCTGTCTCAATATCCTCAAGCTCTGTCCCATTTCATAGTACTTAAGGGTAAACCTCGCGAAGGCATCCCCCTCCGTTGCTGTCGGTACTTCGAACTGCACGTGGTCGTATCTCGCATAAGGGGCGATCTTTCTCAGATCGTTAGGTAGACCGGTAGCCCTCAAGGCTACTCCGCTTATACCTAACTTCAGTGCATCTTCCCGTGTCAACACACCCAGACCTTTCGTTCTGGTTCTAATTATTCTGTTTTTCAGGAGCAGGTTTTCGAACTCTTCACTTCTGCCTTCGATGTAATCGACCAGTTTTAGTATGTCTGCCTTTATGCCTTCGGGCAAATCCTTCCTGACACCACCCGGCACGATATACATGTGATATATTCTTGCACCGGTGATCTTTTCGAATATATCCAGAATGAGATCTCTATCGGCAAGGGTCCAGTTCGGCATTGTATAAAGACCCGTAGAGCCTCCGATACCCCCAAGAGCCATGAGATGTGAGGCTATTCTTGCCAGTTCCAGGATCAACATCCTAATCCAGTGCGCCCGTTCGGGCACTTCGACTTTAGTGAGCGCTTCTATCGCCATCGCATACACCATCTCGTTTATATCCGGTTCAGGAACGCAAATTCGGGGAATCAATGCGAGATTTTGCATCCAGGTCCTTCGTTCCATGAGCTTTTCAAAGCCTCTGTGCAGGAACCCGGGTACCAGCCTGGATCTTACCACCGTATCGCCTTCTACATAGAGATGGACGCTGGCGTTTCCATGCATTCCAGGATGGTTAGGTCCGATGAAGAGCTTTACTTCCTTACTCATCTTCGCCACCCCCTTCCGGCAAAAAATCGGCGTTATATTTTCTATCCGGGAAGTGCTCCTTTGAGTATTTATGGGGATCGAAGTCCTTTCTCATAGGCGGTATCTCGCTCCAATTTTCCAGTATCAACGGCTTCAGATCGGGGTTGCCATCGAAAACAATACCGAAGAATTCATGAACATCCCTTTCGTAGAACCTGGCAACCGGCCACATCTCCATGATCGTCGGAAGAACGGGTGTTTTTCTATCTACAAGGGTACTCACAAGAATCGTCTCTCCGCTCTCCCAACAGAATAGTGTGTAGACTACTTCGAATTTTTCATCGTTCAACCTATCTATACCGGTGATAAGCGAGAGGTGCGTGAAACCTTTCTGCCTGAATAGTCCCAGAACGGACAGCAATCCAGAGGATTTTATATTTACAGAAAATTGTCTCTTAGTTATCTCCGAAAAGGTGAATTGGCCCGCCATCAACATGATTTCATTCAATTTATCATTCATGGAACTCATCGTGGATGTACACCTCCCCGAGAGCATCTATTTGATTTTTTCTGTACCATTCGTAGTTCGCTTCGTAATCCTTCCAACCCGTCGCCTCTCCTTGGTCGATTTTATCCATCAAATTTTTAAAACCATTTACAATTGCCTCTGGTCTGGGCATACAGCCGGCCAAATATAGATCTACGGGTACGTAAAGATCGAGCCTGTTGATCGTCGCGTAAGAGTCATAGTAGATGCCGCCGTTGATGGTGCAGGAACCGAACCCGACTATGTATTTTGGAGCCTGCATCTGCTCGTAGGAGTATATGACTCTGCGCAGGGTCTTGGTGCTGAGGTATCCCGTTACGAGGAGTATATCGGCCTGACGCGGTGTCGCCATCGGTCCTATACCAAACCTCTCCATATCGAAGCGGGCTGTCATTGTCGGTGGTAGTTCTATGGCACCGCAACCGGTACAGTAATAAAGCATCCAAAGCGATCTTGCCCTCAGCATATTCGCCACTCTTTCCCACGCGGTCTGCTCGTTGTTCATTAAACTCGCCTCCCCATTATGAAAACGACAATAACCACTTGAATGAAGGATAGTATGAGTGGCCATTTCCAGTAGAATTTGACTGCCTGTTCGACCCTGAAACGCGGCATAATGGACGAGATGATAACGGCAAGAAAGTAAACCAGGAAGAACTTCAAAAGAAATTCCCAGATAGTCTTTCCGCCACCCAGAAAAAGGTTGACGAAAAGCCCAATCTCTATAAAGGTCCCGAAAGCGTGCTGGGTCATGAGCAATCCCAGGTATTTCCCGCTGTACTCTACAAGTGGTCCGGAAGCTATCTCGGCAGGTGCAATAAATGTATCGAAAGGCTTCTTGCCAAGCATGCCCATCAGAGATACGAAGCCAACAACTGCCCCGATAGGCATGATCAAGACGTTGTAGGTTCCTCCGGAATTCTGCAGTACTGCCAGCTCAGATAGGGACGAGGTTCTGAAATGGAAGAAGACACCCAACAACACTATCATGAAGGGGAGCTCGTATCCCAGCATCTGTGTTAATGCCCTGCCTATCCCGATTGAGGCGTTGGGATTTCCCGAGCCTACGGCCGACATCGCCATTCCCAGTAGACCTATAGCCAGCAGATAGATAATAACGAAGACGTTGTCAAGACCAGGGAAGACGACGAGATTTCCTGCCGGTATGAAAAGTACGGTGGCTATTGTGCCACCCAGGGCCATAAGGACTCCAAAATCAAATATGAAACCATGAGAGATCGAATGTTTTGTAAGACTCTTGAAGATATCTATGAAGTTCTGCCAGAATGGAGGACCGCACCTTCTATGTATTCTAGCCTCGATCTTCCTCGCGATTCCTTCGAGAGTTACAGTATAGGCGAAGGCCAATATGAGCAGTGCGATTGCAGATAGAATAGTTATAATCATACCGATCACCTCAACCACCAGAAGGTCCCGATAATGGCGACCATCGCGAGACCTATGTACAGCTGCGGATTGGCCGGATAAAAGATCGCCTTCAGCAGCGCTCCCAGTTCCTTGATTTTATCCGATAGAGAAGAAAGCCAGTCCTCCATCGATGGCCATTTTTCGAACAACCTGTCGAAGGGTCTGTACATCCTGTACGAGAAATGGTATAACTCGCTCGTGTATAGAAAATCTCCTGCCGTATAGTTGTCCATCAGATCTACCTGTCTGGCTTTCTTCGCCCTCATGAATATGAAGAGTGATATGAAAAATCCAATAGCGAAAACGGTCGTAACCAATATCGAATCCCATTCGCCAGTGAGCGCTACGATCCTGGAAAAGGTAACCTCTACCGCGTTGATTCCGACCGAAGCCGTAACGGCGTTAATAGTCTTAATGGCGTTACTGGGCAGCATCCCCCAGAAAACCGTCAACAGTGTGAGGATTGCCATCGGGACAACCATCACGAGCGGTACTTCCTTTAAATTTCTATGCTGGGGCTTCAATTGACCTAGAAAGATCCCGGCCAATGGTTTGAAGACGTACATGAACGAACCTATACTTCCAAAGAAGGCTGCAAAGGCCAGAAAGGGGAGACCGTTCTGAACGAGTTGCTGGTATATAAGCCACTTTGATACGAAACCACTGGTGGGTGGAATCCCCGCTACAGAGATAATTGCCACCAGGTAAGTGGCAAAGGTTACAGGCATTTTGAGTATCAGGCCACCCATTTCGTGCATTTTCGTTGTACCAGTTCTATAGGCTACGGCGGCTATAGCCATGAACATAGCTGCCGAGGCCATGGCATGATTGAGAACGTGCATCAAGCCTCCTGCTGTGGCGTATGTGCCCCCGATCGAGAGTGCCATCACTATATAACCGGAATTGCTTACGGTTGAAAAGGCTATCAGTTCCTTTGCGTCCTCCATCCTTATTGCCATAACCGTTCCCACTACAATGGATATCCCTCCCAGGAGGGCGAAAGTGTAATTCACCATGGGTATTCCGTTGAAAACGGGAAGCTGGCTGAAAATCCTGAAAGATGGCAAGGCTGCGGTGATCGTGAACAGCAAAAAAGCGCCTATCTTGGTGAGGGCACCGGAGAGTATGGGGCTAAATTCATCAGGAGCCGAAGAGTGAGAACCTCTGAGCCAGATATGCAGTGGAAAGACTCCCATCTTTGCCAGAACCATCACGCCCAGGGAAATTAAGATAACCAATTGTACCTCAACAGTCGCACTTTCGATTCTCGTGGCAACGGTCGAGAAGTCTATCGAGCCTAATTTATCGAGCATATAAAAGATCGCAAAAAGCATCGAATAAGTACCTATCGAGGCTATTGCGACGTATTTTATAGCCTCTCTTGGCGATTTCTCCTTGTCCTGAATTATAAGGATGAGTGAAGCCCATGTCGAAATCTCCCAGAAGATCATTAATGTAAGGAAATCTTGTGAAAAAACCGCTCCAAGCGTACCGGCCGAGACAAGAGCGAGCAGAAAAATCTTCACCGGACTCTTCTTCAGTGGAAACATGAAGATTGCACTCATGGATATTATGAGTAGCACGATAGAGGCAAAAAACCAGTTGGTTGGAGTGATGCCGAAGTTAAAATTCAGCCTCTCGGTGATTCCGATCACTTCGTACGAAACGTTACTTCTTCCGGTGAAAAAAACGTAAATGAACGAAAAGACCTGAAGCGCAGCATAAGCTCCGTAGGCGATCTTTGTATTGAGCTTCGCCAAAAGGTATAAGATCGGTGCAGCCAGCAACGAAGCCACCAGTAGGGTCAGGATGCTCATTCATACCCCTCCAATCAGATTTTTTCCCAGTGTGATGATCGCATCGACCATAGCGTTGCCCGCTTTGCTGAACGTCATCAAAGTCTCATATGAGCTTGAGCCCAGAAACACGAGAATCGCTGCAAGAACGACGCCTATGGCCATTAACTCCAGCGGAAGAGAAAGCCTTGCCCTCTCCTCTCCTTGATAAGGTCTATAAAGGGCGAAAATCCATCTGAAGTAGTAAGTTATCTCTATAACCGCGGCCAGCAAGATCACGATCGGAACTACGAGCAACGATTCGAAGCTCGAGGAGATCGCAAGAAGCTTCGCTCTGAACCCAAAAAAGAGGGGCATTCCCGATATCGAAAGAGCCGATACTGTAAAAATCAACCCGACAACGGGTGCCATCCTTCCCAGGCCGTAAAGGCTTTCCAGGTCATCAGCACCCAGTTCTTCGGTAGTATAGCTGTCCACCGAGAAGAGAACGAATTTGGCGAGGGCATTGTTTATAATCAACATAACGCTTGCCGTCAACGCCTCGACAGTTCCTATACCTACCAGAAAGATTGCAAGACCCGATTGGGCAATACTCGAATAGGCGAGTGTTGATCTCAAATTTCTTTGTTTGAAGGCGATGACTTCTCCGATCAGAACCGTCGCAACACCCAGAACGATTACCAGATCTAGAGCACGCCGGTCACCCACCGCCAATATAACCCTGCTGAAGGTTGAGATCATGGCGACAGGATAAACTGAAGCGAGAACCAGAGTGGCCATATTCGATGATTTCGTAAAAACTCCCGGTACCCAGCCGTTGAAAGGTACCAACTTCGACTCAACTCCCAGGCCCGCTATCATAAGCAAAGAGGATACGAGCATAACATCGCCGTTCAACAGACCATCTGAAACCTTTGTAGCTATCGCTGAGATATTGAGAGTGCCCGCGGCGGCATAAAGCACGGCAACTCCGAGAAGATACAGCAGCGAACCTACTGAACCGAGCAATAGATACTTGAAAGCGGCGACCTTACTCTCTCCTTTCTTGCCCGTCATGGCTAATAGGTAGGCGGCGACTCCGGCAATTTCGAGAAAAACAAAGAGATTGAAGAGATCGTTTGTGAGAAGAATTCCATTCAGCGAGGCTAACGAAATCGTATAGACGACCGAAAACTTTTCCGAAGCTCTCTTCTTACTGAAGTGTATGATAACTGCGAAAAAGAAAAGAATGTTTGCCACAGGAAGGAGTATTCTCGTCGCGTCAGTCACGATCAGATCGATGCCGAAAGGGGTTCTCCAGCCGCCGATAGAGTAGCTCACGGTGCCTGAAGAGAAAGAGAGAAAGATGCCGGCGACTGCATTGAAGATAGCAGATAGAATAAGCAGCCAGTTTGATATCTTATTTGCGAAAGTGCTGATAAAAGCCAGTGCTAAAGGTACGGCTATGAGCCAGACGGGATTCATTCTTCAGCACCTCCTCGTTCTGTCAGTTCATCGATATCTATCGTTCCCTTAGAATGGCTTATAGTAACTATTATGGCAAGTGCCAGAGCAGTAATACCCACACCGATCACTATGGATGTCAGAACGAGTGCCTGAGGAAGAGGGTCGACAAAGAGCAGCGTCGATGAATTGTTCTCAGATGACAGTATAGGGACTACCCCTTTTTCTATATAGCCTATTGAGACTATAAAGAGATTTACACCTATCTCGGCGATGTTCAGAGATACTATCAGCTTCACAAGATTCTTCTGCGAAAGGAGGCCGTAGATACCTATGGCCGTCAGCAACAAAGAGAAGTACTGGATCATATATTATCGCCCCCTTCCGAAACGAAATCATCCACAATTCCCGAAAGCTCTGCCCCAACTTTCAATCCTATAAGAGAATAGACGATTGGGATCAGACCAGCGCTGAAAAGATTTCCAACAACCCCGGTCGGGAGAAAGTTCTGCAGAAACGAACCGGAGATCAACAAGCCCCCAATCCCCAGCAGAACATAAGCTAGTCCCATAGAACCTTCCAGGACTTTTAGCATAGCCGGAGCACGCCTCTCATCATCGACCATCACAAGAAGCAGAAAGGCAGCTGCTATAATCGCTCCGCCCGGGAATCCGCCACCGGGAGTTAAATGGCCGTGTGTGAAAACGTAAACCCCGAGTATCAGCAGGAGAGGAGAAACGATTTTAGCCGCTGTTTTTACGATAGGGCTGGCTTTGATTGGACTTAGAAGACGTTTTTTGTCTCCACCCAGTAGAAGACCAACGCCGGTTGCCGAGAGGAACAAAACCGTAACTTCGCCCATCGTATCGAAGGACCTGTAATTAACGACGATCGAAGTGACGAAGTTGGCCGAACCGGTTTCCGCATCGGTGGTTGAACCGAACTTCACTTCTTTCAAAGTATCGTTTACAGATTTAGTAACGTAGCTATGAGAGTTTCTTTCCGATAGATCAAACTCTCCGTACCGGGGTATTCCCGAAACGGTCTGTGAATCGGTATTGAGTACAGTGCTCATCGTGAAGAAGAAGAGGAGAGCGATGATCCCGGCAATAATCCTTTTCATTCGATATCATCTCTCTTAAGCTTTCTCAAAGATAGAAGAAAGATGGCGGTAGTTAGTCCGGCTCCCACTGAAGCCTCGGTTATAGCGACGTCCGGAGCCTTCATAATAACAAATAGAACTACCGATAGCAATCCCACGGCCGACAGCATTATGACAGATGTTATCAGCCTCCTGGCTTCGATCGCCACCAGAGCCAGTACTACTATGGCAACTCCGGTTATTAGCGAGAAGACGTTCATTCATCTTCACCCCCTTCAGAGGGCCTTTGGTCAACTTCGACCAGTTCTTTTCTACCGACCGGTTCTATGCCCTTTTTCATGGCAGCTCTGGCGATTACGGAGCTCCCCACCGGATTTGTGATCGCGATGAAAGTGACTATGATTATAGCTTTCATAAGCCAGGCAGGATTTGCCAGTCCTACGCCGAGTATGAGAGAGAATGAACCGAGCGTCGTAGCCTTCGTTCCTGCCTGAAGCCTGTTATATACATCGGGCATTCTAAACATACCCAATCCCCCCAGAAAGTAGAAGAAGGCCCCGATAGAGATCATTATGTATCCCAGAATATCCAGTACGATCATTTTCTCCCCTCCAGATACCGGATAACCACAACGGTCTCCAGAAATGAAAGGGCCGCATAGACAAGAGCGATATCGAGGAAAAGTGAGTTTCTATCGATGAGCGAAAAGAGAACTATCGCGCCCGTCAACATTACATTCAAGATATCAAGAGCGGCCACCCTGTCTGGAGTCGTCGGACCTTTGAAAAGTCTGTAAAGAGTAAGGAAAGCGCCGAGCAGTATCAGGGAAAAAAAGATGGAGAAGGCAATCATTCGAAAACCTCCTTTATCCGTTTTTCAAAGCTTTCGGGAATTAATCCCGTTGCTTCTGTTGACTGTAGATCTTCCTTCAAATCGATGGAATGAATTAAAAGTCCCTTTTCGTCCATATCCACGGTCAGCGTTCCTGGAGTCAGGGTAATAGAATTGGCCAGACAGAATTTGGCGAAGTCTCCCTTCAGGTCTGTATCTATCCTGAACATACCTGGATTGATCGGAAGATCTGGGTTTAGTACCCTGCGGGCAACATCGATATTTGCCTTTACCATTTCAACTATGAATACCGGCAGAAAGCGAAATATGAATTTGAAAACACGCAGCGGAAAGTCCAGCCCGAAACGAAAATTCGAATACCTGCTGAAGATAGCCGCCACGATGGCTGTTATAACCAATCCCAGGAGCAACTCCAATGGATCGAAACTCCCTGTAAAACCGAGCCAGATCAAAAATCCAATTACGTAAACCGATAAAAACTGCAGGGCCATACCACCACCCCTTATAATGAAATTTGTGAAATGCATTGAGTTTATACTGTTTATAATACCATAACCCTGTATGGGTAAAGCGTTCTCAGTATTGAATATCGATAGTTCCAAAACTCAACTCGCGAATATTCACTAATTTCAATACGGTCTCGTATCGGAATTGCTGTACAAAACGATATGCGATTCATGGCCCTGTCTTCCAAACTGTTTCGAGCCGGGACAAATCGCAGGCATTTTCAGCCATTACTTGAAGACAAAAATCGCCATCTGATATATATAATAGTCCAACATACCTATCAGGCAAGCCGTTTAGAAAGACTGTAAAATTATACGAAACGGTAAGAAGTCATAAATCCCAAGACTAAAGCTCGAGCGTTGAAACACCGCTGGTTTTCACTTCAAAAGTGCATGACACCAGTCCATTGGAAAGGATTTCAATGTGAAATGCGTTAAATCAAAAAATCTATTCCACAAACCTCTTGACCCAGACGGTTCCGCTCACGTATATGGTCATTGTCGAATCCTGCGTGGCGCTGTAATCGTACAGGGCCAGCCAGTTTATGTCCTCGGAAACTCCGCTGTTCAGTATGTCGATTATCATCGAAAATGCCGGAGTGGAACCGGAATCCCTCTCGAAGATATTCTCGCCCGGAAGGATAGTGTCGTTGAAAAGTTCGTTGTCTTCTATGCTTTCCGGATCGGTTATCAGTAGAGGTATATCCGTGAAGGGATCGCGGGAAATATAGAACTTTAGATCTAGCTGGCCATCTTCGCTCTCCCAGAGCACCCTGGCCTTCACCTGAACACTGGTGATTTGGAAGTTATCTGGAATTTGAATCGGGCTGCTTTTTTGAGCCTCTGCGATAATCTCGTCGAGAGTCGGGATGCTCTGGCTGCCGAAGGCAAAGCTATTTATCGGGAAAGGGGTGCCCGGTAGCTGAAAGACTATGGGTTCGATGAGGCTCTCTGTTATCGGTATTGGAACTGGCATTATGTATAGACACCCGCTCAACGCCAGTACCATCGAAAGTATCGCCGGAATGAAAAACCATCTCTTCATAAAAATCTCTCCCCTCCAGAAATTTTAGCCGCTTTATCTTCAAGAAAGCCCGGTGTGGATCGAACAGGAATTTCTACTCGAGAAGCACACCGGGCGAGATGTTCAGGACTGTGCTTTAGATTATACTCTCTATCTTTTTCATTACTTCATCGGTCAGTTTTTCTTTGACTTCGAGGGCTTTCAAGTTCTCTTCGAGCTGCTCGACCCTGCTGACCCCGAGAATTACGGAACTCACGTTCTCGTTTTTCAGAACCCAGGCCAGAGCCAGTTGAGGCAAACCGGTCTCCAGCTCTTTCGCCACATTGGCCAGTTTTCCGACTTTTTCAAGATTTTTCCTGGACAGCATGCCGTTTTCTTCCAGGTGTTTCTTCAAACCGGGGAATCTGGCGAGGCGGCTGTCTTGAGGAACTCCATCGTTGTATTTGCCGGTGAGCAATCCACTGGCCAGCGGGCTCCAGACGGTCAGTCCCATCCCGTATTTCTCGTATATGGGGAGATATTCCTTCTCCACCCTCTCTCGAGAGAGCATATTGTACTGGGGCTGTTCTACCACGGGATGAATTGCGTTGAGCTTTTCCGCCACACGGTGCGCCTCTTCGAGTTCGCCGGCACTCCACTCCGAAGTTCCCCAGTAGAAGGCCAGCCCATTTCTGACTATATAATCCATCGCCAGAACTACCTCCTCCATGGGAGTCTCGGGATCGGGCCTGTGAGCGTACAGAAGATCGACGTAACTCAACTGAAGTCGCTTCAGAGAGTTCCAGGTGCCCTCGAGAAGATGCTTCCGCGAAAGGCCTTTCTGGTTGGGCTTGTTTCCACCCCAGAAGATCTTGGTAGAAACGACGACTTCCTCGCGTTTGAACTCTTTGAGGATCTCGCCCATCATCGATTCAGACATTCCGCTCGCGTAGGCCTCGGCGTTGTCAAAGAAGTTTATTCCCTCTCTGTATGCTCTGCGCATGGCCTCCCTGGCGTTCTCGATATCCAGCTGCGCTCCGAAAGTCAACCACGAACCGAGAGACAGTTCACTGATCCTTAAACCGCTTCTTCCAACCTTGCGATATTCCATAAAGAACCTCCTTCATTCTCAATGATTTTAATTCCGATATACTTTGTTTGCTTTGATTATACCACCGTAAGCTTAACTAACAAATATCTGTCGAAACTCCTCCCCTGCTGAAGGTTCAACAAAAGCGCCAACTCGGCAAAGCATTACAGTTTTTTTCGCTTTCTCTGATAAACTTTATTTGTGAATAAAAAAGGGGGTGTTTCGTATGTACGAAAGAAGCGAAGGTAATTCTGGCATCGAAGGAATCTCTTACCAGACTCTGAGCGGTTTGAGCTACTGGGCCGGATTCGTCGGCGTATGGACTCTCATCGGCGCTACACTCGGAATAATCGGCTCGATCGCAGGAATGATAGCGAACCCCTTTTCTATATTCGGTCTCATCAGTGCTATCGTTGCGCTGGTGATGGGTCTCAGGCTAAGAAGAACGAAGAGGGAGCTGGAAACCTTCATTCACACCAAGGCTCCTGTGAATCTCGAGATAGGTCTCGACAGCATGATGAAGTATTTCAGGATCCAGGGCGTCCTTATAATCCTGGCCATCGTCTTCGTTCTTATCACAGTGATCGCCGTGATCGTAATGGGGGCGGCTTTCAATTTCAATTTCGATTTCTATAACACATAAGATGGCAACAGGGAGGTTTTACTCATCGTTCTAAACATCGTTCTGATAATCGCGGTCTGCATACTGCTGCTGATACTGTTACAGTCGCGCAAGAAGACGACCGTCAGAACCGAATCGGTGATTCACAGGATCGAGCGAATCGCCGAGCTGAGCACGGCCAGAATGACCACGCTGCTCATATTCGAACCTGAAAAGGAAAGCATAGTGCCGGGCACTTCGCAGAGATATATTTTTATAGTTCCCTTTCAAGTTCGCGGTTATCTCGATCTAAAAAGCATAGATAGCAACTCTATCGAGATATACGAAGGGGAGAGCAGAAGAATAAAGCTAGTTCTTCCTCCTCCGGAGCTCGAGGTGACCATACCCCAGAGCAAGATACCGGATATACGTGTGATAAATCAGAGTGGTGTGCTGGTTAAGGTTTTCGGGAACAGGGATATGCTCAAGACGTTCCAGTCTTACAGCAAAGAGATAGAACAACAGGCGTTGATCAGCGCGCACGAAATGGGTATTGAAGAGACTTCCAGAGAGAGCGCCAGAAACTTCTTCCACGGATTGCTCCTGGGAATGGGGTTCGATGAGGTGGTAGTGCTTTTCAAAGAGCTGGAAAGACCGCAAAGCCTCCGGGAGAGCACAAATACCGCGATTCGCTGAGTCAGGCGATTTATAACTATCTAAAAAGCGATATACGTTTTGAGAAATAAAAGGTCTTTGGTTGATAAAAAAAGTTGAGGGGGGAGAAAAAATGAAGAAGTGGATGATCTATACGCTCATCGCCGCGGTCGCTGTGGCGATCGTTCTCATAGCGACGATTCCGGCACTGCTGAACAAAGAACCCGTTATGGAGCTGCCGGTTCAGGTGGTCAACCAGGGAGAAAAGCTCACTGTCGATTTGAGGGCCTTTATAAAAGATGAAAAGGCCGATGAAGTCACGCTCGAAAAGGTCGATGGCCCCGGAACCATAACCGGATCGGTATTCACATTCGAGCCGGCTTTCAAGTATGTGGGCGAAGTGATCGCAAAGATAAAGGCGACCGACAAGCAGGGGAAAAACTCGACCGGAGAGCTGAAGATAAACGTCATACGAGTCAACAGACCTCCGGAAATCGACACGACACCGCTCAAGGTTTTAGAGGGAGAGAGTATGTCCCTCGACCTTTTGACTATCGTTAAAGATCCCGATAACGATGAGCTGTCTCTAGCCGTCGATGGTCCTGGAAAGCTTGAGGGAAATACGTATGTGTATGCTCCCGGGTATCTGGATGCCGGTAAGAAAGTCCTGAGAATCACCGCAAAAGATTCCGAGGGCAACGAAACGGTGAGGGATGTGCAACTCGAAGTGGTGGACGTGAACGCGCCGCCGGCTCTGGTGGTGTCCGATCAAACGGTCCGGGAAGGAGACTCTCTGGCCGTAGATCTCGCGGCTCTCGTTTCGGATGCTGAAGGGGACGGGGTGACACTGACGCTAATCGAAGGACCGGGAGAGATCGTCGACGGAGTCTTCATCTATAAGCCGGGCTTTGCGGAGGCCGGTGAAAGTGTGGTTTCGATCTCCGCCAAAGATAGCAGGGGAGGCGAATCGACCTCGACTTTCAAAGTGACGGTTACCGAGACGAACAGACCGCCCAGAATCTTCTTGAGCGATATGGTTATTTCCGAAGGTGAAGAACTCGTAGTGGACCTCTCGAGCCGCCTGATAGATCCCGACAACGATCCTTTAGAGATCACCGTGGAAGGGCCCGGCGCGGTGCAAGAGAACAGATACGTTTATACTCCAGGCTACCGCGATGCCGGTGATAAGACCGTTACTATAATGGTTTCCGATGGCAAAGGCGGAACTGGCAGAGCTTCTTTCACGATTTTGGTGCAGGATGCGAACAGACCACCCGAAGGATCGATAGCTAACGAAACCATCTTCGAAGGAGAGAGGCTTAACCTTTACCTCAAAGCCTTTGCCTACGATCCCGACGGCGATGGGATATTCTTCGAACTGCTTGAAGGACCGGGAAGTGTAGAGGGCGATAGTTACACCTACGAGCCGGATTTTGAATCGGCCGGTCTCAAGGAAGTCAAGATAAAGGTCTCCGACTCCAATGGCGAAGAAAAGATACTCGTCTTCGAGATAGATGTCGTTGATGTAAATAGAGCTCCCGTGGCTGTCCTGCCTTCGATTGCGGCAAGCATAAAGGAGACCTTCACGCTGGGTCTAGATCTCAAGAGCTTCTTCACCGACCCGGACGGCGAGGAACTGTCCTTCGCCATTTTAGAAGGACCGGGAAGCATCGAGGGGGGTAATTATAAATACACGCCTTCGTACAACGACCAGGGGGAAAAGACGGTAACGATAGTTGCGAGAGATTCCTCGGGTCTCTCCGCAAATCTACCCATTATTATCTCTGTGATGGATCTTAACAGATCCCCCAGAATACTTCTCAGCGATAAGATGATAGACGAGGGGGCTAACCTCGTTGTGGATCTCCGGATGCAGTCGATAGATCTCGACGGCGACGAACTGACCTTCACTCTCATGGAAGGACCCGGGAGCGTCGAAAATGCGATCTACACTTTCGAACCTTCTTTCGATGAGAGCGGAGACCACACTGTTACTATACAGGTATCCGATGGTCTAGCGTCGGTGACGGGCGAATTCATGGTAGAAGTGGTGGATGTGAATCGCACCCCCGAGACTACGATCAAAGAGATCAAGAGCAGCATAAGAGAGGGGTTCTCCCTTGGCATGAACCTGAACACCTTCTTCAGCGACCCCGACGGCGATGAATTGACACTCTCTCTGGAGGGTCCGGGAACACTTGAAGGGAACGGCTACACCTACAGCCCCGGTTACGAGGATTCCGGCGAAAAATTCATACTCGTAACCGCCAGCGATGGCAGGGGTGGCGGTGTGACACTGCCCATCATCATAACGGTTCTCGATGTTAACAGGTTACCCGAAATTAAGGAACCGTTTCCCGAAGTTACCCTCGAAGAGGGGAAGACCGTTGAAATCGAACTCGGGGATTTCATAAGCGATCCCGACGGCGATGATTTGCTGTTTGAGATTCGAGAAGGGCCTGGAAGCATCGTGGACGGTAAATACGTTTTCGAGCCTCGCACAGGAGAGGCCGGTCAGAAGGATGTTATGATAAAGGTTAGCGATGGAAAGAGCGAGTTAACCGTTCCTTTAAAGATCTTCGTGGAAGCGGGTCATCGCGTAGTTTCCATAACATACGCGTTGTTCTCTTCGGGGATCGATAAAGTGAAACTGGTCGCCGGCTCTCACGAGATAATCTCTAGCGGGCAACGCGCAGAGCTTGAAGTCGATTGGCCTCTGGATTTCGATACCGTATCCATATGGAAAGTGACTGAAGAAAGCGCGGAGTTCATCGGAGCGGCCAGAATAACCGCCAGCTCATCCTCGAGAAACATTCCCGTCGTATCGGAAGGTGGAGAAACGAAAGGGTCTGTCAGAATAGAATTGAAATAAATCCGGCAACGATTAAAACCGGCAGCCAGATGACTGCCGGTTTTATTGCGATCTAGATCAGACGTTTTCCGCCGTCTTTCTCAATACCGCGAAACCGTACGGATCTAGAGACAGAGTAAATGAATCGATCCTGGCAGATCCCGAAAGCAGAACATCGTAAGGCCTCCCGATTTCGTATTCCCCGGCGACGGGCGAGTTGTTCAGGCAAACTACAACCCGTTCATTCCCGTACTCTCTCTCGAACGTGAAAACTCCGTTTTCGGCGACGCCGGGTATGAAAGCTCCCTTTCTCAGAGCCGGACTGGTTTTTCGAAGCTCTATGAGCCTCTTGCAGAACTCAAGAAGTTCCCGGTCCCAGAGTCTCTCGTCCCATATCATCGACCTCCGGCAGTCCGGATCATTACCGCCTTCGATGCCTATCTCGTCGCCGTAATAGATCGCGGGAACACCCGGGTAGGCGAATAAGAACAATAGTATGAGTCTGACTATCTCCTTCCTGCCATTGCAGAGTGTGGTGATTCTGGGGCGATCGTGGCTGTCAATCATGTTGTACATCGCATAATTCGCCCAGTCGGGATAGCTACGTCGCAAGACATAGAGCTTTTCTCCAAAGGTCTTCGCGTCGATGTTGTTGAAGACGAAAAAGGAGAGAAGATACTTTCTCAATCTGTAGTTCATCGCTCCGTCCAGATAACCTCCCTTGAACCAGGAAGTTCCAAGATGAAGAAGCTCGCCCAGAACGTAAGCTTCCGGCTTCATCTCTTTGGAGGTCTCTCGAACGGCGCGAACGAAATCGGGATGCAGGTATTCCACAGTGTCGAGCCGCCAGCCGTCGATATCGGCCTTCTCGAACCAGTATCGGACCACTCCAAGCAAATACTCTCTCACCTGAGGGTTGGAAAGATCGAACTCGGGCATCTTTCCGTAGCCGGCAAAACAACGGTAGTTCGGTTCAGGGCTTTCGACAACCGGTATCGAGTCGATGTGAAACCATTTCCAGTAGCGGGACTCTTTACCCCTGTTCGTCGCGTCAACGAAGAACGGGTGTTCGACACCGCAGTGGTTGAAAACTCCGTCCAGCAAGATTCTCATCCCCCTCACATGAACCTGCTCGACCAATTCTATGAGAGCCTCGTCTCCGCCCAGAGCTTCGTCTACTTTGAAGTAATTGCGGGTATCGTATTTGTGGTTCGAAGGCGCATCGAAGATGGGAGTCAGGTATATACAGTTGACTCCGAGCTTCTGCAAATAATCCAGCTTATGGATGATTCCTCGCAGGTCTCCTCCGTAGAAGCGATTCCTCTCGGGCGAGGCACCCCAGTTAAGGGTTTCCGGAGGATCGTTGTACGGTTCACCGTTGAAGAAAGAGTCGGGAAATATCTGATAAATGATGGCGTCACTTGTCCATTCCGGTGGTTTTAGCTGCATTCATATCCTCCTTTTTATTCTTTGACCGCTCCACCCGTCAAGCCGGAGACGATTTGACCCTGCAACGAATAGAAGATCGCCACTATCACGAGAGAACCGAGGACTCCGGCCGCGGCGAAGGGTCCCCACCTGTCGTCGTAATGCTGACCTACGAACAGACGCAATCCCACGGCCAGGGTGTACATGTTGTCACCCTTGAGCAGGGTACTCGCGATCATGTATTCGGAATAAGTGGCGATGAATTGAATAATGAAGACTACAACGAGAATAGGTTTCGCCAGGGGTAGCACAATGCTCAGAAACGTTCTGAAGTGGGTGGCTCCGTCAACGAAGGCCGCCTCCTCCAGCGAACGGGGAATACTGTCGAAGTATCCCTTCATGAGCCACGTGTTGAAACCTATCGCGCCTCCCAGATAGACGAAGATCAGCCCTGCGTAGGTGTTGAGGCCGAGCAGGGGAAAGTTCTTGTTGAACCACGCCATAATCAGGAAGATCGCCGTCATTCCCAGTGTCTGAGGAAACATCTGAACCAGGAGAATCATCAACAATCCAGCTCTCCTTCCACGAAAGCTGAACCGTGAAAAAGCGTACGCCCCCAGCGCGCACAGAAACACGCTTATTGACGAGGTCACGAAACAGATTTTCAGGGTGTTCCACATCCACATCGTGAACACTCTGTTGGTGCCGAAGAGAAGGCTCGTGTAGTTGTCGAGCGTCGGTTTGGCCGGGAATATTCCCGTCGAGTTGATCGAATTGGCCGGATTGAAAGAGGTGCCTATTATGAAAAGCGCCGGAAAGACTGCAAACACGATCGCAACCCAGATCACCCCGTGTCGAATCATCCTACCGATAACATATCTGGCGGTCCTTTTATATCTCATTGGCAACATCCTCAAGCACTCTGGTTCTTCTAAAGCTGATAATCGATATAGTAACCACGATCGCGAAGATCACCACAGATACCGCGGCCGAGAGGGCCATTTCGCTTCCCTCTCTTCCCGAGAAGGCCAGTTTGTAGGCGTAAGAGATAAGGATATCCGTCGCTCCTGCGACATCTCCGATTCCCGTTACCGGACGGCCCTCGGTGAGTAGCCAGATCACCGTGAAATTGTTGAAAGTCGTCGCGAATGAACCTATTAGAAGCGGAGCCAGCGTCACGATCACCAGCGGAAAGGTCACCTTCCTGAACTTTTGCCAGCTCCCGGCACCGTCGATCTTCGCCGCTTCAAGAAGATGCGGTGGAATCGCCTGTAAAGCCCCTAACGAAACCAGCATCATGTAGGGAAATGTGAGCCAGATGTTGGTGAGCAACACCGAGAACCTCGCCCAGAAGACCGTGTCCAGCCAGGGTATGGATATACCGGCAAGATATTTAAGCATCCTGTTGAAAAAGCCGAACTCGCCGCTGTAAAAACCGTACCGCCAGATCAGCAGAGAGATGAAGGACGGCATCGCGTACGGAACTATCAGAAGGGATCTGTAGAGTTTTCTGAATCTGAGTTTGCTGTCGTTAAGCATCATGGCCAGAAACAGGCCTATGGCGAAGCTGATAAGAACCGTCAAAAGCGACCATTCGATGGTCCAGACGAAGACCCCGAAGAAGGGCTTTTTGTATTTTTCGGTCTTTATTATTCTTAGATAGTTTTGAAGACCGACATATTCCGTCCAGCCTGGATCAAGAGCTTCTCCGTCGCTCGAGATGAATCGGGCCTTTTCGGGTCTGTAAGTCTTCCCGGTTTTTAGATCGGTCAGCGTGTCGGTAGCCTCGTCGTAAGCGTACTGATGTTCGTACTGTCTGAACTCGCGCAGGGTACTTAGCCTCAGCCAGCCGTTGCCGTAGGGTATTCTCAATTTCTGCAGCAGAGAGATCTTTGAGGCGATTTTTGACGCCTCCATAACTTTCCATTCACCGATCTTATCGGGCGTTCCGTCCAGATCGCTGTCAACGATTTCGAATTCGCCGGGATCGCGAATCTCGCCATTCATATCCACAAGAAGTTCTTCATAGGATTTCAGCAAGAGAAGTATTATATCCGAATCGTTCCCGTACGCCTTGAAGCTGTATTTTTCGGCGTCGGGCCGCAGATATTCGCGGTTGAGAAAGAGATTTATCGCGTCGTCTTTCCCTATGACGTGACCTGTAGAGTAGTTGGTGAGGGAGAGATACACGTTGTAAAGGATCGGAAGAACGACCATGGCCGTCAAGAAAAAGAGTCCGGGCAGTAGGTATCTCAAAGGGTAGCTCTTCTTTTTGAAGACAACTGAATTTACTACCACCAGCAGCACGATTCCCGCGGTCGAAAGGTACAATTCGCCCGAGATCGCGAAGAGTATACATACGAAAATGGCGAACGCATTGAACAGCGATATTACGGTTATTTTCAGAAGAAACCCCAGTAAACGCCTCTCCATTACTTTCTCCATAAACTGTATCCCCCGGAATACTCATCTCAGATCTCTTTTCTATTGAGTACGCCCTCTCTATCCAGTGCCGGGGGATACAGGTCTACTTGCATTCGTCAGTTGGAAAAGGTATCTTCTAGCACTTTTGCAGCCTGCCTCAGAGCTTCATGTGGAGAAAGCGTCTGGCTGCATATCAAAGTCATCGCATCCGTCCAGACAGACCAGACCGTGTTCATTTCCGGAACGTTTGGAAGCGGCATACCGAAAGAGATCGATTCTGCGAAGGCATTCATGACCGGATCGTCCCTGGTCTCTTCAAAGGCCGGTATGAACGCCGACGGCCTCGGGTCCATCTCAAATATCTTTAGCATCGACTCTTTGGTTGCATAATGGTTCTCGATGAAGTCCTGTATAATTGCCTTGTTGGGGGAGTACGCGTTGACCATGATGCCTGACACGCCTACGAAAGGCCGTGGCCGTTGCCCGCATATTGTCGGTATGGGCGCAACTCCTACGTTTACTCCTCCGCTTTCTGCGATGGGGATACTCCAGGGTCCGGTGATTACCATTCCCGCCTTTCCTTCTGAGAGAAGTCCCGTCATAGTCTCCCAGGGTATCTCTCCCGGCATGAGCCCCTCCTCGATAAGCCAGTCTATAAGAGTGGCTCCCAGAATCATTCCGACGGAGTCAAGACCGATATCGTCCATCAATAGCGTCCCCTCCGGACTCTGTCCGAATATGTATCCTCCGAGAGCCGAAAGCACCGGGAAGCTGTTGTAAGGGAAGGGGAGTTCGACGATGAATCCGTACTGCCCGATAGCGGGGTTGGTAATCTCTCTTGTGATAGTGATCAATTCGTCCCAGGTCTGAGGGGGTTCAGGAACGAGATCTTTGTTGTACAGCAGGGCGACCCCCTCCCTGCTGTAAGGGACGCCGTAAAGCTTTCCTTCGAAGGACATGGCATCGATAGTCACGGGATCGAACTGCAAGAGTAGATCTTCGGGAAGGTCGATAGCGGCGATGGTACCGTTGCGGACCAGTCTTCCTATCCAATCATGAGCCCCGACGATCAGATCGGGACCCTCGCCCGCCGGAGAGGCCGTAACCACTTGTTCGGTAATCGCATCCATGGTCATTTCGTAGACCGTCACGGTTATACCGGTCATTTCGGTGTACTCTCTGGCCAGTTCCTTGAAGATCGGAGTTCTCGTGTCATCTGCCCAGATTATCAGCTGTCCGTCGACCGTGGCAGTTATCACCGAACCCAGAAACAACATCGAAACCGCAAGAACGATCAGAACCTTTCTTCTCATATTCTCCTCCTTTCTATACCCTGGAATTATTCCAGGCTCAAGCGGATTCACGCTCCACCATTTCAGGTTTCAAGCAGAGACTTTCGACTTCCTTTCCAGGTCTCTCGAGGCGCTGGAGCATCATATTTACGGCTTTCTCTCCCATCTGCTCTATCGGTTGCCTCACCGTGGTGATTCCCCAGTCTCTGGCGAGCGATTGATCGTCGTAACCGACCAGCTTTACATCCCGACCGATGCGAAGGCCTCTGAGCTGGGCCTCCCGCATAACTCCGAATGCGTAAAGATCGCTCATGGCGAAGATGTTGAAGGGAGGCCGATCGTTGTCGAAGATATCGCGGGCCGCGAGAGCTCCGGCGCTCCAGCTGAAATCGTAGGAGTGAACGTTTCTCTGCGGAAGGCTTTTCCCGCTTTCGAGGAGCGCTTTCTGAAAACCTTTGAATCTTGAGTTGAAGACGGGCCAGAAGCCCGAATCTATCGATTCCTGCATCATTATGACGTGTGTACTTCCTTCTAGCTGCGAGAACTTCCTTCCCACAAGGTATCCTCCGAGCTCGTTGTCTATGTAGATCGAGTCGTACAGGGGCGAATAGCTGTCAACAAGAACCGTTGGACCTTCGAAGGGTTTACGGAAAGATGAAAAGAGATGCTCGATATCGAACGAGCAAAGAAACATTCCAGCCGCCTCTGAATTGGGAATGTCGTGCATCATGACTTTCGAGAGCCAGTCTCTTTTGAGAACGGGGAAGAGCATCATGGCGTACCATTGCGCTCTGAGCTTCTCTTCCATGCTTTTTATTAGTCTTTCATAGAACTCCGTACCGATCATGGGAATCACTATACCGATTGTGGAGGATCTTCCACCGGCCGTTCTCCGGGCGTTCTGGTTTGGGCGGTAACCGAGTTTTTCTATTACTTCGAGCACTCTCTTTCTAGTTTCGCTGTTAACATTCTGACTTCCGTTGATTACCCTCGACACCGTTCCTCGCGATACTCCGCTGAGTCTGGCGACATCTTCTATCGTTATCGGTTTCATAATCTCACTCCCCTGTCGAAAGATATGAATTGAATATTGTGAGGGCTCACAATAATATATCATAATCGAGCAACAAAAGTCAATTCTCACATTTGAGTGGAAATATCTTACGTTAATGGCCATTAAAAACAATTATAACGATATACATTTCCTAAGACTATAAATTGGCATTGCCAGCAGTCTCGCCAATATCACGTTATTGTGAGCGCTCACAACAAGAAGATGTCCGTTGAGAGTATTTCCAATTCGAAGCATGGATTCCTCCCTGCCCGCGTTGGGAAGGGCCGAGTCTGGGACACTGGATGTAGAGTCTGGCAAGAATATTATGACGTCCTTGGAAGAGGACCGGAGAAGTTTATCCAATCATAGCGCGGCTTCGAGATCTCCGATGGATATGCTTTCGGCCGATAAACAATGTCTTTCAAGTATCGAGGGGTACTTCAGCCCAGATCCGGTGATTATCGAGACGATCCGGGCCTTTTTCAGAGGAATCAGTTCTTTCAACTTCTTTATCGCCGCGACCGACGTCACGCCGGCCGGTTGAGCGAACAGTCCCTCTCCGGCAAGTCTCGTCTGTGCCTCCAGTATTTCTTCTTCTTTCAGGCAAAGGGTCAGGCCGCCGTTTTTCTTGAGCATTCGAAGAACGGCATTCCCGCTCGGCGGGAAGGGGTTCTCTATGGCGTGCGCTATTGTGGAGGGATTTGGAACCCTCTCTATTTTCTCCCGGCCAGAATCGAAGGCGTTGTGTATCGGTGCGCAGCCGCAGGCCTGAACGACCACCATGACCGGCGTCCTTTCCGAAAGGCCGGCCTCTGCGATCTCTCTGAAGCCCTTTTCGATACCCCGAATGTTGCCGCCCGAACTGGTCGGAACGATGACGAAATCGGGCACTTTTTCACCGAGCTGCAGATAAATCTCGAAGGCGATGGTCTTCGAGCCCTCCACTCGCATCGGAACGTCCGAATTGGAGAAGTATATACCCTTCGAAGGCCCCGTTTCGAGTGATTTGAGGTAGAGTTCGCCGTAATCTCCATCGACTTTGATCACCCTCGGTCCGTATATGGCGATGGGCCGGATCTTCTCCGCGGGTATGTTTTTCGACACCAGGATCGTCGTATTCATTCCCATCCGCGCGCCGTAGGCGGCCACCGAAGCCGCCATGTTGCCGGTAGAGACTGTCCCGAAGCCTTTGTATCCCTTTTCAACGGCGTCCAGCAGAGTGAGATAAGTTCCCCTGTCTTTGAAAGACCAGGTGGGATTGATGGATTCGTTTTTGAGATAGAACTCGAAGTCGCACTCGGAAGCGAACGCAAATGACCGGGACATGGGCGTCCATCCCTCCCCCATTGAAAGGAACGCCTCATCTTTCAACGGGGGAAGAAACGACGAAAAGCGGTTCAGGATACTCTGTCCTTCGGAGGAGAAGCTTTTTGATTCCGGAGCAAACAAAACTTCCAGGGGCTCTCCGCAGCCACACCTGAAAGCGAGAGAGTCGCCCGGATATTCTTTTCCACAGCCCGTGCATATCAACCGATACAATTTCTTCCTCCGGAGGTTCAGATGCTTATCTGGCTGATAGTATACTGGAGAACCTCTTGAAAGCCCAGCCTCTTGGCTATAAGGACAGATGGATTGTTGGAGGCTTCACACTGCCAGTCAACTATCAAACCCTTCGAACAACTCTCTTTCACGCAGGCCAAAGCAACCTTTCTACCAAAGCCCAGTCGTTTGAAGCCTTTCAGCGTTTCGGCCCCAAGTTCTATATGGTTCTTTGACCTGTAAACCCCTATACACAGGCTCACGATCTTGCTGTCCTCCACGGCACAAAAGCCGAGACTGTTCTCAAGGAAACTATCGAGGTTTGGCCAGAAAGATAGGATCCATCCTGTAAGGTGATCGATATTTTCCAGACTGCTCTCCAGCAACTCCGCGGTGATTCTAACGGCCGAATCGCTTTCAAGGGTGCTTGGGCCGAAGCCAGACGGGTTGAGTCTGAACAGGTACCTGAGTATGGGTTTCGGTTCCAGATCGCCTAGAAGATCCCTCAAGCATCTCTTTGCCTTACCGGTCGAGTAGAAGTTGAGCGAAGGAACACCCTTTTCTCCGGCGGCCGGAATCAGGTACTTTTCCAGAAACTCGCCATACTCTCCCTTAGATTCCTCTCCGGGATCTCCGCCTATCAATACCGTGTCGTGGCAATTCCAGACAATAACCGAATCGGGTTTCTCTTCGTTGCAAACGAACAACTTCCCCAATGTGTTTCCTTCTAAAATCGATGGCACGGCTAGATTATAAGAAATCTCACCCAGCAAAGGTCTGACACGGGAGAAGTCCTCGGAACGGAGTTCGACTAACATCTGCAATCTCCTTTCGTCTGGGCTAATTAATCAATTCTACTTCAAACCCACTTTACAATGCAACACAATGAGACATGACAATGTTTTTTCCCAAAAATGGTAAATTATTCGAGGAGGTGATAGTTTGGAGAGTAACGGCTATATCGACGTCGATGGAATAACTTACAAACTCGTGAGCAGGCAGAAAAGCAGGCACAAGCAAATCAAGATAAGAACTCGCGGTCCGATGGGGGTAAGATTGGAGAGGGAGGAGAGCTTTTTCAAGAGTAACAGGGAATACTTGAAAACCCTCGTGAGCGATTCGGAGGTGAACATTCCGCTGGAAAAGGAGTGAACCCTTCCCGAATATAGCCGCTTTTGAATCTGAATATACGCAGCCGGAATAATCCGGTCGAATGACGAATCGAGATCTGTGCTTTCTGGCACGGAATTTCATGTAGTGAATTAAGAGAATCCAGAGCATTAATACGATCGAAAGATCTGCGGGAACTCGGGATGTGGTATGATGGTTTTTCGATCGATTTTATCGAATATAGGGATATTGGGAAGTCGTTTTCGATTCAGGGAGGTGACTACATGAAGAGAAGTTTTATCCTTGTTTTGCTGCTGGTCTCAACGTTCACGGTACTGTTCTCGATTGAATTGAAAGATTCTGGCAACCAGATGAAAGCGACGCAGCTGGCCGTTCTAGAAATCGATGAAAACCCCGCCACCGGTTACCTGTGGCACATAGGCGCGGAACCTTCCAATGTTCTCCGCAATTTCCTCGAAGAACACATGGCCGGTTCGGCCTTTCCGGGCGCACCGTCCGTCAAGGGCTGGATAATGACGGCCGCAAAAGAAGGAAAGGCGCTGCTTACTCTCAAGCTCTACAGAGACTGGGAGGGAGAGAGGAAGGCCATAGATTTCAGAGCGGTGACTGTAGATGTGAGCGGAGAGGAGAAAGGCCAGGTGGATCTGAAGATAGTGCTGAACGAGATGGCGCTCGGATCGACGGCGACCGTGACTCTGGAAGAGAATGGAAGCACCGGTTACACCTGGAGATATCATATTCTTGGAGAGGGCCTTCAGGAAATCAAGAAAGAGACCATCGCAGACACCAGCGGTCTGGTCGGGGCTCCCGCGAAAGTCATATGGACCTTTCAGGCCGTTGACGAAGGTTACACCACAATTGTGTTCAGATACTTCAGATCGTGGGAAGGGGAAGGATCGGCTGTAGATTTCAGGGCTTTCAACGTGTTCGTCGAGTGAGCGAAGTTATCAAGAAAGGGAAATCCGGGGTGAATTTATCTTGAAAGTACGTTTCAGCTGGTTTCGAGTTTCAGTCTTTCTCATATGCGTCTTTCTTGCGGGAGTATTCATTTTCGTTATACCCTCGGAGAAACCCGCAAGGCTTTTGACCGTTCTCAGCGAGTCGGTTCTGGTCGGCGCATCCCTTGTGGTGGCGTTCGTGCTCAAGAGGAGTCTCGTTCACCCCGGGATTCCCGCGGGGCTCCTGCTCATATCCCTGTCGGTCTATATGGATCTTCTACAGTCCATAACCGGGCTCATCCTCTTCGAGACGCTTGCCGTTGTTTTGTCTATTATAGCGGCAATCGTTCTACTATACTATATTGTGCTGCATGTGAGAAATCTGAGGATTATGATAATCGAACACGAGACCATAATAAACGGTTCCAACGAAGGGGTAATCTTGCGCAATCTCAAAGATAATACTGTTCGTTTCAACGAAGCGGCCCGCAAGATACTCGGCTATGAGCCCGAAGAGCTGAAAAGGCTCTCCATTTACGATATCGTGCTCCCTCAAGAGCTGGAATTTCACGGTGAGATGATGGAGAGAGTTATGAAAGGCGAAACGATATCTCCCTACGAGGCCAGGTACGCCGGAAAGAACGGAAAAGAGATAGACGTTCAGGTAAATGCCTCGCTCGTCAAAAACGATAAGGGAATCCCCGATTATATAATATTCGCCTTCAGAGACATAACCAGGATCAAAGCGATGGAACTATCTCTGAGGGAACTGAACAGGTTCCACAGGGCTTTGAACGAAGTGGTGACGGAAGCACTGGAGAGCGGTCTGGATAACAACGCATACCACGATTTTCTTTTTAGGTGTGTCGAAGCCTTTCCCGGCGCCGATGCCGGTGTTTTCCTGCTGAAGGAGGAAGATGAGAGGTTCCATTACGTTGCGGCCTGCAACTACGATTTTGAAGAACTCAAAAAGGTATCCTTCGCCACCGATGAACTGATCCAGGCCAACAGCGACAGGGTAACGGTGATAAAGGATTACGCTGTTGACTACGAGATGGACGACGAGCGTCAGAGAATAATCCTTACGGCCGGTCGGCTAGGAGAAATCAAGAGTACCATCACCATTCCCATACTCATCGACGGTAAGGTCATGATGTACTTCAACCTCGACAGTCTAAAATCCTCGACCGTTTTCGACAATCCCGAAATCCAGGAAATCGCCGCCAGCTTCGGCAGAGCGGTGGCCGTTCTCCTTTCGAGGCTCCGGCTGGAGAGAGAGCTGAACAAGCAGCGGGAACTTATGGAAAGGCTCTCTATGGAGGATCCGCTCACCGGCCTTCCCAACAGACGGTATTTCTTCGACTGCTCGGTCAGACAGATCGAATACCTCCGCAGAAGGAAAGAAGAAATGACGATTCTCTACCTGGATCTCAACGACTTCAAAGGTGTCAACGATACGATGGGACATGATTTTGGAGATGAATTGTTGAAGGAAGTCGGAAAGAGATTGAATTCAATATGCCGGAGCAGCGATCTACTAGCCAGAATGGGCGGCGACGAGTTCGTTTACGTTCTCCCCTCGACCGGGAAAGAAGAGATCGCCGAAGTTATAAAGAGGATAAGGAACTCCTTCAAAGAGCCTTTCGTCGTTGAGAACAAAAGCATCTATCTTTCGACAAGCATAGGAAAGGCGCTCTTTCCCGAGGACGGTCAGAGTGTACGTGAACTGCTGATAGTGGCCGACGAAAGAATGTACTCCGACAAGGACCGAACGAACGGAAGGATAAATAAATCCAGAATCGAGGAATAATCTCCCCCGTCAGCGCATAACAAGCCTGTATTTATCTCCTGCCGCTTTCTCTATCGATACGTTTTTGAAGAATTCTTTCGCCACGAGAAAGGCGTGGGTGAGAACTATCCCCAGATCCAGCCAGTGATGATTTCCGAGAAGGTCGGACCTGGTCCAGATGTACAAGCCGTCCTTCTGCACGCTGAATTTCCAGGGTTGCCTGTTCATGGCCGAGGGCGCGAGCCTGCAGGCTTCGAGTATCTGCAGTAGTTTCTCGTCCTGGGGGACAGGCCCTTCAACCAGAGCCGGTAGCTCCTTTCTCTTTCCCATGCCGGTCAACAGATCGTTCAGAGAAAGTTTGCCCGTCTCTTCTTTACCCACAACTATCCCGGCCGGAGCGCCGTCGTTCTTTATACTTCCGTTCCAGCAACTGGCGAGATTCATTTTGGTGAGTTCCAGCACTATCTGCTCGCCCTGAAAACCGTACTCCACAAGACAGGAGGATTTGTCGGGGCAGGGAGCGTATATGACCCCCGAACCCCTGTTGTGATCAGCGAGAATCCACTCCAGATGGCGGGAGTGGAGGGAAGAAACACCAGCCATGAATTCCTTGAGATGTTTTTTCTCATCTTCGGAAAGGCTGTAAGGTACGAATTTTCTTGTTGAGTGTCTCATCCTTATTGTCTCGATTATCATTACTCCTCCTCCTTTTGCTTAACCAGGCCCCGGCCGGGAGAATTTCTGTAAATTTTAACGACATTCAGAGACTTCAACGGTTCGCTGCAAATTCCCGATGCGTATATTAGATTGAAGCTACCGGGACTTTTGTTCGAGCGATTATTCACCGGCTATATTGAAGCCCTCTATCATCATGGACTTCGGACCCAGGTAATCGCTTTCCAGTTCGACTTCGCGCGATAGATAAAGAGATTCGATGTCTCTCAGATTGCCCGTGATCGACCCGCCGGTCACCGGCACTCTTTTGGTCCCATCGAAATACCAGCCCAGTCTTATCTCTCCTCCGAAATCACCGGTCGCCTCGTCCACTTCGACGGCGGAAAAATTGGGAACTTCCAGGTGCGGGCGGGACCTCATCTCTTCGATGCCCACGCTGCCCGGGAGCAGGGAAAAGTTCATTGCCGATCCGGTGGTTTCGACACCGAGATAGCTGGAGTACCTCAAGTTGCCCCAGTACCCCGCGAGCAGGCCGTTCTTGACTATATCTCTTCTCGACAGTTTGAAACCATCCTCGTCGAAGGGGGCTGAAAAGTAAGATTCTTCAAGGTCTGGAACGAGGCTCAGGTTTATTCTGTCGCCCCTCTCATCTCCCTGTACCGACTCTCCGGGTTCAACCTGCGAGATCCTATCGTACTTCATCCTGGCGCTCGACTGGTTGAGATAATATCGCGCGACTTCTTTGGCCGGGTCGCCGGTGAGTATAACCGGTATCGCCTTCAGGAAGGGAGTCGATACGGCCAGAGATCTATCGATGGCCTTGGCCAGGAGATCATGGATTCTTTCCTCTATGATTCTCTTTTCTGGCAGCGATAGCAACAGCTGGTCGTACAGCTCGACCTCTTCCTTTCCGGAGGCGTTCACGATAGTTTCGATATATGTTCTATATCCGGTGTAGGATACATCGACACCTTCGGAGTTGATTATCCTGTGACTGCTCCTGGTTATGAACAGCTCCATCGAGTTGAGCCAGGCCCCTTCGCGGTTATCGGCCTTGAAGATCGCCTCCATAGCGTTCGATGAGAGCTCCTGAAGATCGCGATCATGCGATCCCAGTCGCTCCACTGAAGAAGAAACGAGAGGATACCACGGGTTCTTGACGAAACAGGCCGCAAAGGCAGCCTCGTCTATCGCGGCCTGTAGTTCGTCATCCGACATCGTGGGCGACAATCTGGTGCTGGAACTGCCCCTGTACTTCTCTCCGGATTCGTAGAAATCTCTGTAAACGGTGAGATCGAAATGCCTTACCTTCTTCGCCCGGCTCAGATCCAGCTCTCTCTTGACGAAGAAGTACTCCTGACCTTCGATGAATTTCTCTTCTATTTTCCAGCCGTTTATATCGGCTTTCTGGAGACGTTTGACTATCTTTTCAAGCATTATCCCAACCTCGCTTTGGCTTTTATGTATGGTCCTCCGGAGGAAACCTTTGCGAATTCTTTGTGACCCTTGCCGCAGGCACCGGTTCCGGAAAGCTCGATTTCTCCGGAGACCATGGAGATCGATTTCAACAGGGTGGGAACATAACCGGTCATCATCACGGGAGACACGACCTTTCCGGTGAATTTTCCATCCTTTATCTCTCTCCCGTAGGCGATCACACACTGGATTCCCCAATTTTTCGGATCTTCCATACCGCTGTAGTAGTTCTCCAGGAGATATCCGGACTCTATTGAGGCGATCATCTCTTCCAGAGAGTCGGAACCCGGGGCGAAATAAGTGTTCGTCATTCTGGCGTACGCTTTGCGTTCGAAAGACTCCCTCTTTCCATTTCCGGTGGGTTCGGTGCCCAGAACCGTCGCCGATATGATATCGGATATACCTCGCTTCAAAATACCCCCGTTGATGATCACAGTGTCGTGGGCCAGAGTTCCTTCATCGTCGAAAACGTACGATGAGACTTCTCTCGCCGAAGCGGCCCCGTCGTGCATCGTGACAAGCCCGGAGGCGACTTCTCTGTCCATGTATTCCACGGCTTTCGCCCTTCCCTTGACGAACATATCCATTTCCACGCCGTGGCCGAAGGCCTCGTGAGCTATCAGTCCGGCCACATCGGGAGAACAGATTACATCGTAAACACCGGGCTCGATTCGCTCAGCCGATAGCAACATGCGCGCGTTGTCAACGACTTTGTCGATCTTGCTTTCCATTTCGTCGAGTATTTCCAGTCCTTTGAGGCCCGAAAAGCCCTCGATACCGTATTTGGTGATTCCGTCGCGCCTGGCCAAAACGTAAAGAGCCGCCTGAGACCACATGTACGACTGATAAAGGTCTTTCCTGGTGGATACGAAGAGCTTGCTGACCCTCACGTTCTCCATAAGCGTCATCACGTTCACTATCTCTTCGGAAATCGCATGGGCTCTGTCCCTTATGGCTGAAAGCTTCCGGATTATCTCGCCCGGACTCGTCTGGCCGGGCAATACCGCCACTTCGCCTTCGAAATCGATCTCGCTTTTCTCCTCCTCAGGCGGTGTCAGAGAAGTGTAAGAGAGCGACAGCTCCTTTATGGTCTTCGAAGCGCTCCCAGTTCTTTCCCTTACGTACTCGGCGATTCCCTCTAGGGAGTCTTCATCTACTTCGTTGAATGAATACTCGAAGTATCTCTGCCCGTCATGCACCCTGATCACGAAGCCTCTTTCCAACCAGTCGCTTCCCTTCACGGCGATTCCGGTTGTAGTGACCCTGTAGGTCTTGCCCGCCACATCGGTTCCGAGAATGGAGACGTATGGATACGTCTCTCCTAGAAGCCCTACCAGCTTCTTCAGAGCGGGCCTTTTATCGAGTAAAAACCGAGACTTTCCAACTTTCATCATTTACCTCCTGATTTTTCGTTGTAACTTGCCCTGTTCTGAAGACCATTATACTATAGTTAATTAATAAATGAAATAACTGAAAATGCCACTTGATATTATTTACTATACGGCTCATAATATAGAAAGTAATTGAAGTCAAACTAAAACAGTGTTTTTTATCGAATGGAGACGATGTTCTTCGGGTTATTTCGACAGCAAGGAGGTGCAGGATGGTCGAGATCAGTTCGATAGAGAAGACCTTCGAAAGCAGAAAGAAAAAAGTGAAAGCCGTCGACAGAGTGAGCTTCAAAGCGCAACCGGGCAGAATATACGGCTTGCTCGGCCCCAACGGGGCGGGCAAGACTACCACTCTGCGCATCATCGCCACTCTTTTGAAGCCGGATTCGGGCAAGGCGCAGGTGATGGGGTTCGACTCGGTCAAAGATGCGACCCAGGTGCGCAAGAGGATCGGTTTCCTTACCAGCGATATGAAACTTTCCGGAAACCTTACGCCCAGAGAGTTGCTCCAGTTCTTCGGAGAGCTAAACCATATGCAGAACGGCGATATAAAGAAGGCCATCATGGAAATGGCCGAATATCTGGATATGGGGGAATTTCTAGACAAACAGGTCGGAAAGCTCTCAAGCGGTATGAAACAAAAGGCCGCGATGGCCGTGAGCCTGATTCACAACCCCGAAGTTATAATCTTCGACGAACCTACGAACGGTCTGGACATACTGACCGCAAGAACGGTAACGGGGTTCTTGAAGGATTATCGCAGACAGGGGAAGACGATAATAATATCGACCCATATAATGGCTGTCGCCGAAAAGCTCTGTGACAACGTCGGCATAATATTCAAGGGCCGCCTGGTCGAGGATGACTCGCTCGAGGGCCTGTACGGGAAGTTCAACGAAGACAACCTCGAGGATCTCTTCTTCAAAGTGGCCGAAAGAGAGGGGGTAATGGAGAATGCTTAGAGACGCCCTCATCATCTTCAGGAAAGAACTGAAAAACGTCTTCAAGGATGGAAGAACCATCTTCGCGGTCCTCATACTTCCCATGCTGATCATGCCGGTTATCTTCCTGGTGATCAACACCGTCAGCACCTCGCAGGCCAAATCCTTCGAAGAGACCGTGTACGAGGTGAACCTGGTGAATCTTCCCGATGAACGCTTCGAAGGGATCCTCACCGGCCTGATTAAGTACAGGGCCGTTCAGAACACAGATAAAGAGGCGGTTTTATCCAGGGACAATTACTTGATCGTCGAGTTCCCTGCCGACAGCGATCAGAGAATAGCGAGGGGCGAAGGGCTGGATGCGAAGGTTTACTTCAATTCGACCTCGAGAGGCTCTTCCTACGGCGCCCAGATGATTAGAAACGCCCTCTCCAATTACTCGAGCCTCTTGCTCGCCGACAGGCTGGCACAGCACGGTTTGACGCTGGCCGATCTCAATATGGTCAGCGTTCAGCAGGAGGATGTCGCCCCCGAAGAGTCACGTGGAACGGAGTTTCTCGCGGTTTTGATACCGTACTTTCTGCTGATATATATCTTCTCCGGAGCCATGAACATAGGCCTCGATACCACCGCAGGCGAGAAGGAAAGGGGCAGCATGCCGGTCTTGCTTGTGAATCAGGTCTCCAGGACTTCGATAGCGATGGGCAAAATCCTCTATGTGATGATGATCGCGGTGCTCAACAGCGTCTTCACCTTCATCGGCCTGATAATCGCTTTCAGACTGGGAGGACCGGCCTTCGGCGCCGGAGAGATGAACTTCTCGTCTCTTTCACCTTCCACTCTGGCCGGGCTTTTCGTAACGCTGCTCACTATGGCGGGGCTGGCCGCTTCGATCATCGTGCTCCTCGGTTCGCTGGCCAGAAACATAAAGGAGGGCGGTGGCTACATACTTCCGATCTACATTTTCGCCGTAGTCCTGGGCGTCGCCACCATGCAAATGGAATCGCCGGACAACCCGCTCCTGTATATCATCCCGCTCATAAACTCGATATTCGTCATGAAGGACATAATAACCTTGCAGTTCGTGAGCTGGCGCTTTTTACTTATGCTCTTGAGCAACCTGACATATGTTTCGGTCCTGATATTCGCGCTGGCGAAGGTATTCAACAGCGAGAAGATAATGGATTCCTCCGGTTCGTAAAACCAGCCGGATCGACAAATTCGAAGCGCCCGATCAGGGCGCTTCGATTACTTTTACGGGTGTAGAGATCAGCAGCTCTTTGCCGTTGAAAGTGAAAACTCCCTCTATGTAGAAAGCGTTGAATGAGACTCTATCGACGATTATCTCCTCTTCTTTCCCGATCGTTTCGTATTCGAAGAAGGCCTTGCGAAAATCCCTGACGGCCGAGAGAGAGTGAAAAAGCCGCAATTCCACGAGCTTGGAGTCTCTCTCATCGACATTTAAACTAATTTTCACGTTCGAGGCGGTCTCTTCGAGAAAGATCTCGATAGAGGGAAATTCCAGCCCGGTGTTCAGATGGGAGATCATCCCCTGGATCGCCTGGGTGACCCTGTAAACTTCGGTGCCGTGACCGGCGTTGGGTGCGTACACCATGGCGGAGTAACCGGGAAGGTCGTCTATATAAAGGTTGGCGGCATCTACGGGCCAGTACGGATCGTTGGTTCCCACAACGATGAGCTTGGGCAGATCGAGCGAATCCCTGTAAGTAAAGGGATCCACCAATTCCAGAAGTTCTCGCTTCTTCGGATCGTCTAGGTCGTTGAGTATGCCGCTATCCACGTACTCTCTAATGGAACGGCTGTAGCTTCCCCAGAAGTCCAGCTGGTGCCGCATCTGGTCGGCGAGATTGAGGTTGTCGTAGGCTATCGGAACGATGCCCTCCACCCTCTCATCGATCGCCGCCGTGAGCCAGGTGGTCCACCCGCGTTTCGATCCTCCGCTCAGAACGAACCCCTCGACAGTGTCGCCGCTGCTCGAGGCGTAATCATGGATTAGGTTCATCGAAACTACAGCCGATTCGACCATCGGTACGAGCGCCGGCCACCGTGGATCACCGGTTCTGAGAAACTCAAGGAAAGTATGGCTGATCAGCCAGTCCTCCCTCTTTCCTCCAAAGAGCGGCTGGTTGGGAACGTCGAAGAGAACGGCCACGTACGCCCTGTTCTGGAGCGCCATCAGCCGGAATACCACCAGCTCATCCTCCGAATAAGAGTAGTCGCCCGTTATGAAGATCAGGGCCACTCTCGACTGAACACTCGGAGGCCGGATGATAAGCAGGTGGTTCTGCCATTGGATGCCCTGCCAGTTGAAAGGATTGAAAAGAAGGGTTTCTATCCTTATAAGTCCCGCCGACGGAGTATCCACGACCCGGGCCCCGGCTTCGGCCAGAGTTTCCGGAAGCGATTCCCCGTACACAAGTTCGCGCAAATTGCCGGCGCACGCAAAAGCGGCGAACAGAAGAAAGAGAAATAGATAAACGATTTTCGATCTAATCACTATCGACAACCTCCAGTAAAGTATTCGCGGCGTTGCGTATCCGATCCACCGCGGAGGCCTCGCCCTTGAGCCTTATGCCTCTGTTGTTCAAGATGAAATCGATCAAGTCTTCGAGATCGAAGAAGTAGTGCGTGAAAAGCTCGCCCGCCTTTTCGAAGACGGCTTTTTCTACCACGGCGTCGACGGGCAGCCTCCTCTTCCAGAGCATAGGCTCTTTCATATACTTTCTTCTGGATTTGCGGATCTCTATTATTTCGCCGACCTGTATGAAGAGAAGCCCGTCTCCCTCTCCCGGACCGGCGAATATCTCCTGCCTTTCGTCCGAACAGGCAGGATGGAAGTAAACGGCCCTTCCGTTTTCCAGCAGGACTCTGAGAGCCTTCTCCTCCTCAATCGCCTTCAGCAGAGTCTGTCGTATCTCGCTTCTGCTAGGGATTTCCATACCTAGCGAACCGGAGAAGAGTGAGGGAATATCGTAAGGCTTCGTATATGAATAACCGGACCTCTCTCTGGAATAAGAGAGAGGAGCCCCGAGATTGGTCCTCAGGTACTTGATATCCCTCTTGGCCTGCCTGGTGGATATACTGAACTTTTTCGCAAAATCGTCTAGCGAAGGCAACCCGTCTTTCGAAAGATTGCTGTGAAGCCATAGAAGACGTACTTCACGGGACATAAGAAACACCTCCTGTCCCCTCAGCGCCGAAACACAAGTAGATCGTAAGCCGGAACAGATGCTAAAATATATATATTCAATTATACAAAAAACGCCCTAATATGTCCACAATATTCATACATAAAAGGAGTCTCTGATGATTAAAGGTATGATTTTCGATCTCTTTGGCACCATAGTTAGCAATCACAGACTCTTCGGACCCGTCTGCGAGAAGATGGCAAACGATGGCACGGCCGATTTTGAAGAGCTGGAAAACGAGTTTGTCAGGCTATACAGAAAGCACTTCAAAGACTATCACAAGTCGGCCTTTCAACCGGAGAAGTTCTATTACTATCTGCTAATAGACGAGATGATAAGGAAATTCGACCTGAGCGGAGACATCGAGTCTTACTGCAACTACATGTACTCTTCCTTCGGCAAGCTCCCGGCCTATCCCGACGCGAAGATCCTGAAGAAACTCTTCAGAGAATACACAATCGCGATAATCACCAACGCCGACACTTCCTTCGTGAACGAAGCGATAAGAAACAACAGAATCCCCCACCACGTCCTATTGACCTCGGAAATGGCGAGATCTTATAAACCCTCTTGCGAGATATTCGACCGGGCGCTTCATTTGATGGGCCTGGAGAGAGACGACGTGATATTCGTCGGAGACAGCATCAGGGTGGATATGATGGGGGCGGCCGGAGCCGGTATAAAGGGAGTGCTGATAGATCGTTCGGGATCTTATCCCGACTACGCTCCCAGGATCACAAGCCTTGAAGAACTCCAGCACATAGTCCTTTGAGATCGCTTTTCGCTTCGAGTCGCGACAAAGAAAACCATTCCTCTTAGCGGTCTTGACTATCACCTTGCGTCATAGTTTATGATTGGAACTGCGAGGAGGGGAGGCCGATGAACGTAAAAGAAGTGGCGAACCTTACCGGTATCAGCGTACGGGCGCTTCACCACTACGACAGGATGGGGCTCCTGTGCCCGCGGCGCAACCGGGAGAACGACTACCGAGAATACTCGGAAAGCGATCTGGACAGGCTGCAACAGATACTTTTCTTCAAGGAGTGCGGCTTCTCCCTGCAAAGGATACGCGACCTTTTGAACAGCCCGTCTTTCGACAGGGAGAAGGCCTTCGAGCTGCAGAGAAAGTACCTGTTGCACGAGAAGAGGCGTATCGAAACTATGCTGGGCACACTCGAAAGAACCATCGAATCTCTGAAAGGAGTGAATATCATGACACAGAAGGAAAAGTTCGACGGGTTCGACTTTTCAAAGAATCCGTACGAAGAAGAGGCGCGCCGGCTCTGGGGAAACAAGACTGTGGAGAGAAGCAACGCCTTTCTCGAATCGAAGTCCGGGGAAGAGAGGGAAGTCATGGCGAAAACTATGGATGAGCTTTTCAAAGAACTGGCCGCGATCCGCAAAGAAGCTCCCGATTCCGAAGTGGCGCAGAGGGCTATCGACAGAATGTACAGACTCTTCAACGAGAGCTTCGGTTATCATTACACGCTCGACGTCTTCGCGGGAATAGGAAAGATGTATGTCGACGACGAGCGCTTCACCAGAAACATCGACAAATACGGGGAAGGGTTGTCTGTCTTTCTCTCGAACGCGATGCGCATATACGCCGAGCGTGGGGAATCGGCACAATGAAGAAGAGAGCCCCGGGGCTCTCTTCTTTTTAATCCGATAAATGTCGATACCTTACTACAGAGTGGAAAGGTTCACAATTTTCACTTGATCGTGAATGCCCATTGACCGCTTCCGGTGTATTGTGAGTTGGAATCGACGATTGCGATAGTGAGAACAACTGCCCGCATCCGCGGGTATTATCGCTTTAAGCGCAGCCTCTCCATCGCTCAGAAGGCACGAGGCCGAGTAATTTTCCGAAGGTACGTCGGTGATGGTGAACTGGATATCCGTCTCGGGTACGGAAACGGCTTCTCCCTCGAACGTGGTGACTCCCGCAAAGCTTATTGATGGAGATGTGCCGCTCGCTATAATGTTATCGTCGTTGATACGGAACACCACGGCCGTTTTTCCCGATGTCGGCGCGTAGTCGTTGACATTGCCGAAACTGTGCTGGTTGGCGGTTACTATGAATTCCGGAGATGAGCTCCCGAACGCGCCGAAGTCTCTCTGCTGGTTACGTCGTTTCGACTGCCCAGGGCCACCACCGTGCCCCCGTTGATCGTAATATCCATGTCGGCGTCGATTCCGTCGTCCTGCGAGTTGATTATGATAGCGCCCCCTTCGATCGTCAGGTGCATTTCGCTGCACAGTCCCTCCGGCGAGAGCGAAAAACACGAGAGAAGGAGCGTCGAGAGTTCGCTTCGCTCACGAGAAGGCGCCTCTCCCTCTCTCTCCCTCTCTTTCTCTCTCTCTTAACGCTCTTACAGCCCGGTTTTGTACGCCCCGACTTTCCTGCGGAGCTCTTCCAGCTCTTTCTGGTGCGAGAAGAGCGCGCAGGGACCATCGCCGTTTTCAAGCATACCTTCGTTTTCGCGAATCTCGACGAAGAGAGGGCTCGAAAGGCCTTCCTTTAAGGAGGCTTTCTTCATGTTGTGAGTCGCTATATCCGAAACGGGACACGGTGTCAGATCGCCGTAGGGATTGACGTGTATGAAGCCTTTTCCAGACGATACACAACCTCCGAACAGTTCTTCATCGCCCGGAGAGTGGATTATGAAAAGTGATTTATTGGCTTTGTAATAGAGAATCTTCTCCCTGAAGCTTTTTCTTTCCTCGCTCTTCAGTACGGCCTCGCTTTCTCCACCGACGGTTATGCTCAAATCCCCCATGGGGCTACGCGAAACAGACGCCGAACCTCCCTCGTCGGTCGGTATGTATTCGGTGAAGAATCCCAGTTTCGCCCCGCGGTCTATGAAGTAATCCAGGTTTTCGTCTTCCATCCAGAAACGGTGATTCCTTCTTGTTATCGTAACCGATATCCCTCCGACGATTCCGTTTCTGTGAAGTCTTTCCATTGTACCGACGGCGCTCTCGAAAACTCCCTCGCCCCTTCTCTCGTCGGTCAATTCTCTTCCGCCCTCGACACTTACGACCACGGCCGTGTTGGTCGTTTTCTTGAGTTTCTGGAGTTCGGCCTCCCCGATAGCCGTGCCGTTGGTGAAGATAACGAAGATCCTGTCGCTGTTGCCGAGGCAGATATCTATCAGGCCCGGTAACATGAAAGGCTCTCCGCCTGCGATGAGAAAAGTATAAACTCCCAGTTCTCTTCCCTGATCTATAACGTTTTCCCAGTCTCGAACCGTCATGACCGATCTGCCCGTAGTAGATGTTCCCGAGTTGCCCAGGGTGCGGGCAAAACAACCGGCGCAGCTGAGATTGCAGCGGTTGGTGATGCTGAGAATCATTATCGGCGGAATCATTACATCTTCTTCCGTCATTAGAGAGGCGCGGATCTCCTCGGCTTCGTTGAAGGCCTTAAGGAGTTTCGGCGCTCCTCTCAGATATCTGGGATTTTTCATGATCCATGGAAGGAATACTTTCGAAAGTCTTGGATTGACGCTCGCAAAAGCTGCCCCGATCTTTTCCGGTAATAAACTCATATTCAATTTGATCCCCCCTAACGAAATGAAGTTTATTCCTGAAATATTAATCTTTTGTTACTCAGCTTTATAGTTTGTCTGAAATCGATTTATCGATCTCGTATTCACGTGCGTTCTGAGTCTGAGGTCTGGTAGGAGCGGTAGAAGCTGTTCTTCGTTGGTTAAGGAGCGCGAGAAGAGGAGAGAGGGAGAGAGAGAAAGAGAGAGAATTCTCGCCTTCTCGTGAGCGGAGCGAACTCTCGATGCTCTTTCTCTCTTGTTTTTCGCCTTCTCGTGAGCGAAGCGAACTCTCGATTATCAGGGGATTATCCTCTCGCTTATCGATTTTCCCTGGAGGAAGAGCAGAAGATAATCTCTACCGCCGGCCTTGGAGTCGGTACCGGACATGTTGAATCCTCCGAAGGGTTGCACTCCCACCAGGGCACCGGTACATTTCCTGTTGAAGTAGAGGTTACCCACGTGGAGAATGGCTTTCGCCCTCTCTATACGCTCTCTATTCTTGCTGTAGAGAGAGCCGGTAAGTCCGTATTCCGTTCCGTTGGCGATTCTCATCGCATCCTCGAAATCTTTCGCCTTTATAATGGCCGTTACGGGACCGAAGATCTCCTCCTGCGCAATCACAGCGTCCGGTGGCACGTCGAAAAAAACCGTAGGCTCTATGAAGAAGCCCGTTCCGCCGAGAGGCTTGCCTCCTGTCAGGAGTCTTCCCTCGCTCTTTCCTTTATCGATATAGCCGAGTATTCTCTTCATGGCGTCCTCGTTTATTACCGGACCCATGTGGTTGTCGGGATCGGTGGTTTCTCCGACAGTCAATTTCTCGGTCTTTTCTTTGATCTTCGCCACCATCTCTTCGTAAACGTCTTCGACCACGATTATCCTCGAGCCGGCCGAGCATTTTTGCCCCTGGAACCCGAAAGCGCTCGCCACGGCGCCAATCGAAGCGGCCTCGAGATCTGCAGTTTCGTCAACGACGACGCAGTCTTTACCGCCCATTTCCAGAACGACTCTCTTTATCCATTTCTGACCGGCACGATGCCTGGCGGCCAGTTCGTTTATCCTCAGGCCGACCTCCTTAGATCCGGTGAAGGATACGAAACGGATGGCCGGATTTTCAACTATGTAATCGCCTATCTCTCCGCCGGAGCCGGGAATGAAGTTTACGACTCCATCGGGGAGACCGGCTTCCTTCAGTATCTGTACGAATTTTGCGGCGATCACCGGCGAATCCGAGGCCGGCTTGAGCAGGACGCAGTTCCCGGAAACGGCCGCGGCCGTAGTCATGCCGGCCATTATGGCGCAGGGAAAGTTCCAGGGCGGAATCACCGCTCCGACGCCAACTGGTATGTATCGCAATAGATTGTACTCTCCCGGAACCTGAACGACCGGTTGAGGTTCGTCGTAACGCAGCGCCTCACGGCTGTAGAATTCGAGGAAATCTATCGCCTCGGCGAGATCGGCGTCGGCCTCTATCCAGCTCTTCCCAACTTCCAGTATCATCGTGGCATCGAGTTCGAAGCGTCTATAGCGCATGATTTCCGCCGCCCTCAGGAAAGGTTTTATCCTTTCGAAAGCTGGCAACAATCTCCAGCTTTCGAAGGTTTTGTAAGCGCACTTCAGGGCCTTATCCACTATCTCCCTGTTCGCCTTCGAGACTCTACCGACGATCTCTTCGGGATTTGCCGGGTTGTGCGAGAGAATCTTCTTTTCGGTTGAGATGGACTCTCCCCCGATCACGAGATCGTACTCCTTGTGTTCCGATCTCAGCAACTCTATAGCCCTCCACATTTTCTCCCTCATACCTGGGTCGGAGGGGTCGATGTAAGACTCGTTACGGAATGGCGGTATTACCATGTAATTGGTTGCCTCCAGCATTTCTTACCTCCTATGATTTCCTATACTACGTTTTTCTCTCTGGTGAAACCACGCTCGAATCTCTGCAGGCTCAGGTTGGATATATCCACGCTCCTGGGCTCACCGAAGACTATCCATTCGGCCAGGGCCTCTCCGACTGCCGGTGCGAGCATGAAACCGTGTCCCGAGAAGCCTATTGCAAAGTAGAAGTCCTCTATTTCGTTCGACCTGTCTATTATCGGTTGCGCATCGGGAGACATGTTGTAGAGTCCGGCCCAGTGCCTGAGGATCCTCACATCCTTCAGGAACGGAAAGAACCGTGGCATTTTGTCAGACATCTCCTTGAGGAACTTCCAGGTAGGTGTTATCTCCAGTCCCGGAAGCTCGTCTCTGTCGCCCTGTCCCATGATGAAATTTCCCGATCCGGTTTGCCTTATATAGAAATTGTTCACGAAGCTTATGACCAGTGGGTCTAGAATGTGCTCCAGCGGTTCGGTAACGAATATCTGGTGTCTGTAGGATTCGGTTGGAAGGTTTAGTCCGACCATTTCTCCCGCCTGGTGGGAATAACCGCCTGCGGCGTTGACCACAATTCCCGTTTCGATCTCTCCCCTGTCAGTAACCACGGTCCTGATTTTGCCGTTCTCTACCAGCACTCTCTTTGCGTCTGTATGCGTTAGTACGTTGACTCCCATTTTCTCAGCGGCCCTCGCATAGCCGAAGGTAGTCAGGTGGGGATTGGCATGGCCGTCGCTAGGACAGTACGCCGACAGTTTCAGACCTTCAAGGTTCATGAAGGGGAATTTCCGGACCGTCTCTTCCCGTGAGAGCAGGACGACATCGAGTCCCTCTTCCTGTTGCATGGCGACGTTCTTCTTAAAGAGTGCCTCCTCCTCTTCGGTGTACGCTAGAAGCAGGTACCCTCCCTGAAAGTATTCGATATTCAGTCCGACTTCCCTTTCGAAGTTTTTGAAGTGTTCGACGCTTCTCATGGCCAGCCGGACGTTCATTCTTTCCGACCACTGCTGCCTGATTCCCCCACCGCACCTTCCGGTCGAGCCGGAAGAGAGATAATCTCTTTCGAGAAGCACTACATCGGTAAGTCCGTTTTTGGCCAGATAATAGGCCGTGGCGGAACCGACGACACCGCCACCGATTATCGTTACGCACGCCTTATTTTTCATAAAGTAGTCACTTTAGAGACCCGTGAACTAATTCGCGGAAAGCGACATTCCCTCCTTTCATATAACGTAGTGTCCGAAACACTCAGGCTAGTCAACTTCGGGCCAAGCCTGCTACTTCACTCGTGGGTGACCTTCGCATTTCTTTCGATCGCTCCGAAACTCACCGGAATCGCCGGCGGCCTCAGGGTTCCCGGAGATAATTTTTCTACAGGCACTCCCGTCTCGCCGGAAAGAATCATGAGCGTGTTGAGACGACAGGTTCTGCCGCCGCACGGTCCCATGCTCACTCTCAGATACCTTCGCAGCTCTTCGAAATCGACATATCCCTCTCTTATGGCTTTCTTCACCTGCTCGACGGTTATCTCTTCGCAGCGACAGATCAGAGAGCTTTCTTCTCTGTTCGTCACATGTATGTGGCGAACGTCTCTACCCAGTTCTTCTGGAACGGTAAGATACACTATGTTCGTTTTGTTTGCCGACCTGGTGACGCGATCTACCCTTGCCGTGCAGAGTACCTCTCCACTCCTGCCGGTTGCATAAACCGACTGGCCCTTCTCGGGAACGGGGAGAAACTCGTAGGGGATTCCCACCAGAGCCATTCCGTCCTCCCTCTCCTGATACATGAATATTGCGAGACCCGGGCACTTGGTAGCGCAGACTCCACAGCCCGTACACCTGGAATAATCTATGACGGGCACGTCGTTTATATTCTCTCCAACCGTTATCGCTCCGACCGGGCAGCTCGTCTCGCAGGGGTTGCACGGTATCGCCTCGAAACATTCGATTATCGGTCTCAACTTTCCCCTGAACTCCCCGGACCTGTTCACCTCGCCCTCTACGTACCTGGCCGGTTGTGTCACCAAATCCATCTTCTCAAGACCGGAGCGTATCTTCGAAGATGTCGGTCCGCTCCGGAACGCGCTCAGGGTTTCTTTGAGTTCTTCCAGTCGCGTTTCGTTACACTTCCCCTTTATATCCTTCACTATGTTAAGACCGGCGATTCTGCCTTCGATCATCGCGGTAGTCGCTTCCTCGATACCAGAGACATCCCCGGCCACGAAAACTCTGTCGATCGTCGTTCTCATATCGCTATCGTGCAGGGGAACGTAACCGCCGAGTTCTGGTATGTATTTCAGCTGGCCTCCTGCCTGAGCCACCAGCTCGGCCGATGGTGTGAGCCCTACGGCTATACAGACGGTGTCTATCACCATTTCTCTCTCCGTTCCCGGCACCGGTCTCCAGCGCTCGTCGAGGGCCGTGATCAGCGCGCCGTTCACGGACTTCTCCCCGATAGCCTTGAGGATGGTATGGTTCAGGAGAACGGGGATGCCCAGTCTTTTTACCTTGTCCGCGTGTACACGGTAACCGCCTATGCGGCTGGAAGCCTCCAGTATCGCTTTGACTTCGACTCCGGCCTGGGCCAGCTGGTAAGAAACGATCAATCCGATGTTGCCCGAACCGATCATGAGTATGCTCTTTCCGGGAAGGATTCCGAACTGATTCATCAGGGTCTGTACGGCACCCGCCCCGTAAACTCCGGGGAGATCGTTGTTGTCGAACTGCAGAAATCTCTCCGAAGCGCCCGTAGCCACAAGGAGTCGTTCAGGATTGTATAGAGCGGTACTGTCGCTTCGCCTGTCAAGAACGGGAACGCCGTCGGGATAGACGGCAAGGACCGATGACTCGCAAGCTAAAATGACCTGCGGGTAAAGAGAAAGTTCCTTCAACAGTTTGCCGGCTATTTCCATTCCTCTGGTGGAAGCGTAGAAGTTCTCGTTTCCGAAGAATTTATGGGTCTGTTTCACCAGCTGTCCCCCTGGCGAAATACCTTCGTCCACCACCAGCACTCTCAACCCTTCACGAGCCGCTTCTATGGCGCCGCAAAGCCCGGCCGGCCCTCCGCCCAGGACTAGAAGATCGGGATTATTCACTTTTCTCACCTCTGCCTTTCTGCGTTCGAACTCTCATACCCTCTTTCACCGGAGTGATGCAAGTTCTTACGTTCGTTTTTCCATCGACTTCCATCAGGCATGAAGAACACTTACCGATTGCGCAGAACAGTCCCTGAGGTCTTGAACCTTTGGGCGTAATTCGCAACATTCTCACGCCGTTTGCGTGAAGGGCGGCCGCTATTGTCTCGCCTTCGTATGCCTGCATTTGCACGTCTTCAAAATAAAAAACGATCTTTTCACCTCTTTCGAATTTGAGAAGAGGATGTTCTACGATTCTTTCCAAGATATCGCCTCCATTTACTGAGCATTACAATTATAAGTATTCCGGCTCTGAGGAAGAAGGCCAGCATACCGATGCATACTCCCGAACAAACAAAATAAGCTGCTATAATTGTCTGTATAAAGATTTGCCGGAATAGGGATGCAGTTGAAAACGAACGCAATCTCTACTCCCGATCACTGGGGGGCAAAGAATACATGGAAAAGAGACCACTCTTGCTGGGACACAGGGGAATGGGCACAGGAGACGGGGAGAACTCTCTTCTCTCGCTGGTGAGGGCAGTTCAGATAGGCGCCGACGGCGTAGAGCTCGATGTTCACCCGACCAGAGACGGGGTATTGGTGGTGACGCACGACCGCGATCTCAAGAGAACCCTCGGTGTAGATATTACAGTTCCGGAAAGTACTTACAGATTATTGAAAAAGAAAGGTCTGTTTTACCCGGAGAAGTTGACGACTCTCGAGAAGGTCTATCTGGAGCTTCCGGACACGGCCTTTATCAATATCGAGATAAAGGATCCTCTGGCCGCTCCTCTGGCGGTTCCGCTGGTACGGAGCTTCAACGCTCTCGATAGAACGCTCTTTTCATCGTTCCACCACGGTTGCTTGCTGGAAATCCGCAAACAGTGCGGCGATGCGAAGATCGGTCTGCTGATCGGGGAAGATGCCAGGGGTAAAGATCCTCTGGCTTATTTCGGGGAGTTGTTGTCCGTCTATAAGCCTTATTCGATGAATCTTCCGGTTCAGATGTTCGAGGAAGTGGGTTTTAAAAACGGTATGGAATTCATAAGATTCCTTCGAAAGACGGGAATTGCCGTCGCTCTATGGACTCTGGACGATCCTGATTTATTTCTCAAGTTGAAGGGCGAAATCGATATTGTGATAACCGACAACTTGCAGGGCATGATGGCACTTACCGGAGGAAGGAGCTCAGGAAAGCGGGGGTGATGAGATTGTTTTATCTCGAGAAGATACTTTCTTCTATACTGACACCGCCCGGCCTTGTTATCCTAATTCTGCTGATTTTAGCGCTTACTCTTCTGAGGAAAAAGGATGCTCGCGGGATAAGAGCCGGTGGAATAGTTCTGCTGATTCTCTCTTTCTTTGGATATCTTCTTTCAACAGGGCTGGGAACGTACCTCTATCTGCGGCCGCTAGAAAAAGAGTATCAGTTACCAAAATCGGTGAGCGGCCAGGTTATAGTTGTTCTCAGCAGCGGAGTGATCATAACTCCGGTCGGTCAGGTGCTGGACAATCACAGTGTGGCCAGGCTGAGTGCGGCTTTGAACCTCCATCTTCAGACTAAACTGCCCATAGTAGTAACCGGATCTTTCGTACCCGGAAGAAACACTCTGCCGGTGGCCGAACTGATGAGGGACTGGTTGCTCGGACAGGGAGTTGGCACCTCCAGGATTCTGGTGGAACCGCAGGCGAGAAACACCTGGGAGAACGCGGAATACACCGCCAGACTATGCTCACAAAGCGGCTGGAAGAATGTGTTCCTCGTCACTTCGGCCGTACATATGAAGAGGGCCGTGAAGTCCTTCGAGGAATTCGGCCTGATCGTTACGCCATACCCAACCGATTACCTGTATGACCATACGGACTTTGGATTTGTGGATATTCTTCCTTCGAGAGACGCTTTGAACGCAAATCTTGCGGCGCTCCACGAGTTTTTCGGTCAGATCAGGTACGCTTTCAAGAACCCTTGAAAGGAGAGTTAGATGTGTGATACCTTTGTGGCTCTGGGAAGCTCCACGCCTGACGGCAGAACGATTTTCGCCAAAAACAGCGATAGAGAGCCGAACGAACCTCAATACGCCTTCTTCTATCCCCGGACGGAATACAGCGGCAAGGAGCTCTACACCACCTCGCAGAAGATAAAACAGGTCGAGAAAACCTACGCGGTGCTCATCTCCAAGCCCTCATGGATGTGGGGCGGCGAGATGGGGGTGAACGAAAACGGCGTAGCGATCGGCAACGAAGCAGTCTTCACCAGAGAGATGGTCAGCAGGCAGGGGTTGCTGGGGATGGATATTCTCAGGATTGCCCTGGAAAGATCGGAAAGCGCCGAACAGGCCGTAACCGTTATCACCGATCTCATACAGAAGTACGGCCAGGGCGAGAGTGCGGGTTACACGAAGACGATCTTCTACCACAACTCCTACATAGTGGCCGACAGGGAAAACGCGTGGGTTCTGGAAACTTCCGACAGATACTGGACCGCCGATCGAGTGAAGGATCGAGCGTCGATCTCGAACTGTCTGACGATCGCAGGTCCCGGGGAATTGCAGCATCCGGAAACCGCGAGCAACGCACTGGAAAAGGGCTGGTGTAAAAAGGCCGAAGAGTTCCGTTTCAAGAAATGCTACGAGAAGAAGCTCTTTTCATGGCTCTCCGGTGGAGAGGCTCGCCGGAGCCGAACGATGAATCTTCTGGGAGAGAAAGATGTAGATCTGAAAAGGGCCTTCGAAATGCTCAGGGATCACGGCGGATCGAGGTTTTTCGGTTCCATGAAGAACGTCTGTATGCACTCCGGTACCGGATTGGTGAATTCACAGACCACCGGCTCTATGGTCGTGGTTCTCGGTGAGAAAATCGATGTCTGGGTAACCAATACCAGCGCGCCTTGCCTTTCTTTCTACAAACCCGTCTGGTTCGACTCCAATTCCTCGACCCTGCCCTTCGAGAAGGAGGCCGACGCACTCAATCACTGGGGCAACTGGGAGATCTTCCATCGTCTGGCGACGACCCGCTATGAGAAAGCCAGACAGTTGTGGGAGCAGTACTGTTTGCCGTTCGAAGAGGAGTTGATCCTGCACAAAGACTCCCTGGAGCACCGCGAGATCACCGCCCAGGCCTTCGACACGGGCTGGAAACTCGCGAAAAAAATGGCTTCTCTGCTCCAGGAGAGTCCCGTAGAAACCGGTCTTTTCAACAGGAGATACTGGAAGAAGAAAGAGAGAGAGCTTCAGGAATTGAAGACCAAGAACTTCAAGAGGCCCGGATCTATCTGAAGAAAGGATTGTCGGTCAGAATTTCACGGGCGTCTGTCCCGGGACCGTGACCGGGAAAGACCTTCAGATCCGGTCCGTTCTCGAAGATCTCTTTAAGCAGGTGTAGGCTGCCGATCATCGTCTCTTCGGAGCCGCCAGGAAGATCGGTTCTGCCTACGGACTGCATGAAGACTGTATCTCCGGTGAAAAGTATTCTGTCGTCGTACAGATAACAGCACGAGCCGGGGGTGTGTCCGGGAGTGTGTAGCACTCTCCACTTTCCGCCGATTTGCGAGCAATCCACGATGGTCGATTCGTCTATCTTAAGGGGACCCCTTCCAAAGAAATTCAGAAGGCTCTTTTCAGCGTCGAGGAGTCTCTCTCTGTCGAGCGGATGGACGAAGATGTTATCGCCTTTCAGTCTGTCGATATCGAAGATGTGATCGGCATGTCCATGAGTTATAAGGATCGAGAGTTTTGTATCTCCCACAAGATCGATTATCCGGTCGGCTGCTCCTATTCCCGGATCGATAACGACTATCCCGTTTTCGTCTTCGACCAGATAGCAGTTCTCTTCCATCCGGTCGGAAAGGATTATTCTTATCATCTCTTTGCTCCTTTCGATCTGTTTTTCTTTTTCTTACTGCTCTTTTTGTTTTTCAGATATACGTCCATTTGAAGGAATATCCCGAACAGAGACGTTGCAAGAAAGACAAGGAGCATGGTCAAAAGGTCGGTGATATCTCTGAAAAAATAACTCACCGCGAGCATCAACAGGAAGGCTCCGATCAGCGAGGTGGATACTATCATCACGTAATCCATGAACCTCACCGCCAGCCAGCCGAGAAGACAGCCCGCCAGGACGAACGGCGGATCGAGAATCGTCAGACTCTGAAAGGTACCGAGGCTCTGGGCGATATACGTTGCGAAAAACCCCGTTCCGAATAGAACCATCGTAAAGACGAATATTTCTCTAGCCTTGATCGCCACCAGCGGTAGAAGGACCCCGATAAGGATCATAAGCTCGATCGTGTACAGCGTCTCCATTCCCTGTCCCCAGAGATAACCGACATGAGATCCTATGACTGTCCAGAGGACGGCGTAGAAAACCGCGAAGAGTTTCTTGCCGAATATCAGAAGCGAAAGGCCTATCGCCACGAAAGCTATGATCGTGTAAGTCGAGAGCGAAGAGAAAGCTCCCACCAGCTCCGTCAGATCGCCGGAACCGGAAATCCAGCCTTTGAATCTATTTATAAACTCTTCAAGAACTACGGGAACGGTCATATAGAACCTTCTTCAATCTAATAGATTTTGTTGCGCGCCACTCGCCCGCTTCGAAAGAGTGGATTTTTACCGTACAAACAATATTCTACATTAGATACAATTGTCAACCAAGGTCAGATCATTAGCAAAGGATAACAAAAAGGCCGCCCGAAGGCGGCCTTTATTGCTATGTGCTGTCCCTATCTGAGCCTTTCGATGAGCTTTGCGAAGACTTCAATGGCCTCGGGGGGCAATCTATCGAAGCCACCCCTTTCGCTTTCACGGCTCTTTATGAAGTTGAATCTGTCAACCAGTCTGTCTCTAAGAAGTTTCATGTAATCTCCGTCGTTGGCATCCGGAGTGAAGCCTTCCAGTTCCATTATCTCCAGCTCTTCGAAAGGTTCCCATTTCTTGAACCGGGCCTTGCCCTCGACTATATTCTCCAGTATATTGAGGGTCAACTCTTTGGGAATCTTCCTCTCCCTGAAATGTCCGGTGTTGAATATATAGCAATCGATGTTTCTCTTCTGGAATAACTCGAGGAACCTTTTGAAATCATCCGATAGAGGGTATGTTCTGAATGGGTTGGCGTAAGGCTCTATAACCAGAGCGTTGGGATCTACCCCGGGAGCGAGCCTCTCGGCCGAGGTCCTTTTGGTGGCCAACGTGGCCCCCATTGCCGAAGAAAGTACGGGATCCTCGATTTTTACCACGGGTGGTATCGACGGATCCTTCATGAGCCATACGATAGTATCGACCGGTTCATCGAATCTATCGACCCTGTTGGGGGACCACAACCTGGATTTTATGGCCCTGCCATTTCCGTTGCGTATATCCTCGGAAACAATCACTATATTACCGTTTTCGTCCTGCGTTGCCCCGACGTTTTGAACGGAGAGAAGGTACTTGTTGTCATCACTGCAAAGGGGATAATCTGAGGTCTTGTCGAAATACGAAGGCTCGAGTGCTGCCGAGGAGCCGTTTTCCGAGGAGATAACGAACGCGTCGTCATGAAGAATGGTTACATCGTACTTCCCCCCGTGCTTGGCATGGGTCAGTGTCGATTTGCCCGATCCGGAGAGCCCGAAGAAGCCTGCAACGTATTTTCTATCGGGTAAATTGTACCTCTTTTGACCTCCGTGACAGGCCGCGAAGCCGTGTCTGTTGGCGCAACCCCAGGCCAGTGTCAGAGTCCCTTTCTTGAATTCGCCGAAATAGCGCATACCGAGTATCGCGGCGCAGTTGTGTTCGGGATCGAAAAAGCTGAGCCCGAGGGGATGCTCCGGATGCTGCCAGTCGGGATCGGAGAAGACGAATATCTCGCCCTCACCCTCGTACTTTTTCGAATTCTCGTACATCTCGTTATAGAACTCGTTCATCGGCTGGAAATTCAAAAGCCAGTTGTACATGATATTTTCGTGGTTCTCGGGAATGAGGAGATGTGCTTTGATCATGAAATCACGGTCGAGACCGATATAACCCTGCGCATGGTACATCTTCTTCTTTCTGGTGCTGTACACAGCCTCTCTTATTTTCGCATCATACTCCGCCTCGCTCACTCCCGGTTCACCGAGTATCCGTCTTGCAGAAGCGCAGCGACCTGTAACGGCGCCATCGTTGAATATAAGTACCTTCGAGTCGGGTTCGAGACCGAGTTTTTCCGGTTTATAGACGGGCATGTCGGTCACGATCGTGCCGGGCGAACTCTTCGCCAGTTTGTAAGCTTCGCAGGGTGAAATCACCGTCGAAACGTTGTTGCCGTAAAAGGCAGTCTCGACGGTAGTCCTGGTCTGAGAAAAGAGCGGATTAGACTTTCCAATACTGCTCCTTGGAAATCTGGAACTACTTGACATTTTACACCTCCAGAAAAACACAAAAAATCTGGTCGGTAAAAACCGGCCATTAATAGTATTAAGAATAATGGGTAATGAACTTTTGAAAACAGGCGAACAGATTCGATTCGGATCACAAACTAAATAAACTCTATCATTGCTGAGAGCCTTGAATTAAGGCCAGTAACACATCGGGAGTTAATATGACCTATAATTAAAATAGGGGGATAGTACTGTCTACAAAATTATGTGGTAGGTTATTGCAAAAATCACGAGAAAGAGTGCATTCGAGAGTTCGCTTCACTCACGAGAAGGTGTCTCGCCCTCTCTCCTCTCTCTTTCTCTCTCCTCTTCTCGCGTTCCTTAACCAACCAAGAACCTGGACGCACAGCGTCGGAACGGCGAACCGCTCTTTCGAAGAACGGGTTCACGCTCTTGGACTAGGGGCTGGACGGCTCCTAATGCTCTTCTCGTTCCTAGCCCTGTCGTTATTTCTTCTCCTGCATCGAGATTTCGTAGAATCTCTCCAGCCTCTGAAGAACCAGGTTGTTGAACGTGCCTTCGGGGTATTTACCATCTCCGTCGGGCTGGCCCGCTTTCAGGCCGGTCAAAAGTTCGATAGCCTCATCAACGGTTTCAACAGTCCAGATGTTGAACCTGCCGTTTTTTATGGCCAGAACGATCTCGTCGGGCAAAACGAGATTGTCGAAGTTTGTGTCGGGTATCACCACGCCCTGCTTTCCGTTGAGACCCTTCAATTTGCAGAGTTCGTAAAAACCTTCCACTTTGAACTGAACGCCTCCGACTGGCTGAACTCTTCCGCTCTGATTTATCGAGCCTGTAACGGCTATAGATTGTTTTATGGGAGCTTCAGCAATCGCCGAGAGGAAGGCGACGGTTTCGGCCACGGAAGCACTGTCGCCCTCGACCATCGAGTATACCTGCTCGAAGCTGATCGAGCCGTTCAGGCTGAGGGGAAATTCCCGCGCATATTTCGAGTTCATGTACCCCTGAATAGTGAGGCCGGCCTTGTCGTGGATATTGCCGCTCAGTTCCGATTCCTTCTGAATATCCACTATGCCGCTGTTTCCAGGACCGGCCTTGGCGGTTATTTTGACTGGTATTCCGAACGATAGATCTTCGGTCTGCACGACCGTCAAACCGTTTATCTCTCCGATCAGCTCGCCTTCGGTTTGAACGAGAAGCGTGGAGTCGGCGAACATCTCCTTCACCTTATCCTGGTACAGAGAAACTCTTGTCTTCATCTCTTCCCAGGCCCGAGAAACGTCTTCAGCCGAGACCATCTCTCCGCCGTTAATCTCCACAACGGCCGAACTTTCGAGTAGAAGCTGTTTCAGGGCTCCGAACTGGGTTGAAACCTTTTTCCTGTTTCCCGATAGTATTATCGCTTTCTTTATAACTTCCCTGACCGCATCCCTGTCGAAATCCATGAGCGAATTATCGCGTGCGATAGAACAGATCAACCGACAGAGTTTCCCGACCGTGTCACCGTCGAGTCGCATCTCCCAGTCGAATTCGGCCTTTATCTTGAACAGCTTCTTGAAATCCGTGTCCATGGTGCTCAACATGCTGTAGATCCAGGGCTCTCCTATCATTATGATCTTCATGTCCAGAGGAATCGGTTCGGGCTTCAGGCTAACCGTCGAGAGCAATCCGACTTTGTGTTCCAGGTTCTCGATCACTTCCGAACCGGAGAAGAGAAGCTGCTTCAGCGTCTGCCAGACGTACGGTTCGCTCAAAACACTCTTGGCATCTAGCACAAGGAAGCCTCCGTTGGAACGATGTATCGCTCCGGAACGGATCATCGAGTGGTCAGTGTCAAGCATCCCCATCTTGGCCAGGTACTCTATCCTTCCGAAGAGACTGGAGTAATTCGCGTTCGTCACCTCGACGATAGGCTTGCCATTTATGCCGGAGTTGTCAACGAAGAGGTTTATGGCATATCTCTTTCCGAAGAAATTCTTGGCGTCTATCTCCTGGCTGAAGAAAACGCCGAGATTGTCCAGAAGATCGCTCCGCAGGTTATCGAGGAACTCTATGGCCTCTTTGTTCTCGCTGAATTTATCTTTCATCTCCTTGATGTGCCCTTCCAACGCGAAAGACGCCACATCCCGGTTCAGCTCTTTGAACTTCTCTCCGTATTCCTTCTCCATTTTGCTAATTCTCAGGATGTAGGAGTTAACCAGCTCTCTAACTTCTTCGCCCTTTTTGCTGATCGTCTTCTGGTACTCTTCCGGCAGAGCCTCGTATATCTCCTGCGTCAAGGGCTTTCCGTTCCAGAGGGGGATCGTGGCCACCCCGGTCTGATTTATCTGCACCGTGAAATCCCTCTCTCTGGCTTTGTCTATGAGTTCTTTCAGCAAATTCGACCGGTTTTCCGCTTGCTCGCTCTGTATGGCCGACATTTTCTGCTGGTAGTCCTCGCTCTGAAAACTCTCGCTTATCGCGTTTATAGTTATTTCGACGAATTCGCCCATCTCTTTCTGAAAGCTCTTTCCCGTTCCGGCCTTCAGGGGGATCGAGTTGGGTGATCTGGGATCGTCGAAGTTATAGACATAGATCCAGTCGCCGGGCGTTTCGCCGCCCTCGGCCTTTTTCTTCAGGTAACGGCTCACAAAGGTCCTTCTTCCGGTGTTGGTCGATCCCGATACGAAGATGTTGTATCCCCTGGCCTTTATTTTAAGTCCCGTTTCCAGGGCCTTTATAGCGCGTTCCTGTCCTATGAACTCTTCCAGTCCGTCTATGGATTTAGCGGACTTCACCTTTCTGGGTAAAGTGACTTTGAGATCGATTTCCTTCCAGTTCAATTTTCGCATTGAGATACCTCCTCCCTATTTCCAATGATAACAAATGACTGCATAGGTTAACACGGCCGACGATTGGATAGTTATCGGATTTAGGGATGTTGGTTTCCCGGAAAATAGAATATCTTTTCGACCTCTATGACACTCTCTAGCGAGCCGCTCAGAATAGCCAGATTGTTGACTTCGAATTCGCGGTGAAAATCGCGGAAGACGAGTCTCTCCATCGCCGGGCAGAAGTTTTCACGGTTAAGGTCTCTACCGAAGATCAGAGTTATGTGGGGTATCCAGTGAGCAATGCCGTACAGGTCGTGGATATCTCTTTCCGGACCGAAAAACCTTCTCCACAGCGTATCGTGAAAGTGTGATAATTCTGGAATTCTGGCGATCCCTATATAGACCACCGGGCTCTCTCCGGAAAAGACGCCCAGGTACTCGGTCCTGACGGTGAAGGAATCGACGTTTGTGATCGTCGCTTCGATTTTTTCGTATAGCCCTTCCGTGAAATCTTCGACGACGCAGTATGTGAAGTGGGGATATGGAGTGACCAGCACGGAGCGGAAATTGAAGTCTCTCTCCAGCTCGTTCCATATCAGGTGAACCATTTCGCTTATTGGATCGGGCAAAAGAGTTACCAGCGCCTTCATTGAATTCTCCAATCCCGGCCTTCGGGTCTGAATTATCCGCTGCTATGCCGGTTATTTTGCTTCCATCGCCTCGCCGCTATCTCCGGAAGGAGAACCAGAGTGAATATCATCCCCACCGCCAGTCCGCTCACCATCAGTTTAGCCACATCCACGTACAGGAGCAGAGGGGTCAGCAAGAGAACCGAGAAACCGGCGATGAGGCTCAACCCATTGGTAAATATGGCCGTCGCCGTCTGATGATAGGCTCTCTCGGGATCGTCGAACCTTCGGAGCCATATGGTGAAGTGTATCGCATAATCGATCACCAAACCCATGAGCATCCCGGATATCAGGGCCGTTGAAATGCTCAGGCTTATTCTGAACAGGGCCATGAAGATGAAGTTGAAAAGCGTGGTCAGCGCGATAGGTATAGTGGCAATCAAAGTGGATTTTACGCTTTTAAAGATCGTGAAAAGCAAAAGCAGTATCAGCCCGAAAGAGACCACCAGGCTCTGTATCTGGTTGGACACCACCGACGAGTTAACGCTCTTCCATATTAGCGTCGTACCGGCGAGGGTGAAATCGAATTTTTCGTTGAGAAGGGGATACTTCGCGATAAGCTCTCTCACAGAGCTCTTCAATTTCTCCGCGGTGAGGCTGTCGCTGGCCGGAGAGAAGAGGTTTACCCTCAGGGCTCTTTGACTTATCATAAGCGAGGTCGCGCTGCCAAGAACGCCGGTGTTGTCCAGAGCCCTTATTAGCAAAGGCAGAGGAATGTTGGTCTGGCGGGAGATATCGACCGGGCTCAGCACTTTGGATATATCCTCCAGGGCTTCCAGTTCTTTCTGGAAATCGACCAGTTGACTCGCCTGCTCTCCGGTTATGGCCAGTTTTCCGCCGCCTTCGGGTGTGATCATAAGCGTGTAGTTGGTTAACCAGCCAAAGGCCTCTTTCATCTTCTCTGCGTTCTGGCGGATCTCAGAATTCTCTTTGAAGAAGGCATACTGGTCTATGCTCATGGGGATAGTCATTATCAGTACCGGGGAGGCCGCGCACATGACTACAACCACCCATAGCAAAGTCTTTCTGATCCTCGGCGGAATCTGCACCGGTGCCGACGTGAGAGAGACTTTGGCGCACCTTTGCGGCGATACCAGTCCGGGAAGTATGCTCAAGGTGAAAACGGCCGAGGAGAAGATACCTACGCAGACCAGCATCCCCATATCGCGGAACGCCCGCATATCCAGGAGGATGTATGAAGAGAAGCCGGCCATCGTTGTGAGGGCAGAAAAAAGTATCGGCACCCTCTCTTCGTGAATGGTCCGCCTTATAGGATTTTCTTGTGTGGCGCAGTTCTCCTGGAATCTCGATAGAAAGTGCATGCCGTAGGCGCTTCCGATTATCACAATGAAAGACGGTATCATCACGGTGAGGCTGTTGATCTGCGTGTTGATCAATCCCATTATACCGACCACCAGAACGGCGGCGCCGGCAGGGGGAACGAGCGTGAGGAGGGCAAGCGAGATCCTTCTGAATTTGACTATGTAAACTGTGAAGATCGCTAGAAAGATGAACGGTGGATAGACGAAGGTCAGGTCCATTATCGACCTGAAGGTCGTCGAATTGGCTACGCTCTCGCCTATCAATCTGTATTCTTTTATACCCAGTTCTTTCAAAGTAGCTTTCAGCGAGAGTATATTCGAACCGCTCTTGAATTCATTTCCGCTCGCAACGGTTATCAGAATGCCGTAATAGTCGCCGTCTGAAGATATGATCAGGTCTCTGTAGAAGGGATCATCTAGAATATCCATATCCAGAACCAGTTTTCCGTCTGACTGGGAGACATATTCCGTTCTGGGGATCTGCAACGTCAGGAGGTTTAGCTTTCCCAGCTTGACGGCATCGAACACGGAGGCTACGGCGTTTACCCAGTCGAGTCCGTCGATCTTTTGAGTGACCTCTTTCAACTTCTCGAGCGAGAGACCGGAGGAGTTCAGCACTACCATCACCGTTCCCGTGTCTCCGAACTCCCGGGCGACACGGCTAAACGCCATCAGCTCGGGATCATCGTCGCTAAGAAACGACCCCGGAGATGGTTCGAAATAGAGACCGCCGATACCAAGAAACAGAACTACCACGACTGCAATCAACGTGGCGAAGGAGACCAGCCTTATCATTCAAACACCTCACAGACTCTGGATATTATATCATCTATGGTAGAGTTGAAAGGAGGTGTTCGAGAGGATCCCGTTTCCGTATCGACCTCCCCGGAGTGGAGGACAACGACGGCCGGACGACGTAGAATATACATTGGTCGGAGAGTGTGATGTTATTTAAATGAATTACGGAACGATGGAGGGAAACGACTGTGATTATCTGCAGGAAATTAACGAAAACTTTCGACGTGACAACCGTTGTCGATGGCCTCGATCTCCAGGTGAGAGCCGGGGAGATATATGGGTTTCTGGGTCCCAACGGGGCCGGGAAAACGACTACGATCAGAATGTTGACCGGAACTCTGAGACCGACCTCCGGAGAGGTGGAGATACTCGGCATGAACTTCGCCGCGAACGAACTCCAGATAAAGAGCAGGATAGGGGTCGTCCCCGACGAGCCCAGGATCTACTCGTACTTCACCGGAATGGAGTTTCTCGAATTCATAATGGATATTTTTCCAGCGAAAAAGGGAGAGGCCATGAAGAGAGTCGGCGAACTGTGCGAGGCTTTTGGAGTCGATTATCTTGGGAAGATGATTTCCGAGATGTCTCACGGCATGAAGCAGAAGATAATGGTTATTTCCGTCCTCATGAGAAGACCGGAAGTCATATTTCTCGATGAACCGACCGTCGGTCTCGACGCCAGGAGCGCTAAAATATTGAAAATGCTTCTGGAAAAATACAAAAACGAGGGCTCCACGATCTTCATGACCACGCATGTTCTCGAGATCGCCGAAAAAATGTGCGACAGAATCGGGATCATCAACAAGGGAAGGCTCATATCTCAGGGAACTATGGAAGAGATGCGCAAATCCATGGGCGCAGGCGAGAGAGAAAGCCTCGAAGACATCTTCCTTCAGCTAACCGGAGAGAACGAAGATATACAGGACATAGTGAACGCCTTATGAGGGGGTGAGTGGCTTGAACGATCTTAAACTTCTTTTCAAGTACAAGCTGTTCATCTTCCCGAACAAGAACGGAACCAGAGGCGGCTTTTCACCTCAACTCATGGTTTTTCTCATTTTCACATGCATGATCGGTATCTTTCTGTGGAACGTATTTGGCTCGATACGGGGTGTCGAAATCGATGGCACTCCGATCGCAACTGTTATGGCCGGCTTTTTTCTCACCGTTTCCGGTCTGTTCTTTATAATGTCTTTCTCCGCAACCACTTCGTATCTCTTCATAAGAAACAGCGAGATCGATATGCTGCTGGTTTTGCCCGTCAGGAGGACAAGCATAGCTATCTACCAGATAGCAATCTCCACGGTCTATCAGGGGTTGACGCTTTCAGTCTTTCTCGGGATCGCTCTTTCGTACCACCTGAGGGCCGATTCCAGACCAATCGTCGGAATCCTTGCGCTCCTGGCTCTGCTAATCGATACGGTCCTTCTAGCCTCGATCATTTCCGTCGCCTTCGGCAGATTCATGTCCAGAGCCGCGGCGAGGAAGCTGATGTTCGTGGTGCAGATAATCAGTGGATTCATGTTTTTTATAATAGTACAGCTCGTCCCAAGGAACCCCGACAATATACCGGTGTATCTCCAGAAACTGACTGGCGCCTGGGAGATACTGGCCAATCCCGTGAACCTCTTCACCTGGAGCGTCAGAGCATCGGGCGAACCACTCTTTCTTCTTCTCAGCGTTGTGATGATCCCGGTTTTCGGCGCCATCTTCTACAGGATAGCCGGCTCGCTCAAATTCGAGCCCTTGTCCTATTCCCGGAGTAGGGAAAGACGTGTCGTGTTCAGCGAGAAACGCGGCAGCGCGCTGATCCGTAGGGAATTAAAGATATACAGGCGTTACGAACAGCTCATCTACTATCTTTTTTATCCGGTGATCTTCGGTTTGATCTTCGGCTTGATATCGGAGGACCTCACGACTTCCATCTTCACGATGGTTCTCATCAGCACGATTTTCACCACGATCCAGTCGGCCTTTCTCATGGGACGGGAGTATCCCTTCATCGAAACTACCAAGGCTCTCCCGCTTTCGCTGGAAAGGATAGTGTTCATCAAGACGATCCTCCCCGTTTTACTCGGCATACTTCTTTTCACGGGAGTTCTCCTTATAAGCATTCTCGTGAAGAACACCACGTTTTTGTATCTTGCAGTTGTTCCGATCGTCTTCGTACTATACGTGACTTCCTCTTTACTCGGTATAAAGGGAGTTCTCGAGAGTCCTCCCGATCGTATGGATAACCCGAATGCCTTCATGCGAACTAAGTTTGTGTTACTTAACCAGATAATCTGTATGGGTCTGAGCTTTGGATCTATAATGCCGATAACAATGATCATGGGCGGTGCACCAGGCAGTCCTGGAATATGGATCGCGGTGCTGATATCGCTTTCTTCGACGGCCGTGGCGGCCGTGCTGTCGGTTTTCACACGCAGGAGAGTTCTGGCAAAGATGAAGAAAGTATGAAACCGGTTATTTGAGATCCCTATCCGAAATGGACAGGAGGTGCTATATGTGCAGAGCGGGAGTTATACTCTCGGGGTGCGGCGGGAAAGATGGAACCGATATAGCCGAGGCGGTGATGCTGTTTCTTGCACTCGATAGAGCCGGGGTCGAGACTATATGCATGTCTATAGACAAGGATCAGTTCGAAGTTGTAAACCATCTGGAAGGCAGTATACAGACGAGCGGGCAGAAGAGGAACATGCTCATCGAGTCGGCGCGGCTGGCCTGCGGAGGTATTGTCAACCTGGACGGCGTCGAAAACGTTGATTTCGATATACTGGTAATTCCCGGTGGTAAGGGAGTGTTGAAGAATCTATCGACCTTCATGAGCGAAGAACTGGAATTTCGCGTCAATAGCGTTGTTCAGAGGATAATAGTGAATACTCATCTATCTGGCAAACCTGTCGGGGCCATGTGCGGAGCGGTGGTTCTGCTGGCCAAATCGCTGGAGAACTTTGTTGAAAGTCTGAAGATAACCGCCACCGGTCAATCGGAGGAGGGCAGGATCGCGATAGAGAGGGCAGGATTTAGCCACCACGATTGCCAGGAAGGAGAAGTCCTTATAGACGACGAGAATTTGATAGTTACATCCCCCGCCCTGTCCCCAGATGTCGACCTTGAGGTTGTGAGATCGACGGCCGAATCGATGGTGAAGGCACTCCTGACTCTTATAACAGACAAAGCGCTTTAGTCTAACCCTTCATTCATTGACGCATGAGGCGGCTCCAGAGAAACTCTTCCAGACCAAACAGTATCAGGGCGACCAGAAAGGGGATCAGATAGAAAATCACTCTGTACAGTAAAAGAGCGGCGATCAGCACATCGGCCTCTATTAAAGGCGAAAGAATAACCAGGGTCATAGCTTCGAAGATGCCTAGTCCTCCGGGTACCTGGCTGGAAAGACCGGCGAACTGTGAAAGCAGAAAAACAGCCAGGATCGGTACATATTGGGCTGGAGGGAGGAGAAAGTAAAGGACCCCTGCCGACAGAAGCCAGTCCACCGTGGAAATCGCCGTCTGTGAGAATGTGAAAGCCTTGCCCGGTAGAGAGAATCTGAAGTTTCTGAATCTGAACGGCTTTTTTCTGATAATCACCATAAAAAGATAAAGACAGTAAATCGCCATCGCGATAGCTCCAAAGATCTGAAGCGAGCTGAAAGGCATCCGTATCACCGTCTGCATTCGCGGATACCAGAGAGTGAAGACAACTCCAGAGAGCGCGAAGAAACCTAGCCAGAAAGTCAGGTAATTCAATACGATTATTCCGAGGATCTTCCCGGAACCAACTTTCCACTTTCCGTACATTCTGAATCTTACGCTGGTGCCAGACAGAAAGGTAAAACCGATGTTCTTGCTGAAGGTATAAGCGATGAAGGAAACCAGAGCCGTCCTGCCGTAACCCTTTTTCACGCCCAGATGAAGCGAAGAGATCAAATCGTACAGTGTCAGGTTCGCATAAGCGAGGAATGTCAACATTACGGCCGTCAGAAACCTGGACAGGGGGATGGCGCCGACCTTGTCGGCTATGTCGCTTATGGTGTATCTACCCAGTTCTCTTATCAGAACCGCCACGGAAACCAAGAACAGGGCCACCCCGAGCAGGGGAAGCAGCTTTCTCAACTTAAGCAGTAGAGAGCTCAGTGCCATTCAAAGTATCTCTTTTGGTATCTTTACGCGAACAGTAACTAGCGGGTTGACGATCTGGCTAACCGTGAGATCGCACGTTACGCTGGCCAGCATGTACGCCACCGGCTGTGGAATCGATTTCCTGTCGGCTATGAAGCGGACGGCTCTTTCAACTGCTCCCCTGGTTGCATCGTCGAAGGTCTTTGCACTGTAAAGCATATAGAAAGCGTTATCGTTTTCAACCATCGGGCCGTCGATAGAACTTCTATCCAGCTTGACGCTTATCCTGACGGTCGCTCTTATCTCTATTCCCGTTCCACAGATCTCTCCGTTGCCCATCCTGGCGTGCACATCGCCGAGCGCGAGGTTGGCCCCTTCCACAAAGACCGGGAGAAAGACCTTCGATCCGGCGCATATATCGTTGGTATCGAGATTGCCTCCGTGAAAGCCGGGCGTTCCGCAAGATATCGATTCCTTTGCGGGCGCTGTCCCTATGACGCCTATCATAGGTTTAATCGCTAAGCGGGTACCTCTGAAAGAGGCGTGGTCGTCACGAATCGCCACCATCTCGGTGACGCACTCGCGAACGATCTCCCCAATTGGTCCCCAACCGGGGCAGGTTTCCACAACTCCCTTTTCATCGACTTCTATGCTCTCTATATTCACGATCAAAGTATCGCCGGGCAAGGCTCCCCTGACACCGATCGGTCCTGTTGCCGGATTTATGTGAGAGAAATCGAAGTCGCTGCCCACCGTCTGAAGTTCCGAGACAATTGCGTGACTGAAACAATCTTCGGTCTCGACGATTATCGTATCTCCCGGAGAGACTTCGATGGCCGGACCGTTAGCGGGAGACATCTCGTATATTGCCCTATCTCTTCCTATTTTATGGATCAACCTGTTCACCTCCAGATCGATATATACCCATATTATTCTATATTACAGCATCGGTTGGGATTTCCAAACTCACCCCTCAATTAAGGGTTTTCCAATACGATGACCGTAACATATGTTACCGACCTCTCTCGCCAGATGGATTAGTATTTATATTGACAAACATTGGAGGTGATGATCATGTACAGGAGCAGTATCAACGGCGGGAAGTTGATTCTTGACAAACCGGGGCTTAAGGGTAGAGTTATCTACAGCAAAGAGTCGGCACACGCCGCGGTCATAGATATAGAAAAAGATACCGAACTGCCCTCCCACAAAACACCCGTCGATGTGTTCATGCTTGTCCTGGAAGGCAAAGGCGTTATAACCATAGGGGAGGAAAGCTACGAAGTTTCGAGGAACGATGTCATAGACAGTCCGAAAATGATTCCACACGGTATAAAAAACACCGGGAGCGAAACTCTCAGAGTCCTGGTGGTTAAGGCTCCCAGACCGTAAACAATTGGATCGGCCTTGTTCGAGATAATCGAGGCCCGGGTTTTGCACAACCTTGAAAACGAGAGGAGAGGTCTCCCTCTCCTCTGCGAACCCTGACCCTTTATTCTAATCATGTCGTCTGTTGTGCTTTAAGTGGCATTTTTGTATTTTAAGTCATTATCACAAGATTTTGGTGCAATCTACGGCTCTAGTTAGTTAAATAGACGTCTCCTGGACTTCTTTCCACCTTCTGCAGGCGTGGTAGTGTCCGTTCTCAAGCTCTTCCAGCTTAGGCTCTTCCTTCTCCCTGCATTCGTCAACCGCGTAAGGACACCTCGGATGGAACCTGCAGCCCTGCGGTATGTTCGCGGCAGAGGGGATCTCTCCCTTTATCGGCACTATCTTCGCCTTGTTCACCTTTCCCGCCACAGGTTCGCATACAGCCGCTATCAGCGCTCTCGTGTACGGATGCACCGGTCTGTCTATCACATCGTCAGGTTCCCCCATCTCTATTATCTTTCCAAGGTACATCACCGCTATTCTGTCGGTGAAGTATCTCGCCGTCGACAGGTCGTGCGTTATGTACAGGTACGTCAGCCCCAGATCCCTCTGCACTTCCTTCATCATGTGCAGTATCTCGGCCCTCGTCGAGAGGTCTATCATCGAGACAGGCTCGTCCGCCACCAGCAACTGCGGGTTGAGCAGCAGTGTCCTCGCCGTCGCTGCCCTCTGCCTCTGTCCTCCAGAGAGCATGTGCGGGTATCTCACCAGGAACTCCTCGGGCGGGTTCAGCTTCACTTCCTTCAGAGCCTTCTCTATCATCTTCAGCCTTTCGTCCCTGTCCTGACCCAGTCTGTGTATGATGAGTGGCTCTTCCATCACGTCTCTTACCTTGAACCGCGGGTTCATCGAGGCGTACGGGTCCTGAAAGATCATCTGCACGTTTCTCCTGTACTTCTTCAGTTCTTCTTTCTCTATGTGCGTTACGTCTTTTCCGTCCAGGAGCATCACCCCTCCTGTCGGTTCGAGCAGTTTCATTATCAGCTTGCCAGTCGTCGTCTTTCCACAGCCGGACTCGCCCACCAGTCCGAATATCTCGCCCCTCTTTATCGAGAAGCTCACTCCATCTACCGCCTTCACATACCTGTGCTCTCCCCTGAAGAACTCTCCTATGTTTCTCCTGAGCGGAAACCATTTCTGGAGGTCTTTCACTTCTATTATCTTCTCGCTCATCTCTTCTCACACCTCCAGCAGGCAACCATGTGTTCCTCTTCTATCTCTATCAGGGGCGGTTCTTCCTGCGCGCACTTCTCCATCGCAACGGAACATCTCGGATGGAACCTGCAGCCGGACGGCGGCTCCAGAAGGTCTGGCGGAGCTCCGGGAATGAAGGAGAGCGTGCTCACCTTTTCGTGCAGTCTCGGTGTGGCCGCCAGAAGGTTCCTCGTGTAGGGGTGACAGGGTCCCTCTTCTCCGTATATCTGTCCGTTCCTGCCTATCTCGACTATCTTTCCTGCGTACATCACCGCTATCCTGTCCGAGACTTCGGCCTCGGTAGCCAGGTCGTGCGTTATGAAGATGAAGGAGAGGTCGAGCTTCTCCTTCAGGTCTTTCAGAAGGTTGATTATCTGCGCCTGCACTATCACGTCCAGCGCCGTCGTCGGTTCGTCGCAGATGATCACCCTCGGCTCCAGGAAGAGTGCGGTCGCTATCGCTATCCTCTGTTTCATTCCTCCGGACAGTTCGTGAGGGTATCTCTTCACCACTTCTCCGGATAGACCTACCAGGTTGAGGTACTTCTCTATCCTCTTCCTTGCTTGTTCTCTCTCCATCTGCCTGTGTTCCTGGAGAGTCTCCATCATCTGTTTGCCTATGGTGTAAACGGGCGTGAGCGTGTTCATCGCTCCCTGGAAGACCATGGATATCTTCTCCCAGCGAACGTTCTTCCTCATCTCGCCCTCGCTCAGCGGTGTTATGTCAAGTCCGTCTACCTCTATCTTTCCTCCGACTATCCTGCCAGGAGGCGTCGGCATCTTGAGAAGGGCGAAGCCCGTGGTGGTCTTTCCACATCCCGACTCGCCCACCAGTCCGAGCGTCTCTCCCTTCTTCAGACTGAAGCTTACATCGTCTACGGCCTTAACTACTCCCTTGCTCGTGTAGTAGTAAAGCTTCAGGTTATCCACTCTCAGTATTTTCTCCATTTTCTTTACCTCGTCTTCAGTTTCGGGTTCAGTATCTTGTCCATCGCGAACCCTACAAACGCAAAGGTCATTCCCATCAGCGCTATCGCCAGCCCCGGCGGCACTACCCACCACCACATGCCGCTCAAAACCGCGCCACCGCTGAGAGCGCTCTGCAAAATTTGGCCCCAGGTGACTATCGTTGCATCACCCAGGCCGAGCAGGCTTATGGTAGCCTCTACGACGATGGCGCCGGGTACATACAGGGCCATGGAGGCGAAGGCGTAAGGAATGAGGAGCGGGACCATGTGTTTGAAGATGATTCTAGCGTTCGAAGCACCCAGCGCCCTGGATGCCTCTATGTATGTCTCTTCCTTTATCTGCAGCCCCATGCTCCTTACAGTCTTGACCGGCCCCACCCAGTAGAAGATGCTCATTATGAGTATGATCACCCATATGCTTGGCTTGAAGACCGCGCTCATGACTATTAGAACCGGAAGGAGCGGAACGCTTATGAATATCTCGAAGATCCTCTGCATTAAGGAGTCTTTCCAGCCTCCAAGGTATGCGCTCATGACCCCGTAGATCACACCGATCGAAACCGATATGACTGCCGTTAGCAGCCCGATCAGCAGGGCCCATTTCACTCCGGCCAGCACTCCGCTCCAGATATCTCTCTTCGAGTTGTCTGTACCCAGTATGCCGAAGACCCTTCCGGCAACGTTCAAATAAACTTTATCTACTCTTTCGTCGGCTTTCTGGAGCATCAGGGTGGCTTTCACTTTGTAAACACCGTTCAAAGCCGATGGAGCTCTAAACAAACCTATCTGAGCTTTGGAGAAGATAACATCCGTCGTCTTTACCGTCTGAAGAGGGATCCCATCAACAGAGTCGTACTTTCTCCCAAAGTTATAGGCGGCACTTTGACTGGACTTGTCTATCGCAACTCTTATCTCCTGAGAGCTGTTCATTTCCATTTGTTTTCTGAATAGATCCAGAGTTAAACCATCGGGCCTCTCTATAGCCAGGATGACGGTCGGCTTTCCGGTTCCCTCCGCGTGGAAAATGAGATCCGAAGGCGCGACTCCGGCCTTATAGTCGTACTCGAAAACATACTCGAGTATTTTCACAGTACCGGCAGCCTTTTCAGTTAGGGTATATTCTCCTATGGATTCCGATACCGCGCGTTTTTTGGAGGTGAAGAGGTTCGTCCACTCGGGGGCGGCACTGGAAGGCAGATCCTGCCAGAAGGTGATGTCCCTCCACTTGTTGTTCACCTGCGGAAACGGTACTATGAAACGCTCAAAAAACAGAATGAACAGGAATATACCGAGAAAGACGATGCCGACAATTCCGGACTTCACCTTTCTGAATTCATTCCAGAAATCTTTTATAGAATTCTTTATATCGATCCACCTCATGCCTTACCACCAACCTTGATCCTGGGATCGAGCAGCCCGTATATGAGATCCAGAATAACCAGCCCGCCTATGTACAGTCCGGTAGTAACGGCGAGATTGCCCATGAGTACCGGGACGTCGTTCTGCTGAAGGGAGACCCAGTATAAGTTCCCCATTCCCGGCCAGGAGAAGATTCCCTCGAAGACTATGTTTCCGGAAACCGATGCCAGAAGCGCCAGAAGCGACATCGTCACTATGGGAGGGGCGGCTGTTCTCATCGTGTGACCGTAGAGAATCTTGCGCTCTGGTATCCCTCTGGCCCTGGCCGCCATTATGTAGTCTTCCTGGAGGACTCCCAGGACAATGTTTCTGGTGAGGAAGGCTCTTCCCCAGAAGCCTAGAACGACCAGTGTGAG
>Ga0228536_1000420_pt1 | contig 83531 bp, 70 predicted proteins | sample SJ1Smetagenome_FD_168611 | JGI IMG/M metagenome (GOLD analysis project Ga0228536, IMG submission 168611) | Enriched culture of PCE-dechlorinating microbial communities from Ithaca, New York, USA - SJ1.S | ecosystem: Engineered > Modeled > Simulated communities (microbial... > Unclassified...
GGTCATGGCGTCCTCCGTGTTTTCGGGTTCGTGAAGCTTCGCAACTCCTCGATACCCAAACCAGGGACGGCATGGCCACTTCCTTTTTTGTGGCCTACCTGTCAGGTGATAACCATCTCAGCACAAAATGGATTGAAAGCCGTCAGGCGACGCTTTCGGCCAGGGCCCCGCAGCCCGAGTGCAGATAGGCGGCCAGGCCCACGGCCCCGGCTGGATCACCTGGATCGGCGGGCACGGGCTCGGGGATGCGGACCATGGCCTGCTTCATGGCGAAGTGTTTTTCCGCCAGGACGGTCTGCAGTTCGGCCAGGGTGGAGCCGTCGCCGCAGGCGTTTTGGGCCAGCACGCTCCATTTGGTGTCTTCGGAAAGCATCTCGGAAACTCCGCGTCCGTGTTTCGGTGCTGTCACGCACCCTCCCTCCATACTCCAGGCCGTGGCGCCGGGCAAGGGGGACGCCGCCGCATGGGCCGCGCCTCGCCGGGTGTGCCGTTTTCGTACTCGCCAGCGGCAGATTTCGTGATTGCGGCGGCACGCGGACGGGACATGCCGCCCGGGCGCGGAATTGACGGCATATCGTCATCACGGCGAAAACCCGGCCAACGGCGCGCTCCGGCGGGAAGGGACGGCATCCGGCAAGGCAGGATTTGTCCGGCCCGGGAGAACCCGTACCCTGTGGCACGCTCCTGGCAATCCTCCCGGCAGGCGCGCGTGACTGGCGCGCGGCTTTCCAACAAAGCAAGGAGCGTCCCATGAAGCGCATCACTCTATTTGCCGCCTGTGTGCTGGCCGTGTGCGTCACGGCCTCCGAGGCCCGGGCCATTCAGATCGCGGCTCCGGGACTGTGGGTGGATGTCCCCCTGGTGATCGGGACCAACACGGGCTGCTATGGCCCTTCCCCGTACGTTCCGGTGCGCGGCCCCGGGTATTATGGGCCGCCGCCGCCCCCTCCTCCCCCTCCGCCAGGCTACTGGGGTCCATACCGTGGCGGCTACGGCTACGGCCCGTATCCGGGAAGCCGGGGATGGTACGCCGGGCCGCCTCGGGGCCCTCGCGGCGGATACTACGGCCCGCCGCCTCCGCCCAGGCACGGCTGGTACGGCCCGCCCCCGAGGCCGCGCGGCCCGGGCTGGGGCTGGTAAGCTTCTGGTTGATCCATGCCGCATGACCGGCATGCGGCACTGCCATGTGGCACTGCGCGGCGGTTCCGGCCCCACCGGCGGGACCGCCGCCGTCGTTTATCCGATGGCAGCGGTCCCGGTCTGGCGGAGCGGGCCTTTTGGAGCGGAGCGGGGCCCAGGCCCCCCATTTGAACCGGGCTGGCCAGCCGTCCGGCCTGACCGGCCCTGACGGTCCTGACGGGCCCTGACCGGCCCTGACCGGCATTGACAACTCCCCCCCCGGTCTGCTTTATGGTTTCTCCCGAATCGGTTCGTCCGTCCACCCCGCGGCATCCGAATTGCATTTGGTGCCCCAAGGAGGAACGTCCCGGGAACGCGTCCCGAACGCTCCCGACCTGTTATGCCCATGCCGGTAACCCCTCGTACCATCCCCCCGGGCGGCAAGACGCCGTCCGCCTGCCCGCGTCGCGGTATTTTTCCTGCGGCGTCGCGGCTTCTGCTGGTTGTGCTGCTTTGTGCAGGAGCGGCCGCCGGGTGTGCGCGCACAAGCGGTGACGGGGCCCGGCCGGTGACGGCGCATGTGGTTTCCCCTCCCGCCGGCTGCTTCGATCTGGGCGACATGGACCATCCGGACAAGCTCTTCCGGGCCGCCTGCCCGCCGCGCCGGACCTTGACCGTCAAGGCCAAGGCCTACGTCTCCCACGGCCGCAAAAAAAAATCGGGCTATCCGCGCGGGGCCTGGGGCGACACCCTGACCCCCGAGACCAGGGCCATCGCCGTGTCGCCCGATTTGGTCGATGCCGGGCTGGGCTACAAGACCCGGCTGACCATCGAGGGGCTGCCCGGCGAATACGAGGTGCTGGACCTGATGCACGGCCGCTGGCGCAAGACCATCGACATCTATTTCGGCGACGACCGCAAGGCCGCCCGCCTGTGGGGCAACCGCACCATTTCCATCTCCTGGGACTGAGCCCGGCCCCTGTCCGGCCCCCCATCTTTCCCCATCTCATGGTCTTCGTTTCCTCCCGGGCCGCCGCCGCACCCGGGCCCATGCGCCGCGCTCTCCCCGTTTTGGGTGCAGACGTTCCAGTGATCAGCCTATCTTTTTGATATCCATGGAAATATCCTGAAGGGTCATCCTTTTGAAGGGCCGGGGACGAAGGTGAAAATCCCCCTTTCGGGCGATTGCGTTTTGTCCCGTTGCGGTTGATAGGCGTACTTTCCTTTTCACCTTCAACCAAGGATGGCTGCCCATGGATTTCATGACCTCGATCACCACCTGCCTGCGAAAATTCGCAACGTTTTCGGGCAGGGCCTCCAGACCGGAATTCTGGTACTTCACGCTGACCGTCTGGCTGGTCTCCATCATCGCCATGGTGCTGGATCAGGCCCTGTTCGGGGGGAGCGCCTCGGAAAACCCATCCATGCCCCTGACGTCCGTCGTCAATCTCGTGGCGTTTCTGCCCGTCTTGTCCGTCTCCGTCAGGCGGCTCCATGATGTGAACCGCTCCGGCTGGTGGTACCTCATCGCCCTGACCGGCGTCGGCGTTCTCCTTTTGCTGTACTGGTTCGCCAAAAAGGGAACCGAGGGCGAGAACGGCTATTCCCTGGCCATGGCCTGATATGGCCTCCATGCAAAGTCCCAAGCGGAGCCGGGCAGGGGCGTGGACCGCGCCTTGGCCGGCTCCGCACCGCACGGGAGGAGACCCCCCATGGGCAAGCTGATGACGTTTGTGGCGGCAGTGGCCGTCCTGGCCGCCGCAGGGGCGGCGTTCGCCGCGCCCAAGGCCTTTTCGAAGTACACCCTGGACATCCCCGAGGGATGGGCCGCCCATGAAGACGGCAACGTGGTGGCGATCTACGGGCCGTACAACACCGCAGCCATCTCCATCGTCATGGATACGGCCGACGGGATGACGGCCCTAAGCATCGCCGAGGCCATGTCCGGGCAGTTGCGCGGCTCACGGCCCCGGCCGACGCCCGACGGCTACGTCTTCACCTTCAAAAACCAGAACGGCGTGGACAGCACCTCCAGGATCTCCGTGGCCGGCGGCGCCTTCGTCATGGTCACGGTGACCGGCGACCACCCCCAGGCGGCGGGGATTTTGAACTCCATCGTGTACCGCTGACGGCAGGGCGCGGGGCAGGGCACCATAGGCAACGAGGTGCCGCGCCGCACGGCCCCATTCCCGGCCACGCGTCCCTACGTCCCGCCATACCGCAGGAAGGCCTTCCCCACCCTCGCCGCACACCCCCCAACGCCACCATCCGCAAGCGCCGTTCACCGCCGCCGGGCCGGGCATCGTCCGCGCCTGGGCGTCCGCCCGGATGCCCCGTGTTCCCGCACCGAGGCCGCCTCCAGGGTGCGGCGTCCCGGGTTCCGGGCGTTCCCGCCGCATGGGCCGTGCTTGTCCCCCGGCCACCCTCCCTACGGCCGTCCTGCACGGTCTTCCCCTTTGCCGCCAGGCGCGCCCCCGGGGACATCGCCTCGGACCCGTGCGGGCAGCGGGCAAGGCCCGGGAGGCCGTTCGCCGGGAAAAGAAAGGCAGACCAGGTCCCGGACAAAAAAAGCCGAGCGCCCTCTTGCGCCGGGGGATGCTTCAAGCTATTTTTCATGCACTGTGTAAGGAAACAAGAAGAACCGATAAAACATGCAGCTTTCGATTCCGGAAGACGTATTCAAATGGAGAAGCGGGGGATGCGAAGAAGAAGCCGCAAGCTGCATGTTTAAAAAATGCATACGGTATGCCACGCAGCGGAATGTTGCGTGGTTGCAGGATGAAATGTTGCATCAATCATATTGAATTGTATGACGTTATCGCGACACGCACGGGCCTGGCATGACCCGGGGCAAAACGTGTCCGCCTGACAAATCCCAACCGGATGTCGCCAAGGCCCCGCGTGTGCTGAAAACAAAGAGCTTTTCCACCATCATCTTCGTCACGGTCTCGAGCGTGGCCCTTGTGGCCTCCCTGGCCGGGATGGGGTTTTGGGCCTTTCAAAAATACGCCGATTTCCAGGAGGAGGCCGAATCCCTCCGCAGGGACTTCGTCGAGCGCAACAAGGCCGAGATCCTGTACCAGGTGGATACGGCGACCAATTACCTGCATCACCAGATATCCATTGCCGATGCCCGCAGCCGGGCCATGGTCAGGGAGCGGACCCTGGACGCCGTGACCGTGGCCGGAAAGATCGTGGAGCGTCACGCGGACGGCATGGACCGGGCCGGTCTGGAACGGCTGGTCATGGACACCCTGCGGCTGATCCGGTTCAATAACGGCCGGGGATACTATTTCGCCACCCGGCTCAACGGCACGGAGCTGCTCTTCGCCGTCCGCCCCGAGCTTGAGGGCGTCAACCTGCTGGACGTCCAGGCGGCCGACGGGACGTTCGTCATCCGGGACATGATCGATCTGGTGCGCCGGGAGGGGGAGGGGTTTTACGAATATGACTGGACCAAGCCCGGGGCGGACGGCGAGAGCCATCGCAAGGTGGCCTATCTCAAATATTTCGAGCCCCTCGACTGTTTCATCGGCACGGGGGAATACATCGAGGACCAGGCCGCCGAACTCAAGCAGGAGGCCCTGGGCTGGCTGGTCCAGGTCCGCTTCGGCCAGGGCGGCTACCTGTTCGGGTCGACGTTTCTCGGGGAGCCGCTTTTCACCAACGGCGAGATCACCATGGGCGGGCCGAGCGTCTGGGAGCTGACCGACCCGAGCGGCATCAAGATCATCCAGGAGCAGCAGCGCCTGGCGGCCACACCCACAGGCGGCTTCCTGGAATATTCCTGGCGCAAGCTCGAAGGCGACGCCCCCTCGCCCAAGATCGCCTACGTGCGCGGCATCCCCGCCTGGAAATGGATCATCGGGGCGGGTTTCTATGTGGACGAGGTGGAAGCGGCCGTGGCCGTCCAGTATGATCAGCTCATCTCGGAACTTCGCGGCGGGCTGACCCGGGGCGCGCTTTTGTGCCTGGCCCTGGTCGGGGCGATCCTTTTGCTCACCGGAAAAATTTCACGCCGCATCAACCGGCAACTGGCCGCCATCACCGACTACCTGGCCAGGGCCGCCACGCGGCAGACGCGCATCTCCCCGGACACCATGCGCCTGCGGGAATTCCGGGACATCGTGGGCAGCGTCAACGCCCTGCTCGACGCCCAGGCCGAAATCGAGAAGGCCCTGCGCCAGCGCAGCGAGGAACTGGCCACCGTGCTGGACGCCCTGCCGGCCATGGTCTGGATCGCCCATGATCCGCAATGCCGGGTCATCACGGCCAACCGGGCCGCGACCGAACTGCTGGGCGCTCCACCGGCTCCACCGGCCGCTCCCCTGGGCGATCCCTCGTCCCAGGCCCCGGGACAGGCCCCGACCCAGCCGGTCATCCGCCTCAAGGCCGACGGAAGCCCCTGCCGCGATGACGAACTGCCCCTGCAACGGGCCATCGCCCTGGGGCGGCAGGTGGACTGCGCCGAGATGTCCTATCTGTTGCCCGACGGCCGCCAGGTGCACGTGGCGGGAAGCGCCTCGCCGCTTTTCGAGGAGGACGGGGCCATACGGGGCGCCGTGGCCGTGGGCTGGGACATCACCGAGCGCAGGCAGGGCGTCGAGGCCCTGATCCGGGCCAAGGAGGCCGCCGAGGCGGCCAACCACGCCAAATCAGAATTCCTGGCCAACATGAGCCACGAGATCAGGACGCCCTTAAACGGCATCCTGGGCATGCTCCAACTGCTGCACCTGACGGTCCTGAGCCGGGAGCAGGACGGTTACGTCGAAGTGGCCATCCAGTCGGGCAGGCGGCTGACCAGCCTGCTTTCCGACATCCTGGATCTGTCGCGCATTGAGGCGGGCAGGCTGTCCGTGCGGGAGGAGGTTTTCGAAACGGCCAACCTCAGGAAGGCGGCCCTGGAACTGTTCGCCCTGGCCGTGGCGGACAAGGGGCTGGTCATGGAGTTCGTCATCGCCGACGGCATGCCGCCGCGCGTCGTGGGCGACGAGGCCCGGCTGCGCCAGATCCTCTTCAACCTCATCGGAAACGCCATCAAATTCACCGAGGCGGGCCGGGTTCTGGTGGAGATGTCGCCCCTGCCTGCGGCTGACGCCTCCTCCCGGTTCCATGTCCTGCTCACCGTGCGCGACACCGGCATCGGCATCCCCGACGACGTGGTCAGGACCATCTTCGAGCCGTTTTCCCAGGCCGAGGGGGCCTATACCCGGCGCTTCCAGGGCGCGGGCCTGGGACTGTCCATCGTCAAAAACCTGGTGGGGCTGCTTGGCGGAAGCATCTGCGTGGACACGGAGCCCGGGCAGGGGGCGGCGTTCTACGTCTCCCTGCCCCTGCGCCCCGCGCCCGATGACAGCGCGCAGCAGGCCGCAGAGCCGCAACCCGATCCCCCGGCTGCCATCCGCCGGGACGCCGAAGCGCCGCGCATCCTGATCGTGGAGGACGTGGATTCGAACCGGCAGGCCCTGACCGTCGTGCTGGAAAAGTTCGGCATGCGGCCGGACAGCGCCGTCAACGGGCAGGAGGCCCTGGCCGCCCTGTCGGAGAACGACTACGACGCGGTGCTCATGGATGTGCAGATGCCGGTCATGGACGGGGTCGAGGCCACGCGGCGTATCCGTGACGGCCGGGCGGGGCAGGACAAGGCGGAGGTGCCGATTATTGCGCTGACGGCCTACGCCATGAGTGGGGACCGGGAGACGTTCCTCGCGGCCGGGATGGATGATTATCTGGCCAAGCCGGTGGATATGAAGGAGTTGCGGGCGGTTTTGGAGCGGGTCCTGGCCGGGGGGAAGAGTAGGGGGAGGTGACTGCGATCACTGTACACACTGTACACTCTTTCACTGCACACCATGTGCACGCCCAAGTTTTCATGCTTTTTGGTGTTTTCCCTGGAATTTGGTTACACACTTGGTTACACAGTCTTTGAAGGTGACAGTGACTACTGCCGCTCAAGTAATAGCAGCTGGTAATGCTCTCTTTGCGGCATCACGGGCCTCTGCCAATAACTCCTGCGGGTGAAAATACCTTTGGCACGGATACATTAAACGAGCGCAAGATGATTTTTGAAGTTAACGCCGATCAAATAGAGCGATTAGATGAAAGTCAGCTCGTTGCCCTCCTACGACGGTTGATAACTGCTGAGCTCAATAAAAATTCTATCCCACTACGATCCGGCACTGCCCCTGCGCAAATAACTATTCCTGACGGTGGTGATGATGCTCGTGTCTCATGGTCAGGTAGACATAATGCAACTGATTGGTTGCCGAGCCGCTTCACGATTTTTCAAAGCAAAAAGGGAAACACATCGCCTGCTAGCTTAAAAGCAGAAACACATACAAAATCCTCTGAATGCTCTGACGATCCTAAACTGAGTGAAGCTCTTGAGTTGGCCATCTCTCAAAGTGGATCCTATGTTATCGTCACGACAACTCCAGTTGTCGGCACAAAGATTGATCGTCGCATCCAGGCTATTCGTGATGGTATCAGCGCGACTGGAAAGGATCCTTCTCTGCTGTCATCGATCCAAATTTACGACTGCAATAGGCTTGCTGCATGGACGAATACCCATCCATCAGTCGCACTATGGCTTAATGCTTTGCTTCGGGATGTCCATCTTGGTGGTTTTCAAACCTTCGAGGGCTGGAGACGTAGTCCTGAAATTTCCGAAATCGAATTTCAGCAAAGCAATGATACGCGGTTTGTCGCCAGGGGAAGAGAAATTAAAACCTGGCAAAACGAGGACACCTCGATTTCGCAAGAAAAAACCTTTAATGAAATACGAGAAGTCATATCTACATTTTTAATCACACGAGGAAATGCTGTTCGTGTCATCGGACCTTCTGGATACGGGAAAACCCGTCTCGTACACCAGCTTGTCGCAAATCAAGCCTCATTACTCCAAGATACGCTAGGCGAGAACCAGATTATTTACTGTCTTTATGATGACGTAAAAGAAAATATTCACAACATAGCGCGCGACATTGCCGATACTGGGTCTCGTGCATTGCTAATTGTCGATGATTGTCCAGACGTGGACCATGCACGGCTCAGTGAAACAGTCCAGCGGGATGGATCAAATTGTCACATCATAACAGTTGGGGTTGAAACCAAATCACATGGTTTGCGACGCAATCTGATTGTTGAACTCAAAGCTGCATCAAACGAATTAATTGATCATATTTCTGAGGCTACAAACAAGACGGTAAGTGCTAAGAATGCCTCCCTGATCCGAGAGTTAGCTCAAGGCTCTCCAAGAATGGCGGTCTTTGCATCTCGGGCTTTGGAGGATGGTGACGAGGAACTGAGCTCGGTCGAAACACTGATTTCCCGGATCGTTTGGGGTGAACATCAAGTAGATTCTTCGGCCTTATACAGCTTGCAGCTTCTTAGCCTTTTCACAATCGTTGGAATGGAAAACGATGCGTCTCACGAACTTGAACAACTAGCGGCTTATTGCGGTAAGACTGCTCGAAAAATGTATAGCGAGCTCCAGCGTTTTTCCGAACGAGGAGTCCTGTTTCGTCAGGGAGACTATGGCGAGGTGCAACCTCTTCCTCTCGCGATGCGTTTGTCAAATCAATGGCTCGAAAACAATCCTTCGGGGACTTTAGAGCATTTATTTCGCTCTCTCAATGAAGAGATGAAACTGAAAATGGTCGGACGCCTGCGTTGGGTATCGTGGTCAGAGAAGATAACAAATTTCGGGCAATCATTGCTTTCTGAGGCATTGCCAGACGAGGCAGCGCTGTACAGTGAATTTGGATCAAAGCTTCTTGACCGCTTTGTTCACCTCGTGCCTGATGCAACAATGGATCATTTGGAAGGATTGCTTTCATATAAATCAATTGATGAACTTGCAGCTTTTGACACAGGCAGGCGCTACACTATTTGGGCGCTGGAAAAATTGGTCTTCCGCCGTCAGACTTTTAATGCCGCAGCCCGTTTGCTTCTGAAACTTGGTGCAGCAGAAAACGAAAATTGCTCGAATAACGCATCCGGTCAATTCACAGGTCTATACCAACTGTATCTATCAGGAACAGAGGCCACACCCGAAGAAAAGCTCATTGTACTGGATGACGGGTTAGCTGATGCCGATGGGCGGGTCCGCAAGCTCTGTGTCGATGCGTTGAATCGCATGCTCGAAAGTTGGCATTTCTCCAGGTCAGGCGGTTCGGAACATATCGGGGCCGGAAAAGCTTTGGAGGATTGGCAGCCCAAAACATACGGAGAGATTTTCGATTATTACCAAGCAGCATTGTCGCGCCTTGAGAAGATTGCCCTTGATGCCTACGATCCAAACTGTCAAACGGCGTTAAACAATATCGGTTCGCATTTGAGAAGCCTGTTCTCAAACGTCAACTTGTTTGATGAAATTCAAGCCATGATAGAGAATCTGCGCGAAGCTCATCCCGGATGGCACGCGGCAGCGCTCGGAGTCAATGAGTGGCTTTATTTTGATCGAAATAATGCAGATGAAGCATACCAAAAAAGACTTCGCGAGTATTACGATAAGCTTCTTCCAACCGACCCGTTAGAGAAAATTCACTTCTACAGCAGCGGCTGGGCGACCGATATCCATGATCCAGAAGTCAGCTATGACCCCGAAGACGACAACGATTATCACTACGGAGTAAACAAGATCAACGAGCTTGTCGATGAAGCTCCGAATGAGGCCGCATATTTCTTTCCGCTCTTAGACATGTTTTTGGAGAACAAAACGAATTCAGGATGGATTGCCGTGGTACGCATTGCGAGGCATGTCAATGATCCTGAACATCTGATGCAACATATTTTTGAACACTTTTCTGACAACAGTGAAATCACCTTCATTTCACACATTGCGTGCAGTATTATTTCTGGTGCTGCGCAAACAAACAGAGATAATGGCTTAAAGTGTCTAGACCTTGCGCTTTATCTTGAGGGTTTAAGCGCAGCATCAATGGAACTTATTTCTGCGGTCTGTTTAGATGACGTGCTGATGCAACGCGCAATCGAGTTTGTAAAAAACGATACGGTTGAGCCACATCAGGTTTTGAGCATCGCCTTCCAAGATATTCTGCAAACGGTTGATCACGGTTTGATTGAACTACTGGTGAGCACATTGCTGACCAAGCAGGCGCAAGGTGCATGGGCGGCTGTCAATTTTCTAGCACGTATTTTATTTCGCTCTCCTCGGGATGAGGCACGGTTGCTGCGTAGTATTAAAATGTCTGTAACTAGCCGCGCTTTATTCGATATTGCGCGATACTCAAACATGGATTGGTATCATTGGCACAAGCTAGTTGCGAAGCTATTTGATGGTGGCTTTGTCGACGATGAATTCAGCAACAAATTGATTGACTTTATTATTAGTGTGACCTCTGTCAAAGATTATAGTGTTCAACTCGCCTTCGATGATTACGCCCAAAAGATACTTCAACGGTTGATTTCCAGCTCACCTCGTTTGGTTTGGGTGAAATACCACGAGGCGCGAACATCCGCAGATGAACGGGCCAGATATCGACTTCCAAGTTTGTTCGGGGCAAGCGTGGGAGAACCTTCTAACCCAGGTGTATTCAACGATATTCCACCTGAAATTTACGTACCGTGGATGCTTGAAAACAAAGAGGAGCGAATAGCATTTATTCTAGGTTGGATTCAGCTCTTTGACGGCACGAAGAATGCGCGCAATTGGAATCCAGCCTTTGTTTCGTTTATCGATAACCACGTGGATCGTTCTGAAAAATTGGATGGGTTGCGTTCAAGGCTAACCACAGGGGGATGGGTGGGTTCGTTTGCCAACAAGCTCGAAGCCGAGCGTGATCAATTACTCCAACTGAGGGGGCTTTTAAAAAATCCGCGTGTCCATCAATGGATTGATAATACGGTATCTTGGATGGAGCAGCTAATCAGGGATGAGCGCAGACGAGACGAAAACCGGAAAGCTTCTTATCGGGCATAAATTGGTAAAGGTTTACGTAAGGGAACCTCTCCGCCTGTCGAGAGAACAAAATCACCTTCTCACCTCTAATCTTCCGGATAAAAGTCTGTGCTGAGATGGTTATCACCTGACAGGTTGGCCACAAAAAGGACGTGGCTACCTGTCAGGTGATAACCATCTCAGCACAATCTACTGAATCAACCCCCCGGCCGCCGTCTCTTCTTCGGCCACAACCGGATTGATCAACACCCCGACGTTGGCGATTTCGACCCGCACTTCGTCGCCCGGGGCAAGGGGCCCGATGCCCGGAGGCGTGCCCGTCAGCACCACGTCGCCGGGATAGAGCGTCATCACCCTTGAAATAAAGCTCACCAGCTCCGCCACCGAAAAGATCATGTCCGATGTGTCGCCTTCCTGGCGCACCTCGCCGTTGACCAGGGTCCGGATGGCCAGGTTGCCCGGGTCGGCCACCTCGGTCTCGATCCACGGCCCGATGGGGGCGAAGGTGTCAAACCCCTTGGCCCGGCCGTACAGCCCGTCCTTTTTCTGGAAATCCCGCGCGGTCACGTCGTTGGCGCAGGCATAGCCGAAGATGTGCTCCGCCACCTTGTCCGGGGCCGCATGGCGGCACTGCCGCCCCATGACCACGGCCAGTTCCGCCTCATAGTCCACGCGCGCCGATGTCCGGGGCAGCACGATGGGCTGCCCGGCCGGGATCACCGCCGAGGGCGGCTTGAAGAAGATGACCGGCTCGTCGGGAACCTCCCGCCCCACCTCGGCGGCATGGGAGCGGTAGTTGACCGCGGCGCACACCACCTTGGTGGGGGCCACGGGCGGCAGGAGCTGGATTTCGCTCAAGGGGATGGGCCCCTCGAAGGACAGGCTCCTGTCCAGGCAGACCACATGGTCCTCGATGAGCGAGGCGTAAAAGCTCTTGTCCTGGTGGCGGACGCGAAGCACTCTCATGGCGTCTCCCGGCAGGGCCTTGCGGCCCGGATCAAAGGGTGATGACCAGGGGTACGACCACCGGATCGCGTTCCAGGATCTTGCGGAAAAACCGCCGCAGCGACGACCGGATGCGCTCCTTGAGCAGTTCCGCATTGCCCGGCGGGATGTTCTCGAAGATGTCCCAGACGATGCATTTGGCGTCTTCCAGCACGTGGCTGTACTGCTGCTCGAACACGAACCCCTTGGACATGATGTTGGGCCCAAGCGTCACTTCGCCGGTCTTTTCGTCCACCACCATGACCACGATGACCAGCCCCTCGCCGGCCAGAAGCGCCCGCTCCTTGAGCACGCTCTGCCCCACGTCGCCCACGCCCTTGCCGTCCACGTAGATGTGCTCCACGGGGATGGCGTCCTCCAGGCGGATGGTGCCGTCGGCGAAAAAGGTCACGGGGTTGCCGTCCTCGATCACCAGGGCCCGCTCCGGGGCCACCCCGCGCGACACGGCCAGGCGGCAGTGCTTGACCAGATGCCGGTATTCGCCGTGCACCGGGATGAAGAACTTGGGGCGAACCGTGTCCAGCATGATGGCCAGTTCCTCGCGATAGGCGTGGCCCGAGGCGTGGATGGCCTGGACGTTCTCGTAGAGCACCTCGGCCCCGAGCTTGTAGAGGCGGTTGATGAGCCTCGTTATGGCCCGCACGTTGCCGGGAATGAACCGCGAGGACAAAAGCACCGTGTCCCCGGGATGCACCCGGAGCTGGCGGTGCTCGCCCGTGGCCAGGCGGCTTAGGGCCGACAGGGGCTCGCCCTGGGAGCCGGTGACCAGGAGCACCACCTTGTCGTCGGGCATCCCGGGCAGGTCGTCGAGGGTGCAGGTCGTCTCCGGAGGAATACGCAGATAGCCGAGTTCCTTGGCGATTTCCGTGTTGGAAAAAAGGCTCTTGCCGCTTATGGCCACCTTGCGCCCCGTGTCGTGGGCCAGTTCGAAGACCTCCTGCATGCGCTGGATGTGGCTGGAGAAAAGCGTCACCAGGATGCGGCCCGTGGCCTTGTGGAAGAGGTCGGACAGGGCGCCCTTGATCTCGCGTTCGTTGAGGGAGAAGCCGTCGCGCTCCACGTTGGTGGAGTCGGACAGAAGCAGGGTGACGCCGTCGGCGCTGAACCGGGCGAAGGCCTCCAGGTCCGTGGCGTGGCCGTCCATGGGGTTGCGGTCGATCTTGAAATCCCCGGAATGCACGATTTTCCCGGCCGGGGTCTCGATGCCCAGGCCGTAGCCGTGCACGATGGAATGGCAGACCTCGATGAAGGTGAAGGCGAAGGCCCCAAGCTCAAGGCGCTGGTTTTTTTCCACCGGGGTCAGGGTCACGAAATCCCTGAGATTGTGCTCATCGAGCTTTTTGGCCACCAGGGCCAGGGTCAGGGGGGAGCCGTAGACCGGGGCGTCCACGTAGGGCAGAAGCCAGGGCAGGGCCCCGATGTGGTCCTCGTGGCCGTGGGTGACCACGATGCCCCGGAGTTTGTGTTTGTTGGCCAGGATGAAGTCGAAGCGGGGGATGACCACGTCGATGCCGAACAGGGAATCGTCGGGGAACATGAGCCCGCAGTCGATGATGACCATGTCCTCGCCGCTGACCATGACCATGCAGTTGAGCCCGATCTCCCCCAGGCCGCCCAGGGGATACAGGGTGACGGACGGGCTCCGGCTCATCGGTTCTGCTCCAGATAGGCGTTTCTCATGATGGTTTCCATATGCGATTTGAAGGCGTCGCGGTCCTTGAGGGTATAGGCCCGGGTATCCACGGGGGGCAGGGCCGTGATGCGGATGGTCCCGGGGCGCAGGCGGGTGGTCCCCTTGGGCAGCACCGAACCGCTGCCGGTGACGATGAGCGGGGCCACGGGGCAGCGGCACTTGAGGGCCACGATCATGCCGCCGGTCTTGAAGTCGCCGAGGGTGGAATGGTCCGTGCTCCGGGTGCCTTCGGGAAAAATGAGCAGCCCCACGCCGCCGGCCACCAGGGAGACGGCGCGTTCGATGCTTTGCATGGCCTTGCGCCGGTTCTCCCGCTCGATGGCCACATGCCCCACCCGGGCCATGGCCCGGCCGAAGACCGGGATGCGGAACAGGCTGTCCTTGGCCAGGAACCGGAAATTGTAGCCGGAAAGCACCGAAAAGATGGCTGGAATGTCCAGATGGCTCTGGTGGTTGGCCAAAAAGACGTAGGTCTCCCCCGGGGTCAGGGCGCTCAGGTCGGCCGTGACGCGTATGCCGCCGCAGGCCAGCACGGCCTTGCCCCAGAGGCATTCCAGGCGGTGGGAGACGCTGTTGTTTTTCCCCAGGCCCACGGTGAGCCGGCACAGGACGCTGAAAAACAGGGTCAGGGGAAAAAGGCCCAGCCGGAAAAAGAAGTTTTGCATCATGGTTTCGAAGCTTCCCGCGTTCCGGCGCGCCCCACGGCGGGCCCGGGAAAGCGGCAGCGGGTTGGCCGGATGTCGTCCGGGGCCTGGGGCGTGGGCCGGTTCCGGTCCTGCGCCTGCGGCGGCGTCCTTGGGTCAGGGGTCAATAATAATCGCCCTGCATCTCGCCCATGTCCTCCTGGGGTTCCAGGGCGGCCAGAAGCTCCATGACGTTGAGCAGGGCGCTGGACAGATGATTGAGGTCCGCAGCGCTCAGGCGCGAGGGATTGTCCAGCAGGTCGCTGGCCCGGGCCGCCAGTTTGAAGGCGTTGTCCAATAAAAGCTCTTGAGGATCGGACAGGTTTTCCACTAAAAAGCCCCTTTGTCGGTGTGGATTTTGAGCGCGGCGGGGAAAAACCGCCCGCGACTTCATTGGTGCTTGTAGACCCGGCGGCGGAAAAAATCCAGCCGTTCCCGGGGGCCGGAAAAAAGGTCGGGACTATGCCGCAGATACCGTGGGCCTTTGCCTCGCGCATGGACAACGTGCGCCGTTCGTTCATCCGTGAAATCCTGAAAGTCACCGCCGATCCCTCCATCATCTCCTTCGCCGGGGGCCTGCCCCATCCGGGCCTTTTTCCGGTAAAGGCCCTGGCCCGGGCCGCCGAATCGGTCATCGCCGAATCCGGCTCGGGGAGCCTGCAATATTCCACCACCGAGGGCGACCCCGACCTGCGGCGGTTCATCGCCGGGCGGTATAAGGCACGCTTCGGCCTGGATGTGGACCCCGACTGGATCATCATCACCACGGGTTCCCAGCAGGCCCTGGACCTCCTGGCCAAGGTGTTCCTCGACCCGGGCGACGGGGTGCTGGTGGAGCGGCCTGGATATATCGGGGCCATCCAGCTTTTCTCCCTGTTTGAGGCCGAATTCGCCTCGGTTGCCCTGGACGACGAGGGCCCGGACCCCGAGGCCCTGGCCGCCGCGCTGTCGGGGAAGGGCCCGAAGCTTTTTTACAGCGTGCCCAATTTCCAGAACCCCTCGGGCATCACCTGGTCCAAGGCCCGCCGGGAGCTGGCCGCCGGGCTTCTGGCCGATTCCCCGGCCATCCTCATCGAGGACGACCCGTACGGGGAGTTGCGGTTTCTGGGCGAACACCAGACCCCTCTGTACGCCCTGCGCCCGGAGCGCACCTTCCTCCTGGGATCGTTCTCCAAGATCGTCTCCCCGGGGCTGCGGGTGGGCTGGCTGGTGGCCGACCCCGAGTCGCGCGTGAAGCTGGTCACGGCCAAGCAGGCCTCGGACCTGCACACCTCCACCCTGGCCCAGCGCATCCTCGTGCGCTACCTGGCCGAAAACGACCTGGACGGCCATGTGGAGGGTATCAAAGACGCCTACCGGCGGCAGCGCGACCTGATGGTGGCCCGCATCGAGGAGCTCTTCCCCTGCGATGTGCGCTCCACCAGGCCCGAAGGCGGCATGTTTTTGTGGATCACCCTGCCGCAAGGCGTCTCGGCCTACGACGTTTTTGATGCGGCCATAAAGGAGAAGGTGGCCTTTGTGCCGGGCGGGCCGTTTTTCGTGGACGGCTCGGGCGCAAACACCATGCGCCTCAATTTCTCCAATTCCGACGAGGAGCGCATCGACGCGGGCATGCGGCGGCTGGCCGCCTGCCTGGACAAGGTGCTGTCCCGGGGCGGGTGATTGCAGCCCGCGGCGCATGACACGCCCTGGGCGGCGGCTCCGCTGCATGAGGAAACGAGGTGTGCCCGGCGGCGGTTGTCAGGACGTGGCGGGGCGGGGCCCGGGGGGCGCGGCCTCAGAAGGGCTGATAGTGCCGGCCGCCGCCGCCCGCCGCGTCCGAGACCGAGAAGGCGTTTTCGTAATGCCGGATGCGGGGGCCGTCCGGGGCCTCGATGATGGCCAGCACGTCGAAGCGGCAGGCCGTGTCCCACATGTCCGTGGCCGTGAGGTAGGCGCTGGCGGCCCGCACCAGCCGCGCCCGCTTGTCGGCGGTGACGGCCGAGGCCGGATCGGCCTTGGGGGACACGGAGCGGGTCTTGACCTCCACGAAGACCAGGGTGCCGCCCTGGTCGCAGATGAAATCCACCTCGCCCGCCCGGCAACGCCAGTTGCGGGCCAGGATGCGGTATCCGGCCGCGGCCAGGTGTCCGGCCGCGAGATCCTCGCCGCGCCGTCCCGTGTCCAGGTGGGCGGCGTCCTTATTCATCCCTTGTAGGTCAGGGTCAGGACGGTGATGTCGTCGGCCTGGGGGGCGTCGCCCTCGTAGGCGATGACCGATTCCATGACGGTGTTGGTCAGGGCCGTGGCCCCGCGGTCTTGGGCGGCGCGCAGCACCTCGATCAGGCGCTCGCTGGAATAAAGCTCCTGGGCCTCGTTCATGGCCTCGGTAACCCCGTCGGTATAGACCACCAGGGCGTCGCCCGGCTGCATGGTGATGCGGCCGGTGCGGTACACGGCGTCGTCCATGACGCCCAGGAAGAGGCCGCGCGGCACCTCCAGGAAGCCGGGGGGGCCGCCTGCGGGCAGGAGCACGGGCGGGTTGTGCCCGGCGTTGGAGAAGACGAGTTCCCCAGTGGTGAAGTCGAGGATGGCGCAGAACATGGTGACGAAGAGCAACTGCTCGTTCTCCACGCACAGTTCGGCGTTGACCTTGGTCAGGATGTCCGCCGGGTCCATGCCGGGCTCGGCGTTGCCTTTGACGAGGGTCTTGGAGACGGCCATGAACAGGGCGGCGGGCACGCCCTTGCCGGAGACGTCGCCCACGGAGAAAAACAGGTGGCTTTCGTCGAGCAAAAAGAAGTCGTAGAGGTCGCCGCCCACCTCCCGGGCCGGTTCCAGGGCCGCATGCAGATCGAAGCGGCCGATGTCCGGGAAGGGCGGGAAGCGTTTGGGCAAAAAGCTCATCTGGATGTTCTTGGCGATTTTTAATTCCGACTCCATGCGCTCCTTGGCCTTGGTGGTCTCGGTCAGGTTGGCGATGTAGTCCTTGAGGGCGTTGCGCATGTCGTGGAAGGAGCGCGACAGTTCGCAGACCTCGTCGCCGCCTTTGACTGCGGGCAGGTCCACGTCCAGGTTGCCCTTGGCGATCTCGGCGGTCTTTTCGGCCAGGGCGCGCAGGGGCTTGGTGATACGGATGGAGATGGCCGCGATGACCGCGAAGAGCAGGGCGAAACCGGCCAGGGCGATGGTCACGATCTCCCGGCTTAACGAATGCAGATCGGCTAAAAGTTCCTTTTCGGGCATGATGATGCCCATGGACCAGCCCGTGGAAGGCACCGGGACGTAATAGACCCAGGCGGGCTTGCCGGTGAAGGCCTCGGGAAGCCGGGCATATCCCTCTTCGCCCCGGACCATGGCCTTGCCGATGTCGCGCAGTTCCCGGCTGTCCATGGCCTCGGCCAGGCTGAAGATGCTCTCGCGCATGAGGTAGCGCTTTTCGGGATGGGCCACGAACACGCCGTTTTTACTGAGCAAGAAAGCGTAGCCTGACTGGTAGACGGAGATTTTGGCCACCAGGGACTTGAGCCAGTCCAGGGAGATGTCCGCCGTGACCACGCCGAAAAAGGCCTGGCCCGCATTGCGGTAGAAGGGGATGCTCAGGGTGGTCATGAGGATGTTGCCGCCGCCCTCATCGTAATAGGGCTCGCTCCACATGGGTTTTTTCAGTTCCCTGGGAACCAGGTACCAGTCCTGCAGGAAGTAGTCGTAGTCCTCTCCGCCCAGCATGGTGAAGCCCAGGCCGTCTTTTTCCTTGAAATAATAGGGGGCGAAAAACCGCTTTGAGCCGTCGTAGGCGTAGGGCTCGAAGGCCACGGTGGTCCCGAAAACCTCGGGCACGGCGTGCAGGAAGTCGCGCAAAAACTCATGGAGCTCGTCCAGGTTCGGAAAGGACTCCTCCAGGTTGAAGGCCAGGAAGGTGGGAATGCGGCCCACCCCGGCAAAGACCGTCTCCATGCGCTGCACCGAGGCATGGGCCAGGTTTCGGACGCTCTCCCGGACGTTTTTGAGGATGATCTGGCGGGTGCAGTAATAGTTGTAGGCCCCGGCCGCCGCAAAGATGACGGTGGTGCTGGTGAGGATGAACAGGGCCAGCTTGAAGCCCAGGCCGCGGTGCTTGGAGCTACTTGTCCGGGTGGGCATAAAACGCCTCGTATGGGGGGATGTCCGAGAGGATGTGGGCCCGGGACATGGCCGTGACCACGGCGTCGAATTCGGCCCGGGACAGGGAGCCGATGGGGGCGGTCACGCCCGGCGGCATGATGATGTCCTTCATGCGGGCCAGCATCCACTTCTGGTGCATGCGGTTGGTGGGCAGGTTGGCGGCGTTGACGTGGCTCATGACGATGTCCAGGGCCTGCTCCGGGTTTGCGAAGGCCCATATCCAGCCCTCGACGGAGGCCTCGGCCACGGCCCGGCACAGGCCGGGGTCGTCGCGCCAGGTTGTGTCCAGGCAGTAAATGCCGTCCTCGGGAAAATTCAAGCCGTGCTCGTCCATGGAGAAGACCGTGAGTTCCTCTGGATCGAAGCCGGAATTTAAGATGGTGTGGTATTCGTTGTAGAGCATGCCCGACACCGCATCCACGCCGCCGCGCAGGAAGAGATCCACGGTGAACCCCTGGGGCTTGGGGACGACGCGCACGCCGGCGTCGCGGAAAAACGTCTCCTGCTGGAGCCGGAACTCGGCCCCCCACATGCTGACCTTGCGGCCGTCCAGGTCTTTGGGGGCCAGGATGCCGCTGTCCTTTTTGGCGATGAGCAGAAGCGAGGAGCGGCGCACGATCTGGCAGATGTTGACCAGGGGCAGGCCCTCGGAGCGCAGGCGCAGGGCCGTGGCCAGAAAAAACGTGCCGAAGGTGGCCCGCCCGTCGGCCACAAGCGTCGACGGCGGGCTTTTGGGACCGCCGCGCAGGATGGTCATGTCCACGCCGCGCTGGCGGTAAAATCCCTTGGCCAGGGCCACGTAATAGCCCGCGAACTGGGCCTGGGGCTCCCACTGGGGAATGAGCACGGCCTTTTTGAGCTCCTGGGCCGCGGCGGGAGGACAGGACACGGCCAATACTCCCAGGAGGGTCATGAGAAGGCCCGCCAGGCGGGCCGCACGGTGGGGCAAGACGACCGGCATGCCTGGATGCATATGCCTTCCCTCGAAAAAAGGGAAGCCGAAGTCCGGCATGGCTTTTCAGCCGTTGCCGGGGTCGTCTTTTTGGAATTCCAGGATGTCCCCCGGGGTGCAGCCCAGGGTGCGGCAGATGGCCTCGAGGGTGGAGAAGCGGATGGCCCTGGCCTTGCCCGTCTTGAGGATGGACAGGTTTTGGGCGGTGATGCCCACGGCCTCGGCCAGCTCCTTGGAGGAGACCTTGCGTCGGGCCAGCATGACGTCCAGGTTGACGATGATGGGCATGGCGTCGGCTCGTGCCGCGTTCCCCGGGCGGCTTCGGGCCGGGGAACGCGGGCTGCGTTTTAGGGTGTTGGGCGCGCCGCTTCAGACGGTCAGGGCCTGTTCCTCGTCGAGCCTGCGGCCTTCGTCCATGACCCAGGAGATGAGAAGGACCAGTCCGCCCAAAAACAGGAATCCCAACTCGCCGGAGCCCACCCCGAGCATCAGCAGCCGGGTGCCCGGAGGATTGGGCAGGGTGATGACGATGGACAAAAGCGGCGTCTGCACGAAGGCCGCCCCGGCCCAGCACACCAGGGCCTTGCCCAGGTCGCGGTAGCAGGCCACGTTTCGCCGGTCGAAGATGATCCCCTCCCGGTACAGGGCGAAAAGCCGCCGCAGCCGCGACAGGGCGTAGAGCAACACCCCGCAGGGAATCATGGTGACGAGAAATCCCAGCAGGCGCAGGCCGTACCCGAGCTCCGCGGACGGGGCCACGGGCAGCGGGGCGTACATGGAGTGGGGCAGCTCGTTGAGAAAGAGCCAGTAGGCCGCAAGACAAAGAGGAACAAGGCCCATGAGGGCCAGGCACAGGGTGCTGAAGGCCTGGCTTGCGCTGCGGATGCGGCCGAGATTGTCCATGGTGTCCTCCGGGTCACGACGCGGTGCGGCCGCGTACGAGTTCGGTCAGGTCGTTTTGAAAGTCGGCGTGCAAATCGTCAAGTCCCCGGCATGCAAAGGGGCCGCCACGCATGCCGAAACGGCGGGCGTCGAGCACAAGCGAGCCCGTTGCGGCGTCGAGCACCCGCAGCTGATAGCGAAAGACCGTTTCGGTTCCCCACAGGGCGGGCAGCCCGAGATGCAGTTTTCCCACATATTCCGTGACGGTCAATACGGCCACGGTGTCCACACCGCTGGCCCGTGCGGCGGCCGCAAGCTCCACGTCTCCGGCGTCGGGCCAGGATCGCTCCCCAAGGGCGGCCATAAGGCCATCCCGGGGTGTTGCAGAGGCCGTGGTCAGCGAGGTCAGGACGGCGGTGGCGGCAGTCAGGGCCGCAGCCTCTTTTTCCGCCGCATCCGGCGCGTCCTCACCGGGAAGCACCCGGGTCAGGATGACTAGGCGTCCCAGGTCGCGGCCGGACAGGGCCGAGGTCCGGGCCAGGCCGGTCACATCGGAGCCTCTTTTCACGGTGGCGCATCCCGACGAATACAGGGCCACGAGCCCGGCCAGAACAAGAAGCAGAAGGGTTTTCATCGGTCCTCCAAGATGTTGGCAGAAATGGCCTTCGGCCGGAGCCCGGCCCCGTGTCCGGATCGCGCGGGCGGGTCTCCAGGGGCAAGGAGGATGTAAACGATAAAAAATTATCGTGCAACAATTATTTTTAGTCGTTTTTTAAGTGATTGGCGTGGGAGGCGAGTAGCGGCCGAGGCGTTCTATTTCCGGTGCCCGGCAGGTGGTTATTCCCGGGTAGGGTATTTTTGAAGAAATCCTGCCGCGTTCTGTACGGCATGTTGGGGGAAATGTCACAATCACAACTATATGTTTTTATAAGGTTAGTCTTCCATTGTGAATGGTTTTGTGGCGAATTGACGACAAATTCGGGCGCGGCCCATTGACACCTCTACCCCCTATGGGTATATAAGAATCACCGGTCCGGAAAAAAAGGAACCCCGCCGGACCGCAACACCCGATCCCGGACGCCATCACCCCAAGGAGGATGTCATGAAGCGCCGTATCGCCGCCGTATTCACCGTAGCCGCCCTGGTCCTGACCTCCGTGAGCATGTCCTTCGCCCTGGGCGAAGGCAACGCCCGCAAGGGAAAGTTCCTCTACCGCAAGAACTGCCGCTCCTGTCACGGGGCCAGCGCCTCGGACTTAAGCCCCATGAGCAAGACCCAGGCCGAGTGGAAGGCCACCTTCGAAAAGACCGGCGACATTTCCTGCAACAGCAAGTGGCCCGCCGACATGACCCCCGAGGACGTCAACGACATCTTCACCTATCTGCACGACTTCGCCAAGGATTCGCCCACCCCGGCCAAGTGCAGCTAGGACGCGCACGCCGACGGGGAGTTTCTACGCCATGACCATGCACCCTCCGCCATCCCGCCGTCCGGAATGTTCCGGTCTCGGACGCGCGGCCCCGGCGGGGCGTTCCGGATCCGCTTCACGGCCGCGTTCGGCCTCCGGAACGCCTCGCCGGCAGGGGCGGGGGGGCCACGGACCAACCTCGCGGGACGGGGCCATGCGGCCCCTCCCCGCCAAGCGCAAGGAGAGCGGCTCATGTCCCCATTGGCCGAGGTAAAAACCACCAGACGCGGACTGTTCAAGGCCGCGGCCATGGCCGCCGCGGGCGCGGCCGGTTCCGGGCTTCTGGGCGGGCTCGCCCCGGCCCGGGCCGACGCGAAAGGCCTGGCAGCCATCCCCTTCGAGTCCAAATTTTCCGTGTGCGACATGTGTTTCAACCGCTGCGGCATGATCGCCCGGGTGCAAGACGGGGTGGTGGTCAAGCTCGATCCCAACCCCAAGTTCACCAAGTCCCGGGGGATGCTCTGCGCCCGGGGCAACGCGGGCGTGGCCCAGGTCTACGACCCGGACCGCCTGCGCCATCCCCTCCTGCGCGACGGGGCCCGGGGCGAGGGCAAGTGGAAGCGCATTTCCTGGGACGAGGCCCTGGACATTGCGGCCGAAAAGATGCGCCAGGTGCGGGAGAAATACACCCCCAGCGGCCAGCTTTTCACGGCCGGGGCGGACATGCAGTCGGAATTCGTGAGCCGGTTCGCCGAGGTGTTCGGCTCCTTCAACATCACCTCCCACGAATCCCTGTGTCTTTTGAGCCTCAACCGGGCCTTCCTGGACACCTTCGGCGAGGCCCCCTACGCCGACGTCATCAACTCCAAATACATCGTCATGGCCGGGGCCAACCGCTTCGAGGCCCTGGTCACCCCGGACTCCATCGACCTCATGGACGCCATGCAGCGCGGCTGCAAGCTGGTGGTGCTCGATCCGCGCCACACCAAGACCGCCGCCCTGGCCTCCGAGTGGCATGCCATCCGGCCCGGCACGGATCTGGCCTTCATGCTGGCCGTGGCCCACGTCATCATCGCCGAGAAGCTCTACGACCCGAAGTTCATCACCGAAAAGACCTTCGGGTTCGACGAACTGGCCGCCCACGTGGCCTCGTATCCTCCGGCCTTCGCCGAGGCCCAGTGCGGCATTCCGGCCGCCGACGTGGCCCGCATCGCCCGGGAACTGGCCGCCGCCGCCCCGGCCTCCATGGTCTATCCCGGACGGCGCTCCTCGGACTACGTCAATTCCAGCCAGATTCGGCGCGGCTACGCCATCGTCAACGCCCTTCTGGGCAACTGGGACAAGCCCGGCGGGCTTCTGGCCGCCCGCCAGGTGGGCCTGAGCCCCGTGCCCGCCGATCCGCCCTGGTACGACGACAACCAGGAGGACCGCCTGGACGCCGAGATGTCGCCCATGCTGTTCGAGCATGACGGCTCCTTCGTGCACACCCGCGACGCCGTGCTTGCCGGAGAGCCCTATCCGGTCAAGGGCTGGTTCATCTTCAAGACCAACCCCATGCAGACCGCGCCCAACCGCAAAAAGACCATCCGGATGATGGAGGCCATGGATTTCGTCACCGTGGTGGACATCACCATGAGCGACACGGCCTGGTACGCGGATCTGGTCCTGCCCGCCCCCAGCGCCCTGGAGCGCACGGACCCCTGCGCCGGGCTCCAGGGCTCCTCGGCCTGCGCCTGCGTGGTCAAGCGCGACCCGGTCATCGAGGCCATGTACGAGTCCCGGCCCCTGTTCGAGATCGTCAAGGGGCTGGCCGCCCGCCTGGATCTGGCCGAGCACTTCGCTTTCACCATCCCCGAATACCGGGCGAAACAACTGGCCAAGCTCAACGGCGCCGAGGCCGTCCTCGACCGCGACGGGGTCTACTACAATCCCGGCCAGGTCTACGGGGTCTACGAAGGCCGCATCTTCAAGACCAAAAGTCACAAAATCGAACTGTACAACCAGCGCTACGCCGAGCTGGGCATCGATCCCCTGCCGGTCTACACCCCGCCCTCCACCGTGGCCGAGGACTCCTTCCGGCTGGTCATCGGCCGCAACGCCCTGGTGACCCAGACCTCCACCCAGAACAACGCCCTGCTCGGCCGCTTCGTGCCCGACAACGACCTGTGGATCCATCCCGACCCGGCCCAGAGGCTGGGCATCCGCGACGGCGAACGGGTGGTGGTGGAGAGCAAGATCGGAAAGGGGGAACTGGCCGCCAGGGTGACCCGCAAGATCCGGCCGGACACGGTGTACATGCTCTCGGGGTTCGGGACGCTTTCCGGCGGCCTGTCGCGCATCAAGGGCAAGGGGGCCAGTATCGCCGAGATCATCGAGGACGCCGCCGACGCCTTGTGCGGCAACGCGGCCATGCATGAAACCCTGGTGACCGTGAAAAGGAAGGTGGCGTGATGCCCGGCAAGCAACTGGCCATGGTCATCGACTCCTCGCGCTGCATCGACTGCAAGGCCTGCATGGCCGCCTGCATCACGGCCAACGCCGTGCCGGCCGGCTACAACCGCAACTGGGTCAAGGACGCCGAGCCGGATCTGGCCAAGGGGGCCTTTCGCGGCCACTTCCAGCCCGGCGGCTGCATGCACTGCGACAACCCCACCTGCGTGGCCGCCTGTCCCACCGGGGCCACCTTCAAAAGCCGCGATGACGGCTCGGTGGTCATCGACCGGGGGCTGTGCATCGGCTGCGGCAACTGCATCCCGGCCTGTCCCTACGGGGCCAGGTTCCGCAATCCCGCCCTGCGCAAGGCCGACAAGTGCGACTACTGCGCCGCGCGCCGGGCCCAGGGCCTGTCTCCGGCCTGCGTGGACACCTGTCCCACCAAGGCCCGGGTCTTCGGCGACCTGTCCGACCCGGACAGCGAGGCCGCCCGGCTTCTGGCCGAGAACAAGGGCCGCCTCGTGCGCCTGGTGGCGTCGGGCACGGACACCAAGCCCAACATGTACTACCTGGGGGCCACCGAACCCAGGAACTGGCCGGTGGAACCGGCCCCGCCCACGGCCATGGCGGCCATGACCGGCCTGGTGGACCCCCTGGTCAAGGCCGCAGTGGCCCTGTCCGGCCTCGGGGTGCTGGCCATGTTCGGCCGGCAGCTTTTCACCAAGCCACATCCGCCCCACGACGGCCATGACCATACCCCTGACGCCCAGGCCTCACCCGGGAAACAGGCCGGAAGCGGCGGCGCGGAGCGCCCGGACAACCGTTTTTGACACCGAAGCCATGGAGGACGCCATGCGACGCATCAAGCGGCACGACCGCTCCGACATCCTGATCCACTGGTTCAATGCGGCCTGCTGGCTGGCCCTTTTGGTCACCGGGGTGGGGCTTGTGGACAATCCCCAGCTCAATCCGGCGGGCGACGCCTATCCCGGCGCGGTGCGCTCCCTGTTGGGCGGCGGCCCGGCGCTTCTGAACCTGCACATCGGCATCGGCATCGCCTGGATGGCCGGGATCCTTTTGTATGTCGCGGTCAATTTCCGGGGGGCCGTGTTCTTTCTCAAGGAGATCTTTTCCGTATCCCCGGCCCGGGACGTCATGTGGATGGTCAAGAAGATGGCCCTGATGACGGTCGGGGCCAAGCCCCTGGCCAAGGCCGGGCTGACGCCGGACCTGCCGGACCAGGGCTACTACAACATGGGCCAGAAGGCCTTCGCCCAGGCCTCGGTGCTGGGCGGCGTGGCCATTGCGGCCACGGGGGTGGTCATGACCCTGTCCGACATGGTGATCCCGGCCTCCATGGTCTGGCTGGTGGGCTGGTCCGTGACCCTGCACTACCTGGCCGTGGGACTGGTCTTCGCCGGACTCCTGGTCCACGTGTACATGGCCGCCGTCTCCCGCGACGAGCGCCCCGGATTCGTGTCCATGTTCACCGGCCATGTCCCGGAGGACTATGCCAGGCATCATCACAAGCTGTGGCTCGACGGCCTGACCGGGGATTCCGGCGGGCACAAGTGATCCCGGGCGCGGGGATGCGCCGGGCGTCAGACGCCCGGGGCGGCCCGGCGGCGGCGACACGCAGGCGGCGGCAGGCGGGAGTCCCATTCCGGGAGAGGGCGGTTGACGTCCCGGACATCAATTTCGTGAAGGAGCAGACATGAACGCGCGAACCAGAATTCTTCAGGCGGTATGTTTGGCCCTGGCGCTGACGGCGTTTCTGGCCACGGGCGCGGCGGCCCAGCAGGCGGGCAAGAAGGCGGCCACCCCCGACTGGTTCTACAAAAACATCGTGGGCTACGACGCCGTCAAGCCCCTGGTGACCATTCCCAAACCCGAATCGGCCATGATCATCGATTCGAGGCCCTACGAGCCCAAGTTCGTGGAGGGCTATATCCCCACGGCCGTGAGCATCCCCGACTCCCAGTTCGAGAAGATGACCGGCAAGCTTCCGGCGGACAAAAACGCCACCCTGATCTTCTACTGCGGCGGCCTGGACTGCAAGCTGTCCCACAACTCCGCCAAGAAGGCCGAGGCCCTGGGCTACACCAACATCAAGGTCTATGCCGAGGGCTATCCGGACTACGTGAAAAAGGCCCCGTACGTTGCGGTGGGGGTGGAATACGTCCACGCCCTGCTGGCCAAGGGCGACAAGCCCTATCTTCTGGTTGACGCCAGGCCCCACAACAAGTTCCTGGAAGGCTCCATCCCCTCGTCCGTGAACATCCCCGAGACGGGATTCGCCGCCCACAAGGGCATGTTGCCCGCGGACAAGAAGACCCCGCTGATTTTCTACTGCGGCGGCTACGACTGCAAGCTGTCCCACAAGGAGGCCCAGGAGGCCCGCAAGATGGGCTATGCCGACATCATGGTCTGCGAGGCGGGGTATCCGGCCTGGACGGAGAAGTACGGCGCACCCGGCGCCGCGGCCATCAAGACCGGCGGCCCCGAGGGCGCGGCGGACGTCGAGGCCTTCAAGAAGGCCCTGGCCGCGGGCGGCGAGGGATACGTGATCATCGACGTGCGCGACGCCGACGAATATGCCGCCGGGCACATCCCGAGCTCCAAGAACATCCAGGTGGGCAATCTCGAGCCCGAGATCGCCTCCCTGCCCACGGACAAGCCGGTGGTCTTCGTGTGCGGCACCGGGGCCCGCAGCGGCGAGGCCTTCTACATGGTCATGGACAAGCGTCCGGACATGAAGAACGTGTTCTACGTGGAAGGCGAGATCAAGTTCCACAAGGACGGCTCCGTGGACATCACCCCCACCAAGAAGTAGGCAACCCCCTGCCCGGGGTCCGGTCCACAGGGCCGGACCCCGGCTCCTCGCGAGGGCGACATGGCCCGTATCGCGGTATGCGTGGCGCTTTTTTGGGCCTGCCTGATCCCCTGCCAGGGGGTTGGCGCAAACGACAGGCCCGGCTGGTGGGCGGACGCCGCCATCCAGGCCGAAAAAGACGGCTACTCCCTGATCGATGCCGCCGAACTGGCCCGGCTGCTGGACGCCGGCCCGCCCCCCTCCCTCCTCGACGTCAGGCCCGACTACGAATTCGCCGCCGGAAGCCTCCCGGGCGCGGTGAACCTGGAGTTCGACCTGGGCGACAGAAGCGGCCTCACCCCTGAGAAACGCGCCCGGCTGGGGGAACTGCTCGGCCCGGACACGGCCCGGCCGGTGGTGATCTTTTGCCGGGATTTCCAGTGCCTGCGTAGCGGCATCGCGGCCAAGGCGGCGGCCCGGATGGGCTACGCCCGGGTGTTCCGGTTCATCGAGGGCTACCGGGGATGGCGCGAAACCGCGCCCGGGGACGAGGACTGCGGCCAGGACTGCGCCGCCCCGGGGCAGTGACGGCAGGAGGTTGAAATTTGAGGAAAAAGGTCATAAATGCGGCTGCCTGCCGGGCCAGGCCGCAGGCTGCGGGCCGCCGGGCGCCCGGCGGAGGCTCTGCGTTCCCCCTCCGGGTTCAGGCCGGGCCCGGCGCGCCGGGCAAAAGGCCGGAAAGCCCGTGAACCACGGCCAGGATCACGGCCGATGCCGCCGCGAACACCCCGGTGCGGTCCGCGCCGCACAGCCTGGCGTGAAAAACGGGCAGCCAGGCGGCCAGCACCTCGCGGCAGAACGCCCCGGCCAGGGGCAGCCTGTCCGGCTGGCCGCCGAACCAGCCCTTGGCCAGAAGATAGGCCAGGTATTCGAGTTCAAGGCCCAGGTGGTCCGGAGGCTCGTTTCCGGGCAGGCCCACGCCCAGGCCCGAGACGGCCAGCCGCTCGCGCATGGCCAGGGCCGCCGGTCCCATGACCGGGCAGGGGGGGACGTCGTGGGGGGCCGTTGCCGGATGGCAGGATTCATACGGCGGGACGGGCGCGCCGCCTTTGTCGGAAATGAAAAGCCGCACGAACTCGTGCCCCAGGGCCTCGGGCCCTCCGGCCGCCTCCCGCCCGGTGAGCCGGGCCAGTAGGGCGGGCAGGCCGAAGTCGTGTTCCCGTCCGGCGGGCCGGTCCTGGGGCAGCATGTTCGCCAGCTCCGCCGGCCCCATGACGACGAGTTCCAGCCAGGCCGGGTCGTCGCCTCGGTCCGGACCCAGGAAGAGACGGCTGCCGAATTCCACGGCGCTTAGAAAAAAAAGCTTGGCATCAAGCGAAACCGGTTCCAGAGGGATCATGGGCACATCTCCAGTTGCATGCAGGTCGGTAAAAAAGATACAGGGCGACGCGGACGGTCCCGCTTGCACAGGGACAAAGGTGGAACTCATGGCACAGGATATTGAAGAAGGGGAAGCCATCCGGAAAAACGTGCTTTCCAGGATGAAACGCATCGAGGGCCAGGTGCGGGGCATCCAGAAGATGATCGAGGACGGCAAGGAGTGCGAGGACATCCTGGTGCAGGTGCGGGCCGTGCGGTCGGCCCTGACCGCCGCCAGCGGCCTGATCCTCAAGCGCTATCTGGTGCGTTGTCACGGCGAGGCCCTGGAGGCCGAGGGCGGCGACAGCCGCAAGGTACTGGAGAAGTTCATCACGGTCATGACCAACTTCATCGACCGCTGATCCGGCCGCGACGAGAATGTGTTGCCGGCCATCGCGGGCCATCGCCGGACGCCTGGGCCTGCCAGTGCTGCCAGGGCTGCCGGTTCTGGCGGTTCGGCCCGGTTCGTGCGCCGCGCCGGGTGCGGCTAAACGTCCGGACGCGGCGCGGCAATCCGCCACGTCACTCCCCCTCCGCCTGTTCCCCGGTCAGGCCGAAGCGCCTGCGCCGCGTCCGGTAGTCCTCGATGGCCTTGTCCAGCTCATCGGCCGTGAAGTCCGGCCACAACACGTCCGGAAACGAAAATTCGCTGTAGGCCGACTGCCACAGCAGGTAGTTGCTCAGGCGCAATTCGCCGCTGGTGCGGACGACGAGGTCCGGGTCCGGCTGCCCGGCGGTGTACAGCTCGGCCGCGAACCGTTCGGCCGTGATCTCCGAGGGCGGCAGGCCCCTGCCCGCCAGGGCCCGGCAGGCCCGCAGGATCTCCTCGCGGCCGGAATAGTTGAGGGCCAGGTTCAGGCGCATGGCCCGGCAGGCGGCGGTCTTTTTGATGACATGGGATAAGGCCTGGCGCGGGGCCAGGGGCAGCCCGGACAACTCCCCCAAGACCGAGAGCCGGATGTCGCGTTCGAGCAGGGTGCCGAGTTCGCGGGTGACGAACCGGGTCAGGAGATCGAAGAGGAAGCTGATCTCCTCCTTGGGGCGTCCCCAGTTTTCCTTGGAGAAGGTGTACAGGGTGAGATGGCCGATGCCGCGCTCCCGGCAGCGGGTGACCACGGCCCGGGCCGCGTCGGTCCCGGCCTTGTGGCCCTCGCTGCGGGGCAGCCCGCGTTTTTGCGCCCACCGTCCGTTGCCATCCATGATGATGGCGATGTGGCGGGGCAGATCGTCGCCTGTCAGGGTCAAATCTCCATGATCTCTTTTTCTTTTTTGGCCAGGGCGGCGTCGGACTTGGCCACATAGGCGTCGGTGAGCTTCTGGATCTCCTCCTGGCCCTTGTGCTGGTCGTCCTCGGAAATTTTCTTGTCGTTTTTGAGCTTTTTTAAGGCCTCGTTGGCGTCGCGGCGCACGTTGCGCACGGCCACCTTGGCCTCCTCGGTGTATTTCTTGGCCACCTTGGCCAGATCCTTGCGGCGCTCCTCGGTCAGGGGCGGGATGCCGATGCGGATGATCTTGCCGTCGTTGACCGGGGTCAGGCCCAGGTCGGATTTGAGGATGGCCTTTTCCACGTCGGCAAAGGCCTTGCGGTCCCAGGGCTGGATGGTGATGGTCCGGGAATCCGGGGTGGACACGGAGGCGATCTGGTCGATGGGGGTGGGCGTACCGTAGTAGTCCACGCGCACCCCGTCCAGCAGGGCGGTGGAGGCCCGTCCCGTGCGCAGGCGGGCGAACTCCTTGTCCAGGCTGACCAGGGCCTTTTTCATTTTTTCTTCGGCTTCCATGATGGCTTCGCGCATGTCATTTGTCTCCTTCGACGATGGTGCCCACCTGTTCCCCGGAGAGCACCCGGGTGAGGTTGCCCGCCGTGAACATGTTGAAGACCACGATGGGCAGGCCGTTGTCCATGGCCAGGGAGATGGCCGTGGTATCCATGACCCGGAGCTGTTTTTTCAAGACGTCCATGTATGTGAGCCGTTCGAACTTCACGGCATCGGCATGCTTGGCCGGGTCTTTGTCGTAGACGCCGTCCACCTTGGTGCCCTTGAGGATGGCCTGGGCGTGCAGTTCCATGGCCCGCAGGGCGGCGGCGGTGTCCGTGGTGAAATAGGGGTTTCCGGTGCCGGCGGCGCAGATGACCACCCGGCCCTTGTCCAGGTGGTGCATGGCCCGGCGGCGGATGTACGGCTCGCAGACCTCCCGCATGGCGATGGCGGACATGACCCGGGTGGTCAGTCCGAGGTTTTCCAGGGCGTCCTGAACGGCCAGGGCGTTTAGGACCGTGGCCAGCATGCCCATGTAGTCGGCCGAGGCCCGGTCCATGCCGGCGGCCTGTTCGGACACGCCGCGAAAGATGTTGCCCCCTCCGATGACCAGGGACACCTGGGCCCCGGCCGCCGCGGCCTGGGCGATGTCCCGGCAGAAGGCGCCGATGGTGGCGGTGTCCAGGCCGAACGGGCGCGACCCGGCCAGGGCCTCGCCGCTGATTTTAAGCAAAACCCGGGAAAATCGCAATTTCGCCATGACTCCTCCGAGGGGAAAGGGTGGGTTGGTCCGTGGCCCGCGCATCCCGGGTCCGTGGGGGGTTGTAAACCCCGGCGGGCGTTCCGGCAACAGGCAAGGGCGGACGACGGCGTTTCATGGGAACGTCCCCCCGGGCGGGCGGCGCATGACCCTGTGGGGCGGCCGGGCCGGGGGGACTGCCCAAAAAAAACGGGCCTTGCGGCCCGTTTTCCGGTGTCAATGCTGCGGCTACTGGGCGTCCTCGCCCAGGGCGAAACGGCAGAAGCGGCCGATCTGGACGTTTTCGCCCAGAACGCCCACCAGCTCGTTTAAAAGTTCCTGGATGGAGACCTTGTCGTCCTTGATGAACGGCTGTTCCAGCAGGCAGACTTCCTTGTAGTATTTCTTCACCCGGCCATCGACGATCTTTTCCGCGATCTGCTCGGGCTTGCCCTCGGCCATGGCCTGGTTCTTGTATATCTCGCGCTCCTTGGCCAGCAGGTCGGCCGGGACGTCCTCGGAGCTCAGGCACACGGGGTTGGCGGCGGCGATCTGCATGGCCACGTTCTTGGCGAACTCCTGGAACCGCTCGGAGCGGGCCACGAAGTCGGTTTCGCACTTGATCTCGACCATGACCCCGATCTTGCCGTTGGAGTGGATGTAGGAGCCCACGACGCCTTCGGTGGTGGCCCGTCCGGCGCGCTTCTGGGCCTTGGACAGACCCTTTTCGCGCAGCCAGGAAACGGCCTTGTCCTCGACGCCGCCGCATTCCTGCAGGGCCTTTTTGCAATCCATCATGCCCGCGCCGGTCTTGTCGCGCAGGGTCTTGACCGCCTGGGCGGTTATCTCAGCCATGTTACGCGTCCTCCTCGCTGGTTTCAGTCGTGGCCGGGGCCTCTTCCCCGGGCTTTTCGGCGGCCTTGGGAGCGGCCTTGGCGGCCTTCTCGGCCTGGCCGCGCTCCTTGTGCATGGCCTCTCCTTCCAGGCAGGCCTCGGCGATGGAGGCGGCGAAAAGCTTGATGGCCCGGATGGCGTCGTCGTTGCCCGGAATGATGTAGTCGATCAGGTCCGGGTCGCAGTTGGTATCCACCACGCCGATGACCGGGATGCCGAGCTTGCGGCATTCCTGGACGGCGATTTCCTCACGCTTGGGGTCGATGACGAAGGCCGCCTGGGGCAGGCCGTCCATGTCCTTGATGCCGCCCAGGGTCAGGTTGAGCTTAAGCACCTCACGGTTCATCATGACGATTTCCTTTTTGGGAAAGCGGCTGATGGAGCCGTCCTCGAACATGCGTTCCAGGGTCTTTAAGCGCTCGATGCTCTTTTTGATGGTCTGGAAGTTGGTGAGCATGCCGCCCATCCAACGGTTGGTGACGAAATACTGTCCGGCGCGCTCGGCTTCCTTTTTGACCGAATCCTGGGCCTGGCGCTTGGTGCCCACGAAGATGAGCTTGCCGCCCTGGGCGATGATGTCCACGATGAAATCGTGGGCCTTCTGGTACATCTTGACGGTCTGCTGCAGGTCGATGATGTGGATGCCGTTTCTGGCCCCGAAGATGTAGGGGCGCATCTTGGGGTTCCACCGCCGGGTCTGGTGACCGAAATGAACGCCGGTCTCCAGGAGCTGCTTCATGCTGACGTAGGCCATCGTGCTGATCTCCTTGGTTTTTTCCTCCATCCCGGTCAAGGCCCGTCAACCCTGGCGCATACGCGCCCGGGGCACCCGGGGCCGCTCCGGGATGTGTGAGATGGGGAACAGGGATGCGTAGTCGAAATTTGCGCCCATGGCAAGTGGTATGCCGGGCCAAATATGACGGGCCGGATCGGGCCGGATATGACCGGATAAGGCGGTCACGCGGCATCCCCCTGCCGGGCCGGATCAGTCGAAGGTCACCTTGACCATGGAAAAGTCGTCGGCCAGGATCTCCCTGACGCCCATGCGGCGGACATGGGCCAGGAGGGACGCGATTTCCCCGGTGGGCGGCAGCCCGGCCATGTATTCCCGGAATTCGGCATACTGCCAGTATTCCCCGCCGGGAGGGGCCACCTCGTAAACCCCGTCCGAGAACAGAAACAGCCGCGACCCCGGTTCGATGACCCGGGAGTCGCTTTGATAGGCGATATCCGGCATCCCGCCGATCATCAGGTTGCGTTTGATCAGGTCCACGGCCTGGCCGTCCGGGGTCAGGAGCAGGGCCGGCGGATGCCCGGCGTTGCCGAAGCGCATGACCCGGGAGCGCCTGTCGTAAACCCCGTACCAGATGGTGAAATACAGGCTGTTGTGCCGTTCCATGGGGAAGGCCTCGTTGAGCGCCGTGAGCACCTGGGAGGGGTCGCGGTAGTCCACGCCGGGAAGCATCCGGTTTTGCAGGACGTTGACGGCCTGCACGGACAACAGGGCCGGGCCCACGCCGTGGCTGCACACGTCCAGCAGATAGAGGGCGAAATGCTCGTCGTCCAGGGCGTGGTAGCCGAAGGCGTCCCCGCCGAGCTGGGCCGAGGGCACGAAGCTCCACTCGGTGCGGATGTCTCCCTCGGTAACGGGAGGCGGCAAAAGGGAGATGACGTATTCGGCGGCCTTGGACAGTTCGTCGGCCAGGGCCTTCTGGCTCCGCTGTAGGGCGCGGTAGGCCTCGTTGCGCTCGAGCAGGCTGATGTAGCCCCTGGAGTGGTGGCGGATGCGGGCGATGAGTTCGACCTTGTCGGGCAGCTTGACCAGATAGTCGTTGGCCCCCAGGGCGAAGGCCTCGGCCTTGGTGGCCGGTTCCTCCTTGGTGGAGAGCACGATGAGCGGCGTGTCCCTGAGCTTCGGGCGGGCCCGGAAAAATTTCACCAGGGTCAGGCCGTCGATTTCCGGCATGACCAGATCCTGGAGGATGACCGTGGGTTCCAGGCGTTCGGCCGTCTGGATGGCCCTGGCCGGATCCTGACAGAAATGGAAGGCGATGTCCGGCTCGGCGGCCAGCATGCGCCGCACGGCCTCGCCCACCATGGCCTGGTCGTCGATGAGCAGGACCGTGACGGCGTGGCTGCCAAGGCCCGCCGCATCGACCGGCGCGCGGTGATCATCCGGCATGGGTGGTGCTCCGTGGAATGAGGTTGTCGAGGATGGCCCGGGCGATGTCCGGCAGGGGCAGGACATGCCGGGCCGCGTCCAACTCGGCGGCCGCCTTGGGCATGCCGTAGACCACGCTTGTGGCTTGGTCCTGGGCGATGGTGGCCCATCCGGCCCGGCGCAGGGCCAAAAGCCCCTTGGCCCCGTCCCGGCCCATACCGGTCAGGAGGGCGGCCACGCCCGGTTTCGGCCAATGCCGGGCCACGCTGTGGAAAAAGGCGTCCACCGAGGGACGGTAGGGATAATCCACGGGATCGGCCTGATAGGCCAGGGTCAGGTCGGGGCGCAGGACCAGGTGGTCGTTGGTTCCGGCCACGAGGACCGCGCCCGGCGCAGGACGTTGGCCGTCCCCGGCCACCCGGACGGTCAGGGGACACTGGCTGCCCAGCCATTCGGCTAGGCTGCCGGCGAAGCCCATGTCCACATGCTGGATCACCACCAGGGCGGCCTCCAGGTCCGGGGGCATCCCGGCCAGGATGGTGGCCACGGCCTTGGGGCCGCCGGTGGAGGCCCCGATGACAGCCAGGGGCGGCTGCCGGGACGGAAAGAGGGGGGCGGGCGCCGGGGCGGCCATGGCCTGGGTTCCACCCGGCCTGGACACCAGTTTGGCGATGGTGAAGATTTTTTTGAGCAGTTCCTCGCCGCCGGACACGGCCCCGTCGAGGCCCAAAACCGGCGTGGCCACGGCATCCAGGGCTCCGTGCCCCATGGCCTCGAAGACCTTGCCCGCGTTGCCGGACACCGTGGCCGTGACCACCACGATGGCGCATGGACTCTCGCGCATGATGCGCCGTGTGGCCTCCACCCCGTCCATGACCGGCATGATGAGATCCATGAGGATCACATCCGGCACATCCCTGGCGCATTTGTCCACGGCCTCGGCCCCGTCGTGGGCCGTCCAGGCCACCTCCAGCCCGGAAGCGGCGTCAAGGGTCCGGCGCAGGGCCGCAACGGCCATGGGCAGGTCGTTGACGATGGCCACCCGGATCATGTTCCGGGCTCCCCGATGAGGTCGGCCACGGCGGCCAGCAGGCTTTCGTCCTGGAAGCTGCCCTTGCTGAGGTAATAGTCGGCCCCGGCGTTGAGGCCCTGGAGCCGGTCCTCTTCGCGGTCCTTGTAGGAGACGATCATCACCGGGAGCCCCGAAAGCCTGGCGTCGGCCCGGATGCGCCGGACCAGTTCAATGCCGCTGACGCGGGGCATGTCCACGTCAGTGATGGCCAGGTCGAAGGCGCCGCCGCGCAGGGCGTTGAGGCCGTCCATGCCGTCCACGGCCGTCTCCACCTCGTAGCCCCGGTTGGACAAAAGCCGCCGCTGGGTCTCGCGCACGGTCAGGGAGTCGTCCACCACCAGGATGCGTTTTGTCCGCGCATCCGGGTGTTTCGCGGTTTCCCCCACCCGGTCCAGCCGCCCCCGGTCAAGCAGGTTGTCCATGGCCCGGACCATGTCGTCCACGTCCAGGATCAGGACGGGAGAGCCGTCCTCCATGACCGAGGCCGCACTGACGCAGGGTATCTTGCCCAGGCGGGGGTCCAGGGGTTTGACCACCAGGTCGCGTTCGCCCAGGAAGCGCTGCACCACCATGCCGAACCGGTTGAGCCGGTCGCTGATCACGACGACCGAAAGCCCTGGCGGTTCCCCGGCGCCGGCCGCGGGCGGCGCGGGTTCGCGGGCGCCCAGAACGCGCCAGGCCGGAGCCAGCCCGATGGTGTCGCCCTCGAACACGCAGTACTGCCGTCCTTCCAGATCCTTGATGGCCTCCGGCTCCAAGAAGAGGATGCGGTCGATGCGGGTCAGGGGCACGGCGTATGCCTCCCCGGCCACGTCGGCCAGAAGGGTGCGCACCACGGACAAGGTCAGGGGCAGGCGCAGGGTAAACTCCATGCCCTCCCCCGGACGGGATTGGGCCCGGACCTGGCCGCCCACCTCCCGGACCATGGCGTGGACCACGTCCAGCCCCACGCCCCGGCCGGATATCTCGGTGACCTTCCCGGCCGTGGTGAAACCGGGCAGGAACAGGAAATCCATGAGTTCGGCGTCGCTTAAGGCAGCGGCCATCTCCGGCGAGGCCAGGCCCTTTTCCACCACCTTGGCCCGGATGCGTTCCGGGGAGAGGCCCCGGCCGTCGTCCGTGACGGTGATGGCCAGCATGCCGGCAAAGTGCCGGGCCGAGACGGTCAGGGTGCCGGTCTCGGGCTTGCCGAGCCGGGCCCGCTCCTCGGGGGGCTCCAGGCCGTGGTCCAGGGCGTTTCGCAACAGATGGTTGAGGGGGGCCTCCAGGCGTTCCAGTATCTCCCGGTCCACCTTGGTGTCCCGGCCCTCCACCGCAAGCCTCACCCGTTTGCCCAGATCCCGGGCCAGGTCGCGGACCATGCGGGGGAAGCCGCCCAGGCCGTCGCCGAATCGCCGCATGCGGCTGTCGATGACCTCGTTGTAGAGCCTGTCGGCCAGATTCTCCAGCCGCCGGGCGAACAGGTCGAAACGCTCCATGCCCTGGGCCAGGACCTCGCGCGATTCGGCCAGACCCTGTATGGCCTGGGCCAGGCGCACGCCGCAGCCGGGGGCGTGTTCCGGGCCGCCAGGCGCATCCCGGCCTTCCGAGAGGCTTCCGGTCACGGCCGCCTCGCGCAGGGAGGTCAGGGCCTGGGACAGGCCGTCCTGGCCGGTCTTGAGGCGCTGGAAAAGTCCGTTCATGGAGGCCAGGGAGCGGGCCTCCACCAGGCATTCCCCGGCCAGCCCCATGAGGCGGTTGAGACTGGTGGCCGTGACCCGGACCACCCGGTCGTCGGGTGTGTTCCCGGCGTCCGGGGCGGGCTTGCGGGGCGGGCTTGGCAGCAGGGTTCCCGGTGCCTGCGCCGTGGCCTGCGGATCGGGCGGAGTGGGGGCGTCCGGGAGGGACGCGTCCGGCGGGGAGGCGGCGGACGCGATGCGCATTCCGGGCGGCGGCGCGCCGGGATCGGCACGGCAGGCGTCCAGCCCGCCGCGCACCTGGGCGATCCCCTCGGCCATGGCCGCCAGCCCGGCTGGAATGTTCCCGGCTGGGAACCCGGCAAGCCTGGAGAAGATGTCGTTTCCGGCCAACAGCAGATCGATGTGGCCGCCGGTCAGGTGCAGGCGTCCCTGGCGGCAGGCCTCCAGGAGATCCTCCATGGCGTGGGCCAGTTCCACGGCCTGTCCCAGCCCCACGATGCGGGCCGCGCCCTTGACGGAATGGGCGGCGCGCATGAGGGGTTCGACCCGTTCCGGGCGCTGGTCCGTCTCCAGGGCGACCAGTCCGGCATCCAGGACGGCGGCGTTGGTTTCCAGTTCCAGGCGGAACAGATCGAGCATGGACATATCGGCCTGGCTCAGGTCCGGTTCCCGGAGCGCCGCCGCCGCCGGACCCGCCGGACCCGGTGCAACAGGCGGGGCCGGTACGTCCGCTGCAAACGCCCCGGGTTCGGCCTGCCCTGCCGGGGCGGTCCCGGCGGGCTCGCCCAGCGCGCCGGACAGGGCCGCCGCCAGATCGGCCAGGCCCTCGGCCTCGATCCCCAGAGCCCGGGGGATGTCGGCGGCCTCGCGGCCGGACAGGCGTATGAAGGCCGCGGCGGCGGCCAGAAGGAGTTCGCCCGTGTCCCGTCCGGCCAGACGGCCGTCGCCCCGGGCCGTTTCCAAGGCCTCCTCCACGGCCCGGGCCAGGGGTTCTATCCCGGCCAGTCCCACGATGCGGGCCGCGGCCTTGATGGAACCGGCGGCCCGGGCCAGGGGCGCGGCGGCCTCGGGGGCCGGGGCGGGACCGTCCAGAAGGGCCGGCAGGCCGGCCTGGATCACGGCGGCGGAGGCCGTGAGCTCGGAATGGAAAAATTCCAGCATGGACAGGTCGACCGGTTCGTCTGGGGGGCTCATCCGGTGATGCTCCTGCTTAAGGCCGGAAACAGGGTCTCCTCGTCCAGGATGCCCACCATGGCGCCGTGATGGGCGAAGACGCCGGAGGAAAAATGCTGCGGGGTCCGGCTGACCGTGGCCGGCGCCGGACGGCGCTGGGCCGGGGTCAGGCCGTGGGTCCCGGCGATCTCGTCCACCGGGAAGGCGTACCGGCCGTCGGGCCCGGCCACCACGGCCAGGCGGGCCATGGCCCGGGGAGCGCCGCTGTCCGGATCCAAGGACTCGGGCGGGGACATGCCCAGGATGGCGGCCAGGGACATGCAGGGTAAAAGCACCCCGTTGATGTTCACCAGTCCCAGAAATCCCCGGCTGTGCAGGCCCGGCACGGTGTGGACCGGGCGCGGGGCGGTGATTTCCTCGAACCGGGCCGTGCGCAGGGCCAGCCACTCCCGGCCGATGCGAAAAACCAGCACGGACGTGGCATCGTCCTCCCTGGCGGGTTTTCCCGCAGCCAGGATGCGGGTCCATTCCCGGGCGTAGCCCTCGGGCGGTTCCCGGTCGTAGAGCCCGAGCCCCGCGACCTGGAATTCCGGGCACTCCCGGCAGCCGCCCTCGGGAAGCCGCTGGCAGGTTCCCCGGCCGTAGGAGCCGATACGCACCCAGCAGCCGTAGTCGTCCCGGGACGCGTCCATTGCCGGGCTCATGCCTGGAGTCCTCCGGTTTCAGACAGCCGCCCCAGGCGTTGCCGGTAGAGGGCGGCCTTGGCCGCATCCCCGATCTGCTCGTGGATCAGGGCCAGGTGCCTCAGGCAGGCGGCATGGGCCGGTTCCAGGTACAGGGCCTTCTGGAACAGATCCTTGGCCTCCTGCACCCGGTGTTCGGCCGCTTTGACCAGTCCCAGCAGATAATAGGCCTCGGCGCAGGGCCGGCCGGTCTCCAGATGGCGGCGGCACAGGGCGGCGGCCTCGGCCAGTTCGCCCCGGTCGGCCAGCCGCCGGGCCATGTCCAGGTCATCCTCCCGGCCGGGATGCGCGGGCGTTTGCATAACGCCGGGGGCCCTGGCGACGTCCTCCGGGGCCAGGGCAGGGGCCGGGGCCGGGGCTTTTCCGGCGGCCTTTCGGCCCCAGGCCGGAATGCCCGCCGGCGAGGGCCTCCCGGCCTGGGGCGGCGGTGTCCGGGGCGCGCCCGGTGTCGCCGGTACGCCCGGTGCGCCCGGCGTGCTCGGTGCGGCGGGCGCGGTGGAGGCGGCGGAAGCGGCGGGATGGGGACGGGGAGACGCCGCCAGGGCCTTTCTCCGGGCGGTTTCCCGGTGGCAGGCGAAGGCCCGGGGGTGGGGCACGGCCTGATAGCCCTCGGACAAAAAGCACAGGATCTCCGCATGGCCGACGAAGAGAAGCCCCCCTGGGGCCAGGAGGCGGCCGATGTTGGCCATAAGGCGCGATCGCGCATCCTTATTCAGATAAATCAAGAGATTGCGCGAAAAGATGATGTCGAACGGTTTTTCGTGACGCAAAAAACCCTCGCTGACGATATTGGCCTGGACGAAGTCCACCGTCGCCGCGATCTCGGGCTTGACGGCCCACACGACCGGCCGGTCGCCGCCGCCCTGGCGTATGAAGTGGCGGGAAGGGTCCGGCATCTTTTCACGGAAGGAATTGCGGCCGTACTGCCCTCGCGCCGCCACGGCCAGGGCCTCGGCGCTGACGTCCACGGCCGTCAGCCGGAAGCCGCCCGGCGGCAGTCCGGCCTCCAGACAGGTGATGGCGATGGAATAGGCCTCCTCGCCGGTGGCGCAGGGCGCGGACAGAATGCGCGGCGCCGTCCCCCGGCGGGCCAGGGCGCGCAGGCGTTCCCCCAGGCAACGGAAGGGTTCCCTGTCCCGAAAAAACCAGGTCTCCGGAACCAGGGTCTCCCCGACCAGGTCGCGCAGGGCCTCGGGCGAGGTGGACAGCAGGTGCAGATAGGCCCCGGGGTCCGTGGCGCCGGCCCGGGCCATGGCCGCGGCGACGGCCCGGGCCAGCCCCCCCTCGCCGATGGAGGCGGGGTCGAGGCCGGTGGCCCGGCTCAGGATGTCCGCGAAGGGCTCAAGGCGCATCTGAGGTCTCCGGGGGTATGGCGAACAGGACGTCGCGCAGCGCCTGGGGCAGGATTCGGGCCGGATCCACCACCTGGACCAGCCCTTGCCTGTCCAGGAACACGCCGGTCAGGTAGGGAGCGCCGGAAACCTCGATGCCAGGCTCCCGAACGGCCTCGGCCGTGGTCATGGCCGTATCCGTGACCTGTTCGCCCACAAGCCCCAGGGCGTGGATTACGCCGTGTGGCCCTTCATAATCGGTCACGATGATGCGCGTGGACATTAGCCGCCTGGACGCGCGTCCGGCCACAAGTACGGTCAGGTCGATCACCGGGGCGACCTCCCCCCTGTAGACCATGATCCCGCGCACGTAGGGCGGCGCATCGGGAAACTCCCGCAGGACCACCATGGGAATGACCTCCCGGACGCATCCCGCCGGAAGGGCGTAGCGGTTGCCTTCCGCCGAGAAGACCACGAAGAGCATCGCCCTACCCGACCCTGAAGCGGCGCACTTCGTCCTGGAGGCCGCGTACGGCCTCGTTGAGCTGCCCGGCCGCCCGGTTGAATTCCGTGAGGGAATCGCGGGTCTGGACCGCCGCCTCGGTCAGATGGGCCATGGCCTCGCTGATGCGGCCGGCATCCTCGGACTGGCCGAGCATGCCCTCCTTGACCGCGGCAAAGCTGGGCCCGAGTTCGCCCACCCGGTCGATGATGCGCCCGAGGCTTTGGCCCACCTCGGCGGCCTCGGCCGCCCGCTGCCGGACCTCGGCGGAGAACTTGTCCATCTCCATGACCTCGGCGGACACGGCCGACTGCATCTGGCCGACCATGCCCTCGATGTCCAGGGCGGCGGCTGCGGTCTGGTCGGCCAGGCGGCGGATCTCGCGGGCCACCACGGAAAATCCCCGGCCGTATTCCCCGGCTTTTTCGGCCTCGATGGCCGCGTTCAGGGACAAAAGATTGGTCTGGTCGGCCACCTTGTTGATGGCCGTGACCACCGCGCCGATGGTGTTGGCCTTTTCGCTGATCACCGCCAGCTTCGAGGACACGAAGGCCGTGGAGTCCACCAGCCTGCGCATGGATTCCTCCATCAGCGTCAGGCCCTGCCTGCTTTCCCCGGCCATGCCCGCCGCGTCGGCCACGGCCTGGCCGACCTCGTCCATGGAGGCCAGGATGCCGTGCGAGGTGGCGGCGATCTGCCGGCTGGTCTCGGCCACCTGGGCCGTGGAGGCCGCCTGCTCGACGGCCGTGGCCTCGATCTGCCGGGCCGAGGCCGCGATTTCGGTGGAGGAGGTGGTCACCTGGATTCCGGCCTGCTGCACCTGGCCGATGAGCGAGCTCAAGCCTGCGGCCATTTTCCGGAAGGCCTGGGTCAGCCGGAGGGTGACGTCCGACGCCCTGGGCTCTTCCCGCCCGGCGTATTCCGGGGCGATGCCGTCCAGGTCGGCCGCCGCCGCCTTGATATCGCCGTCGGCGATCTTGGCGGCCACGCCGGTCATGCGGGCCAGTGGCCGGAAGAGATGGCGCAGGGCCAGGGCCACCGTCCCCAGGACCATGATCAGGGCCAGTCCCGCCGAGGACAGGATGGCCGCGTTGATGGCCCCCAGATCCTTGGTCACGGAATCGATGGGGATCTCCACGATCTCGGCGGACTCGATCTTGCCGGTGACGCGGCCGTAGGAGCGATCCGCGTCCGGGGGATACTTCTCCCGCAGGCCTCGCGGGGCCGCCTCGGGCACGCTGTGGCAGCGTTCGCAGTCGGGCTTGTTCACCTCTCCGGCGGCGAGGATGTAGGTCTTGACGCCGTCGATTTCGCGCTCGCCCCGCCAAAAGGGTTCCTCTCCCCGGGCGTTTCTGGCCTCGAGTTCGGCGATGATCTCGGCGTCGAGCCGGGTGGCCGCGTTGGCCGGATTCCTGGGCTTGATGGAGGCGATCTTGAAGTTGAAGCCGTGGCGGTGCGCCTCGTCGATCGCGAGGAAGACGCCCTTGGCCGTAAACGACGTGGACTGCAGTTCGGTGATGAAATCGTCTTCGCCGATGAAGGTGTTGGCCTCGGGACGGATGACCGAGCCCATGTGCGCCCGCACCGCCTTCATGGCGTACAGCATCATCTCGGCCTTCTCTTCGAACTGGCTCATCATGGTTTGGCGGAAAAACCACGTCGCGGCGAGAACGCATGCCAGCGTGGCGATGATGAACAGGCCGGAGATGCCCACGGCGAGTTTTTTCTGGATGTTCATCCCGTGTCCCGGGCGAGGCCTCAGGCCTCGAGCTTGAACCTGGAGACTTCGTCCTGCAGGCCGTGCACGGCCTCGTTGAGCCGCCTGGCCGCCTGGTTGAATTCCATGATCGATTCCTTGGTCTGGCCTGCGGCCTCGGCCAGCAGGTTCATGGCCTCGCTGATCTGGCTGGCCCCCTCGGACTGGGTGCGCATGCCCTCGTCCACGGCCGCGAAACGCGGGCCAAGGGCCTGAACCCCGGCGATGATCTCGCCGAAACGGGAGCTGATGGCCGCCACTTCCGCCACCCCCCGCCGGACCTCGGCGGCGAACTTGTCCATCTCCATGACCTCGGCGGACACGGCCGACTGCATCTGGCCGACCATACCCTCGATGTCCAGGGCGGCGGCCGCGGTCTGGTCGGCCAGGCGGCGGATCTCGCGGGCCACCACGGAAAATCCCCGGCCGTATTCCCCGGCTTTTTCGGCCTCGATGGCCGCGTTCAGGGACAAAAGATTGGTCTGGTCGGCCACCTTGTTGATGGCCGTGACCACCGCGCCGATGGTGTTGGCCTTTTCGCTGATCACCGCCAGCTTCGAGGACACGAAGGAGGTCGAGTCGCTCAGGCGGCGCATGGCCTCTTCCATTTCGGCCAGCCCCTCGCGGCCCTGGTCGGCCATGGCCCCGGCCTCGACCACGGAGCGGCCGACATCCTTCAGGGTGGCCACCAGTTCCCCGGCCGTGGCGGAAATCTGGGAGCTGACGGCGTTGACCTGGCTGGTGGAGGCGGCCTGTTCGGTGACCGTGGCCTCCACCTCCCGGGCCGAGGCCGCGATCTGGGTGGCCGAGGCCGTCACCTGGATGCCGGATTCCCGGACCTGGCGCACGAGGGAGGTCAGGTTCCTGGTCATGCGGCGGATGGCGAAGATGAGGCGGCCCGTCTCGGAGCCGGGAGGGACGGCATCCGCGGCGTCGATCTCTTCCACGGGCCGGCGCAGATAGCTCTGGGTGAACACCCGGAAATCGTTTTCGGCCCCGTGCAGGTCGCCCGCGGCGATCTTCTGGGAAATGTCGGTGATGGTTTCGATGGGCCTGGCCAGGCGTACGCCCATGAACACGGCCAGGGGGATGATCACGATCAGGATGAACACGCCGCCGCAGATGACCGACAACCGGAACGTGTCCAGGGAAGCCACGAACTTGTTTTTGATCTCAAGGTATTCGTCCTCGTACATGCCCACGCCGATGATCCAGTTCCAGGGCTCGAAGGCGATGAGGGCGGCGACCTTGCCCCGGGCCTGCTCCTCCTGGGAATTTTTCCAGCGGAAGCGGGCGAAGACCGGTTCGCCGGCCGGGGCGGCCGTGGCCTTCTCGATCATGTCGCGCACGAAATAGTTGCCGTCCGCGTCGCGCTCGTCCCAGACGCTTTCCCCGTCCCGGGCGTTGTCCTTGGAGATCATGTAGCGTCCCCGGTCCCGGCCCGTGGCCCCGACGACGAAGATATAGCCGGTTTTGCCCACCTGCGTCTCCTTGAGGGCCCGCCGCAGGTTGTCGATCTCCTTGATGGCCAGCCCCACCCCGAGCATCCCGATGACCTCGCCCGAGGCGTCCGTGAGGGGGGAGTATTCGACCAGGTAGTCGGCCCCCTGGGCGAAGACCCGGCCCAGGGTGGAACGTCCTTTCAATACCTCGGCAATCAGTGGCGACGCCGTTCCATCAAGTTTTTTGGCCGGGATGTATTCCCCCACGCCCGAGCGGGTGCCGTCGTCGCGGACGACGGAACTGGCCACCCGCAGCATGTCGCCTTTCGGATTCATGCGTTGGAAGATCGTGCATTCCTCGCCTGTCAGTTGCCGCATGTCGTCCACGACGGGACTGGTCACGGCCTTGTGCGTGTTCTGCCCGAGCCAGACGCCGCCGGCCAGCATCTCCGGCAGTTCGATCCGGGCGCGTTGCGCGGGATTCTCCCCGTTTGCCGCGTCCCAGGCCACCTTGCGTTCCCCGAGACGCAGTCCCCCCAGGTTTTTGATGTAGGCCTTGACCACCCGTGAGCTCTCCCGGACCTCGTCCTCGAGCAGGTGGTTGGTGGTCCGGCACAATATGTAGGCGTCCCTGGCGATCTGGGAGATGTTGGCCTTGGTGATGGTATCCATCTCCCCGGCCACGGCGTTCTCCATTTCGGAGTCCATGGACAGGGTGAAGCTCACGGCCATGAGCACGGGCAGGACGGCTGCGGCGGATACCACGGCGGCGAGCTTGGCCTTCAGGGTCATGGAGGAGAACAGGGTGTGCAGTCGCATGACGTATTTTGCATCCTCTCCCGTCTGGGGGTGCCGCGAAAGGTTCAATTTTTTTCACTATGGCGCGGAGTTGAAAGGAAAGCAACCGTGTATCGTTTCGGTGCGGCCCCTTTCGGCACGGCATTCCGGCCGGACGGACCGGGAGAGGCATAAAACGGCGGCGGAGAGTGGAGCGGGAGAATCCCGCGTCGGACTACTGGCGTATTCAGGCCAGGGTACGGGATGAGGAAGCATGCTGCGGCACAGGCATGTCCCTGCGAGGTCATCTTGTTCCAGGGATGGCCCTTTATGGCCTGAAAAGTCTCCCGTGATGTGTCGGCATACGTCCTGTGTTGCGTACTATCGACGGAAGTGGATGGATGGAAGGAGCCGCTGGATTTTGTCCCCGGAAAATGGCCCTGATTGCTTCAAAGAGATGGTCAGAGACACAAAAAATGCAGAAGTTGACGATGAAAAAGTGCAGTTTGTAGATAGTGAATTTGAATTTTTATAAAAATAATGTATGGATTTTGTGTAGATGTTGCTCAGGTAATGAAACAGAAAAAACAATGCAGCTGTCATTGAAGCGAATGTGCCGTCTGGCTGGAAGATCGCAGTGGGGACGGCCGCCGGGGTTGCCGTCTCCGGTGTTTTTCGGCGGATGCGGCGTCTTGGCGGGCTAAAGCTTCCCCTTTGGCATCCGATACATAAGTGGTCTGCGGAGAGCACTGTTTCTCTCCCGCGAGACGACCCATTCCTCCGTTTCACGGCGCATCACGGGAGTTGCAACATGGCGTTCGAGTCTTTTTCATCGTCCCTTGCTTTACGCGGCACAGGCCTTGGCATCACGGGCTTCGAGCATACGACACCCCCTCCCCGGACAACCGGCCGATCCCGGAAAACCGGAGGCGCACCCGCCGCCGATGGCGACACCATGCACATCTCCGAGGAAGCCAGCCGCGCGTTGCGGTTGGCCGTCTCCGCCGGCAACCCCGGCATCCAGACCACGGGCCAGACTACGGGCCAGGCTGCGGGCCAGGCTGCGGGCCAGGCTGCGGCCCAGACGGCCGCCACCCCCTGGGAAACCCATTTCGGCCTCACAAGCGGTTCCACCACCCTGAAAAACGGCAACACCCAGGTCACGACCATCGACGGCGCGACGATGGAGCGTCTCGAATATGAGAGCGGCGTGCTGGTCAGGAAGGAAACCGGCGTCATCTCTGGCGGCCGGGCCGTGTGGGATACGGAAGACTATGGCCTGGGCGGCGCGGTCATCCGGAAGGCCCATGCCGAATTGACCGGCCTCGGCGGCACGGCTGCCGGGACCATGGCCTCGTTGCGCCGGGACGTGCAGTGGTTCGAAGACGGCACGGCCGTGCGGGAGCTGCATGACGGCATGTCCGTCCAGGCCTCCTCCGTCAGCGCCGAACTCGTCGGCGGCGATGCCTTGGACGAGGCCGCAACCCTGGAGGACATGGCCGCAACCCTGACCCGGGACGACGTGGCCAGCGACTACCAGGCCGAGATCGTGGAATACGCGGGCGGCAAGGTGTCCCGGAGCGCCTCCATCCACAGCCGCCTGGAGGCCGAAAACATCACCAACCGGACAAGCTCGGCCGTCGACGGCCTAGCGGCCTGGTCCACCCGGGAACTGGCCAACGCCACCGCCGTGACCGTGCAGTTCACCACCTATGACGCCCAGGGCGGCGTGTTGCTGCACATGCGGCTCACGGACAGCGTGGTCGCCGGGAAATCCCTGACCCAGACCGTGGCCGCCTCCTGGTACGACCAGGGCGAGTTGGTGCGCCAGGAGGAGGGAACCCTGACCATGTCGCCGGGTAAGGGGCGGACGCTGCCGGATCGGCCGGGCATCCTGGAGACCTTCGGCATCGATGAAACGACCTTCAGCGGCGCGACGCCGCTTTCGGCCGGCGGGCTTCTGGCCGCCAGCCGCGAAAAGACCGCCGGGGCGGCCGGCGCCTTCGTCAACGGCCTGGATTCGGACATGGCGTCCGGGGGATTCAGCCTGGCCGAGACCCTGGCGAGGCATCGCGGCATGGACAATCCGTACAGCCTGCGTTTTACCAGCCGGACCTACCGCGACGGCGAGCTTGCGGCCGAATCCACGGACACCGAGGCCGTGCGCGAAAACCGGATGCCGGGGCAGCCCCGGTTCGAAACCGGCAAAGGGCTGACCGAGGACGAGATACCGGCCATGCTGCGGGCGGCGAGTCACGAGGAAACGGCCTATGAAAACGGCGTGCGCATGGCGCACGGCGAGTTGTCGTTGCGGGAGTTCGTGCAAAAAGACGGGCGGGGTGTCTTTGGCCTGTACACGCACTACACGGGTGAGGCCGGGATCGGGGCGGATCTGGAGTCCCTGTCCGGAACCCGGAAGGGCTCCCTGGAAGGCCTGGACAGCGAGGCCAACGCGGCCTCGTCGGGCATGGGCCGCACGGCGGCCCTGTCCGTGGACGGCGCCCGGGCGCTGTTCCGGGGACTTGGGGAGGCCTGATCGTCCGGGGACGGGCCTCATCCGCTGGCTTCGCAATCCTGAGTCGCGGTGTTCCGGCACGCCCCGGGTCACGGTTGGCGATGCAGGCATGACTCGGGCGGGTGGGGCAGACGGATCGACGATGTGAAATCCCATAAGGCGGGCCCCAGGGTCCGCCTTGCGTTTGTGGTGGTTCCGCAATCGCCTCCTGCGCCGTTTTGACTTCCCCGCCGGGTCCGGCTATCGTATCCCCCTGACTTGGACAGGAAACGGAAGACGGTGAAACTCCGTCGCGGACGCGCCGCTGTAACCGGCATGATCCCCGCCCGGGCCACTGTTTCGCTATGGAAACGGGAAGGACCGGGCACGCGTCGATTCAAGATGCGGGGGCCGGAAGCCAGAAGACGTCCTGTCCCAGGAGCAGGGCTGTCTCGCGAAACAGACAGGCGTGTGAAGAAAGCATGTCCTCCCGGCCCCCGGCGGGCCGCCTTGCCACGTGCTTTTTCTCTCCGCGTGTTCTCGCCCGGGGTGTCCTCGCTCCCTTTCACGAAACCATTTCTGAAAGGAGCCTCCCGCAATGCAAACCCATGTCCTTGGCTTCCCCCGCATGGGGGCCGGCCGCGAACTCAAGTTCGCCCTGGAAAAACACTGGCGCGGGGAACTCGCCGCGCCGGAGCTGGCCGCCGTCGGCCGCGAACTGATGACCCGGCACTGGGACATCCAGCGCGACGCCGGGCTGACCTACGTGACCGTGGGGGATTTTTCCTTCTACGACCACATGCTGGACACGGCCGTCATGCTCGGGCTCGTGCCCGGGCGGTTTGCGGCCACGGATCGTCCCGTGTTCCCGGATACCGCCTTCGCCATGGCCCGGGGGGATGCCGCGCGCAACCTCCCGGCCATGGACATGACCAAGTGGTTCGACACCAACTACCACTACATCGTGCCCGAGATCGACCCGGGCATGACCCCGCGCCTGGGCCGGGCCACGGTGGTGGAGGACGCCCGTCTGGCCGTGTCCCTGGGACACCGGCCCAAGGCGGTGCTCGTGGGGCCCGTGACCTTCCTGTCCCTGTGCCGGGTACAGGACGGCGTGGATCGCTATGAGCCGCTCCCGGCCCTGATGGCCGTCTACCGTGAGATCGTGCGGCAACTGTCCCCCCTGTGCCCGGTCATCCAGATCGACGAGCCCATCCTGTGCACGGACATGGAGCGCCAGGCCAGGGCCTATTTCAAGCCCGCCTGGGAGATGCTGCGCGCCGCCGCCGAGGGAAGCAGGCTTGTATTGGCCACGTATTTCGGCAGGCTCGGGGAGAATCTGGACCTGGCCCTGGAAAGCGGCTGCCATGCCCTGCACCTGGACGCCACCCGGGCCGGAGAGGAGCTCGGGGCCGTGGCCGGGCGTCTGCCCGGGGACATGGGGCTGTCGCTTGGCCTCGTCTCCGGCCGCAACGTCTGGAAGACGGACCTGGCCCGGGCCGTGGAAACCGCGCGGGCCATGGCCGGCCGGCTTGGCCCCGGCCGGGTCATGGTGGGCTCAAGCTGCTCGCTTTTGCACTGCCCCGTGGACCTTGCGGGCGAGACGGGGCTCGATCCGGCCGTGCGCCGGAGCATGGCCTTCGCCGTGCAGAAATGCCGCGAGGTGGTGGTCATCGCCGAGGCGGCCGCAGGCTGGAGCCATGCGGCCGCCCTGGCCGAAAACGCCGCCGATCTGGCTGCCGGGCGCGACACCCCCACAGCCTGGGATCCGGCCGTGCGCCGCCGCCTGGAGGGCGTCGTCCCGGCCATGCTTTCGCGCAAAAGCCCGTTTGCCGAGCGCAAAAAGGCCCAACAAAAGCGCCTGGGCCTGCCCCTTCTGCCCACCACCACCATCGGCTCCTTCCCGCAGACCGCCGCCATCCGGGCCGCCCGGCTGGCGGCCCGGCGAGGGGAGCTTGATCAGGCGGGCTATACGGCGGCCATGCGGGCGGCCATCGCCGACGCCGTGGCCCGGCAGGAGGCGCTTTCCCTCGATGTCCTGGTCCACGGCGAACCCGAGCGCACCGACATGGTGGAATATTTCGGGCAGATGCTGGCGGGGTTCTGCTTCACGGAAAACGGCTGGGTGCAGAGCTACGGCAGCCGGTGCGTGAAGCCGCCGGTCATCTTCGGCGACGTGTCGCGGCCGCAGCCCATGACCGTGGACTGGATCGGCCACGCCCGGTCCCTGACCCAAAAGCCGGTCAAGGGCATGCTGACCGGGCCGGTGACCATCCTCAACTGGAGCTTCGTGCGCGAGGACATCCCCCGCAGCGAGGTCTGCCGCCAGATCGCCCTGGCCGTGCGTGACGAGGTGGCGGACCTGGAGCGGGCCGGGGTGCCGATCATCCAGATCGACGAGGCCGCCTTCCGGGAGGGGCTGCCCCTTGCCCGGGCGGACCAGGAGGCCTACCTGACCTGGGCCGTGGAATGCTTCCGGCTGGCGGCCTCGGGGGTGTCCGACGCCACGCAGATCCACACCCACATGTGCTACAGCGAGTTCGGGGACGTGATCCGCTGGATCGCGGCCATGGATGCGGACGTCATCAGCATCGAGTGCAGCCGCAGCGCCATGGCGCTTTTGGACGCCTTCCGGGAGTTCGACTATCCGGGCGACATGGGCCCCGGGATCTACGATATTCACAGCCCCCGGGTGCCGGAGGTGGCGGAGATGGCGGGGCTTTTGCGCAAGGCCTTGGCCGTGATCCCGGCGCAGAGGCTGTGGGTGAATCCGGATTGCGGCCTAAAAACCCGGGATTGGCCCGAGACCATGGCGTCGCTGGAGAATATGGTGGCGGCGGCGCGGCTGGTCCGGGAGGAGATTGCGGGGGCGAGCTAGCGCCGGGTGGAAGAGGAAAAAGAGAAGGCGGGCCGCAGGGTCCGCCTTTTCATTATCTTGTCAGTCGGCGCGTTTACAGATTCTGCACTAAAAACCCCAGTATCATCCGCCGCGACAGCTCCCCCACCAAAATGCCCTGGTCGTCCAAAACCGGCACGGCATTGGCCCGCTGCTCCATGATCAGCCCATGGGCCGTGACGAACAGGTCGTCGGCCCGGGCGGTGGGAAACTGGGTATCCATGATGCTGCCCACCTCCGTGTCCGCAATAGCCGCCATGTTGCGCCGAAGCGCCCGCATGAGCGCCTCGCGGCCGTCAAGCTTTCCCGCCAGGCTGTCCTCGATGACCGGCCCGGGCACCAGCATGAACAGGAAATCGAAAATGGTCACCACGCCGCACAACCCGCCCCGGTCGTCCACCACATAGGTGTTGCGCGAGGTGTCGGTCAGGCCGTTGTACCAGATGAGCACGTGCCCGATATGGGCCTCGGGCCGCACCCTGATGAGGTTTTTACGCATCAGGTCGGAAACTTTCATAGCGTATCGCCGGGTGGTTGACGGTGGAGGGGCCTGCCTCCCCGCCGGGCCGTTCCCGACGGGCGAAGTCTGGAAAACGCCCTTTTGGCGGCATGATAGCGGCATTCGCCGGATTTTTGAAGGCGTTTGGCGGGGTATTTGTTATTTTTCTCACGAAGTACGGCGTGAAGCCGCCGAAAAAGCAGGATCGTTCAAGACCGGCCGCCGTCTTCCTGGCAGGTTTCCCGAAACACGGATGCGAGGAGGACACGGCCATGGACCAGAACTTACGCGGTTTCGAGGAAGTATGTTGCGTGGTGCCGGGCGGGACGATCCGCATAGCCGATATTCCGGAAAAGCCCCATCCGGCCTTTGCCGGGGTGTTCCTGCGTTGCCTGGTTCCGGGACGGGAGACCGGGGGAACGCTCAGTGTCCACCTGGTTCGGGTGGAGCCGGGCTGCCGTCTTGACGCCCATGTCCACGAGGGGCAATGGGAGGTGCACAGGGTGGCGGCCGGAAATGGCGTGGCCGTCATCGACGGCCGGGAGACGGCCTACGGGCCGGGCGTGACGGCGCTCATTCCCATGGGAGCCAGGCACGTGGTCCAGGCCGGGCCGGACGGCCTGACCGTGATGGCCACCTTCGCCCCGGCCCTGGGCTAGTGACGCGTCCACGAAAAGCGCATAGGGCGTTTCGTAGGTAACAATCTAAAACCATTGATTTTTATTAAAAAATACTATCGTATTTTTTAAGGGACGTGACATGAGTGCGGCGTCCAGGCGGGATTCCAAGGGGTTTCGCCCGTTGGCCGCCGGGAACCTGCCAGGCCATGCAGCGCGATTCGAGGGGGGCAACATGGACGGCGGCCGGATGGTGCGTTTCGGACGGGAGCCCTACGGCGGCGTGGGCACGGTGACGGCCGTGGGCGTTCCCCCGGAGTTCTCCCGTCACGCCCATGCCGGCTGGGTCATGGGGCTTGCGGAGCGGGGCGGACGGCGCATGGCGCTTCCCGGGCGGGTTGTCGACGTGCCCGAGGGCGGCCTTTTCGTCATCCCTCCGGACACACCCCATGCCTGCTCCCCGCTTGGGCCGCCGCCCCATGCCCATCGGGCCGTCTGCCTGCCCGGGGACACGCTTCGGGATCTGATGCAAGCGGGTGACCGGAGCGCCTGCGGCGACGCGGCCGCGCTTTTTCGCCGGTTCTTTGGTCTTGTGGATGCGGACGCCCCCCCACGGGCGCGGCGCCGGGCCCTGGCTGCGGCCCTTGGCGCGCTGCCGGGACTGGCTGCCGCCGCGCGGCGGCCGGAAAGGGGGCCTGCCCCGGATGGCGTCCGGGCCGGAGTGGAGCGGGCCGCCAGCTACCTGGCCGGGCAGGCCTGGCGCAATCCCAGCCTGGACGAAACGGCCCGGCATGCCGGGGTGAGCCCCTTCCATCTGCATCGGCTGTTCGCCGCCCGGTTCGGCCTGCCTCCCCACGCCTTCGTCATGCGTCACCGGTTGCGTCTAGGTCTGGCCGCCCTGGAGGCGGGGCACAGCGTGGCCCAGGCCGCCGTCCTGGCCGGATTCGCCGACCAGAGCCATTTCACCCGCCAGTTCCGGCGCGCCGTGGGGGTCACGCCGGGGCGTTTTGTCCGGTCCCGGGGGGCAGGGCAATCTCCCGGGGCGTGAAAAACCGCAGCCGCAGGGCGTTGGTCACCACGGTAAAGGAGCTTAAGGCCATGGCCGTCCCGGCCAGCATGGGGTTTAAGGTCGGGCCGCCGAAGAGGTGCAGCGCGCCTGCGGCCACGGGAATGCCGATGGTGTTGAAGGCAAAGGCCCAGAAGAGGTTCTGCCTGATGTTGCCCATGACCGCCCGGCTGAGGTCCAGGGCGGCCAGGACGCCGCGCAGGTCGTTGCGCATGAGCACCACGTCGCAGGACTCGATGGCCACGTCGATGCCCGACCCCATGGCCACGCCCAGGTCCGCCCGGGCCAGGGCCGGGGCGTCGTTGATGCCGTCGCCCACCATGCCCACCCGGAAGCCCTCTGCCTGAATCCGCTCGATCTCCTGGGATTTGCGGTCGGGCAGAACCCCGGCCACCACCCGGGATATCCCGGTCGCGGCGGCCACGGCCCTGGCCGTCCGTTCGGCGTCGCCCGTGAGCATGACCACGGTGATGCCGCGCCGGGCGAGTTCGGCCACCACCGCCGCCGATTCGGGCCGAAGCATGTCGGCGATGGCCATGATGGCCGCGCATGCCCCATCCACGGCCAGATAGACCGGGGTCTTGCCCTGATCGGCCAGACCGGCGGCCGCCGCGGCCGCCGCGTCCATGCCGGTCACGCCGTTTTCCGTCATGAATTCCCGGTTGCCCGCCAGAACCTTTTTTTCTCCCACCAGGGCCACCACGCCCTTGCCGGGCACGGCCTCGAAGGCGGCGGGCTTGCGCAGGGTCAGGCCGCGCCGCGAGGCCTCGCGCACCACGGCCTGGGCCAGGGGGTGCTCGGACAGGCTCTCGGCCGATGCCGCCAGGGCCAGGACCGCGTTTTCATCCCCTCCGCCGCCGCCCGGGGTGAAGCGCACCTCGTCCAGGGACGGACGGCCGTGGGTCAGGGTGCCGGTCTTGTCGAAGACCATGGCCGTCAGCTCCCCGGTCCCCTGCAGGGCCGCGCCGCTTTTGACCAGGATGCCCAGCCGCGCCCCCCGGCCCGTGCCGACCATGATCGAGGTGGGGGTGGCCAGCCCCATGGCGCAGGGGCAGGCGATAACCAGCACGGCGGTGAAGATGCGCAGGGAAAAGGTGTAGCTCGCGCCGCCCAATAGATACCAGGCAAGGGCCGCCGCCACGGCGCAGGCCATGACCGCGGGCACGAAATAAAAGCTCACCCGGTCGGCCAGGTCGGCGATGGGGGCCTTGGAGCCCTGGGCCTCGCGCACCAGGGCCACGATGCGCGACAGGGTCGTGTCCGCGCCCACGCGCACGGCTCGCACCACGAGGGCCCCGGTGGTGTTGAGCGTCCCCCCGGTGACCGTATCCCCGGGCCGCTTGGTCACGGGCAGGGGCTCGCCCGTGAGCATGGACTCGTCCACCCCGGACTGGCCCTCGATCACCTCCGCGTCCGTGGGCACCCGGTCGCCCGGCCGCACCAGAAGCACGTCCCCGGCCACCACCTCCTCCAGGGGGATGGGAATGTGCTCGCCGTCCTTCACCAGGGTGGCCCTGTCCGGGGCCAGGCGCATAAGCGCGGCGATGGCGTCGGAGGTCTTGTACTTGGCCCCGGCCTCCAGGTACTTGCCCAGGGAGATCATGGCGATGAGTACGCCTGCGGATTCGAAATAGAGGTCCATGGCCCGGGCCGCCGGGTCCACGCCGAGGAGGATCTCGATCAGGTTCCACAGGCTGTGCAGGAAAGCCGCGCCCGTGCCCACGGCCACCAGGGAGTCCATGTTCGGCGCGCCGCGCACAAGGCTCGGGATGCCGATGGTATAGAAGCGGCGACCGGCCCACATGATGGGGACCACCAGGACGAACTGGGCCAGGGCGAACCCGGCCGGGGAGTGGTGCGGGTCGAGAAAGGGCGGCAGGGGCAGGCCGAGCATGTGGCCCATGGACACGTAGAGCAGGAGCCCGGCCAGGACCATGGCCGGGACGAGCTCCCGGCGCAGGGCGTGCAGGGCGTTTTCGGCCTCGGCGCGCCGGGTCTTGAAGAAATCCGTGGTGGTCAGGGATTCGGAGGAAAAGCCCAGGTCGCGGATGGCCCGGCGGATGTCCCGGGGGGTTGTGGCCTTGGGATCGAAGACGAATTTTCCGGTCTCGGCGGCCAGGTTCACGGAGGCCTGGATCACGCCGGGCAGAGCCCCCACCACGCGCTCGATGCGCGACGAGCAGGCCGCGCAGTGCATGCCGGTGACGGCCAGTTCCAGGGTGGCCTGGCTTGGGGGCGGGGTGGCCGTGAATCCCAGGTCGGCCACGCGCCCGACAACGGACCCAAGGTCCACCGTGTCCGGGTCGAAGGTCAGGTGCATGGACTCGTCGGCCAGGTTGACCGAGACCTCGGCCACGCCCTCCATGCCGGAAACGACTTTCTCGATGCGCGCGGCGCAGGCCGCGCAGTGCATGCCCGACACGGGCATGGTGATCCGTTTGCCGTCAGGGGGTGCCACTTTTTTCATGTGACATATGTACGCCTTGAAGCAAAAAGGGCAACCCCCGGCTTCCCCGGAAAAAACGGGATGGCGGCATGGGCCTGCCCCTGCCGAACGCCCTGCCGAACGCCCTGCCGGACGCCCCGCCCCCGGCGTCCCCCCGTCGTGCCGCCGCCGTGCCGCCGTCTTGCCAAGGCCGGGAAAAGTGTTCACAGTGCCACGGCTGCCCCGCAGGCCGCCATGCCCGGCGACGGGCAGCCTGTCCGGGGCCTTTCCGTCTCCGGGACACGTCGCCAAACCGCCGCCGGGAAGACGTCACGCCATGAACCAGGCACTCATTGAAATCAGGAACCTCCGCAAATCCTTCCAGGGCCAGGAGGTGTTGCGCGGGGTCGATCTGGCCGTGCCCGAGGGCGGCATCACGCTGATCATCGGCAAGAGCGGCGAGGGCAAAAGCGTCCTGCTCAAGCATATCGTGGGCCTTTTGCAGCCCGACTCCGGGGAGATCCTGTTCCAGGGGCGATCCCTGACGGGGATGCGCCGGGCCGAGCGGGGGGCCCTGGCCCGCTCCATGAGCTTCATGTTCCAGAACATGGCCCTGTTCGATTCCCTGACGGTGTTCGAGAACATCGCCCTGCCCCTTCGCGAAAAGACCAGGCAGGGGGAGAAGGAAATCGCCTCCCGGGTCATGGACAAGATCGAGCGCCTGGAGCTTGGAGCCGTGGTGAACAAATATCCCTCGCAAATCTCCGGCGGCATGCAAAAGCGCGTGGCCCTGGCCCGGGCCCTGGTCAACGAACCCCGGGTCATCCTCTTCGACGAGCCCACCACCGGCCTCGACCCCATCCGCAAAAACGGCGTACTCTCGCTCATCGCCCAATCCCGCCAGACCTTCGGGTTCACGGCGCTCATGGTCAGCCACGACATCCCCGACGTCTTTCGCATCGCGGCCAAGGTGGCCCTGCTGGACGGCGGCCGCATCGTCTTCGAGGGAACCCCCGACGAGATCCTGGCCACGGACATGCCCGTGGTGACCCGGTTTCTGGCTGGTCAGGAAGAAACGGAAACCGATCTGGAGGGAGCGGCATGACCGTTTGCGCGAAAAGCCCCGTACGCGTCCTGGTCCTTTTGGCGTGCCTGGCGGCTGTTGTATCGGGCTGTGCCGGGACGTCCGGCACAAACGTCCTGTTCCAGGCCGCCACCATCGATTCCCTGTCCGCCGGGGGCCTGGACGGCGGGGTGAGCATCGGCGAGCTCTCCCGGCGCGGCGACACGGGCCTGGGCACCGTGGACGGCCTGGACGGCGAGATGGTGGTGGCGCACGGCGTGTTCTACCGCGTGGCCTACGACGGTTCGGTGAACGTCATCGACCCGGCCACCCGGTCGCCCTTCGCCATGGTGGTCTTTTTCTCCCCCGACCGCACCGTGGCCGTGCCGGCCGGCGCGTCCATGGCCGAGGTGACCGACGCCCTGGACGCCGCCCTGCCCACGAAAAACCTCTATTACGCCGTGCGCCTGACCGGAACCTTCGCCAGCCTCAAGGTCCGCAGCGTGCCGGGCCAGACCCGCCCCTACCCGCCCCTGGCCAAGGCCCTGGCCGAGCAGAGCGTCTTCGAGCTGGAAAACGTGTCCGGGACCATGGTGGGTTTTCGCTGCCCGAAAAACGTGGGGGGCTTGAACGTGCCCGGCTGGCACCTGCATTTCATCTCCGATCCCGACGCCTCGGGCAGGCGCATGGGCGGCCATGTGCTGGCGGCCCGGACCGGGGCGGTCGCGGCCGAGGTGGCGGACCTGCGGCGGGTGGAGATGGCCTTTCCCAGGCTGGGGGATTTCGACGCCACCCCCGAGGCCGGGACGGCGAAGCCGATCAAGGGCGAGGCCGTGGGGCACGACTAGTGTCATGTCCCGTAAAAAATACGATCGTCTTTTTTTAAGAAAAAGAAATGGCTTGAGTTTTTTCCCTACGAAACGCCATATGCGCTTTTCGTTGACGCGACACGAGCCCGGCGCGGCACGCTCCTGGCCGGACCTTGGCTGCGGGTTGTCCTGTCCTTGGCACGAAATGACCCGTCTCAGGCAGGGGGCCGCAATGGGTGCCGCCCCTGGGGCATGGGGCCGCCGCCGGATGGCGGGGTTCTCAAAGGTTGCCGGTGTTACGCTCGAACACCCTCAATTCATTGACAATGAGGTTGCCCAGGGACTTGATGTCCGGGTTTTTCTGCCCCATGGTCAGATCCCCCACGCGTTTGATCTCCGGGCGCAGGACCTCGAGGACGAAGTCCTTGATGGCATGAACCCGTTTCTCCACATATTCGATGTCCGCCGCTTCCGTCATATTCTCCAAAATATCGGTCAGTTGCATGACCAGATAGGCCCTTTCGGCGTAGAAGCTCGACGAGGCGGCCAGAAGCCCCAGGGTGTTTTTTTCAACAGGATCGTCGGTGCTTAAAAACAGGTCCGAGGCCATGGCGGCATATTTCGTGAAATGCTCGTGGGAGGAGCGGAAATGTTTGGCCGAGCCCTGGGCCGGAAGGGCCTGGGACAGGGTCATCACGGCCATGACAAGAAAGGCCAGCGGTTTTTTCATGAGTCGTCTCTCCAGGGGCGGCGGTGCTTCGGTGATGATGCGGGCCGCCGTCGCGGCATGCCGGTTCCTACCAGCTTTTTTTCGGCCCGGCAAAGCGCGCAATCGTCAGGGTAGGCTTCGTTTTCTTCTTGGAACCGTCACAAAAAACCGCTACGTTTGAGGTGCGGGAAACCCGTTTGCCCAGGGCGCTGTCCCGGCCACAGTCCGCCCGGCCGGAGTCTGTGCTGGAGCTTTGGAATCCCGGCCCTTGCGGAAAATATTTCAAGCCGCCATTGACTTTCGGCGCGATTGCCCTACATCCGCGCCGTGGCGGCGAGCATGTCGCAAAACGCTGCACCTTCGGTGGAGGCCTATGCGCCGGATATATTTCGTCTGCTGTCTCGCGGCGGTAATGCTCGCGGCCTGGGCCGGGGGCAGTGCCGCCAGGGCTGGAATGCTCACCCTGACTTTCGACGACGGGCTGGCCAGCGTCCACGCCCACGCTTTTCCCATCCTGAAAAAATACGGCATCCCGGCCACCACGGGCATCATCGCCGTGCGCCTGAGAAACGGCGACGACGACTTTATGAACGTGGCCCAGTTGCGGGAGCTGGTCCTGGCCGGGTGGGAGGTGGCTTCCCATGGCCTGACCCACAAGCGGCCCGTGGACATTCCCGAGGGATACGCCCAGGAACCGCTCAAGAACTGCCGGCGCGTCAAGGGCGGCCACGGGGTGTTCGAGGCCAAATACGGCTATGAGGATCTGGCCGGGCTCACCGAGGGCGGGCGGCACCTCAGGGAGCTCGACAATGAACGCGACGTGAAGAACACCCCGGGCAGCTATCATTTCGACGAGCTGATCGGCGAGGTGGTGTTCCGGCCCCTGGACCCGGACGACGTGGAGGACGGCAGCATCCGGGCCGTGTCCTACCAGCGGGAGATGGAAGAGTCCCGAGAGGTTCTGGCAGGGTTGGGATTTCCCGCCCGCACCTACATCACCCCGCACAACTACTGGACCACCCACATGCGCGACCTCAGCCGCTCCCTGTACGACCAGGTGGTCGCGGGCGGCGACGACGGCAATTTCCCCGGCCGTACGGATCGCTGGTGGATCAAGCGCCATGTGGTGCATACGGCCGATTCGGCCCAGGCCATCATTGAGCTGGTAAAAAAGGTGGTCATCGACCAGGACGGCTGGTTGGTGCTGTGCCTGCACGGGGTGGGCGACGACGTGGGCTGGGAGCCCTGGTCCTCGGAAAACCTGGAGGCCTTGGCGGCCTGGATCGCAAAAAGCGGGATGCCCACGGTGACGATAGCCCAAGGGACGCGGCGGTTTTTCCAGGACGCCCCCCCCGCCAAGGGCAAGGGATGAACTCTCGCCCCTTGCGCATCGCCGTGGCCGGTTTTTTCGTGGGCTTTCCCCTGGGCGGTCAGGCCTGGATGATCCTGCACTACCTCGTGGGGCTTGCCCGGCTGGGGCATGAGGTGCTTTTTATAGAGGACGCCTCGGACTGGGCCTATCCCTTTGATCCGGCCGTGGGACACGGCGTGGACGACTCCGGCCACGGCCGGGCGGTGCTCGAGGGCATGCTGGCCCGCCACGGCCTTGGCGGCCGCTATTTTTACCGCAGCGACATCGAGGGCCGCACCTTCGGGGTGTCTCCCGGTGAGATGCGCCGGTTTTGCGCCGAAGCCGACCTCTTTCTCAACGTTTCCGGAGTGATACCGCTTCGCGAGGAATACCTGGCCCCCCGGGTGCGGGCCTTTATCGACACCGATCCGGTCTTCACCCAGGTGAAGACCGAACGCGACCCGGGCATGCGCGACTACGTCACGGCCCATGAGCACCATTTCACCTACGGGCTGAACCTGCCCTCGGGCGGCGTGCCGGACGTGCCCCTGTCGGGCCTGGACTGGAAGCCCCTGGCTCCACCCGTGGTGCTCGACCTGTGGGACGGCGGGGCCTCGCCCGGCCGGGGCTACACCACCGTCGGCACCTGGGACGCCAAGGACCGCGACCTGGAGATCGGCGGCCGCCGCCTCAACTGGCGAAAAAGCCTGAAATATGAGGCCATGATCGATCTGCCCGCTCGCCTTCCCGGGGTGGAGCTGGAACTGACCATGAGCGGCATGAAGGAGGCCGCGCCGCGTTTCGCCGCCGCCGGGTGGATCGTGCGCGACGCCCTGGCCGTGTCCGCCGACCCGGCCGTCTACCGCGACTACATTCTGGGCTCCAAGGCCCATTTCTCCCTGGCCAAGGATCAGAACGTATTCCTCAAAAGCGGCTGGTTCTCGGACCGAAGCGCCTCCTACCTGGCCGCCGGAAAGCCGGTCATCGACGAAGACACGGGCTTCGGCGCGGTTTTGCCCACGGGGGAGGGGCTTTTCGCCTTCGAGGGGCCCGACGCGGCCGTTGCCGCCATCCGGGCCGTGGAGGCCGATCCCGCGCGCCACGGCCGGACCGCCCGCAAGATCGCCGAGGCCCATTTCGACGCAGCCAAGGTCTTGTCCGGGATGCTTGCGGCCATGGAACTGGGCTGAGCCGGTCCCTCCCTCTGGCCGCTTTCGCCTGATCCGGGCAACCGGCGCGGGGCCTTTCCCTTGGAGGAGTTTTTCATGAGCATCCTGCCGCTTGTGCTGCTTGTCCTGGTTTTCGCCCCTGCGGCGGCCGGAGCGGGGGGCGGTTTGCCCGTTCCCTTCGAGGATGCGGCCACGGGGTTGTGGGGATACCGCGACCGGGCGACGAAAAAGACCGTCATCCCGCCACGGTTTTCATTAGCCCTAGATTTTAACGCCCGTGGGACGGCCTTTGCCGTGTCCGAGGAGGGCTGGGTCTGCATCGACCGCCAGGGCCGGACGCTGCTGAAGCCCTTTCTTTTTGACAATTCGCCAGACGAATTCCAGGGCGGCCTGGCCCGTTTCGTGGAGGAGGGGCGGATCGGCTATTTCGACCGGGCGGGCAGGGTCGTCATTCCGGCCGACTACGACTTCGGCCTGCCCTTCGAGAAGGGGCTGGCGGCGGTCTGCCGGGAATGCGTCCGGGAATACCACGGGGAGCATTATACGGTCGTCGGCGGAAAATGGGGCTGCGTGGATAAGCGGGGGCGGCTGGTGAGGCCCCTGGCCGAGGCTGGGCCGGAGTGCGGCGAATAGCATCCGGATTCCCGGGCTTTTCACGACATCGGAACGATGCTTTTCCCCGGCTGGCGGCCGGGTTCCGTGCCGCATTCGTCGCATGCCGCGATGGGTGCCGGAAGCTCCAGGCGAAGCGCCAGGTTCACCGTGCCCCCCTCCCCGAAATCTCCCTCGCCGTAGGGCGCAAGATACTGCGGCAGCATGTAGTCGGAGATGTCCCCCGGCATGGGGGAAAAGCCGCATTTTTCATAGGCGCGAATGGCCCGGGCGTTTTTCGTGGACGGCCGGATCAGCGCGGTATGGATGCCAAGCTCCCGGACAAGCCTGTCCAAGAGCGTCCGGATGGCCGCCGTGCCCAGGCCCCGGCTGCACAGGGACTCATCCGCCAGCCACAGGTCGATTTCGGCCACGCCCGGCTTGAGGTGAAAGCAGGTGTAGGAGATGCAGCCAACGTCCTTGCCGTCCGCATCCACGATGACGAAATAGCGCCCCTTCTCCAGAGCCGAGCCGTCGAAGAAAAAGTCCTGCTCGTCGCCGGAGAACGTTTCGAAATCCGGCAGGCCGTCGTGGGCCGGGGTACCGTCGAAGCGGCGCAGCCAGTCGTAAAAGCGCCGCCGGTCGGCCTGTACGGCGGGCCGAAGCGTCACCATCCCGTCCTTTTGCATCACGTTTCCCCACGCCCCGTTTCCCGGAAAGCACACCCCATGTTTTTCGTTCCTGGTTTCCCGCCACCCCGCCAGAAGTTTTGGAAAGGGGTTCGGGGGAAACTTTTTTCAAAAAGTTTCCCCCGAGATCTTACCTGTTCACCGACTGGGTGACATCGCTGAGCCGGGTCAGCACGGTCACGTAGTAGCGGGCCATCTTGCCCCGATGGTCGGCCAGCATGGAGTCGTGGGAGCCTTCGACGACAAACGGCGGGTCGAAGGAGCAGATCTTGTCCATGGCCCGGAAGGCCTCCTTGAGGTTCTCCTCGCCGCCCTTCTGGCCGATGGACGGATAGCACTTGACCAGGGCGTAGAGGAAATCGCGCACCACGAGCATGGCCCCCTGGGCGTAGTAGACCCGGTCGTCCTCCTCGGAGAAGGAGACCTCCTCGCCGGACTGGATGAGCAGTCCCATGGGCTGGTCCAGGAACTCCCGGCCGGTGATGTAGGTCAAAAGGTCGTAGATGTCGTCGGTGCGCAGATTGAAGACGGCGGTCCCGGCGGCCAGTTCCTTCTGGTACTGGCGCACCAGGTCGATGCCCTTTTTGTATTCGCTTTCCGTGGAGGAATGGAAAAAACCCCAGATGTCCTCGGCGTAGACGAAGCGTTTTTCCCGGGCGGCCTTCAGGCCCTCGTGTTCCGCGCCCATGGCCCCGTGCTTGCTGCAGCGGGTGGAGAAGAAGCGGATGAGCATGCGGGTGGAGAAGATGACGCCTTTTTGGCGCGCGGCCCGGTTGTCCAGGAGCCGGGTGGGGAAGAAGTCGTTGGCGGACCAGCCGAAGGTGGAGCCCAGCTCGCGTTCGAGCTGGTGGACGATGGCCTCGGACAGGACGGCGCCCTTTTCCTGCGGCGTGGAACCCTCGCCCACGTTTTGGACCAGGGCCTTGACGGATTCGTCCACCTCGGCAAAACGTGTGGGGTCCACGGCGTCGTAGAGACTGTTCAAGATGCCCATGGCGTAGAAGGCCACGGGCCAGAACAGGATGAAACCGGCGGCGATGATCAGGTATCTGGCCGGAATGCGGCGGGCGAAGATGGATTTTTGGCCGGGGTCGGATGGGTTTTTGTCGGGGCTTTGCATGGGGCATCCTTTTTTCGGGCGCGGCGTTTGGTGCGGCGCCTGGCATGTTGGCGGGACGAGAGTAGTCCGATCAGCGAAAGGCGGTCAAGGGACGCGCCCGGCCGCCGTTGCCGCGCCCCGGCTGACGGGTCAATCCGGGTGCCGCCCCGGCCGCTTTTCCCATGTGTCACTGGCCGGGAGGCATGGGCCAGGGCGTTTTTTGCGCGGCATGGCTGCCGGCGGCTTTTTTTTCCGGGCGGCGGGGGCGAAAAAGGCCCAATGTGGATTGAAAAGCGTTTGACTTGGGGCTAAAAGGGCCTTCATGCCGGAAAAGACAATACTTTTTGTCGCCCAGGCGCAGGCGGTGACGGCGCTCTTCCAGAGCCTCAAAGAGGCCGGGGTGACTGGCGCAATCGCCGACTCCCTGTCCGGCGCGTTGGCTTTCCTTAAGAAAACCAAGCCCATCCTTATATTTTCCCAGGCCAAGATCGGCATCTATTCGGCGGACTCGCTTCTGGCCAAGGCCCGCGAGGCAGGGGATTTTCCGCCCACGGTGGTCTTCACCGACCGGGGCTCGGCCGCCGAGGCCCAGCGGTACCTGGAACTCGGGGCCAAGGACTACTGGCTGGAACCCTTGTCCTGGGAGAAGATCCAGGCGGTCATGCCGCGCGAGGGCGAACCGGGCCCGGCGGGGCCTCCGGGCGAGGCCGCGCCCGCGGCCAGGCGCGTCCAGGCCGGGGTGACGGGCCACAGCGACGCCCCGGGCGGGCGCTTCGCCATCATCGGCGACCACCCGGCCATCCGCCGCGTCCTGGCCCTGGCCCGGCAGGTGGCCAAATCCCGGGCCACGGTGCTGATCTCCGGCGAATCCGGCACGGGCAAGGAGATGTTCGCCCGCTTTCTGCATGCCCACAGCGACCGGGCGCAGGGGCCGTTCGTGGCCATCAACTGTGCCGCGCTCCCCGAGCACCTTTTGGAGAGCGAGCTTTTCGGCCATGAGAAGGGGGCGTTCACCGGGGCCATCGCCCGCAAGATGGGCAAGTTCGAACTGGCCCAGGGCGGCACCATCCTCCTAGACGAGATTTCCGAGATGGATTTGGGACTCCAGGCCAAGCTTTTGCGCGTGCTCCAGGAGGGCGAGTTCGACCGGGTGGGCGGCACGGAGACCGTGCGGGCCGACGTGCGCGTCCTGGCCACCACCAACCGCCGCCTTGAGGAATACGTGGAGGAGGCGAAGTTCCGGCAGGATTTGTACTATCGCTTAAACGTCATCCCCCTGAAACTGCCGCCCCTGCGGGAGCGCGGCCAGGACATCCCGGGGCTGGCCGCCTATTTCGCGGAAAAATACTGCCGGGCCTACGGCCTGGACAAAATCCGGTTCACGGCCGAGGCCATGGACTGGCTGACCGCCTACGACTGGCCGGGGAACGTGCGCGAGCTGCAGAACCTCATGGAGCGGGCCGTGCTTCTGGCCGGTGGCGGGGCCATCAAAAAGGCCCATTTCCTGCTCGACGCCGACAACTGGCCGGACCTGGAGTCCGGCGGCGGCGGCGAGGAGGAGACGTTGGCCCCGGAGACGCCCATCCCGACGGATGCGGCCGCCGTGGCCGCTTCGGGTGCTCCGGGCGTTCCGGCGGGCGAGGCTTCGGACGCCGAGGGCGGCCTTGTGCCGCCGGGGGGCTTTTCGGCCCTGGCCGGGGAACCCACCGGCGACATCGAGACCCTGGACGTCATGGAACGGCGCATGATCATGAAAAGCCTGGACAAGACCGAGGGCAACCGCACCCAGGCGGCCCAGCTCCTGGGCATCTCCGTGCGAACCCTGCGCAACAAGCTCAACGAATACCGCAAGCTGGGGATGGATATCCCCTAGTGTCGCGTCCACGAAAAGCGCAGATGGCGTTTCGTAGGTAACAACCCAAAACTATTGACTTTTATTAAAAAAATACTATCTTATTTTTTTAAGGGACGTAACACGAGCCGCCGGTTTTTTTCCGGACCCATCCGCCACCATTTTTTCAAAAACGCCAACCACAAGGCTCCCGTGCCGCATGGCCCAGCCCACGACCTTCAATATCCTGATGTATTCCCACGACACCTTCGGCCTGGGACACATCCGTCGCACCCTGGCCATCGCCTCCCACATGCGCCAGAAGGGGGTGAACATCCTCATCCTCACCGGCTCGCCCCTGGCCGGGAGGTTTTCTTCGCCCGACGGCGTGGACTTCGTGCGCATCCCGGGCATGATCAAGAAGACCAATGAGGAATATCTGCCCCTGTCCATCAAGATCAACGCCCGCCATGCCCTGAACATCCGGCGCAACATCATCGTGGCCACGGCCAAGGCCTTCCAGCCGCACCTGTTCATCGTGGACAAGGCCCCCATGGGCCTCAAACGCGAGGTCATCCCCACGCTCAAGTGGCTCAAGCGCCGCCTGCCCAAGACCCGGACCATCCTGGGCCTGCGGGACATCATGGACGACGCCGAGACCACCCGCAAAGACTGGCGGGACAAGGGCGTCTACGAGGTGCTGGAGAAATACTATTCCGAGATCTGGGTCTACGGCGACCGGGATCTCTACGATCCCATCGTGGAATACGACATCCCCGAGAGCATCAGCAAAAAGATGGTGTTCACGGGCTATATTCCGCGTCTGGTGCCCTTGCGCCACTCCATGGCTGCGGTGCGGCGCGAGGAGCGCCTCTCCGGGGAGGAGCGCCTTGTCCTGGTGACCACCGGCGGCGGCGGGGACGGCTATCCGCTCATGGAGGCCTACCTGGACATGCTCGAGGACATGGGCGACCCGCCGTTTCGCAGCGTGCTGGTGTCCGGGCCGTTCATGCCCCGGCCCGAGCGCGAGGCCATCGCCCGGCGCGCGGCGGGCCTTCGGGTACGCTTCTACCATTTCTACCGGCGCATGGAGGTGCTCCTGGGCCTGGCCGACGCCGTGGTGACCATGGGCGGCTACAACACAACCTGCGAGATATTGAGCCAGATCAAGCCCTCGCTGGTCATTCCCCGGGAGGTGCCGCGCCTGGAGCAGCGCATCCGGGCGGAGATGTTAAGCCGCCGCAAGCTCATCGAATTTTTGCCCTGGGAGGAGCTGTCGCCGGATTCCCTGCGGGACAAGATCGCGGCCCTTCTGGACGATCCGGAGCCCTATTGCCGGGCCATGGGGGCGTTTCGGTTCTGCGGGCTGGACGTGATCTCGTCCCGGGTGGCGGAGTTTCGCGCCGCCCAGGAGGCCGATGGCTGCGAAGCGCCCCTGCGGCCGCGTAAGAAGCGGGGCGGGGACGGGTCGGCCGCCGCCGGTGCGGGTGGCGCAGGCGGCGCGGTGACCGCGAAGGCCGGGCCGACCGGGACGGCGGGGCCAGCCGAGACGAAAGGGCCGGAGTAGGCGAGGCCGGTCCGGTACGGCGCCCGTGTCGTGCCCTCGAAATGCGCAGAGGCGGATTTCGATACGAACGGCTTGAACCAGCTATTTTTTCATCAAAAATACCGGCGTATTGTTAAGGGACGCGGCGCTCGGCCGGATCGAAGGCGTCCAGAAACCGTTCCAGGTCGTTTTTTTCGCCCGCCACGTAGTCCTCGGGATACAACAACGCCGTCATATAGAAAATGCTCCCCAGGTCCATGGCCTGCCCGGCGCGCCGGGCGAAATCCGCCAGACCGGCCAAAAACTCCTCGGCCTCAGGGGTGTCGGCCTCGGCCGCCAGCTGTTCCACGGCCTCGGGCAGATCGGCCAGGGTCTCGCACTTCTCGATCATGAGCCCCCGGTGTCCGGCCGTATCCCCCCGGCCGTGCAGGGCCTCATCCGCCTCGGCCTCCAACTCGCGGATCCGCGCCGCCGCCTTCCTGGCCGTCTCCAACGCCTGGGCCGGAATCACTGCTTTCGACATCTTTTTCTCCCTATTTGTCATGTCGCAGGCGGCCGTGGAGCCGGACGACCTCCCGCCGCAGATACAACAGTTCGTCGTTCATGCGCCGCAACCGGTCGGCCAGAACCTGGGAAAAGGCCCGGTAGATCACGGCCAGCACATGGCTTTGCCCCCGCAGGTCGTCCATGTCCACGGCGTCCATGTCCAGGCGCAGCAGCAGGCAGTCACGCTTGGCCGTCACCGTGGCGCTGCGGCATTTGCTGTCGATGACGCTGATCTCGCCGAAAAAATCGCCCAGCCGCCGCAACTCGCACAGCTTGACGTTCTCCTTGGCGATGCCCACCTGCCCGTCGATGAGGAAATACAGATGCCGGTCGCGTTGGTTCTCCCGGATGATGGTCTCCCCGGCCGGGACATGCAGCATCTCCGAGGCGTCCAACAGCCGGGCCACATCCTCATCATCCAGGCCGTGAAAGACCGGAATTTCCCGGACCACGTCCACCAGATCGAGATCGTCCCCGTCTTCCGGTTTCCTGTCCTCCCCCTCGTGCGTGGTCACGGCGTCGTCCTTTCGCGGACCCGAAGCCCTCCGGTCCGGCTTGGCTGGCGTTGCCCCGAAAAGGGGATGTGCGGCCATCCTAGTAGTCTGCGGGCCTGCGGCCCATGACCTCGAAAAACGTCAGGCTGGAAAAAAAACATCCCCGGGCGTCGGCCTGGGCAAGCCCGGCGACGAACGCCTCCGCCCGCTCCAGGCCCAGGCTTCCCGCCGCCACGGCCCCGGCCACGGTCAGCCCGATGTCGTAGACGGCCTCGGCCGTGGCCAGGTCGCGCAGGACGAAGGTGCGCGGCGTGACGGCGATATCCGAAAGGCCGCAGGCGGCCATGTCCCGGACCAGGGTCCGGCCCACCCGTCCGCTGGGGAATCCCTCGCCCCAGGTCCGGGCCACGATTCCGGCCGCCTCCGAATCCGCCGCATCCAGAAGGTAGCTGCCCCAGTCCGGCTCCACGGCCAGCACCCGTCCGCCCGGCCTGGTCACCCGGACCATCTCGGCCAGAGCCCGGTACGGATCGGCCACATGTTGCAGGGTGCGGTCCACCCGGCAGGCGTGGAACGCGGCGTCGGCAAAGGGCAGGGCCAGGGCGTCGCCCGCCGTGAAGGCCAGGCCCGTGTTGCCCGAGGCGGCCAGTCCGGCCCGCTTCAGCATGACGCGGCTTGCGTCCAGGCCCACGGCCAGCCCGCCGGGGGCCAGATCCTCGCCGAGGGCCGCCAGATCGCGCCCCAGGCCGCAGCCGACCTCCAGCACCCGCTGGCCCGGGCATAGCCCCAGGGCCTTGCGGCTCTCGGTCTTATAGTCGCGGAAAAAGGGGATGGCCGACAACCGCTCCAGGCAGGCCACGAACCGTCCCGGATCGGACACCCGGTCCACGTGCCGGAAAGCCCCGGCCAGGGTGGGGGGGACGGACGCCGGGGCGGTATCGCCGGAAGGGGACAGGGCCATGGGGATGACGCGTCAAAACATCTGCTTGAGCAGATCCTCGCCCCTGGCCAGGGGCGCGTTGGGATCGGCGAAAAGCACCCGCTCGGTCTCCTCGTCCACGATGGCGAAGGAACCGCGTTCGGTACCTTCCTTGAATGGCATGGCGATCCCGTCCACGTCGGCCAGGATGATCCCCGGGGGACGCTCGAAGTCCTCCACGGGATAGTCGTTCTCCACGCCCTGGCGGTAGGAAATCCAGATGGGCAGCGCGCCCCGGCCGCCGGTCTCGCCGTTGCCCATGGACCGTGGCTGGTCGTAGCCGATGTAGACGCCCGAGAGCAGATAGGGGGTGAACCCCATGAACCAGGCATCCTGGAAATCGTTGGTGGTGCCTGTCTTTCCGGCCATGGGCCGGTTGAACACCCTGGCCGCCGTGGCCGTCCCGGCCCGGACCACCTCTTTGAGCATGCTGGCCATGATATAGGCCGTCTGGGGAGTCATGACCACCTTGGTCTCGGGCTGCGTCTGATAGATATCCTCGTCCCAGGCGCTTCTGACCGCGAGGATGAACCGGGGCTTCACGATGGTGCCGTCCCGGGCGAAGGCCGAATAGGCTTGGCACATGTCCAGGAGGTTGACGGCCACGGCCCCCAGGCTCACGGGCAGGTACGGCACGAAATCGCCGCGAAGTCCCATGGCCTGGGCGCGGTCCACGACCTTTTTCATGCCGATCTGCTGGGCCACGCGGATGGTCACCAGGTTGCGGGACTTGGCCAGGGCGGAACGGATGCTCATGGGGCCCATGAAGTCGCCGCCGTAGTTGCCCGGGCTCCAGACCTTGCCGCTCCACGGGTCGCGGTAATAAAAGGGCGAATCCATGACCACCGTGGCCGGGGTCAGGCCGTTGTCCATGGCCACGGAATAGACGATGGGCTTGAAGGACGAGCCCGGCTGGCGCAAGGCCTGGGTGGCCCGGTTGAACTGGCTGCGCTCGAAGGAAAAGCCGCCCACGCAGGCCAGAACCTCGCCCGTGCGCGGGTTCATGGACACCAGGGCCCCCTCGATCTGGGGCTCGAACTGGGCGTTTAGACGCCATACGGGCCTGCCCGCCGACTTTGCCCCGGACGGGGCGGCCGCCTGGGCCTGGGCTGCGGCCTGGGCCGGAGTCTGGGGGGCCGGGGATTTTTGCCCGGCCTTGGCGGCGGACGCGGCAGTGGGCTCAGGCGTCTCTCCCGGCCCGGCCATGACCGTGGTCCACAGTACGTCGCCCGGCGACAGGCGTCCCTTGGCCCAGTTCAGGTTCTCCGTGGCGATGTAGCCGGTCTTGTCCCCGAAGCGCACCGTGGCCCCGGCGGCGGTGACCTCGGCCACCAGCACCTTGACCCAGGCCCCGTTGGTCAGGGCCCGCTCGGGCATGTCGCTGGCCGCCAGGAAGTCCTCGTATTTGGCCTTGTCGATGTGCTCGACCTGGGGCTTGAATCCGCGCCGCCGCTCCGAGGCGATCAGCCCCTCGCGAAGGGCCCGGGTGGCGTATTCCTGGTGCCGCAGATCCACGGCGGTATAGACGTGCAGCCCGCCGGAATAGACCATGTCCTCGCCGAAGCGGTCGATGAGTTCCCGGCGCACCTCTTCGAGGTAATAGGGGGCGATCTGCCAGGAGGGGTCGGGCATGCTCTTGAAAACCAGGGGTTCGGCCAGGGCCTTGTCGTGTTCCTCCGGGGTGATCCATCCCTGGACCAGCATGCGCCCCAGCACGTATTTCTGCCGGGTCTTGGCCGACTCGAAATCGCGGAAGGGGCTGTAGCGGGTGGGGGCCTGGGGCAGCCCGGCCAGGAGCGCGGCCTGGGCGATGGTCAGATCCTTGACGTGGACCCCGAAATAGGTGCGGGCCGCGGCCTCGACGCCATAGGCCCGGGAACCCAGATAGATCTGGTTCAGGTAGATGGTCAGGATCTCGTCCTTGGTCAGATATTTCTCCAGGCGGTAGGCCAGGATGGCCTCCTTGAGCTTGCGCTGGTAGCTCTTTTCGGAGGTCAAAAGCAGGCGCTTGATGATCTGCTGGGTGATGGTGCTGCCGCCCTGCTTGATGCCGCCGGCCTGGAGGTTGCGGATCATGGCCCGGAAGATGGCCCCCAGGTCCACGCCCTCGTGCTGGTAGAAGGAGGCGTCCTCGGAGGCCAGAAAGGCCTTGGGCAGGAAATCGGGCATCTCGGTCAGGGTGACCAGGAAGCGTTTTTCCGAATAGAGGTAGCCCAGGATCTGGTTGTCCCGGGCATAGACCGTGGTCACCAGGGGCGGCCGGTAGTCGGTGATCTTGCGGAATCCCGGCAGATCCTCGGCGGCCCAGAAATACAGGCCGACCACGCCGGCGGCTGCGGCCAGGACGCCGAAGACAAGCAGGATGGCGAACACGAAAAGAAGTTTTTTCACGGATGAAATCTCGCTAGGGCGGGGGTGACGAAGGCCATGCCCTCCTCGGGAGGAAAACCCCAGGCCAGCCGCAACCGGCAGTGCAGATCAAGAAGGAATTCCGCCCGGACATGGAGGCTTTCAAGCATCCCCGCGACGGAACGGCCCTCGCGGCAGGCCAGACAACCGCCCGGGGCGAAGACGGCCAATTTCCCGGACACGACCCAGAACGGAAAGAGCCGACAATAATACGGCCGCACCTCGTTTGGCAAGGCGCACCCCGTGCCCGTCAAAAACCGGCATCTCCCCCGGACGTCGGTGGACAGGCGCAGATGCGTGCCCGCCGCCGGGAAGAGGGCGTCCACCACCCGGCGCTCCCGGGGAAACAGGCGGTGCAGGTTGGTCACGAAGGCCCGGGAATTTTTCTCTTCCACGAAGGCCCCCCGGGACAGGGACACATGGTCGCTGATGCGCTGGCGCTCCAAAGGAGAAACCGGGAAGCAGGCCTCTTCCTGGCCCGGGGAGATCTCGCAGCAGGTGGGGCCGAGTCCGGCGCATCGGGCGCAGACGGACTGTTCGTCCCGGGAGTCCATCCCGGCGGCGGACGTTTTTGGCGCGTTCACCACGCCCCTGTCCCGTCGCGTCTGGTCATGGCGACGCCCCTCGTCCGTAACGGATTTGTACATCGAAAAGGAAATGCAAAAATGAGACCGCCGTAGACACCCACGCCGCAGAGGTAATGCCGATCGCCTCCGGCGTCCAGTGCCCGGGGTGGTGGGGAATGCCGCGCCCTATGTCCGAAGGCGCTCCCGTCCGGCCGGGGTGGCCCGGTACAGGCCGCCGTCGTGCTCGGCCATACCGGCCTTGATCAGCTCCCGAAGGATGGCCCGGGCCTGGTGCACGGGCCGCTTCACGGCCTCGGCCACCTCCTGGTCCGTGGCCGGGGAGGCGATGCGGGTCAAGACCTCGAGGGCCGCCGTGGTCAGTTCGCCGTTTGGTTTGACGCAGGCCATACCGCCGCCTTGTCCCGTGCCGCCGCGTGCCCGGTTACGAAAACGGGATGCGGCGGGTACGGTTTCGTCTTCGGCCCCTTACGGGGTTCTCAGGCAGAAATACCAGTCCCGGCAGTCCGGGTCGCCGGCCTTCATGCGTTCCTCGGCCATCTCCTGGGTGCGCGGCGGGGCCACGATGACCTTGTCCCCGGGCAGCCATCCGGCCGGTGTGGCCACACCGTGCCTGTCCGTGGCGCGCAGGGCCTGGACCAGCCGCAGGATCTCGTCCACGTTGCGGCCGGTGGTCATGGGATAGGACAACACGGCGCGCACGATCTGGCGGTCGTCGATGACGAACACCGTGCGTACGGCCTCGGTGGCCGATTCCTCGGGCATGATCATGCCGTAGGCCCGGGCCACCTCGCGCCCGGCGTCGGCCACGATGGGGAAGGTGATGGCGACACCGAAGACGGATTCGATGTTCCTGACCCAGGCGATATGGGAATAGAGGGAGTCCGTGGACAGGCCCAGAAGCTCGCAGCCGTTTTCCTTGAAGTCCGGATAGAGCTTGGAAAAGGCCAGAAATTCCGTGGTGCATACCGGGGTGAAGTCCGCCGGGTGGGAGAAAAGGACCAGCCAGCTCCCGGCGTAGTCCTCCAGGCGCAGGTCGCCCTGGGTGGTTTCGGCTTCAAAAGGCGGGGCGGGCTCGCCGATGCGGGGCATGCGCGGCATGGCGCCGCAGGAATCGGTCTGGTCCATGGACATCCTCCACAATGGCCGCCGGGCGGCGGTTTTTTCTCATCATGTGTCGTGTATCCGGCGGGCGGGGGCGGCGTCAACAGCCCAGCCGGTGCATGAGCGCAGCCTCGATCTCCCGGGCCTGCCCCGCGTCCTCGATTTTTTTGCCGTCGGCCCCGCGCACGTAGAACACGTCGCGGGCCCGTTCCCCCAGGGTGTCCACCTTGGCCAGGCGCACCTCCAGGCGCAGGCCTGCCATGACGTGGGCGATGTCGTACAAAAGCCCCACGCGATCCGGGGCTGAAATCTCGATGAGGGTGTACAGGGCCGAGGCCTTGTTTTCCACCTGCACGGCAACCGATCCGCCCGATCCGCCCGGTCCGCCCGGTCCGCCCGACCCGATAAGCCCGTTTGGTTGTCCCGGGCGGCAGGAGAGGGGCGAGCGGCGTTTCTGGTCCAGGCGGTATTCCAGGGCCAGCTTGCCCAAAAGGGCGTAACGCACCGCGCCGGCCACCCGGGTCCACAGTTCCTTGGCATACAGGGCGTCCGGCGGGTCCGACACCCCGAACACATAGATGGCCGTGCCGTCCTCCCACAAAAATATCTCGGCCGACAGGATGTTTATGTCGTGCAGGGCCAGGACGCCGGCCAGGACCGCGAAAAGCCCGGGGGTCTCCTGGGCCGCCACGGCGAGTTCGTGCCCGCCTCCCCCGGGGGCCGGGCGGGCCTCCAGGACCACGGCCCCCGGGGCGTATTCATCCCGGCCGCAGGCCCGGCCGCCAGCCTCGCCCGCCGCTGGCCCCCGGCCACGGGGCAGGCGCGCGGCCAGTTCCCTGGCCTCCTGGCGCAACCGGACCACCATCCCCAGGTGCCGCACGATGTCGGCGGGGGCGTGGGCGATGAGATAGCGCGGCGGCATCCGGTCCAGGCAGGCCTCCACCTCCTCTTCCGGCATGAACCCCTTTGCCGCGGCCCGCACCCGGTCCCGGGTGCGCAACATGCGCCCGGCGTCGTGTTCGTCGAAAAGGTTGCCCTCGGCCAGCATCCGGGCCGCGCGGCGGTACAGCTCCCAGACCAGGCTCTCCTTCCAGCCCGTCCAGGCCGAGGGGCCCGTGGCCCGGGCGTCGGCATAGGTCAAAAGCAGAAGCATGTTCAGACGGTCCATGGTCCCGGCCCGGGCGGCGCAGGCGGCGGCCACGTCGCGGTCGGACAGGTCGCGGCGCGAGGCCGTGTCCGCCAGATACAGGTGTTCGCGCACCAGGAAGGCCACTTCCTCTATGGTCTCGGGGTCCGCGCCGAAACGCGCCAGGGCCGTCCGGACGATGCCCGCGCCCTTCTCGGCGTGCCCGCCGCCCAGGCCCTTGCCGATGTCGTGGAAAAGGGTGCCCAGGATCAGGCGATCCGGATGGGCCACGCCGGAGAACAGCCCGTGGTAGCGGTTTTCGGGAGAGGCCCCGGCCTCGGCCAGCCGACGGACGGCCTCCAGGCTGTGCCGCCCCACGGGATGCACGTGGTACAGGTCGAATTTGACCAGATGCCCCACCCGGGCGAATTCCGGCAGCATGGCCGCCAGCACCCCGGACTCGAACAGGGCCTCGGCCACCCGGCCCGAGGCGTCGGCGGCCAGGATGCCCACCAGGGAGGCCAGGGCGGCCGGGTCGGCGCACAGCCTGTCCCCAAAGCGCCCGGCCAGTTCCCCGGCCCGGCGCACGGCGGCAAAGGCCAGGGGCTCGCCCGTGCGCACGGCCGTGCCAAAGAGCAGGAACAGGCGCGACACGGCCTCCCCGTCGCCAAGCCCCGGCGCGAAATCCAGGCCGTCCGGGCGGCGGGCCACACCGTCGCCCACCATCTCCGGGGGGCTGTCGGACAGGGCTCCCAGGGCCACGGCCAGCCCCGGCCACAAGGCCTCGCGCAGAGTTTTCACCCGGGACATGCGCCGCAACAGGTCGGCCAGGAAGACCTCCACCCCGAGGGCCCCGTCCCGGCCGGTAAAGCCCAGGCGGGCGGCAATGCGTTCCTGGACCTCGAAGGGCAGCTTGTCGGACTTGCGGTTGCCGATGCGGTGCAGATGGCACCGGACCACCAAAAGAAACGCCGCATCCCGGGACAGGGCCGCCAGCGCCTCGGCGTCCGGGGCCGTATAGTTTCCGGCCAGGCCGGCCAGATACGACAGCCAGCGCACCTGGTGCACGTCGCGAAGCCCTCCCAGCCCCTCCTTGAGCTGCGGTTCCAGGAGAGCTCCGGCCTCGCCATGCGCCCGGCCCCGGCGGACGTTGCCCTCGGCCAGCCAGGTCACGAACGCGGCCCGCCGTTCGGGATAGGCCTCACGCTCAAGACGCCCGGTCAACTCCCTGAATATCCGGACGTCGCCCCACAGGTGCCGGGCGTCCAGGAACGAGGCCAACACCTGGTGGTCGTTCCCGGCCAGTTCCAGGCAGGCGTCCACGCCGCGTACCCCGTGTCCGATCTCGATGCCCAGGTCCCACAGGGGGAAAAACAGGAATCGGGCCAGTTCCCCGGCCCATTCGGGCGGCTCCCCGGGAAAAAGCAGCAGGACGTCCAGATCCGAAAAAGGACACAGCTCCCGCCGCCCGTAGCCGCCGACGGCCACCAGGGAAAATCCCCGCCGCCCTCCGGTTTCGCGCCCGTATTCGGCCAGCCGTTCGCCGAAATAGCGGTCGGCCAGATCCGACAGGCCGGCCACGAAGGCGGCCCCGGCCTCTCCGGCGTCGAGAGCGGCGAAAAGGGCCTGCCGCGAGGCCGCAAAGGCCCGGGCGCTCTGGGGCAGATGGTCGGGAATGGTCATGCGTGCGTGTGGCCTCCGGAATCCGGGGAGGAAACCTTTTTTGAAAAAAAGGTTTCCTCCCCGGACCCCTCCTTCCAAAAAACTTCGACGACTTCGCTTTGTGAGAACAGCCTTCGCCATCCCTGGCACCGGCGGCCGGGAAAGCGGCATGGGCCGGAGAGCGCGCTCTCCGGCCCATGCCGCTTTCCCGGCCGCCCGTTCGGGGGGTCCGGGGGGAATGATTCCCCCCGGCGGGAGAGGGTCCGGGAGAGGGCGGCGCCCTCTCCCGGTGGCTTTGTCTTACACGGCCGAGTTGCCGGTTTCGCCGGTGCGGATGCGCACCACTTCTTCGATGTGGGAGACGAAGATCTTGCCGTCTCCGACCTCGCCGGTCCGCGCGGCGTTCTGGATGGTCTTGATGACCTCGGCGGCCAGGGCGTCCTCGACCACCAGTTCGATTTTGACCTTGGGCACGAAATCGACCTGGTATTCCGCGCCGCGATAGACCTCGGTATGCCCGCGCTGGCGGCCGAAACCCTTGACCTCGGAGACGGTCATGCCCTTGATTCCGGCGGCCGTCAGGGCCTCCTTGACCTCGTCGAGCTTGTAGGGCCGGGTGATGACTTCTATCTTTTTCATGGGATGCTGCTCCTTGGCGGACCTAGAGTTGGTAACCCACTTCGCTGTGCTGGGAGACGTCGAGCCCCTTGTTTTCGTCCTCGGAGTTTACCCGAAGGCCGCAGACCACGTCCACGATTTTAAGCAGGATCATGGTCATGACGAAGCAGAAGGCCCAGGTGGCCACCACGGACACGAACTGGATCCACAGCTGTCCGGGATTGCCGTAAAAAAGGCCGTTGCTGCCCGCCTCGTTGACGACAGTGGTGGCGAAAAGGCCGGTGGCCAGAGCGCCCCAGGTGCCGCCCAGGCCGTGGATGCCCACCACGTCCAGGGAATCGTCGTAGCCGAAAAGGTGCTTGAGCAGGACGCCGCCGTAGCAGATGCCGCCGGCCAACAGGCCGATGACGATGGCGGGCATGACGGTGACGAATCCGGCGGCCGGGGTGATGGCCACAAGGCCGGCCACCGCGCCGGACACGAAGCCCAGGGTGGTGGGTTTGCCGCGATGGATCCATTCCACGACCATCCAGCCGATGGCCGCGGCTGCGGCGGCCATGTGGGTGGTGGTGAAGGCGCTGGCGGCCAGGCCGTTGGCGGCCAGGGCCGAACCGGCGTTGAAGCCGAACCAGCCGAACCACAGAATGGCTGCGCCGAGCACGGTCAGGGGCAGGTTGTGGGGCATGAACGGCTGCTTGCCGTAGCCGCTACGCTTGCCCAGGTAGATGGCGCAGGCCAGGGCCGAGGCAGCGGAGCTCATGTGCACCACGGCGCCGCCGGCGAAGTCCAGGGCGCCGAATCCGGCCAGCCAGCCGCCGCCCCACACCCAGTGGCACATGGGGCTGTAGACGAAAATGACCCACAGGACGGTGAACAGCAAAAACCCGGTGAACTTGATGCGCTCGGCGAAGGCGCCGGTGATCAGCGCCGGGGTGATGACCGCGAACATGCACTGGAAGACCATAAACGCCAGGTGCGGCAGGTTGTCCACGCCTTCCTTGGGCTCGAGGCCCACGCCGTTTAAGGCGAAAAAGTCCATGCCGCCGATGAGACCGCCGATGTCCGATCCGAACGACAGGGTGTAGCCGATGACGGCCCAGACGATGGAGACGACGCCCAGGATGACCATGCTGTGCATGACGGTCCCCAGGACGTTTTTGGCCCGGACCATGCCACCGTAAAATAGGGCCAGCCCCGGGGTCATGAACATGACCAGGGCTGCGCAGATGAGGATGAAACCCGTATCCGCCGCGTTCATAGAAAACCCCCCTTGAAAGTTGAGGCCGCCGGGCGGCCGTTTGCCCCTGCGCCGGTTCCGGGAGTAACGGGCATCGTCTGCCGCGCCTGATCGTGAGGCGATGTCCGCGCCGCGCCCCCGGAGGCGTTCGGGTGGAGTTCGTGTAGGCATGTTTTGACATTTTTGCAATATAAATTTATGCGATATGCCGAAATTTCGATGGAAACATTTTTGTCGCAACTTGAAGAGCCGTCGCCTGGCGGGCAGTTGATCCCGTCCGGCCGCCCCTTGCCGTTTCCCCGGCAACCCGGCATAACAGGCACAGGCCGCCCCCATTTTCACACCTCCACAAGGATGCCCGGCGCGCGTGAAAAGTCCCTTTGTCCTGATCGTCGACGACGACCCCACCCTGCGCGAAAGCGTGTCCCTGTGGCTTTCCCAGTCGGGGTATCGCACGGCCCAGGCCGAAGACGGCCGCAAGGCCCTGGGCGTCCTGAAAAAACACCGGCCGGATCTGATCCTGCTCGATCTGCGCATGCCCGTCCTGGACGGTTTCGGCTTCCTGACCGAACTGAGCCGTTTCCCCGATCCTCCTCCGGTGGTGGTCATCTCCGGGCGGGGCGAGGTCCGCGATGTGGTGGAGAGCTTCCGGCGCGGGGCCACGGATTTCATCGTCAAGCCCGTGGAAAGCTATGAACTGCTGGAACATGCCGCCCGGGCCGCCATCACGGCCGCCGAGACCCGGCGGCGCATGCTGCGGGCCGAGGCCCGCTATTTCGAACTGGTTCAGAACCTGCCGCTTCTGGTCTTCGCCCTGCGTCCAGACTTGACCCTGGAATTCATCAATAAAAGCTGCCGGGCCATGTTCGGGCAGTCCCGGGCCACGGCCCTGGCGGTTCCCGGCTGGCTCGTGGAGCAGGCCCACGCCGACGACCGCCAGGCCGTCCGCGACGTCATCGAGCGGGCCTTTTCCGGAATTTCCCGCCCCCTGTCTCTGGACTGCCGCTTCCTGCGCCCGGACGGAACCGTCACCCACGGCATTCTCAAGGTCATGCCGGCCACGCCGGCCCCGAACGGCGACGGCATGCTGGTGGAAGGCCTGCTCATCGACATCACCGACCGGGTGGAATTGGAGCGGCTCATGGTGCAGCAGGAGAAGCTCAAGACCCTGGGGGCCATATCCGCCGAGGTGGCCCACGAGATCCGAAACCCCCTGTTCTCCATCGCCGGATTTGCCAAAAGGCTTCGCGACCGCCACCCCGAGGCCCGCGAGCCCGGGATCATCCTGGCCGAGGCGGCCCGCCTGGAGGCCCTGGTGGACCGCATCCGGACCTATCTGCATCCGGCCGAGCACCATCCGGTGTGCCTGGGACTGGGCGGGGTGATCGGACAGGTTCTGGAGTCCCTGGCCTCCGAGCTCGCCGGAAGCGAAGTCGTCTGCCGCACGGACGTCTCCCGGGCCACCGCCGCCGTGGAAGAAGACCCGGTGCTTTTGGGGAAGGTGGTGACGGCCATGATCCGCCACGGCGCGGCCCGGACGCCCCGGGAAGGGGCCATGGAACTGACGGCCTGGTCCGACGACACCTTTTCCCGGCTGTCCGTGGCCTACCCCGAGTCCGAACCGATCCGGGAACCCGAACGGCTGTTTCTGCCCTTCGAGGAGAGCGGGGCCGTTCCCGGGCTGGCCCTGGCCAGACGGCTGGCCCAGGACATGGGCGGCTCCCTGGCCTATGCCCACGATGCGGGACGGGGCGTTATGACCCTGGCCCTGCCCCTTTTTCCCCATGTCCATGCCGGAAACCAACCCGGGAACGCCTCCTGACCGGCCCCCGCCGTTTCGCCATGCCTCAGCCCGCAGGCCACGACGTCGACCCCGCTCTGGTGCGCGGCATACCTCCCCTTGACCGGCTGGCCGGGTTGTGCCCCGTCAATGATCCCGTGATCGTGGACGGCGGGGCCAACAAGGGCCGCATCACGGACAGGTTCCTGGAGCTTTTTCCGGCCGGCCGCGTTCTGGCCTTCGAGCCCCTGCCGGAGTTGGCCCGCAAGCTTGCAAAGCGCTTTTCCGGCGACGCCCGGGTCGCCGTCCACGCCAGCGCCCTGGGACCGCGGGCGGGAACGGCCGAACTGACGGTCCTAAACCGCCGCACCCTGTCCTCCATGCTTACGGCCACGGGCATCCATGAAAAATACGCCGGCCAGGACATCCGCGAAACCGGCCGGGTGACGGTGCCGATGGTCCAGCTGGACGCGGTTCTTCCCGGCGGCGCGGACATCATCAAGCTCGACCTGCAGGGTTTTGAACTGGCCGCCCTGGAAGGGGCCGTGGGCATCCTGCCCCGGGCGGGGCTCATCCTGGCCGAGACGGCCTTCTATCCCCTCTATGACGGCCAGCCCCTTTTTCCCGCCCTTCGCGCCTTCCTGGCCGGTCACGGCTTTGCCTTCGAGGGCCTCTACGATCCCTATTACGACGGGGGCGGCCGCCTGGCCTCGGGCGACGCCCTGTTCGCGGGCCCCGGCGTCCATTCCGGCCCGTGAGCCGCCGGTCTTCAGCCCGGTCCCACGGGGCCGGGTTCATGCGGGCATTGACCAACGCTCGCCGCAATGCGTAAGAAAACCCGAGGGTCGCCAAGCCGTGCCCCGCGCCCCGTGGCGAATACCTACGGACAGGGCCGCCATGGCCTTGCCCAAGGAGGCGTCTGCTCCATGCCGCGAGCATCCGCTTTGTTGCTCATCCTCCTTTTCCATGCGCTCCCGGTCCTGTCCGTGTTCCCGGCGGGCGCCGCCGAAGGCGACGGTTCGCTTCCCGCCACCACGTCCCGGGGCGGCGATCGGCATAAAATCGCCATCCTCGAATTCGAACCGGTCACGGCCACGGCCCGCAAGAACGAAAAGGGCCGCCTGGTCTCGGAGATGCTGACCACGGCGGCGGTCACCTCGGGCCGCTTCGAGGTGGTGGAGCGCCGGATCATCAGCCGTCTCCTGGAAGAGCTAGAATTCGGGGAACGGGGCCTGACCTATACCTCGGCGGCCCTCAAGGTGGGGGCCATGGCCGGCGCCACGGCCATTTTGAGCGGTTCCGTGGCCGAGGAGGGCGGCAAGACCCGCATCGACGCCCGGTTCATCGATGTGGAGACCGGGCGTATCCTGTGGGCCGGGGTGGTCATGGGCGGCACCAGCCTGCAGGGGGTTTCCGATGCGGCCAGGCGCATCTTCCGCGATCTCGACGCCTATGCGGCCGCCCAGGGCGATCTTCCGGCCCGGGGCCAGCCGGAAACCGCCCATGCGCCAGACCAGGCCGCCCTTCGGCCGGACAGGCCAGACAGGCCAGCCGCCGGTACGGATATCCTGAAAGGCGGCGATGACGCCGCCCAGCCGTCGGGAGCTCCTTCGGCCGATCCTTCACAGGCCGGAAACGAGGAGACGGGCGGCGGGGCCGCCGCGCCGGGCATGGCCACGACCGATCCGGAGAGCGTCCGAAAGGCTGCCGCCCACCATCAGGCGGCCAAGGAACACGGCCGGTCCAAACGGTACGCCAAGGCCGCCCGGGAGATGGACATGGCCCTGGCCCTGGACCCCGGCCGGGCCGAATACCATGCCGCCCGGGGACATGCCCGGTATTTCCTGGGCAGGTACGCCGAGGCCCTGGCCGACTACGACCACTCCCTGGCCCTGGACGCCCATGCGGCCGCCGTACATTCCATGCGCGCCCTGTGCCTGGCGGCGTTGGGACGCCGCGAAGACGCCATCGCGGCCTACGACATGGCCGTGAGCCTCGCCCCGGACAACCCCGATTTCCTGATCCGGCGCGGCAGGCTGCGGGGCACGGCGGGCCTTTCCCAGGACATGTGCCGGGATTTCGAGGCGGCCTGCGGCCTGGGCCAGTGCCAACCCCTGGAAAACGCCCGCAAGGAGGGATCATGCCCATCCGCTCCCTGACGCTTCGTGTGGCCCTGTTTGTGGTCTGCGCCTGTCTGCCCGCCTGCTCCGTGAGCATCGGGACGAAACCCGCCCCGGCCCCGGAGCCGTCTCCTGCCGCCGCGCCGGCGCGCGTCGAACGGGTGACCATCCAGGGCTTGAACCTGCGCCAGGGGCCGTCGTCAAAAAGCGCCGTGATCGGCAGCCTGGATCGGGACGAAGTGGTGACGGTTTTCGACCGGCAGGGGAACTGGATCAGGGTCCGTACCGCCGATGGCCGGGAAGGGTTCGCCTACGGAGCCTATCTCACGGGGTTCGACATCCGGCCCGCCAAGCCCCGCGCGGGCAAGGGGCCTGCCGACCCCGGCGGCCCGGAGCCTGGAGACGACATGTCCGAGGAGGAACGCCGGCAGCTGTGGAACTGAACCGGCTGAATCGGCTGAACCGGCAGGGCCGAACATCCCGCCCCATGCCCTTTTTCCGCATATCGGAAGTGATTGAGCCTGGCGTTGCGGCCAGATACTTTTGCAACGGATGTGCATGTCCCCATCGCTTCACGTTCCGCCCATAGGCCTTTGTGACCAGGAGACTCGGTTGCCGGAAACAGACTCCGTTATGCCATTCAATTGCATTGCGGCGTTGCCGCATGAACGCAAATCATACTTGTGGGGTCAATAATTTTTTTGTGCCCCCTCAAAAAAATACCTCCAGAACATTGAAAAAGAGACGGACATGCCGTATGCTGCTGCATAATCAGTTTATTCTTGTTTGAATCCGCGCTGCCGGGTCCGTTCCGCCCGTGCGCCAACCATTCTCAAAGGGAGCGGACTCGCATGTTCAAAAAAATGGGAATCGGGATCAAACTTTCACTGTGCGTGGGATTGGTCGTGACCTTCATCCTGGCGGGCATCACCCTGTATTTCGCCAGAACCCTGAACGATTCGGCCAAACTGCGCGTGGAGGAGGCGGTCAAGATGGAGGCCGCCGCCAGCGCGGCCATCATCAAGGCCGAGTTTGAAGAGGGGTTGAACGCGGCCCGGGGGGTGGCCCAGGCCCTGGCCTTCGTGGACGACCTGCCTCCGGAGGTGCGCCGCGCCCGGGTGAGCAACATGCTGCGCGGCCTTTTGGAGCACAACCCCGATTTTCTGGGGGTGTGGACCGTGTTCGAGCCCAACGCCCTGGACGGCCTGGACGCGGACAACGCGGGCGCGGACGGCAGCGACGCCAAGGGGCGTTTCGTGCCCTACTGGAACCGGGTGGGCGGCGTCCATTTGGAACCCTGCGCGGACTACGACACGCCGGGAAAAAACGACTATTATGTCAAGCCGTTGCGCTCGGGCAAGGACGTGGTCATGGACCCGGTGGAATATACCGTGGGCGGTCAGAAGACCATGCTCGTCAGCCTGTGCGCGCCCATCCGCCAGAACGGCAAGATCGTGGGCGTGGCCGGGGTGGACATCGGCACCGAGCTCATCAAGAAAATGGTTCTGGGGATCAAGCCCTTCGGCACGGGCTATGCCTTCCTTTTCTCCAACGACACCACCTACGTGGCCCACCCCAAGGCCGAATTCGTGGGCAAGAAGATCCTGGACGTGCGTAGCGACGCCACGGCACGGGACAAGGACGTCCGGGCCGGAAAGCACCGGGTGGAGGAAAACGTCTCCCTGGCCACCGGCGAGACGTCCTATTATTATTTCTCGCCCTTCACCATCGGTGAGACCGAAACGCCCTGGAGCATGGCCCTGACCGTGTCCCTGGACGCCCTTTTGGCCGACGCCAACCGTAGCGTCTATACGAGCATCGGAGCCGGGGGCGTGGGCCTTGTGGTACTCCTGGCCCTGGTCTTCATCCTGTCCCGGGTCATCGTCACCAAGCCCCTGGCCCGCATCGTCGAGGCGGCCAGACGCTTCGCGGCCGGGGACTTCAATGCCCGGCTGGCCGTGACCTCGGGAGACGAGGTGGGACAGGCGGCCCAAAACCTGAACACCGCCTTCGACATCGTGGTGGACAAGGCCTTCTGGTACGAATCCATCCTGGACTCCATTCCCTTCCCCGTCTCGGTTACGGACATGAACCAGAACTGGACCTTCATCAACAAACCGGCGGAAAACGCCACCGGCAGAAAGCGGGCCGACATCGTCGGACGTCACTGTAAGGAATGGGGGGCACCCATCTGCGGCACGGACCAATGCGGCGTGGAATGCCTGCGCCGCGGCAACCCCGTGACCTCCTTCTCCCAGCCGGGCATCGAGAAGGATTTCCAGGTCAACTCTTCCTTCCTTTTCAACACCAAGGGCGAAAAGACCGGGCATATCGAGGTGGTCCAGGACGTGACCGAGGCCAACGCCCTGCGTCGCAAGGCCGAGCAGGCCCTGCACGAGGGCATGCTGGCCGCGGCCGGGAAGCTCGAGGGCATCGTGGACCGGGTGACCGTATCCTCTGAAGAAATCTCGGCCCAGATCGACGAGATCAACCGGGGCACGGAACTGCAGAAAGAGCGCATGGGCGAGACGGCCACGGCCATGGAGGAGATGAACGCCACGGTCATGGAAGTTGCCAAGAACGCCGGACAGGCGGCCGAGTCCGCCGACAAGGCCAAGGCCAAGGCCGGAGAGGGCTCCAAGGTGGTGGAGGAGGCCATCGCGGGCATCTCCGAGGTGCGGCGCATGACCCAGGCCATGAACGCCAACCTGGCCGACCTGGGCCGACAGGCCGAGTCCATCGGGCAGGTCATGAACGTCATCAACGACATCGCCGACCAGACCAACCTCCTGGCGCTCAATGCCGCCATCGAGGCCGCCCGGGCCGGAGAGGCCGGACGCGGCTTCGCCGTGGTGGCCGACGAGGTGCGCAAGCTGGCCGAAAAGACCATGGGCGCGACCAAGGAGGTGGGCGACAACATCCGCTCCATCCAGTCCGCCACGCGGAAAAACATCGAGGACATGAACCAGGTCGGGGCCATGGTGGAAAAGGCCACGGACCTGTCCACCACCTCCGGCTCGTCCCTGGCCGAGATCGTGTCCTTTTCAGATGAGAGCTCCTCCCAGGTGCAGAGCATCGCCTCGGCCGCCGAGGAACAGTCGGCGGCCTCGGAGGAGATCAACCGCTCCATCGAGGAGGTCAACCGGGTGGCCATGGAGACGGCGGATTCCATGGAGCAGTCGGCCCATGCCGTCAGCGAACTGGCGGCCATGGCCGGGGAACTGCGGCGGCTCATCGAGGAACTGAAAGGGGATACGGGCGGCGGATCAGGGCCGCGCCAGCTCGGCATATAACATCCGGACGGGTTTTTCCCCGCACATCGCGACAACCGGCAATCGGCCCCCGAAGCGCCCATGGCGCTTAGGGGGCCGATTTTTTGGGGAGGACACGGCCTAGGCCGTGTCGACATTTATCTTAACCATATTGAAATCGCCGCCACATGAAGGAACGAAAGGTATGTGACGGCGAGCTTGTCATATCTGGTTGAAACTCTTCTGAACTGCTTAAGTTTGTTGAAC
>Ga0228536_1000421_pt1 | contig 83383 bp, 71 predicted proteins | sample SJ1Smetagenome_FD_168611 | JGI IMG/M metagenome (GOLD analysis project Ga0228536, IMG submission 168611) | Enriched culture of PCE-dechlorinating microbial communities from Ithaca, New York, USA - SJ1.S | ecosystem: Engineered > Modeled > Simulated communities (microbial... > Unclassified...
AAGCCATCAGTGCCGGGAAGCAGGCCGCCATTTCCATCGATCGGTTCATCACCGGGCGGGACCTGCGCGAAGGGCGGGAACGGGAATGGACGGTCGCGCAGGACGTGGCCACCGAAGGCTATGACCGCGTGCCGCGTGAGCTCATGCCCCGGCTCGATCCGAAGACGCGCATCGGGAGCTTCGACGAAGTGCAACTCGGCTTCACCGAGGAGCAGGTGCGCCGGGAAGCGCAGCGATGTCTCGACTGCGGGATATGCTCGGAATGCTACCAATGCGTGGCGGCGTGCAAGGCCGGAGCGGTGAACCACGATCAAGGGCCGGTGGAGCGAAGCATCGACGTCGGTTCGGTGATCCTGGCGCCGGGTTTCAAGGCCTTCGATCCCATCGTGTACGATACCTACGGGTACGGCAAGTATCCCAACGTCATCACCAGCATGGAATTCGAACGCGTGTTGAGCGCTTCCGGGCCCTATGAAGGCCATCTTGTGCGTCCGTCCGACGGCACGCCGCCGAAAAAGATCGCATGGCTGCAATGCGTGGGGTCTCGAGACATCCACCGTGGGGCCCACGGCTACTGCTCGGGCGTGTGCTGCATGTATGCCATCAAGGAGGCGGTCATCGCCAAGGAGCACGCGCACGGCGATCTCGACACCGCCATATTCTTCATGGACATGCGCACGTATGGAAAGGAATTCGAAAGATATTACAACCGTGCCAGGAACGAGACGGGCGTGCGCTTCATACGCTCCCGCGTGCACACCATCTCTCCCGCTCCCGACGACCGGCTGAGCATATGCTTCGCCAATGAGTCCGGAGAACAGAGGGAGGAGGAATTCGATCTGGTCGTGTTGTCCGTCGGGATGGAAGTCCCGTCGGATGCGATCGCCCTGGCCGGAAGGCTCGGCATTTCCCTCGACGGCTCCAACTTCACCGCGCCCCCTGCGTTTGAACCGGTCGCCACGTCGCGCGCGGGTGTCTATGCCTGCGGTGTGTTCCATGGTCCCATGGACATTCCGCTCGCGGTTACGGAGGCCAGTGCCGCCGCCTGTGCGGCCGCGGTGGATCTCGCGGAGGTCAGGGGGACGCAGGTTAAGGTGCGGGAGCTTCCCCCGGAACGCGACATCACCGGAGAAGCCCCGCGCATCGGGGTGTTCGTCTGCCATTGCGGTATCAATATCGGCAGCGTGGTCGACGTTCCCGCGGTCCGAGCGTACGCCAAGGGCCTGCCTTTTGTGGCTTACGTCGCGGAGAACATGTTCACATGCAGCCAGGACACCCAGAAACTGATCCGGGAGGCCATCGCGGAACACGGTCTGAACCGGATCGTCGTGGCCGCATGCACCCCTCGAACCCATGAACCCCTCTTCCAGGAAACCATCCGTGAAGCCGGCATAAACCGTTACCTGTTCGAACTGGCCAACATCCGAGACCAGGATTCCTGGGTCCACCAGGCGGAGCCCGAAAAGGCCACGCAAAAGGCCAAGGACCTGGTCCGCATGGCCGTTGCCAAGGTGGCCTTGCTCGAACCCATCGAGAAACTGCGTGTGGAGCTGAATCAGTCGGCACTGGTGATCGGTGGTGGCGTGTCCGGCATGAGCGCCGCGCTGAACCTCGCGGATCAGGGATTCAAGACCTACCTGGTGGAAGAAAAGAACGAACTGGGCGGGCACGCTCTCAAGATCAAGAAGACCTGGCGCGGCGAGGAAGTCGGTCCCTTCGTGGCCCGGATGCGTGACCGGGTCATGAATCATGAGAACATCGAAGCGCTGGTCGGAACCAGGATACTGGACGTCGAAGGTTTCATCGGCCAGTTCAGGACCACTGTGCAGAACAACGGCAAAGAGCGGGATCTCGAGCACGGCGTGACCGTTCTGGCCACGGGCGCTCATTCGCTCAAGCCCGACGAATACCTCTACGGCCGGAGTGCCCGCGTGACGCGTTGGCACGAGCTTGAGAAGCTCTTCGATGAGAAACCTGGGGAACTGGAGCGGGCGGAGGCGGTGGCTTTCATCCAATGCGTCGGCTCTCGGGAACCCCAGCGTCCATACTGTTCCAAGGTGTGCTGCACGACTTCCGTCCAGCAGGCCGTTGAGCTGAAGACCCGCAAGCCCGATCTGGACGTGTACATTCTTTACCGTGACTTGCGCACCTACGGACAGCGCGAAGATCTCTATCGCAAGGCCCTTGAGCTGGGCGTACTCTTTATTCGGTATTCGTACGACGAGAAACCTCGGGTGGAGGAAATCCCCGGTGCGGATAAGCTGCGGATCACCGTGCGCGACCATGTGCTGGGCAGACCGGTTCAGTTGACCGTGGATTACCTGAACCTGGCCACCGCCATCATTGCCGAGGGGCAGGAAACGCTTGCCCGATTGTTCAAGGTTCCCCTGAACGAAGACGGGTTCTTCCTTGAGGCACACATGAAGCTGCGCCCGGTGGATTTTGCCACGGACGGTGTGTTCATCACCGGTCTCGCGCACTATCCGAAGCCCATCGATGAGTCCATCTCTCAGGCTCAGGCGGCGGCCGCCCGCGCGGGGAGCGTCCTGGCGAAACCGTTTGTGGAAGTCCCTCCGGTGGTGTCGATGGTCGATCAGGAGTTGTGCATCGGCTGCGGGTTGTGCGAGGCGGTGTGTCCTTTCGGTGCCATCCGGCTCCACAAGGTGATCGGAAAGGGATTTCGCGCCGAAACGATTGTCGCTTCCTGCAAGGGCTGCGGGGTGTGCTCCGCATCCTGCCCGCAGAAGGCCATCGACATGAAGCACTTCCGCGGCCGGCAGATCGTGGCCGCCATACGGGCGGGAGGTCAAAGAGGATAAGCCGCACGCTCGCTGGATTCGTGCGCCCGGTATTTCCCATATTCAAATCCAAATGTCAGCAGGAGACAGGAAATGAGTGAAACGTTCGAGCCGAAAATCCTGGCCTTTTTGTGTAACTGGTGTGCCTATGCGGGCGCGGACCTGGCGGGTGTGTCCCGATTCCAGTATCCGCCGACCATCCGCGTGATACGCACCATGTGCTCGGGCCGCGTGGATCCGCTCCACGTGGTGGAGGGGTTGAAGAGCGGTTTCGACGGGGTGTTTGTTTTTGGTTGACACCTTGGAGACTGCCATTACCTGGAAGGTAATGTTTATACGGCCAAGAGGATGAAGATCGTTGAACTGCTGCTGGGACTTTCCGGAAGCGGCCGCGACCGGATGCAACTGCGATGGGTGAGCGCCGCGGAAGGACAGATTTTCGCCGATTTCGTGACCGAGCTGAGCAAGCTCATCCAGGACCTCGGGCCTTTCAATCCGGAGGAAAACAAGCTCCGTCTGGCGGCCGTCGAGGGAGCCTTGAATTCACCGCGACTGCGCTGGCTGATCGGCATGGACCGGCAGATCACCGAAAAGGAAAACGTCTATCACGCAAAGCTCGACGAGGACACTTACCAGGAGCTGCTCCGGACGGCCGCGGAAGAGGAATACCAGAAGGCCTTGATCCTGGAAGTGCTCAGGGACGGACCGCAGTCGGTGCGGGACATCTCCGGCAAGACCGGTCTGCCGGTCTACACCGTGTCCCAGCGCCTGAGCGACGTCGAGAGGACCGGGCAGGCGGAATTCTGCGGCTATGAAGGCACCACCCCCAAATTCATCAGGCTGGCAGCGTAAATCCGGGCGGGAACGCGGGCGGTTGCGCCCGCCGCGCCCGTTAACCCAACGAGTGGCAGAGGAAGCGATGACAGGAATGGTTATGGCGAACTCAGACAGGAATGAGAAAATCGGATCGGTCATGGTGGTCGGCGCCGGTATCGCCGGCATGCAAGCGGCTCTTGACCTTGCAAACACCGGATACTACGTGCACCTTGTGGATCGGTCGCCCACCGTGGGCGGGCTGATGGCCCAACTGGACAAGACCTTCCCGACCAACGACTGCGCGATGTGAGTCATTTCGCCGAAACTGGTCGAGGTCGGCCGGCATTTGAACATCAACATCATTACGAATACCGAAGTGGAAAAACTCGAAGGGGAAGCGGGGCATTTCACGGTGACGCTCAAGAGCGAACCTCGCTACATCGATCTCTCAAGGTGCACCGGTTGCGGTCAATGCGCCCAGGTTTGTCCCGTGACCGCCGTCAACGAGCACAACTGCGGCCTGGACCGCAGGGCGGCCACCTACATCAGGTACGCTCAGGCCGTGCCCCTGGTTTACTCCATCGACCCGAACGTGTGCATCGGCTGCGGATTGTGCCAGAAGGTATGCCTGGCGGAAGCCGTGACTTACGGCGATACGCCGAAACGGGCGGAGCTGGAGGTCGGCGCGGTAATCGTGGCCACGGGGAACGAGGTTTTCGATCCCGCCGTTTTCGACACTTACAACTATGCGAACCTGCCCAACGTGATCACGAGCCTCGAGTTCGAGCGGATTCTGAGCGCGTCGGGGCCGTTCCGCGGCCATTTGATGCGGCCCTACGACCGTGAAGAGCCCAAGAAGATCGCGTGGCTTCAATGCGTGGGGTCCCGTGACCTGCATCATTGCGACAACTCCTACTGTTCCGGCGTCTGCTGCATGTATGCCATCAAGGAGGCGGTGATCGCCAAGGAGCATTCGCACAGCGGGCTCGACGCCGCCATCTTCTTCATGGACATGCGCACCTACGGCAAGGATTTCGAGGAATATTACGACCGGGCGCGCAACGAGCACGGCGTGCGTTTCATCCGGTCTCGGATTCATTCTGTGGAGCCGATCGGTGACGGGGACCTGGAAATCACCTACGCGGACGAAACTGGGGAGATGAAGAGCGAGATCTTCAACCTGGTGGTCCTGTCCGTGGGATTCCAGGTGGGCATGGAAGGCGTACGGCTTGCCTCGACGCTCGGCATCGACCTCAACAAGAACCGGTTCGCCGACACGGACAGCTTTGCTCCCGTGGCCGCTTCCCGGCCCGGAGTCTTCGTGTGCGGCGCCATCCAGGGCCCCAAGGACATCCCGCAGTCGGTCATGGAAGCATCCGCCGCCGCTTCGGCCGCCGGTCTCCTGCTCAACGAACGCCGCTGGTCCCTGGCCAGGGTCAAGGAGAAGGCCGTCGAGACGAACGTCGTGGGAGAACGTCCCCGGGTGGGTGTATTCGTGTGCCAGTGCGGCATCAATATCGGTGGCGTGGTGGATGTGCCCAAAGTTCGCGAATATGCCAGGTCGCTTCCCTACGTGGTCTACGTCGAGGACAACCTGTACACCTGCTCCCAGGATACCCAGGTCAAGATGGCCCAGGTGATCAAGGAGCAGGGCATCAACCGGGTGGTCGTCGCCGCCTGCACTCCCCGCACCCATGAGCCCCTGTTCCAGGAGACTCTCGAAAACGCGGGGCTGAATAAGTACCTCTTCGAAATGGCCAACATCCGGAACCAGGATTCCTGGGTGCACAGCGGAGATCCCGCGAAGGCCACGGCCAAGGCCATGGACCTGGTCCGCATGGCCGTTTCCAAGGCCGCCCTCCTGGAACCGCTGCAGGAAGCGGAACTGGAGGTCACGCGCAGGGCCCTGGTGATCGGGGGCGGTGTTGCCGGAATGGCTGCCGCAAAGGAACTGGCCGATCAGGGATACCCCGTGTACCTGGTCGAGCAGTCGGCGCAGCTGGGCGGGCAGGCCCTCAAGCTCTACAAGACGTGGCGCGGGGAAAACATCCGTTCCTACGTCAAGAAGCTGGCGGAGTCGGTTCAGAACCATCCCGGGATCACCGTGATGCTGTCGAGCACGGTCACCGGTATGGAAGGTTTTGTCGGAAAGATGAAAACCACGGTTCAGAACGGAGGCGAACCCCAGGTGTTCGAGCACGGAGTGGCGCTGATCGCCACCGGCGGCAGCGAGTTTCGGCCGTCCGAATACGCCTACGGAAAGGATCCGCGCATTTTGACTCACCTGGAGCTGGATCAACGTTTCGTTGACAAGGATCCTTCGCTGAAAGACTTGCAGACCGCCGCGTTCATCCAGTGTGTCGGTTCCCGGGAGCCCGACCGGCCGTATTGCAGCCGGGTTTGTTGTACTCATTCGGTGGAGAGCGCCCTGGAGATCAAGCGGATCAATCCCGACGCAGATGTGTATATCGTATACAGGGACATGAGGACTTACGGGGAACGGGAGGAGTTGTACCTGGAAGCCCGGAAGGCCGGAGTGATCTTCATCCGCTACGACCTGGAACACAAGCCCCGGGTGGATGTCGTGGACGGCAAGCTCCAGCTCGAGGTGATCGACCATATTCTGCAGAGGCCGATCCGTCTCTCGCCGGATCTGATCACCCTGGCGACGGCCATCGTGCCCAGTCCGTCCGAGAGCCTGTCCCAGTTCTTCAAGGTCCCGGTCAACGAGTCGGGGTTCTTCATTGAAGCCCATGCGAAGCTGCGTCCCGTGGACTTTGCCACGGACGGCGTCTTCATGTGCGGGCTGGCTCATTACCCGAAGTCCATCGACGAGAGCATCGCCCAGGCCCAGGCCGCCGCATCCCGGTCGGCCACGCTGCTCGCCCGCGATACCGTGCAGTTCGCCGGGACGGTGGCCTTCACGAATCCGGCCATGTGCAGCAGTTGCGGGACGTGCGTGAACATCTGTCCGTTTTCGGCTCCGAAATTTACCGAAAGCGGACGCGATGCGGGCAAGGCGGAAATCAACGCGGCGCTCTGCAAAGGGTGCGGTCTGTGCGTGGCTTCGTGCCGATCCGGCGCAATCCGACTGCGCGGTTTCGATGATGCCCAGATATTTGCCATGATCGAAAACGTCTTTTGAGACAACAGGGCAGGAGGCCTGGTGGCGGGTCAGGGTCCCCCGCCTTCCTGCCAAGCATGGATGGGAGACAGAACATGTCCGATTGGGAACCGAAAATTGTCGCTTTCCTCTGCAACTGGTGTTCGTACGGGGCGGCGGATCTGGCCGGTGTCAGCCGGATGCAGTACCCCCCCGATTTCCGGATCATCCGCGTGCCCTGTTCCGGTCGAATCAATCCCAAGTTCATCCTGTCGGCGCTTAGGAACGGGGCCGACGGAGTCTGGGTTTCCGGGTGTCATCCGGGCGACTGCCATTACATCGAGGGGAACTTCTACGCCAGGCGAAAATTCGCGCTGCTGAAGCAACTGTTGGAACACACCGGAATCGAGCCCGCGAGACTGCATTTCTCATGGATTTCATCGGCTGAAGCGACCAAGTTCGCCGATGTGGCGCGGAAAGTGGTTGCCGAAGTGAAAGCGTTGGGACCGGCCAGGCACTTTATCAAAAAGCAAGCTGAGGTGGCATAAATGCAAGCATATACCGAGAAGATCCGAGAAGCTGCAAAGCGCCTTCTGTCGGAAAAACGTGTGGATGTCGTGATAGGCTTTCGCAAGGGAACCGTTCCCTTCATGAACGAACCCTTTCTGGCAAAGAGTCCCGACCAGGCCGATCAACTCTACTGGGACGGCAATTGCGGCATAAACCTGGCCAATTACCTGCCCAAGAGGACCGATCGGATTGCCATCGTCGCCAAGGGTTGCGATACCCGCAGCATCGTGGTTCAGCTGCTGGAGTACCAGATCCGGCGCGAGCAGCTCTACATCCTGGGCGCCCCCTGTCACGGGATGATCGACAGGCGCCGCATCGCGGACGAGCTCAACGGGAGGGAACCCACCCTGGTCGAGGAATCGGATTCCCGGATCCGCATCACCGGGCGGGACCTGGATTTGACGCTCGAACGCGAAGCGTGGCTGCAGGAAAATTGCGCCATATGCATCCACCGGAACCCGGTCATTTACGACGAGCTGTTGGGGGAGCCGGTGGCCGAACAACAGAATGTCGACCGCTATGAGGACGTGAAGGCGGTCGAGGCGATGGGGGCACAGGAACGCTGGGAGTATTTCGAAGATCTGATTGCCCCCTGCATTCGCTGCTATGCCTGCAGGAATGCCTGCCCGGCATGCTACTGTCCTACCTGCTTCGTCGATGAAGCCAGGCCCCAGTGGGTGGGCAAGAGTACCGACCCGACGGACACCCGGACCTTTCATTTTCTCAGGGCGTATCATCTCGCCGGCCGTTGCACGGATTGCGGCGCGTGCGAGCGAGCCTGCCCCGTCGGGATCAAGGTGCGCCAGTTCACCAAGAAGCTGGAGAAAGACGTCAAGGAGCTTTACGGCTACGAGGTCGGATTGAGCCTGGATGAACGGCCTTCGCTGGACACGTACCGGCCGGGTGATCCCGAGTCGTTCATAAAATGATCCGGGAACCGGGGAACGGAGACGGCGAAGGGCATGCGGACGCGGTGAACCGCCCGCGGGGGTCGGCCGATACCGACGAAACCCTCTTCTTTGCTGAAGTGAACATTGATTAGGAAGGGACACATTCATGTCGGGAGCTTATATTTCCAAGAACAAACTTCCCGGAGCGGTAACAGGGCTCCTGGGCCGATACAGGGTCTTCGGACCGGTCCGCCGGGGCCGCTATCACGAGTTCGCCGAGGTCCGGAACGCCGAGGACGTGGACTTGGCGTACAGGAACACGCGTTTGTCCCCGAAGGGATTGTTTCATCCGCAGGGCGAGCGGATGTTCCAGTTTTCGTTGGCGGCCGGCGACCCCGATAAAGGGATCCTCAAAGAGGCTCCCAAGGATTTCTCCCCCAGGGTGATACTCGGGATCCGGCCCTGCGACGCCAAGGCGTTTCACCTGGATGACGCCAACTTCGATACGGCCACCATCAAGGACCCGTGGTGGGTGAAAAGACGCGAAGCAACGACCCTTATCGGGCTTGCCTGCAACCATCCGTGCAGCACGTGTTTTTGCACTTCCGTGGGAACCGGGCCGTTTGACACTTCCGGCCTGGACGCGATGCTGGTGGATACGGGCGACGGCTACGTCGTCGAAGTTCTCACCGAGAAAGGCAAGGCCGCCGTGGAAGCCGTTTCCGAATGGGAAACGACGCCGACCGGAAGCGCTGAAGCGATCGCTGTGTTGAAGAAATCGGCCGAGGAAAGCATGGGAAAGCAGTTCGACATGGACGCGTTCATCGGCAAGGATATGCTCGAGCTTTTCAACGGCGCCTTCTGGGAAGAGGTCCAGTTTGCCTGCATCAACTGCGGGACGTGCACATTCCTTTGTCCCACCTGCTGGTGCTTCGACATCCAGGACGAAGTGTGCGGAGAGCAGGGCGATCGTTTGAGGATGTGGGATTCCTGCATGTTCCCCCTGTTCACCTTTCACGGTTCCGGCCACAATCCCAGGAGCCAGAAGGTTCAGCGGGTGCGGCAGCGGTTCATGCACAAGCTCAAGTACTATCCGGACAAGTATCACCAGGGCGTCGCCTGCGTGGGTTGCGGCCGTTGCGTGAGCGCCTGCCCGGTCAATATCGATATTCGACAGGTTGCCCGGTTGATGTCGGCCGGTTGTGTATGCCCGGCATAACGTCGTGCGTCAATGAGATGGAGGAATCAAGGTGAATAACCCTTACTTGCCCTATCCGGTCCGAATCGAATCCATTGTGACGGAAACGGAAGATCGAAATCTTAGGACGTTCAAGCTGGTTTTCCTGAACCCCGAGGACGAAGCCAAGTTCAGCTACATGCCCGGCCAGTTTGCGGAGCTCTCAGTCGCCGGGCTCGGTGAAATTCCCATCGGAATCGCTTCTTCTCCCACTGAGAAAGGCTTCATCAAGTTTACGGTGAACAAGGTCGGAAAGGTGACCAGCTACCTTCACAACATGAACGCGGGCGACATCATGGGCGTTCGCGGGCCCATGGGAAACTGGTATCCCTGGGACATCCTCCAGGGGAAGAACGTGGTGATCATCGGAGGCGGCTTTGCGTTTACCACGCTCAGGTCTTCCATCGTCTACATGCTGGACCCCGCCAACAGGTCGAAATTCGGCGAGATCAACGTGGTTTACGGCGCGCGATTCCCGGGGCTGCTGCTCTACAAGGATGAGCTTGCGGCCTGGGAACGACGCGACGACATCAAGATGCACATCACCGTGGACGGGACCGACGACCCCAACTGGAAATACAACGTCGGTTTCGTTCCGGCGGTGACCAAACAGAAAGCTCCGAGTGCCGAGAATGCCTACGCCATCATCTGCGGACCTCCGATCATGATCAAGTTCACGCTGCCGGTCCTGACCGAGCTGGGCTTCCCCCCCGATCGCATCATCTCCAGCCTGGAGATGCGGATGAAATGCGGGATAGGCATTTGCGGCCGATGCAATCTCGGCACCGAGTACGTGTGTAAGGATGGGCCGGTTTTTACCCTGGAGAAATTGTCCCAACTTCCCAACGAGTACTGATGCAATGCGGTCGCGACGGAGAAGATTCATACACCGGGTGTTCGCCTGCACCGCGTGGAATGTGAAAAATCTTTAAAAGCCGGAACCAGTGTGGTAAGTGATAGCGATACAACACTTTAAGGGAGAGAACTATGGAGCCTTTGTTGTTGACGAAACGCGAAAAGCGCAAGCTGGCCAGCCAGTACGCCGACTTGTGCCTGACCTGCGGCACGTGCGCCGGAGGTTGCCCGATCACCGGAGTGGACGGGCTGGATGTCCGGAAATGCGTGCGCCTGGCCCTCCTGGGACTGGACCAGGAAGTGATCGATTCCCGGTTCCCCTGGATATGCACGCTGTGCGGTCGATGCGAGCATGCCTGCCCGATGGGGATCGACCTGCTGGCCTTGCTGCGATCGGCCCGGACCATGAGGGCGAGGGAAAAAGTCCCCGGCGTGCTCCACAAGGGCGTGGAGATGTGCCTCAAGACGGGCAACAATGTGGGTATTCCCAAGGAGGACTTCCTCTTCCTGCTGCAGGACCTGGGCGAAGAGCTTGCCGAGGAGCTTCCCGGCTTTGAGGTTCCCGTCGACAAGAAGGGCGCCAAATACCTGTTCACCATCAATTCCAAGGAACCTTTTGCCGAGCCCGAAGACATGATGTACTGGTGGCGCATCCTGTATGCCGCCAACGAGTCCTGGACGACGACCTCGGATAACTGGGAGGGCGTCAACTGGGGTCTGTTCACCGGTGATGACGATGCGATGAAGGAAATTGTCGGGAGGATCGTCACGCATTACAAGGAGCTGGGGTGCGAGTATCTCGTCTTGCCCGAATGAGGGCACGCATATTATGCGACCAGGCTTGGTCTGCAAAAGTGGTATGCGAATGAAGGCGTGAAGTTCCTCAGCATCTTCGATCTGCTGAAGCAATACGTGGAGGAAGGTCGAATCAAGCTGGACAAGTCGATCCACCATCACCTGACCACCTACCACGACCCCTGCAATTACGGCCGCAAGAGCGAGCGCATGTTCGGGCACGGTTACTACGAGGAGGGGCGCTGGGTGACTCAGCAGTGTTGCGAGGATTTCGTGGACATGTATCCGAACCGGGCCAACAACTTCTGTTGCGGAGCCGGCGGCGGGGCATGGGCCGCTCCCTACGTCGAGGAAAGAATCTTTTATGGCCGGGTAAAAGCCAAGCAGATCAAGGACACGGGCGCCAAGCTCCTGATCGCCCCCTGCCATAACTGCCGCGACCAGATCATGAAAAGCCTCCGCAAGGAGTACGACTTCATGGATGTCGAGGTCAAGTACTTGTGGGAACTGGTTGCGGATTCCTTGATTACGGAACCCAGGGAAGAGGAAGCGGAAGAAGAGTAGATTCCGCCGTTCAACCGTTCGACAAGCCCCGGAACCACCTGTGCAGGCGCGTGATGGGGCTTTTCTCATTGTGGGCGTTCAGATTCATGGCGAACAGGAAAAAAGATACCAGGAAAAAGGAACCGGGGATCGGGTTGTCGGCGGAGGAATCCGACGAGCTGCAGATGATCCTGGACCGGCTGTCGGTACAGAGCCCGGAGGGCGAGACCCTCGACAATTACCTCGAATCCCTGCGTTCGCTCCTGGGCGGCCGGGAGAAGATGGCGGCCGCCCTGATCGACCGGGTCGGCAGACCGCCCACGGAAGTCGGTTTCAGGGCTTTCCTCGCCTTCCGGAATCTGGTGGAAAGCGGACCGTACCGCAAGGTCGTCAAGCAGGCCGCCTACCGGTTTTCTCAAAAAGGGCTCTTGGTCGAACGGGACGAAGACCAGCCCGGGCAGGTGGTCCTCATCCGGCGGGAAGTGAGGCAACCCCTGGCTCACGTGACTTTCGTTCCGGACGGCTTCTGGCTGATTTCGGCGCTCATTCCCGCCGACGACCAGTCCATGCCGATGGCGGTTACCGCAATCGCCGAGGGCAGCTTCGACCATTTGAGCGTGAAAGTGAGCGAGACGTCCAATCGTCTCTATCGCGAGTATCTTCAGAAGATCGATTCCCATGCGGGGAAGAAACCGGGTGAGGTGCCGATTCGACATGCCGCGCGGCTGTTTTTCGAAATGCTGGATTTTCACGGGCGGGAAGTGGTCGATTCGGACGTCGAAGCGGCAAAGAGACTGCTCAGGCCTTTCCACGATCCGGAAAAGCCGCCCTGCGTCTATGAAATGATGCCGCCAGTGGAACAGCCCGAGGTCAGGGTGCGCGAGGTGAACGGCGCGCGGCTGCTGGAGAGGACGGACATCGGATGGCTGGTTTTCACGAGGGACGAACTGGCATTCTACCGGCAGAAGATCCAGGAATTGGAAAACCCTCTACTCATGGTTCCTCCCGAGATACAGAAGGAGCGCATCGAGGAAGCATTTCGCAAAGCCGCGGACGAATTGTGCGTGGGCAGGAAGAGGGAGCTGTTCCGGCGCTTTTTCGAGGAGCAGGCCATGTTCGCCAGGATCGAGGCGGGAGTGGAAGAGGCGATGGACGCCTGGATCATTGCCCGGCACCTCGCCACCGGGGCAAATGCGAGTGAAAACCCCGTGGTTGTGGACATCGTGATCGCCTCCATGCAGCGCTGCTGGCCGGACGATTTCAAGGAACAGGAGCAGGAGCCCGGAGGGGAACGCGTGACGGAATCCGGTCTGATACTGCCCTGACGCCCGCGGGAAAGGGGAACCCGATGATTGCCACGGTTACGGTCAAAACGCCGGCACACAGCGCAATGGTGGACATCACCCCGTCGGTTTCGGGGAAAGTGCGTGAAAGCGGCGTTCAGGAAGGCGGCTGCATCGTCTATGTGCCGCACACGACGGCGGGAATCACCATTAACGAGGGCGCGGACCCGGATGTGGTCGTGGATATCCTGGCCGCGCTGGATAAACTCGTCCCCTGGAAGGGCGCCTGGCGGCATTCCGAAGGCAATTCGGCGGCTCACGTCAAGACGGCTCTCATGGGCGGCAGCGTCCACGTCATCATCGAAGGGGGGCAATTGGTGCTGGGGACCTGGGAACGCATCTTCTTCTGTGAATTTGACGGTCCGAGGACCCGCAAAGTTCACATCAAGATCGTGAACGGTTGAGAAGTCAGGAGCCTCCTGCCCCGCGCCTGCCTGAGGGAGGATATCCCGCCCGCCTCCGGGGCCTGCGGCCGGAGCGGCGCGGGCTCGTGCAAACCGGAAGCTCAGGGCAACGCCCGGCTCGGATCGGCGATGCCGGGCCGCAGACAACGGATTCCTGTCCCGGGAAGCGGCGAGTACGTTCGATCCGCGCGGACTCCGGGGGGATCGCTTCATTCCGGACGAAACTTCACCTTGATTTTGAAAGCGACACGTCATCTTGCAGGGGTCATCCCGCTGCGCGCCGATCATTATTCGACAGGTCCAGGGAAGAGGAGAAACAGGATGGATAAGCTCGATGCGATTTTTGCCCCAAAGTCGGTTGCCGTTATCGGAGCTTCGACGAAACCCGGGAAAGTCGGTCATGACATTTTCGTGAACATTCTCAAGGGAAACTACCAGGGAACGCTTTATCCCGTCAATCCCACGGCCAAGTCCATCCAGTGCGTGCGTGCCTATCCCGCGATTTCCGATATTCCGGATCCCGTGGACCTCGGAATCATCATTCTCCCTCCGCCGGAGGCCCTGAAGGCGGTGATGGAATCCGCGCGGGTGGGAATCAAAGGAATCGTGATCGTATCGGCGGGCTTCAAGGAGGTCGGCGGGGAAGGACGAAAGATCGAGGAGCGGATCACCGCAATCTGTCGCGAGTCCGGGATGCGGCTGGTCGGCCCCAACTGCCTGGGCGTCATCAATCCTCATCCCGCGGTCAGGCTCAACGCCAGCTTTTCGGCCCGCATGCCCGCCTTCGGCGAGATTTCCTTCATTTCGCAGAGCGGCGCGCTGTGCACGGCGGTGCTCGATTTCGCGGCGGACCGGGATTTCGGGTTCTCCAAATTCATCTCCATCGGCAACAAGGCCGACGTGGACGAGCTGGACCTGCTCCGCTATTTCCACAAGGACAAGGAAACGGAAGTGATCATGATCTACCTCGAGGAGCTGCGACGCGGCGCCGATTTCATCCAGGAGGTCCGTGAGATGACGTCGGGAGAGCGTCCCACGCCGATCCTGGTGATCAAGTCGGGGCGCACGTCGGCGGGAGCCGCGGCCGCGGCTTCGCACACCGGGTCGCTGGCGGGATCGGAAGGGATCTACGAGGCCATCTTCCAGCAATCGGGGATCATTCGCGCCGAATCCATCGAGGAGCTGTTCAATTTCGCCGAGGCGTTTTCCGGGAGGAAGATTCCCAACGGCAAACGGGTCGCCATCATCACCAACGCGGGTGGTCCGGGAATCGTGGCCACCGACATGACCGTCACGTCCGGCCTCAAGCTCGCCCGGCTGTCGGACGAGACCATCGAGACCCTGGCCAGCCATCTGCCTGCCACCGCCAATGTGCACAACCCGGTGGACGTCATCGGGGACGCTTCCCAGGACCGGTATGAAAACGCCTTGGGGGCGGTTATCCGGGATGCGAACGTGGACGGGGCACTGGTGATCCTGACCCCTCAATCCATGACCAATGCACTGGGGACGGCCGAAGCCATCGTGAAAATCGCCAAGCGGTCCCAAAAGCCCATTCTGTGCTGTTTCATGGGAATCATCGACGTGTCGGCGGGGGTCAAGCACCTCCAGGAGAACGGCATCCCCGTGTTTCGTTTCCCGGAACACGCCGCCCAGGCTTTCGCGGCCCTCTACTGGTATTCCAAGTGGACCGGCCGACAACACCTGGCCCAATTCGCCTTTCAGCACGACGTCGAACGTGCCGCGGAAATCATTCGCACGAACCTTTCCAGGGGAAGAACGTACCTGGCGGATGCGGACGGCAATGAGATCCTGCGTTGTTACGGGTTCCCCACCCTGCCGACGTTCACGGCGAAAAACCGTGAGGAGGCGCTCGATTATGCCGAAAGCATGGGCGGCCCGGTGGCCATGAAGATCATATCCCCCCAGATCGTGCACAAGACGGATGCCGGCGGCGTCATGATCGGCGTCAAGGGCCGTGAAGCCGTGATGAAGGCTTACGACACGATCATCGAAAACGCGGCCAGGTTCGATCCGAATGCCGTGATCGAAGGGGTGCTGGTGCAGCGGATGGCGGAAAAGGGAGAAGAGGTTATCCTGGGCATGAGCCGTTTCCCGGGCTATGGGCCGCTGCTCATGTTCGGCCTGGGCGGGGTGCTCGTGGAAGTGTTCAAGGACGTCGCGTTCCGGCTCGCCCCCATCGGGCGCAATGAAGCGCGGCGCCTGGTGAAAGGCATCAAGGGACGCGTCATCCTGAAGGGATACCGGGGGAGACCGCCTTGCGATACCGGTTCCATCGAGCGGTGTCTCGTGAGTCTGTCCGACCTGTCCATGAACCATCCTGAAATCAAGGAGATGGACATCAATCCGTTCATTGTCTACGAAAAGGGCAAGGGAGCGGTGGCGGCGGATTGCCGGATCATCCTCGAACCGCCCGCCGCCGAAAAGGCCGCCCGTTAGGAGAGCGGCATAACGCGGTTTCCCGGTGGGAGACCTGGATGGCCCCCGGGGGTGAACGCGTGGCGTCACCGGCACGGGAGCAACTCTCGATAACCCGGTCAAGGAAAGGATCAACGGTGATGTTGAGCGACAAAATGGAAAAGGCGCTGAACGAGCAGTTGAATGCGGAGCTCTATTCCTCATACCTTTACCTGTCCATGGCTTCCCACTTCAAGAAGATCGGCCTGCCCGGGTTCGCACGGTGGATGGAAGTCCAGTCCCTCGAAGAGTTGACCCACGCCATGAAGTTTTTCGACTATGTCGGTGACCGGGGCCAACAGGCGATCCTGTCGCCCGTGCCGGGACCGCCCTCGACCTGGGTGTCGCCGCTCGCAGCGTTCGAAAACGCCTTCCAGCACGAAGTGAAGGTGTCGGGGCTCATCAACGCTCTGGTCAACCTCGCTATGGAGCAGAAGGACCACGCCACCAACAATTTCCTGCAATGGTTCGTGGCGGAACAGGTCGAGGAGGAAGCGAGCACCGATGCCATCGTTCAGAAGCTGAAGCTCATCCGGGACAGTCACGGCGGTCTTTTCATGCTGGACCGGGAGTTGGGGCAACGGACGTTCACGGTTCCGCCGGGGACAACCGTCCTCGGGGGCAAGGCTCCATAATGCCGATTCGCGTTCAAGATTACACAACACCCACCCGTCGGGAGGTGAAGCGGGCGGGAGAAACCCTGCCCCCTGCTACGGACCGATGTGCCGCTCAGACATGACGGTAGGTGACGCAGGCGGGGATAAACCTTGCCATTTCGGTCTGTTAAGCCGGTCATACGCAGGGGCGGGCTTTACGCCCTCCCGCCCGATGCCGGCATTTTCAACGCAACTTGGCTTCACGCCACGGCGCAACGCCTCAACGAATGAGTTGATGGAAAAGAGAGGAATCGTGCCTCCGGGGGCGACGGGTTGAGATCGTCAGGTCGAGCGGTTTTGCGTCTGCGGGCGGAAGTCGCTCGACGCAAGAGGGAGGCTTTCGTCGCGCCGTGGCGTCGTTGCGTGAGGCGATAGGACGCCTTGGGTGAGCCGCGAAATCATGCGCAAAGGCGTTTGGGTCTGCGGGGGAGCGTTGTTCTCGAGCGAAGCGGGATAGCCGGAATTCAGGCAGGTCGAGACTCGTCCCGAACCCTCGAAATGAGCACCCAGGCCAAGGGCAACTCCGCATCGGCATCACTTTTCTCCCGGTTCGGGCATGCCCGCCGCGGACCAGTACTCCTCGTCCCACAGGCAACCCTCCGTTCCGCAGGGGGACACGTCGACTCTCTCCTCCCGCGTTCTCGGGGTCAGGCAATCGAAGTCAACCGGGGTCGAACCCGCGGTTTCCTCCCGTTTGAGCGAATCTTCCATCCTCTTCAATCCACCTTCATGCTGTCCACGATTCGGCGCAGCCCGGGCGCGGTGACTTCCCCGGCGGGAACGGGTTTTCCGACCACGAGCAGGGTTCTTGCCCAGGATCGGCGGAAGGGCTTGGTGCTCATCGGCTTCCCGTATTTCCGGCTGAAGTAGCTCCCCCACAAGCCGTTCAAGCACAAGGGGATCACGGGGACCGGCGTGGTGCGAACGATCCGCTCGACGCCGGGCCTGAAGGAGATGGTGTTCCCCGTCCGGGTCAGCCTTCCCTCGGGAAACACGCACACGATCTCGCCTCTTTCCAGCTCACCCGCGATGCGTTCGAAGGAAGCCTCGAGGACTGCGGGGTTCTCCAAGCCGCTTGCGATGGGAATCACCTTTGCGTCCTTGAAAATGCGGCGCAGCACCGGCACGTGAAAGAAGCTGTGGTGCATGATGAACCGGATTACGGGCCGGAAGGCCGCGGTGAGAATCAACCAGTCCACGTAGCTGACATGGTTGCAGACCAGAACCGCGGGACCGCGCGATGGGATGTTCTCCCGGCCGACGATCTTCAGCCGGAACACGCTGAAGGCGAGGATCCGGCAGACGGTCTGAAGAAAGAATGTATGAACGCGGACAAGGTCGAAACGCGGCAAGGCAAACCTCGTTCCCAAGACGTTGACGGTTGTGTCGGGCCCATTTCGGCAATCGGCTCCACGGTCGCTGTCGCCGCCCGGAAGCGCCCGGGACCTTCCCGCGCATGGGCACGGGCCGGAAACGCGCGACGAAGCGCGAGGGTGTGCCGGGCCCGGGCCGTGGCGTTTTCCAAGAATTGTCGTTTGCCGGGGCCGTCCTCGAGCGATGAAAATCGACCCCTCGGCGACGTGCCTCGATGCCGCCCGGCTACGTTTTCCATGCAGGGCGCAAGCCGGCATGAAACGATGGACCGTTCTGCCTGAGCCTCCACACATCCCTGCGACCGTTCTTCAACTGCCGGCCGATTCGAGACGATTCTCATGGAGTATAATGAAAGAATCCTGCAAAATACAGTCATCAATTCGAGACGGGCGATTCCCGGGGCGCGGTTCCCGGCAGGCCGGATGGAGATTCGTGCTGGGAGCGGCGCTTGTTGTGAGCGGTCGGGCCTGCGGCGGCCGCGGGCTGTCTTGAGGTCTCAGCCTGTGCAGATGCACGGGCTTCGGATTGCCGGGGCCGGACGATATGTCCGGTTTGGTGCCGGGGGTCCCGGGACAGCCGCCTGTTGCCGGATCGCATCCGGTGTGGAGTCCCCGAGCCCAAAGGGATGGTGCCGCACTTTTCGGACCTTTCGAGAACGGAAAGGTGCCCCCGAGCGTTCCGGCTTCCGGCTTCCGGCTTCCGTGCCGGACGATGCGGGTGGGTGGTGAACGACAGATTGAGATGGAGTGCTCCATGAAACCGATGCGGTACCGGCTGATGCGGGGGTGGATTCCGGCGGTTGCGGTGGCGGTGGCGGTATGCATTGTCCCGGTTTTGCGGGGAGGCGCGCGTGGCGCACAGGAAGAGAAGGACTATGCCGTCGCCGTGTTCGTGAGCGGATTGCCCTTCTGTGCCAGGGCGACGGACGGCGAGTACTTCGGGTTTGAGGTGGAACTGTGGAGGGAGATCGCCCAGCGGGTGGGGATCAAGTATCACCTGGACGAAGCGAGCTGCTTCCCGGCAGCCCTGCAGACGCTGTCCGAAGGGAAGGCGGACTTCGCCATCGCCACGGTCACCATGACGGGCAAACGCGCGCATTCCATGCAGTTTCTCTATCCCTACTACGTTTCCGGGCAGGGGATCCTGGTCAATGTCAAAACGGCCCGCCCTCTCGCGGTGTTCGCCGGAGTCCTGTGGTCCTCCGCGATCCTGCACGCGGTCATCCTGCTCGTTGTTCTCAACATCCTCTACGGGCACATCCTGTGGATCGTCGAACGCAAGAAGAATCCACTGGTGAGCGAGCGTTACATTCCGGGAGTGCTCGAGGCCATGTGGTGCGCTTTTGCCATCAAAACGACCATCGGTTTCGGCGATCTTGTCCCGCGGATTTGGCTGGCGCGGCTGATCGCCGTCCCGATCTGGCTCACCGGCATTTTCGTTGTGTCGGTAATCAGCGCTCAAATGGTCGGGGAGTACGTCGCGCACAGGTTCGACATCGGTTCCGTCGCCAATTACTACGATCTTGCCAGGAAGAAAGTGACGGTGGTTGAAGGGACGACCGGCTATGATTCCGTCAAGGAACTGGGACCAAAGAAGATCGTGCAGGTGGAGAACCCGGTCGATGCGTACTTGAAACTCCTCGAAAATGAGGTGGATGCGGTGGTGTTCGACTATCCTTTCCTCGTGCACGCCGCTCAAGTGATGCGCGCCGAAGGCAAGAAGGTGAGAGTGGTGGGGCAAGCCTTCACCGAGGAATTGATCGCGATTCCCGTGAGCCTGCAACTCGCCGCGCGGGACCCCGCTTTAATCGCGCAGATCAACCGGACCATCCTCGAACTCCGCGACGAAGGCTTCATCGACAGCCTGAGACTCAGATACATTGAAAGTCTCGATGCCGGATAAAAGCCGCATGCTTTCGCAGCGATCATGACGAGTGCGGGTGCATGAGGCTCGGCCTGATCATGGGCACGGAGGAAGCGTGCCCACCCTACGGCTCCGCACGGTCCCCGAGGTTTATCCCCGCCCGCGTCGCCTCCCGACGGGCAGGTGTTGTGTAATCTTGTACGCACCTCGCTCTCATTTGCTCTCCGCCCGCTCCGGGGAGCCAGGCCTCTTCCCGGGTGAGGTTTGCTTCGAGCGCCTTATTCGCCGCCCGCCCCGGGGAGCCAGAGGTAATAGAAGCCGCTGTGAAGCGATGAGAGCGAATCCGCCGGCCCGAGATCGATGAGGCTGATTCTGCCGCCGTCGGATTTGCTCGTGGAAACGTTGTACAGGTTGTCGTCGGGGTATTCGGCCCGGCGGTAGACGACCACCCTGGCGTTCGAGGGCAGGCCGGCGAGGGACTGCGCCTCTCGCAAGGCATCGTCGACATATCCCACTTTGTCCACCAGTCCCAGGCGAAGGGCCTCTTCGGCGAGATAAACGCGCGCAGTGGAGACGTCGGCCAGGGCGGCCGGATCGAGCCTGCGGTGAGCCACCGTGAGGTCGATGAATTTCCTCGCCAGTTCGTCGATCAGGTGCTGCAGGATTTGCTGCTCCTCCACCGTGGTTTTTCGGAAGGGGGACCCCATGTCCTTGTTCCTGCCGGACTTGTCCACCTCGACCTCGAGGCCGATCTTGTCCATCAGCCCGGTGACTTTCGGCCTGATGAAAATGACGCCCACCGATCCGGTGATCGTGCTCGGATGAGCCACGATAATGTCCGCGGGCAGAGTGATGTAGTACCCGCCGGATGCCGCCGTCCCCATCAGCACCGCCACGAGCTTCGCCCCGCTGCGCCGCTTGAACTCCATGATTTCGTGGTAGAGGATGTCGCTCGCGCTCACGGATCCGCCCGACGAATCCACCTTGAGCAGCACCGCCTTGACGGTCTTGTCCTTCTCCGCCTTCTTGAGCTGCGAAACGATCTCCTGCACCATGGCCGGTTTTTGACGCAGGACGAACCCTCGTGACGTGTCCGAGATGAATCCCTTGACCGGGATCAGCAGGATCTTGTCCTTGCCCTCCCCCTGCAGGGTGTGTTCCAGCAAGGGTTCGGTCGCATCAGGGAAGACCGTGATTTTAGGCTTGATGCAGCCGGTCGCCAGGATCGCGATCATCACGACGATTGTCGAAAGGGCGTAGCGCGTCATCGGTGTTCCAGCCTCCCCGGGTCAGTATTTGGTGTACGATTGAAGAGAGGATGCTTCAAACCGGGGGGACAGTCAAGCGGAAGCGGTGGAGCACCGGGCCGAAAGGAACTGCCTGCACGATCGGTCGTCCGCCAGGAGCCCCGCGGCATCCGCGCGACACCGTCGGCAGTGGTGCATCTGGGGCAGGAAGGCCGCGGCCGTGCGCCGCAGCCGGGCGAGCTGCGACGCCGATGGAGGGATGACATCCTGCAGAGCCGTGCCCGGGAGTGGGATGATGCCGATCAGGTTCATTAGATCGACTCCCAGCTTCGCCGCGCATTGCGCAACGGCACACACGTGCCGATCGTTCACTTCGGGGATAAGCACCGTGTTGACTTTGACCGCAAGATGTTTCGCCTTCAACCCGGCAATGGTCTCCATCTGCCTTTCAAGAAGTGCCGCCGCCGCATCGCGGCCCTGCAGCAAGTCGGGCCCGATCCGGACGTCGGTGTATATTTGGGCGCCGATGTCGGGCGACACCGCGTTCACCGTGACGGTCATGAAATGGACTCCCAGGCCGGACAGATCAGGGATGAAGTCGCGGACGTTCAGACCGTTGGATGACAGGCAGAGCTCCAGGTCCGGGTGTTTGCGCCGGATGAGTTCCAGCGTTCTCAAGGTTCGTTCAGGCTCGCAGAAAGGGTCGCCCGGACCGGCGATGCCCGCGACCGAGACGAAAGGCATCTCGCGCAGGGCCTTCTCCAGCCGGGATGCGGCTTCCTCGGGTTCGAGCACAGCACTCGCCACCCCCGGCCTGCTCTCGTTCACACAATCGCAGGACCGGTTGCAATAGCCGCATTGGATGTTGCATCGCGGCGCCACGGGCAGGTGAATGCGGCCGTAATACCGGCCGGCCGCCGCGTCGAAACATGGGTGCCGGCTGTGCGGCTGGTGCCTCGGAAAGACATGGCGCATCTAATCGGGCTTCTTCCTGCCGAAACGGATCGCGTCCGCCGGACAAACGTCGAGACAGTCGCCGCAGTTGTTGCAGTTCACTTCAGCGGGGCGCGTTCCCAATTCGCAGACCTGCAGGCATTTGTCACACTCGTTGCAGTCGCTCGTCCTGTAGAATTTGAACAGGGCGAATCTCTTGAGAATCTCCAGCACGCCGCCCGTGGGGCAGGCGAAACGGCACCAGCCGTTGGCGAGCAACAGTCCCAAGGCCAGGAATCCGAGCACGAAAAAGGTCCTGAACAACCACAGCGTGTTGGCATGCTCGAAAGTGAGGGCCACGGATTCGAAAAAACCGCCCACGCGGATGGGAACGGCAGCACGGGGCTGGCCCAGCGCGAAATACGCGTAAAGCGCGACGGCAAGGCCCAGGACCATGCCGAAAGGAGCGAACCGTGTGAGGATGTTTCGCGCCCGCAACTTGATCGGCGCCGCGGTGCCGATCAACTGATTGACCAGTCCCCCGGGGCACGCCCACCCGCAGAAAGCCCTTCCAAAGAAAATCACGGACAACGGCAGGAGCAGCCAGAAACCCCAGAAGAGGCTCAGTATCCGCCCATGGCACGTGATCACCGGGCAGGTTTCGCAACTGATGTAAGGAACCAGGAAGGGACAACGGAAAATCCCGTAAAAGGACCACTGCCCGACGATTGCGAGCATGGCCAGTTGGCCGAGTCTTCGCCACGCTTTCAGACCTGGACGCGGCATGACGCGGGTACTTGGCGCCGCAACGGCCGCCGCCCCGGCGCTTTGGTCTCTAGGCATCCTTCACCCCCAGTTTTTCCGTCAGTTCCCGGCCCCGATCCGAAATGGCGGGAATGAATCCCGCCCGCTCGAAAAACGCCTGTCCTTCGGAGGAGGTGATGAATTCCACGTAGTGATCGGCCAAGGCACGATCTTCGGCGTCTTTCATGACCCCGATGGTGAATGTGAGGGGCGGGGACGGGAAGAATTCGAAAGGAATCGGAATGATCTCCACCCGGTCTTGAAACTCGGGCATCCTGGTGAGCCTCAGTTCGACGACGGAAACGTCGCCCCTGCCTTCCGCAAGTTCTTCCATGGTGCGCTGCACGCAGGATCCGAGGCTTACCGCGTTCTTCATCGCGGGTTCCAGCACCCCGGCCTTCTTCAAAAGAACCTGTGCGGCCTGACCTCCCGGCGGGGACGCATCGGGAGCCAGAATCACCCTCACCCCGGGCCGTGCAAGGTCATGGACACTTTGTACGCGCGCGGGATTCCCCCGCGGCGTTGCCAACACGTAGGTGGTGAAGCACAAGGGCTTGAAGTAAACCATTTTGCCCGCCTGCCGGAGCTTTTTTGCAAGGTCCAGGACACGGCCTCCAAAAACTTCCGTCTTGGCATTGCCCAGGAGCGACTTGCCGAGTGCGGCGGCAAACGCTCCGGTGTAGGCGATTTTCACCCCGGTCCTGCCCTTGAAGAGTGCGTTGGCGGGCATGAAAGCCTCGGCGAGTCCTCCGCATGACCAGACCTGCAGAGTGTCGCGGCTGAATGCGGCGGCACGGCTCTCGCCGGCGGGTAGAACCGCTCCTGCGGCGGACGCCAGCGCCGTCTTCAAGAAAGTCCTTCTGTTCTGGCCGTTTTGCTCATCCATCATGGTCCGTCTCCGTCACGAGATGGCAATCGTTTCCCGCAGCGTCGGCAGCCCCGGGAAAGCAAGGCGGAAGCGCCGTCGGGGAACATCGGCCCGCTCCACTCGGAACGGAGCGCGGCAGCGGCATTGAAGAAAAACGTTCGGGTTCGAGAGTGTCCCTTAGCACACCATGTACTTGATATCTAATTGATATTTTCAAAGAGGAAGGCAATGTATATCGGTATTTCCTATCGATAATATCGTGCGGTTGCCCCGGTCCGCGGGGTTTTCCTGATGTCGGGGGAACCGGTAGGGCTCCCGAAGCGAAGTGGAAACAAAAGGTGCGCCGGCAGGGTGTGAAAGGCGCGTGCGGTTGTCTTCGAGATTATTGTGTATTAATAATGGTCGGTGTGGAAAACGGGCCGGTGCTTCCACCGATCGGTCTGCTGTTCACGGTTTTGTGCCGGGGGCGCGGCATTCGACGGGATTCGCGCGGAGCGATCGCGTAAACGGAGAAAACGATTCTCACGGGCTGATGACGGAAAGGAACACACCATTGAAAATCATGGAAGGACTTCATGCGTTCATGTGGAATTCCATGAGCGCCAACAACTGCAACACCTACCTGATCGACGCCGGAGCCAGGGTGCTCATCGATCCGGGGCACTTGACGCTGTTCGAGCACGTGAACGCCGGCCTGAAGGAGCTCGATCTGGGAGTCGGCGACATCGATCTGATCCTTTCGACTCACGTGCATCCGGATCACGTCGAGGCGGTCAAGTGGTTCAACGGGACTCCGGCTCTGTTTGCCGTCAACGAAGAGGACTGGCGGCTGTTCAGGGAAATGGCGATCTCGCTGGGCGCCGGCATGGATGTCGAAGCGTACGTGCCCGATTTCTTCCTTGCCGAAGGGGAACTGGACGTCAAGGGGTTGAAACTGGAGATCATTCACACTCCCGGCCATTCTCCCGGGTCCGTTTCGATCTATTGGGGGGAACGTAAGGTGCTCTTCACGGGCGATGTGATCTTCAAGGAGGGGCTGGGAAGGACGGATCTTCCAGGCGGGAACGGCGAACTGCTGAAGCGGAGCATCAAGCGGCTCTCGGAATTCGATGCGGAGTGGATGCTCGCGGGGCACGGGGACGTGGTGGCCGGGGCCGAGCGGGTGCGCAGGAATTTCGAGAACGTGGCCAGGTACTGGTTCAACTTCATCTGATACCGTGTTGCGTTCAAGATGACCGCATTGGGCGGGAAGGCGTAAAGCCCTTCCCTTGCAAGTCTGACCGGCACATCGGTCCGAGGGGGCGGGGTTTATCTCCGCCCGCGTCCCCCTCCCGCCGGGTAGGGGTTGTGTAATCTCGAACGCAATTGCCCATGGCGCCGGCGTCACCACAAGGCATGAAAACAGACTCACCCGGGAGTCTATCTTCCAGATAGCTCGGTATGCGACGGGTATACCGGACGGGGTCGACATTCATGGCCGCCAAAACCTGCGAGGCGCGCAAGCGCGGGGATTGCGCGAGGGGGTGCCGAATCCTGTTACGGCGCATTCCTCGAGTTTCCTTAGAAATCCGGAGGACGAGCAGACCCGGGAATTCCTGAAACCGGGCTGTCAGCGCTTTGCCGCGGCGATTTCACGGGCCAGGCTCTCGACAACCTTCTCCCTGAGCGCCTCCTTTTCCCCGGCCCAGTCGCTGTCCGCATCGAGGTTGGGCACGACGGCCGACCCCGAGACTTTGCACGCATCCAACAGCAGCATCTTGACGTGATCGATGCGATCCCGGGTCATGGACGCAAGGGTGGCGGCGTACTCGTCCAGGACGGACTCGATTCCGCCGGTGTTCCCAGCGCAGACTTCGGACAGGAGCGCGAGCAATTGCCGGTTGTCCCGGTCGGGATCGAGGCGCCGAACGATTTCATCGCACAGGATTTCGCCGTTCAGGGCAGGCACCGTCTCCCGCAGGCTCTGCAGTTCTTTTCGGAAACCTTCAATGGGCAGCAAACCATCCAGGTATCTTCCCGTCAATCCGGAGAAGCGTTGCCTGAATTCAGTCAGCGCCTGTTCGCGCTTCTCGTCTTCGGTCAGGGTCAGATTCCTGGTTCGTTCCATCACCAGGTCCAGAGTGCTCTTGATTTCAGCCATAGGGATTCCGATTCAATTTGTTCAATGTATTTAAAAAGTTGTCAGTGTTCTCGCAAGGTGGTCGAAGAAACGTGATGCAGTTCCGCTGTAACATGTCAGGCGAGGTTTTTCAAGCTCGCGGAAGGTGAAAGAACGCTTTCCCGAGCATGAACTGAAGGCCGCGGGACCGCCTCCCGACGGATCGACTGGGAATGCCGCTCCTGGAAGGCTTCCTTGACTTTCAATGCCAAGGTCTTAGATTTTTCACACTGTGGTTGAAACGAGAGGTCGCTTCGAAGGCGTGATCGCAACGCGGGTCCGCTCCAGGCTCGTCGGCGTTTTCGTGGAGGGGGGAAGAAGACCGTCCCAACGCCGTGGCTTGGGTGTTTGGGCTCGAGGGGCCGGAATTGCGCCCGTTTGGATATTGTTTCGAAGGATTTCAAGCGCAGATGATCCCAGAAGAAATGAGAAGCGCCCTGGCGCGGAAGGTGGCGTCGGCGGAGAGTCCCCGGGAACAGGCCATCGATGTCATGTTCGAATTGCAGGACCATTACGGGTACATGACCGATGAAGCCATGGAGGAGGCGGCCGGGATTCTCGGAATGACGACCCTGGAGCTCGAAGAGCTGGCCACCTTCTATGACCATATTTACCGCAGCCCCGTGGGCAGGTACGTCATCCACGTCTGCGACAGCGCCGTCTGCTGGATGGAGGGGTACCAAAGGATCATCGATTACCTTTGCCAACGGCTTCAGCTCACCGTGGGCGGCACATCGCCCGACGGCCTCTTCACCCTGCTTCCCGTTTGCTGCATCGGGTATTGTGACAGGGCTCCCGCCATGATGATCAATCGGAATGTCTACGGTCGGTTGACCCGCGAAAAGATCGACAGGATACTCGACCGGCTGATTGAGCACTCGCAGTTTCACGAAACGGAATAATCGACCCATGTATCCCCAGGTACTCTTTCGGAATCGCAAGCCCGATCGCATCGTCACTCTCGACGAATATCGGGCCGAGGGCGGTTACCGGGCATTGGGAGACATCCTGCGCAAGCGGAGCGCCGGGGAGGTCTGCCGGGTGGTGGACGAGGCCGGCCTGCGGGGTCGGGGAGGAGCGGGTTTCCCGGCGTCCAAAAAATGGGAGTCCGTTCCGGCGGACGGGGCCCACCCGCGCTACCTGGTCGCCAATTCGGATGAGATGGAACCCGGCACCTTCAAGGACCGGGTGCTGATCCATGCGGACCCTCACACCATCATCGAGGGAATGATCCTTGCCGGGTACGCCATCGGAGCTTCCAAGGCGTTCTTGTTCGTGAGGCCCTCTTACGAGAGCAGTGCGACGATCATGGAAAGAGAGCTGCGGATTGCGAGGGAGGCGGGCTATCTCGGCAGGAACATCCTCGGTACGGATTATTCCCTGGATATCGTCGTGCATCGCAGCGGCGGGCGCTACATCTGCGGCGAGGCCAGCGCCCTGTTGAATGCCGTCATGGGGAAACGGCCGAACCCCCAACGGCCGCCTCCGTATCCGACGGTCAAAGGGCTCTGGGAACGTCCCACGGTGGTGAACAACGTGGAAACCCTGGCCAACGTGCCCCATATACTGAGAAACGGCCCGGAATGGTTTCGCAGCCTGTCCCGGTCGAAGACTCCGGGAACCAAGCTGTTCTGCATCAGCGGCAAGGTGAGCCGGCCCGGGTGCGTGGAGCTGCCCATGGGGACCCGGCTGGGCGAAATCATCGAAGAACATGCGGGAGGCATGGCGTCCGGCTCGGAGTTCAAGGCCTGCCTTCCCGGAGGCGCTTCGACCTACTTCCTGACCAGGGACAACCTCCACGCGGAAATGGATTTCGACGGCATGGCCGCCGTGAAGAACCGGCTCGGCACGGGAGCCGTCATAGTCTTCGATCGGAAGACCTGCCTCGTGGGGGCCACTCTGAATCTGATGCGTTTCTTCGCCCGCGAATCCTGCGGGTGGTGCACGCCGTGCCGCGAAGGCCTGCCGTACATGCGGGACTTGCTGGAGCGTATCGAAGAAGGGGATGGGCGGGAAGAATACATCCCGATGCTGCGGCTCATGTCCAGGCAGGTCTGGAACTCATACTGCGCGCTCGCTCCCGGAGCGGCTTCGCCCGTGGAGAGCCTGCTCGATCACTTTGCCGACGAGGTGCACGAGCACATCAGTCAGAAGCGGTGCCCGTTCAAGGATTGAAGCCCCTCAACGGAGGGGGAAGGGCGCGTGATGCCGTTCGGGTTCTCATCCCGCGTCGCGGCGTTTGAGGAAAACCATGCCAAGCTTGATCATAGACGACCTCGAAATCGAAGTCCCGCAAGGGACGAAGGTCATTGAAGCGGCCGAGCGACTGGGCATCATGATCCCTCGATTCTGCTACCACCACGCGCTGGGATCGGCGGGGGCCTGCAGGATGTGCGCGGTGAAATTCCTCCAGGGCCCCTTCAAGGGAGTCCAGATGAGCTGCATGATCGAGGCTCAGGACGGCATGGTGGTTTCCACGACGGACGAGGAGGCGGTAAGCTTCCGCAAACAGGTGATCGAATGGCTCATGCTGAATCACCCTCACGACTGTCCCGTCTGCGACGAAGGCGGGCAGTGTCTGCTGCAGGACGAAACGGCATCGAGCGGCCACGGCATTCGCCGGTACGCGGGCCGGAAACGCACTTATCGCGACCAGTATCTCGGGGCGTTCATCGCGCATGAAATGAACCGCTGCATCCACTGCACCCGTTGCGTTCGCTTCTACCAGGACTACACGGGTTACCGGGATCTTGGAACGATGGGGATCGCCTCTCACGTATACTTCGGCCGCTACGGGGACGGGCCCCTGGAGAGCCCGTTTGCCGGCAACCTCGTGGAACTCTGCCCCACGGGGGTTTACACGGACAAGCCTTCCCGCTACAAGGTCCGACACTGGGACCTGGAACGGTCCCCTTCCGTTTGCATTCACTGCTCGCTGGGATGCAACACCGTTGCCGCCGCCAGGTACCGTGAGATCATGCGCGTGGAACCGCGTTTCAACGAAGCGGTCAACGGTTATTTCATCTGCGACCGCGGGCGCTATGGCCCGGCATATGCAAACCACCTGGAACGGCCGCGCAGTGCCATGGTCGATGGTGTCGAAACCGATTATGAAACCGCCGTTCGCGCCGCATCCGAGCGGTTGTCGGCGATCTGCGCCGGGGCCGGTTCCGATGCGGCGGCGGTGCTCGGCTCGGCACGGAACAGCCTGGAGACCCAGGTCCGGTTGGAGCGCCTGGTGAAACGCAAAGGCTGGAGGGCGCCGCGCTACTTTGTCGATCCGGGTCTTGCTTACCGGGTGGAGCGGGCTGCTGCCGGTTTGAGTGAACGGACGGCGGTGTCGCTCCGCGAGATTGAAACCGCCGACGTCATCCTGGCGGTGGGCGTGGATCCGGTCAATGAGGCCCCCATGCTGGCGCTCGCAATGCGGCAGGCACGGCGCAGGGAGGCTTCCGTCACGGTGGTCGATCCGCGTCCCGTGTCGTTGCCCTTTGCCTTCGAGCACATCGCGATGCATCCGGACGACATCGACGGGTTTCTGGACGCGCTGACAGGGCTGGTGCGAGATCCGGCACAAAAGCCCGTGAGCGGTGCGGGGGCGGCGGGCAAGGGGGATTCGATTGCGGTGCCGGCCGGAAAGCTGGCGGGTGCCGGTTTTCCCGTCATCGTCTGCGGCACGGCCGTCACCCGCGAGACGACCCCGGATCGTGCAGCCGGCCTTGCGGACGCAATCCTGGAACGGGGGAGCAGGACTGGCCTGTTTTACGTCCTTCCCGGTGCGAACGCTTTCGGGGCCGCACTCTGGGCGTCGGCGCGGCAGAGGTCTTTTTCGGAAACGCTCGAAGGAATTGAAAACGGCGCGATCAAAGGGCTCCTGGCGGTCGAGGCGGACCCGCTCCGGGAGTATCCGGACCTGCCGCGCCTGAAACGGGCGCTGAAGAAGCTGGAACTGCTGGTCGCGGTGGACTGCCTGCCTTCTGAAACCCTTCGGTTGGCTCACATCGTCATTCCTTCATCGACGCTGTTCGAATCGGGCGGCAGTTACGTCAACCAGGAAGGACGGGTCCAGTATGCCGAGCCGGTTTACAAGGGAGGCGTTCCCATCGGTCAGGCGGGCGGTGGGAGTCATCCCCGGCGAGCTTATGGAGTGGGCATCCCGGGGGCGGATCCGCGGTCGGCTCCGTTGATCCTGGCCGCTCTTGCGGGGGACGCCGACGCATCGCCTGCGGATCGCTCCCGGCCCGACGTCCCGTTCCAGGAAATCGCGGACGAATGTCCTGCTCTTGCCGTTATCGGGCAATCCTATCCGGTGGACGGCATTCGCGTTCTGCCCGCCAAAGCAGCGGCCGAAAACCCGACGACGCAAATCGCCCGGCACGAGACCGCCCGGCGAGATGACGTTCTCGAGCTCATACTCGCCGACATGACTTTCGGCAGCGAAGAGCTCTCGCACTACTCGCACATTACTCAACAGGTCGAACCTCAGCCTCACGCCGTCATGCACGCGGCGGAGGCCGCCGCGGCGGGCCTTTCGGACGGTGACCGCATCCGACTGAACTTTGCCGGCGGTCCCGTTGAGATCAAGCTCATGATTTCGACCGCCGTGGCTCAGGGAGTGCTGGTCGTGCCCAGGCACAGGGATGTCGACTGGCGAGGGATCGGGAGCTTCCGGGCGACGATCCCCCTGAGCGTCGTCGAGAAGGTCTGAAACCGGATCGTGGGTGCCGGGCGGAACTTCACTTGCGAGGGACTCTCGATCCTCCGACGCATCATGATATTCCGTTTCGGATCCGACTGTAATACTGTGAGCGCAATGCGGGCATTTCCGTCCGCCGTCTTTCGGTCGCGGCGTCCGCGGGCAAGCCGCGGAGCTTGTCGTTGCCGGTGCGCCGAAGCATTTCTCGCCGCGACCGCGCATAACGGAATGGGAGGTTATTCGGATGTCGTCGAAAAGGTATGCCGTCGGGGTGGATCTCGGCGGCACCAAGATCGCCGTGGCACTGGTGGACGATCGGGGAGAGGTGCTCAAGCACGCCCGATACCTGACGTTTGTGAGGGAGGGGCCGGAGGCCGTCAGGGACCAGATCATCGCTGCCGTGAAGGAAATACGCAAGGGGACGAGGATTCGCCCGGCGGGGATCGGCATCGGCGTGGCAGGGCAGATCGCCCGCGACGACGGGATGGTCAGGTTCGCGCCCAACCTGGGCTGGCGAAATGTTCCACTGGGCGAGCAGCTTCGCGCGATCACGCGACTTCGCGTGGTGGTGGTCAACGATGTTCGGGCGGCTGCCGCGGGCGAGTGGGCGTTCGGCGCCGGCAAGGATTGCGCGGATCTGATCTGCATGTTTGTCGGGACGGGCATCGGCGGCGGGATTGTGACGCAGGGACGGATGCTCCACGGATGCGGAAACTCGGCCGGGGAAATCGGCCATGTGGTGGTCGACATGAACGGTCCGCTGTGCCATTGCGGCAGGCGGGGATGCATGGAGGCGCTGGCCGGAGGCTGGGCGATCGCGCAGAAGGCCCGGGATGCCATTCTTCTCGATCCCGCCCTGGGGACCCCGCTTCTCAGGCTGGCCAAAGGGCAGATCAACAATGTCACGACCGAGCTTGTGGCGACGGCCTTCCGCATGGGGGATCCCCTGGCACGGCAGCTCATCGACCGGGCCGCCGACGCGCTCAGCGTGGGGGCGGTCAGCCTGGTGAACGCCTTCAACCCGTGCCGGCTGATTCTTGGCGGCGGAGTCGTCAACGGTCTGCCGGAGCTGATCGAGCGAGTGAGGGAGGGAATCCGCCATCACGCGCTGGTCACGGCCGCCGAATCCGTGACGGTGGTCCCGGCAAGCCTCGGGGATGATGCGGGGGTTATCGGGGCGGCCGTTTTGGCCATGCAATCACAGGCCTGAACGATGCGTCTGGAAGAAAGTTCCGTTGCTTCCGCTCAGGCGTACCGGAAAACCCGGCGACCGGTTCCTTGAAACTGTGCCCCGGAGGGAATATGATGGGCGGGCCATGTCGGAGGTGCCGGCTCCATTGGGCTGTTCGGACGAGAACGACGGAGCGATGATTCTTCATGCTCCGTTGTCGGTCGGCGAAGGGCGGGTACGGTTCCACCGGGGCCACGAACGGGCCCGCGGCGGGCGACGGTTTTTCAGGCTGCGTCGCGCGATGCCGGTCAGGGTGATTTGCGCGCAGCCCGGTTGCGGATGCCGAGCGGCAGTCAAGACGACACGATGAGCGAGGAAACGATGACGAAGAAAGTGCCGGATCTCTACCCGGTGAATGCCTTTCTCGGCGGGCACGCGGCTGAGATCCAGGCGAGGATCGAGGCCCTGGAAAAGGATCGTTTTGCTTCCCGTTTCTGGCGCAAAGACCCCGATCTGTGGAAATCGGATCCCGACAACCGGAAGTCGATCGCGAATTCCATGGGCTGGATCGATCTTCCCGACAAGATAAGCCTTCATGCTCCGGCACTCGCCGAATTCGCGCGCGACCTGAGAATCTGTCGTTTCAAGCACGTGGTTCACATGGGCATGGGCGGCAGCAGTCTTGCCCCGCTCGCATTCCGGGAAATCTTCGAACCCGGCGCGGAGGGGCCGGCTCTGACCGTGCTGGATTCGACCGCTCCTTCGACCATCCTGGAGATTGAACGTCGGCTGCCCATGGCGGAAACCTTTTTCATCGAGGCGAGCAAATCCGGCGGTACCGTGGAAAGCCGGTCGTTCGGCGAATACTTCTATGCCAGGATGCGGGCCGTGAAAAGGGAAGGCGCGGGGATACATTTCGCGGTCGTCACCGATCCCGGGTCCGTCCTGGTGAAGCTGGCGGAGGAGAGAAACTATCGCGGCACCTTTCTGAATTTCGGAGACATCGGTGGGCGCTACTCGGCCCTGTCCTTTTTCGGATTGGTGCCGGCGGCGCTGATGGGGCTGGATGTCGAGGAAATTCTTGCCCGCAGCCTGTCCATGATGGAAGCGTGCGGGCCGGATGTTCCCGTGAAGAAAAATCCCGGCATGGCCCTGGGCGTGGCGATGGGAGAAATGGCCCTGCGCGGCCGCAACAAACTCACCCTGATCGCTCCCGGATCACTCTCGACCCTCGGCATGTGGCTCGAGCAACTGATCGCCGAAAGCACCGGAAAGGAAGGCAAGGGCATTGTTCCAGTCGTCGGCGAACCGCTCGGCGATCCTGTGGTGTACGACGATGACCGGTTGTTCGTAGTCCTTTGCCTTGAAGGCGAGGTGGATGGAGTCCTCGAATCTCGAATCGACGCCTTGCGGAAGGCGGGCCACCCGGTGATCGTTGTCCCGATGAGCGACCGGCTGGACCTTGGCCGGGAGTTTTTCCGCTGGGAGATCGCGACCGCGACCGCCGGTGCGGTCCTGGGGATCAACCCTTTCGATCAACCCAACGTGCAGGAAAGCAAGGACATCACGAAGCGTTTCCTGGAGCAGGTGCGCGACGAGGGCTGCCTGGTCGAGGGCAAAATTGAATTGGGGGATGGTCCCCTGCAGTTCTACGGGACTGCGCCGGGCGCGGCTTCAGCGGCACAGGCGTTGTCCCGGTTTCTGAAGGGAGCCCGAAGCGGCGATTACCTGGCCTTTCTCGCTTATCTGCCTGAAGCCTCCGGTGTCGAGCTCGGCCTGCGGAATCTGCGCGGACTGGCGAGGGACCGGCTGAAGCTGGCCACAACCCTGGGCTTCGGCCCAAGGTATCTCCATTCCACGGGGCAGCTGCATAAGGGGGGGCCGAATACCGGGCTGTTCCTGCTGATCACCTGCGACGACCCGGAAGACGTCCCGATTCCGGGGCAGCCTTACACGTTCGGAATATTGAGACGGGCCCAGGCGCTGGGCGATTTCGAAGCCCTGGCAAAGCACGGTCGGCGCGTGCTGCGGGTGCACATCGCCGGGAATCCGGTCAAGGGACTGGCGGCCCTCGAGAAAGCGCTCAGAGAGGCGCTTTGACGGTGATGTGGATGGACGGTGCGTGACCCGGCGGTGGGAAAAACGGGAGAAGCTGAGACGTGATGACGGAATTTCCGGAATCGGAGCGCAAGAGAAAGGGCAAGCTTTCCGCGTCGATCCTGTCGGCGGATTTCGGGAACCTTGCGGAAGAAGTCAAGGCGGTGGAACGAGCGGGAACGGATTGGATTCACGTGGACGTCATGGACGGCCATTTCGTGCCCAACATCACCATCGGTCCCGATGTGGTGAAGGCCATCCGCGGCGTCACCGCCCTGCCGCTCGACGTTCACCTCATGATCGAAAAGCCGGAGCGGTACATCGAAGCTTTCATCCGGGCCGGGGCCGACTACCTGGGGGTTCACGCCGAGGTCTCCCCGCATCTGCACCGCACGGTTCAACGCATTCGCGAACTGGGGGCCAGGCCCGTGGTGACGCTCAACCCTTCGACCCCCCTTTGCGCCGTCGAAGACGTCCTCGGCGACATCGACATGGTGCTTCTCATGACCGTCAATCCGGGGTTCGGAGGGCAGAAATTCATTCGGTCCATGCTTTCCAAGATACGCCGATGCCGGGAGATGATCGACGGGATGCGGCTCCCGGTGCTGCTAGAGGTGGACGGAGGAGTGAACCGGGACACGATCGACGACCTGGTGGATGCGGGAGTGGACGTCTTTGTGGCCGGTTCGGCGGTTTTTGCCGGCAACGACTACGCCCGGAACGTCAATGGTCTGGTGGATCGCATGCGCTAGGCGGGTACGAGGGCGCGCCGGGGCCGCGGGGCTATGGGCTCCCGGCATGACGCCGCGCCGGGTGGTGCGGCCAGTCGCGGGCCGCGGTAGTCATGCCGCGGGAAAGCCTCGATGGCGCTGCCTCACCCTCTAAATGAAAACGCTCCAAAAAGAATCCGCCTTCGGGAAAACCCCCGAAGGCGGTGGTCAAGGACGGCCTGAAGATCACTGGGGCATTGGCCCTCTGCCCCTGCCTCTGCCCCTTGCCCCGGGGCCTGCGCCCGAGCAGAATTCTTCTCTCGTCAGGGTGCCGTCCTTGTTGCCGTCCCTGTTTGCGAAGTTCTTTTCCGCATTCCCGCGCCGATGAGGTACCGCCATGAACTCGTCCTTGCTCACCATTCCATCGTGATTGGTATCCAGCTGGTCGAACCGTTCCGAACACCTCATCATGGGCCGCTGAGCGGATTGTGGCTGGCTGCTCTGAGCCGCGGCCAAACCGGTCCATAACACGGCAAGTGCGATCAACAGCGCCAAACCCAGTGCCGTCCGTCTTGATGCTTTCATGTTACACTCCTTTGCTGACGTTCGAGCCTTCATCCCGAATGCGCCCGGCATGCGGGGCTCTCGCTTCGTGTTGGTGTCTGGTCCGGCCGGGTTGTCGGAGAAAACGTACGGACGGGAGCGCGCAGCGCAGAATTGTGGTTCCGCTTCGGGATGATCCACGGTCTGACTGCAATCTAGACACTGCCCGTCCGATGTCAATCGGGGATACGACCGGTGCGGATCGGACCGGCTTCCCGCGTTCTCCCCCCCGGGTGACTCTCCGCTGTCGGGGCTCAGTCGGAAAGTCGGAGGCCTTCCCCCGGTGGAAAACGGAGGAAATCCCGTCCGGCGCGACGCTTTTAGTGGATTCCGCCGCGCGCAAGGGCGAAAATGGCGTTCGTGCTCACGCAGCTCAGACGGCCTGGACCGCCTGGACCAGCGGCACACTCGGGTCGGAAGTCATGCTGCGGCATTCACCGACAGCGGACGTTCCATGGGAACGTCGAGGAAGGTGGCCAATGAAACTCATCGAGGCATGCTGCACTCACGGGGAACTCTGGGAGATCATTCTCTCCTCCATCAAGGAGGCGATCATCCTTTCGGACACGGCGGGACGCGTGCTGAGCGCAAGCCCCGCCGTGGAAAGGATTCTGGGGTATAAGCCCCACGAGCTCGAAGGCGAGGACCTCTCCCTTCTTTTCACCTCCGAAGACGTTTCGTGCCTGTGTCCCAACATCCTTCACCTGGCCGTGAAGAATCGACGGTTTGACGGGGAGCTCATGCTGGTTCGCAAGGACGGGTCGCGGTTCGTCGGTTCGATGTCGGTCGAGCGCCACGTCGACCCGAAAGAAGGGAAACGGATTCTGCTGTTCTGTGTCGAGGACGTGGAGAAGCGCAGGGAGTTGGAACGGACTGCCGCCGGAAGCCACTACCAGGACCTGATCAAGATCGCGAACGGGATCGCTCACGAGATCAGGAACCCCCTGGTCAGCCTGGGAGGTTTTCTGAACCGGATCTACAAGACTCACTCCGGGGATGATGAACTGATGAAATACCATGACATTTCCATGAGAAGTCTCAGGCGCATCGAAAACCTGATCGCCAAGGTCGAGCTCTTCGCCAGGCTCCCCACGCCTCAACTGGAGGAGACCGTCATTCGGGATTTGATCGAGGAACTGGCAAAATCCTACGAGGACGAGCTGAAAAAACGCAAGATCGAGCTGCATCTGGCACTCGACGATGCCACGCTGCTTGTCGACCGGAACCTGATCGCCAAGGCGCTTGCCATTATCGTCGAGAACGCGATCCAGGTGTTGCCCGGAGGCGGGCGGATTGAAATCCTGTCGAGGATCGCGTCCGATCAGTACGAGTTGAGCGTCACCGACAACGGCCCGGGAATATCCGCGGACGATTTGCCCTATGTTTTCAATCCCTTTTTCAGTACCAGGCCGGACGGGGTGGGAATCGACCTGGCAGTGGTCCGGCGGGTTGCGGAAACCCACGGCGGTTGCGTCGGGGTCATTTCGAGCCCGGGTGAAGGGGCGACCTTCTACCTGAGGCTGCCCGTCGAGAGGCGTCGATCCATCCGCACGATGCGGCTTTCCGAAGACGGCGTGGGGTCAAACCTACACTTTTCACAAAATCACACTTTTCACAAAGTCCCGTGAGCGCGGGTCCGCAACGAAACATGAAAATCCCTCAGGCCGAGGGTATTCTCACGGAAATCATCATTCCCTACGGGCACGCTTGAACGGTTCTCGGACACCTCGAGAAGGCCCTTGAGCGATTTCATTCCCTACGGGCACGCTTGAACGATGAGAAGCGGCCCCGCCGTGGCGTCGCCCGAAGCCGCCCGATTCAATGTTCCATTTGGCCGCCTTGAGGGATGAAGCCCCTTTTATTGCGCGCACCGCGAATCAGGTCGTTTACTACAAGCCGTTTCAGTCTTAACTTGGCCGGTAAACGGCAGCACTGATACCGGGGCGCGTTCAAGATGACACAACATCTGCCCACCGGGAGGTGACGCGGGCGGGACAAACCCCGCCCCCTGTGCGGGCCGATGTGCCGGTCAGACATACAGAGGGAGGGCTTTATGCGCTCTCGCCCAATGCCGGCATTTTCAACGCAACGCGGTCTCACGCCACGGCGCAACGCCGCAACGAATGAGTTGGTGGAAAAGAGGGGAGTCGTGCCCCGGCGCGCGACGGTGTGGGATCGTCAGGTCGAGCGGCATTGTGTCTGCGGGCGGAAGTCGCCCGACGCAAGCAGGAGGCTTTCGTTGCGCCGTGGCGTCGTTGCGTGAGGTAATAGGACGCCTGTAGTGAGCCGCGAAGTCGTGCGCATTGACGGAATGCGGCCTGGCGGACCGGACATGGATGCTCGATGGAGCAGTGGAGAAGGCATGCAACCCATATCCCCCGATGGATCGCTATCGCCCTGGGAACCGGGCATGTTCAGCCTGGCGGTCTACGCCGTGCTGGTGGCGGCCTTCGTGGCCGTCCAGTTGTTCGTCGCGTGGTGGCTGGGAGAACGAAAGCCCGGCGTCGAAAAGGCCAGGCCTTACGAATGCGGTATTATTCCCACCGGGTCGGCGCGCCTGCGCTACCCCGTTCCGTTTTACCTGGTGGCGATCTTTTTCCTGATTTTCGACATGGAAGGCGCCTACATCCTGACCTGGGCCGTCGCCTTCGAGGAATTGGGCTGGGCGGGATGGCTGCAGATGTCCTTTTTTATCGGCTTGTTGCTGGTCGGACTGGTTTACGTCTGGAAAAAGGGAGGGCTTGATTGGAGGCCGTCGTACGGGAAAAAATGAGCGACCGTTTCCTGAGCGCGGCGGACTTCGTGCTCAACTGGTCGCGCAAATACAGCCTTTGGCCCCTGTTTTTCGGCCTTTCATGCTGTTTTGTCGAGGAGGCGACGGCTTTCACTTCGCGCTACGACATGGCCCGGTTCGGCGCCGAGGTGCTGCGTCCTTCACCCAGGCAGGCCGATCTCCTGATCGTCTCCGGAACGGTGTTTAAAAAGATCGCTCCTGTCGTCCTGCGCCTTTACGAGCAGATGGCGGAGCCCAAATGGGTGATCTCCATGGGGTCCTGTTCCAACTGCGGGGGCATGTACGACGTTTACAGCGTGGTGCAGGGAATCGACCAGATTCTGCCCGTGGACGTCTACATCCCCGGTTGCCCGCCAAGGCCCGAGGCGGTACTGCAGGGGCTCATGCTTCTTCAGAAGAAGATCGCCGAAGAGGAGCGGCCGGCGCGTTCGGTGCTGCATCTGCCGGGAGGTTGCCAGGGGAGCACTCGCCCCGTATTGGTGGATGGTGCGACCAAATCCCGTGACCCGCGAGGTCCCGGGATGGAAGGAACGGTCATCCGCGGAACGGCCAACACCCCCTCGGCCTTCACTGGAAGCCGCTCCGATCTCATGTGGACGCCGCCCGCGCGGCGCATCGAATCGAGCGAAAGGGAAAAGGAACTGGCCCGCGTGCTGGGCGAGCGCTTCGGCGATGCGGTCCGTGAGGAGCCATTCACCTCGGACATGCCCACGTTCCACGTCGAGACGAACCGCCTGAAGGAGGTGTTGCGTTTTCTCAAGAAGGAGGCTTCACCGAGGTTCCTTCGCCTGGATGACCTCACGGCCGTCGACGAGTCCGCCCGACGCGACCGGAGCGCTTATCCCGACTGGACGATGGTCTATCACCTCCTTTCCTTCGAGACCGCGGGGAGACTGCGCCTCAAGACGGGTCTCCACGGCCGGCAGCCGGCCTTGCCGAGCATTACGGACATCTGGCCGTCCGCAAACTGGTACGAACGGGAAGTATACGATCTTTTCGGGATTCGCTTCGAGGGGCATCCGAATCTGCGCCGGATCATGATGCCCCACGAGTGGGAAGGGCATCCCCTGAGAAAGGATTATCCCGGACGGGCCACGCAAATGGCTCCGTATACCCTGGCCGATGCCCGGGCCCATCAGCCTCCGGACGGGGGAATATTCACAGAAGACCGCGGAGGGGACCGGCTCGTGCTCAACATCGGTCCCAGTCATGTCAGCACGCACGGCTTGCTGCGCTACGTCGTGTCGCTCGACGGGGAGGAGATTTCCGATCTCGAACTGGAGATCGGCTACCATCATCGCGGCGTGGAGAAGATCGGAGAACGCCAGACCTGGCACCAGTTCATCCCCTACTGCGCGCGGGTGGACTACCTGGCCGGGGCCGCCAACGATCTCCCCTACGTGATGGCCGTGGAAACGCTTGCGGACATCAAGGTTCCCAAACGCGCCCAGGTCATCCGGGTGCTGCTCAGCGAGCTGTTCCGGTTGAGCAATCACCTGGTCTGGTTCGCCACCTATGCCCATGACGTCGGCGCCATGACCCCCAATTTCTATACGTTCACCGAACGGGAGATGATTCTCGACATCGTTGAGCTCATCACCGGGGGGAGGCTCCATCCTTCCTGGTTCCGGCTGGGGGGCGTCGCGGCGGACCTGCCGGAAGGTTGGAAGGAAGCCGTGGACGCTCTGGTGAGGGTCTTTCCGGGCCGCCTCCGGGAGTACGAGAGCCTCATCCGGAAAAACCCCATTTTCAAGGCCAGGACGCAGGGCGTGGGCAGGATTTCCCTCGAGGATGCCGTGGACTGGGGGGTGAGCGGGCCGAACCTGAGGGCCTGCGGTCTCGAGTGGGATCTTCGCAGGAAGTTCCCCTATTCGGGTTATGAGAATTTCGAGTTCGAGGTTCCCACGGCGGTCGAAGGGGACTGCTATGCGCGCTACCTGGTGCGGGTCGAGGAGATGCGCCAGAGCCTGAGGATCATCGAGCAGGCGGCGGCGAACATGCCTTCCGGTCGTTATGTGACGGACGATTACCGTTACGTGATTCCCGACCGCCGGGATACTCTGAAGAACATCGAAAGCCTGATCCATCATTTCGTCAACGTCACCCGCGGGCCGAGAATCCCGAAGGGTGAAGCCTATGTGTCCTGCGAGATTCCGCGGGGCGAGCAGGGGTACTACGTGATCGGCGACGGCCTCGGATACGCGTACCGCATGCGGATTCGAGGGCCGGGGTTCGCAAACGTCCAGGTGATGCCGCTCCTGGCCAAGGGGGAAAGCATCGCGGACCTCATCGCGATCATCGGGTCGGTCGACTACATCCTGCCCGATATCGACCGGTGAGGCAGCGCCTGGAATGACGGTAATCCGACGGTGGAAGACATGCTGAATTGGACGGCGGGATTTCTTGTTTTGATCGCCAAGCTGACGATCGTGCTGGTGGTATTGCTGTTCGTGGCCGCCTATCTCGTGTGGCTCGAGCGCAAATTCCTGGCGCGACTCCAGATCCGCTACGGACCCAACCGGGCGGGGAAATTCGGCCTGCTTCAGCCCATCGCCGACGTCGTCAAGATGGTCGCCAAGGAAGACACCGTGCCCGAGGGGGCGGAGAGAACCATTTTCATGCTGGCTCCGGCGGTGGTCGCCGCCACGGCGCTGCTGGTGTTCGCCGTGATTCCCTTCGGGAAAGACGTAACGCTGTGGGGCATGAAGATACCGCTCGTGGTGGCCGATCTCAACGTCGGCCTGCTCTACTTCTTTGCGCTGTCGTCCCTGGGAGTCTACGGAGTCGCCCTCGGCGGCTGGGCTTCTAACTCCAAGTACAGCCTCCTGGGGGGGATAAGGGGCGCGGCCCAGATGATCAGCTATGAGCTGTCCCTGGGACTGGCCATCGTGCCGGTCGTCATGCAGGCCCGTTCTTTCAGCCTGGTGGATATCGTTCAAGCGCAGGAGAAGTACCCGTTCATCCTGACGCAGCCGGTCGCTTTCGCGATTTTCGTGATCAGCGCAATGGCGGAGATCAAGCGGATTCCGTTCGACCTGCCCGAAGCCGAGAACGAGCTGGGTGCCGGCTTCCACACGGAATACAGCGGGATGCGTTTCGGGCTCTTCTTTCTCGGAGAGTACGTCAACATGCAGGTGTTGGGCGGCCTCGTGGCGGTGCTTTTCCTCGGGGGCTGGCACGGGCCGTTTCTGCCGCCCGTTGTCTGGCTGTTCATCAAGATCGTCCTGGTGGCGCTGATCATGATCTGGGTGCGAGGCACACTGCCCCGGCTGCGCTACGATCAATTGATGGCGCTCGGCTGGAAGGTCCTGATCCCTCTCGCCCTGGTCAACATCATGGTGACGGGAGCCTGGGTATTGTGGGCGGGGAAGTGATGTCCGGCGTTCCTGCGGGCGCGGGTCCCGCGGCGGATCGAAATGGCCCCGCGGCCGGGCGGGAGCCGCAGTCCTGAAAATCTTGCCGGATCGGGATTTGCGCGTTTGCGTGAAGATACCCTCGGCCTGGGAGGTTTTCGCGGTCGTTGCGACCCCTCGGCCCCTGGAAGCTTGTGAAAAGTGCGGGTATGTGAAAAGTGTAGGTTTGACCCCATAGAGAACAAGGAAGTGCGGTCATGTCGTCGGCTTGGGAAGCGGTCAGAGCGCTTGCATCGGGATTCGCCACCACGTTCGTGCACCTTTTTCGCAAGCCGGTGACCGAGGAATACCCGGAGGTCAAACGCACTCTGCCCGCCCGGACGCGAGCGGTGATCGTTCTGACCCGCGACCCGGACGGCGGCGAACGGTGCGTGGCGTGCTATCTGTGTTCGGCGGTCTGCCCGGTGAGCTGCATTTCCATGCAGGCCGCGGAAAAGGAAAACGGGCGCCGCCACGCGGCCTGGTTCCGGATCAATTTCGCGCGCTGCATCTATTGCGGGCTTTGCGAGGAAGCCTGTCCGACCTCGGCGATTCAACTCACCCCCTTTTTCGAAACGTGCGAACGGGACATCCTGAAGCTCGTGTACGAGAAGGAGGACCTGCTGGTGGACCACCAGGGGAAGGACAAGGAGTACAACTTCTACAAATACGCCGGCGTGACCACGGATGTGGGCGGCAAGGGAGAACATGTCCAGGAGGATGAGCCGGTGGACCTCCGGAGCAATCTTCCGTAACGGCGGCTTCGGGACCCGATTCCGCGGATCATCTTGGAGAAAAGTCATGGACTCCGGAGCAATCTTCCATCACCTCGGCCTTCGGGGAGGCGTCTTCGGACGGGCGGGTTGCGTATGACCCTTTATGCGTTTCTCTTCTATATTGTGGCGGGGATCACCGTCGCATCGACGGCGATGGCCATCACCCGCCGGAACCTGGTGCACGCGGTGATCTACCTGATCTTTTCCTACTTCGGCACCGCCGTGCTCTTCTATCTCTTCGGAGCGCCGCTCCTGGCGGCCTTCGAAGTGATCATCTACGCGGGCGCGATCATGGTCCTGTTCCTTTTCATCGTCATGATGATCCGGATCGAATCGTACGGGGAGCTCATGTTCCCTCCCGGCCAGTGGCTGCCCGCGGCCGTTTTCGGCCTCGTTTACCTCGTGGTCGGAATTCTCATGATATCCGCGACCCCGGGGACCGAAATCCCGTTGCAGACGGTCCTGGCCACTCCCCGGGAGTTTGCCCGGTATGTTTTTCAGAATCACTGGCTTTCCGTCGAGATCGTGTCCCTGCTGCTGCTGGTGGCCCTGGTGGGAGCCCTTCACCTGGGAAGACACAGAGGGAAAAACCAAGTCGAGGAAGTGGAATGATCGTACCCTTCGGCCATGTCCTGCTGCTTGCCGGCGCGCTTTTCGGGCTCGGCGTTTTTTGCGCCGTCGCGCGACGCAACCTGATCATGATCGTGCTGGGCGTGGAAATCATGCTCAACGCCGCCTCCATCGCCTTCATCGGGGCGGCGGCGCGCTGGCAGAGCATGGAAGGACAGGCTTTCGTTCTCTTTATCCTGGCGGTGGCCGCGACCGAGGTGTCCATAGGACTCGCCATCATCGTCTACGCGTTTCGGCGCACCGGTTCTTTCGACCCGGCCGCGTACAACCTTATGAAGGCGGGTGACGCCATGCAGTCATTCGAACGGCGAGGACCGCAATGAGCCCCCTCCAGCCCGCGGACATGACGCTCACGACGGCCGTGCTCACAACCGTGGCGCCTTTCGTGTCCTTTGTCCTCATCATGCTCTTGACCCGGTCGCGCCCGCGGCTGTCCGCCGGTCTGTCCATCGGGGCCGTCACGGTTTCCCTGGTCGGCGCCGTTGTTCTGCTGTGCCTTCACTGGCACACCGGAAAACCGGTGCAGTACACCACCCGGTGGATGATTTCCGGCGATATGGGCATCCCCGTTGGATATCTGCTCGATCCCGTCAGCCTGCTCATGCTCCTGGTCGTGGCGGCGGTGAGTTTTCTGATCCAGGTGTACTCTCTTGGATACATGGCCGGCGACACGGGTTTTTCGCGCTATTTCGCCTTCATGTCGCTCTTCGTCTGGGCGATGATGTGCCTGGTCATTTCTCCGACCCTGTTCCAGCTCTACGTGTTCTGGGAACTGGTCGGGCTGTCGTCTTACCTCCTGATCGGTTTCTGGTACCGGAAATTCAGCGCGAGCCAGGCGGGCAAGAAAGCCTTCGTGATGACGCGAGCGGGGGATGTGGCGCTGTTTATCGGCATGTTGCTCGTCCTGCTGCACCTGGGCAACCTCAACATCCTGGAAATCGATGGTCCGGAGATGGCGCAGCGCATGCCTCCGAACCTTCTCACGCTTTCCGCCGTTCTCATCTTTGGCGGCATCATCGGGAAGAGCGCGCAGTTCCCCCTGATGACCTGGCTTCCGGACGCCATGGAAGGTCCGAGCCCGGTGAGTGCCCTGCTGCATTCGTCCACCATGGTGGCCGCGGGGGTTTATCTTTTCGAAAGACTTTTCCCGTTCTTCCTGCTGTCTCCCGTCGCCATGACCGTCGGTCTGACCATCGGCACCATCAGCATGCTCCTGTCCTCCACGATGGCGATGGTGAGCCGGGACATCAAGCAGATATGGGCCTACTCCACGATCAGCCAGCTGGGTTTCATGATCATGGGCCTGGATGCCGGGAGCCTTTTTTCCGGCGTCTTTCACCTGACGACCCACGCCGGGTTCAAGGCGCTGCTGTTCCTTTGCGCCGGGGTGTTCATCCACAAGCACCAGACCAACGATATTTTTGAATTGAGCCGCCTGGGCGCGCGGAGTCTCAAGGCGCCCATGGTCTGCACGGTCATCGCCGTTGGGGCTCTTGCCGGCCTGCCCCCGCTTTCCGGATTTTTCAGCAAGGAGGTGATCCTCGCGGGTCTGGGTGAACTTGCCAATCCCATGTGGCTTGCGGCGGCCCTCCTGGGCGTGTTCCTGACCGCCTACTACGGTTTCCGGCTGGTCTTCATTCTTCTTTTTCCGCGGGATCCGGCGGAGCGTGCCGGACAGAACGAAGGCGGCCGCGGACCGGAAGCTGAGCACGGTCACGGCGGGACCGCGCACTGGTTGATGACCTGGCCGCTGATCCTCCTTGCCGCCGCCACGGTGCTGCTGGGTTTTTTTGAAAAGCCGCTGGAGCGTTTCCTCCTGGGGGGATCGGCACCGCCGGGGATTCATTCCTCAGGCTACCTTGCCCTCGTGCCTTACATCGCGCTGGCTCTTGCATTAGCGGGGATCGGCCTGGCGTGGGTGGAATTCGGCCGGCGCTCCGCTCCCCGGGTGGGATTCGTGGAGCGGGTTCCGGCGCTGCGCAGACTGTTCGCCGAACGCTGGTACATCGACCATTTCTACCGCCTGGTGCTCGACCGGCTGATCGACCGGGGGATTGCGCGCCTGTTCCAGGACAATGACGACAAGGTGATCGACGGCGGCATAGACGGCGTGTGCAGGGGCACGGTGTTTGGCGGCCGGCTGGCGGCCGCCCTCCAGTCGGGGATGATCCAGTACCGGTTGCTGGCGACGTTTGTGGTCATGGTGATGTTGGCGGTTTACTTTTTCCTGTAACGATATCGTCGAAGGAGAGTTCCGAGCTCGATGCAGATCGCGGATGCCGGTTTCCCATACCTTTCCGCCATCCTCGTCAGTTGCCTGGCGGGGCTGTTGCTGATCGTGGCGATTCCCGAGGAACGCAAGGTCCTGATCCGCCGGGTGAGCGCGGTTTTCTCGGGGATCACCCTGGTTCTGTCCGTCATCGTGTTCCTTGCATACGACAAGAGCCAGGGCGGTCTGCAGTTCGTGGAGAAAGTGATGTGGATTCCCTCTCTCGGCATTCAGTACTTCAATGCCGCGGACGGGTTCAACCTGCCCAACCTTCTGCTGACGGGCATCGTGTTCTTCACGGGCGTGCTCACCATGTGGGAGCTGGAAACGCGGGTAAAAGAATACTACGCCCTCTATTTTCTCCTGGTGCTCGGGGTCTTCGGGCTCTTCATGAGCATGGACCTGTTCTTCATTTTCGTCTGGTATGACGTTTCCCTGTTTCCCATGTACCTGCTCATCGCCGTCTGGGGGCACACCCGGAAGGAATACGGGGCCATGAAGCTCACCCTGTACCTCCTGGCGGGGAGCGCCCTGATACTGCCGGCCATCGTCTACCTGTTCACCCGGTCGGGACTGAACACGTTCGACGTGGTGGCGCTCATGCAGCCGGGGGTTTTCAGCGCCGACGTTCAAAAATTCGCTTTCCCGCTGCTCTACCTGGGATTCGGTATCCTGGCCGGCGTATGGCCGTTCCACACCTGGTCTCCGGTGGGGCACGTGGCCGCTCCCACGGGAGTGAGCATGGTTCACGCGGGCGTGCTGATGAAGATCGGCGCCTTCGGCATCCTGCGCGTGGGCATCTTCCTCTGCCCCCTGGGCTGGCAGTACTGGGCGCAGCTCATGGCTTTGCTGGCCGCCATCGGCATCATCTACGGCGCCCTGGTGGGGCTGCGGCAGACGGACCTCAAGTACGTGATCGGGTATTCGAGCGTGTCGCACATGGGGGTTGTCGGCCTCGGGCTGTCCACCGTCTCGGTGGACGGGCTCAACGGGGCCGTGTTCCAGATGTTTTCTCACGGCATCATGACCGCGCTGCTGTTTTCTTCGGTGGGCTACATCTACGACCGGACCCACACCAAGATGATTCCGGAGCTGGGCGGGTTGAGCCGGATCATGCCGGTGGCTTCGGCCTATTTCATCGTGGCGGCCCTGGCGGGAATGGGAGTCCCAGGGCTGGCGAATTTCTGGGGTGAGCTGGTGGTCTTCATCGCGGCCGTCAAGGTCTATCCCGTGAGGGGCATCGTGGCCGTGCTCGCCCTGGTGGTCACCGCCCTGTTCATGCTGCGGGTGGTGCAGAAGACCTTTTACGGACCGGAAAACGAGCGCCACGCGCACCTTCCCGACGTCTCCTTCGGCCTGGGCGTTCCCCGCATGATTCTGGCGTTCGTCCTGGTGCTTTTCGGGCTCTACCCCGCGCTCATGTTCGACGTGATTCAAACCGCATCGATTCCCTTCATGAACGGGTTGCCGAAATGAGCTGGATGTCGTTTGCCCCCGAGCTGGTCACCTTGATGTCGGCGCTCTGTTTCCTGCTGCTGTCGATGACGGCGCGGTCCGACCCGAAGCGGGAGCAGCTCGCGGCGCTTGTGCTTTCGGCCCTGGGCCTTGCGGCGTGCCTCGCCTCGGTGGGAGCGGAAGGGTATTGCTTCGCCGGGGCCTACAAGGTGGACCCGTTCTCGCAGGTCTTCAAGGTGCTGCTGGCCGCCGGCCTGTTCCTGGTCGCCACCCTATGCGGGGAGTTGAGCGGTATCGAGGAACGGAACCGCCGGGAATTCTACGTCCTGCTTTTTGTATGCACGCTGGCCATGATGCTGCTGGTCGGCGCCAACCACTTTCTGGTCGTGTTCATTTCGCTGGAACTGTCGAGTTATTCCCTGTACGTGCTGGTTGCCCTGCGGAGGGACCGCGGCCTCGGGCTGGAGGCGGGCATCAAGTATTTCCTGGTGGGCATCTTCGCGTCAGGGGGGATGATTTTCGGGCTCGCGCTGCTGTACGGCGCATCCGGGGTCACCTCTCTCGACGAGATGGCCCGGGTGCTGCCCGGGATCATCCACCAGCCGGCCGTCGTCATCGGACTGCTCCTCACCCTGAGTGGATTCTTCTTCAAGCTGGCCGTCTTCCCGTTCCACTTCTGGGCGCCGGACGCCTACCAGGGCGCGGCGAACCAGGTTTCCGCCTATATCGCGACGGCGTCCAAGGTCGCGGCCATCGGTGTGCTGGTGCGGGTGATCGCTTCGGCGGGGTATGGCGGCACGTACCTGGTGCACGTGCTGGCGGTGCTGTCGGTGGTCTCGATGACCGTGGGGAATCTCGCGGCCATCGCCCAGCAGGACCTCAAGCGACTGCTGGCGTATTCGACGGTGGCCCACGCCGGCTACGTGCTGATCGGGGTCTTGAGCATGAATCCGGCGGGGTACTCCGCCGCGGTGTTCTACGCTTTCGCCCTGCTGGTGATGAAATTCACGGCGTTCCTCGTCCTGGTGGAAGTGGCCTCGGACGGCGGGAACCTGCGCGTCGAAGAGCTGGCCGGTCTTCACCGGCGCTCCCCCATCCTTGCGCTGGCGTTGATGGTATCGCTTTTCAGCCTGGCAGGCATTCCCCCCACGGTGGGGTTCACCGGCAAATTCCTGGTCTTCGTCGCGGCGATGGGGGAGGGGCATTTCACACTGGTGCTCATCGCGATGATCAACGTCGTCGTTTCCCTCTATTACTATCTCCTGGTGATCAAGGCGGCCTACCTCCTGGAGCCGCGGCAGGAGCTGCCCGCGCTCCGCGTTTCCCCTCCGCTGAAGCTCCTCTCCGGCGCGCTGGTGATCGCGATGGTGGCGGCGGGTTTCTTCCCCAACCAGATCATCCGCGTTGCCGAAAGCGCGGCCAAGGCGCTGTTGTGAAATCAGGGCCGGGGTTTATCCCGCCTGACGGGTCATCGTCCATACCGGAGCACTGTCGAGGCCATCCGGCCGTGCCGCCGGGCCGCATTCCGTCAATGCGCACGATTTCGCGGCTCACTACAGGCGTCGTATGGCCTCACGCAACGACGCCACGGCGCAACGAAAGCCTCCTGCTTGCGTCGGGCGACTTCCGCCGGCAGCCGCAAAGCCGCTCGACCCGACGATCTTACCCCGTCGCGCGCGGAGGCACGACTTCTCTCTTTTCCATCAACTCATTCGTTGCGTCGTTGGGCCGTGGCGTGAGACCGGGATGCGTTGAAAATGCCGGCATCGGGAGGGAGGGCGTAAAGCCTTCCCCTACGTTTGATCGGCGTAACAGTCCGTAATGGCAAGATTTATCCCCACCTACGTCCCCTCCCGCCACGTCTGACCGTCCCATCGGCCCGCACAGGGGGCGGGGTTTGTCCCGCCCGACGGGTCATCGTCCATACCGGAGCACTGTCGAGGCCATCCGGCCGTGCCGCCGGGCCGCATTCCGTCAATGCGCATGATTTCGCGGCTCACTACAGGCATCATATTACCTCACGCAACGACGCGACGGCGCCACGAAAGCCTCCTGCTTGCGTCGGGCGACTTCCGCCGGCAGCCGCAAAGCCGCTCGACCCGACGATCTCACGCCGTCGCGCGCGGAGGCACGACACCTCTCTTTTCCATCAACTCATTCGTTGCGTCGTTGGGCCGTGGCGTGAGACCGAGTTGCGTTGAAAATGCCGGCATCGGGCGGCCGGCCGAAGGGCGGGCATCATAGAGGCATGAAAAAAGCCCCTTCGTTGCCGAAGGGGCCTTCATATCGCGGGGATTTTGCGATCATGGTCGGGACGAGAGGATTTGAACCTCCGTCCTCTTGCACCCCAAGCAAGCGCGCTAACCAGGCTGCGCCACGTCCCGACGATGTAACAACATAAATTAGCAGCAAGACGGACAAGTGTCAAGCCGGTTGTCCCTTCCCGGTTGTCCCTTCACGCCGCTTCGGCGATTCACTGCGGCAAGACGGCATGCCCTGCGCGGGAGAACCTTCCTGCCGCTGCCCGGGGGGAATTCACTTTCCGGCGGACCGCCGTCAGGGAGCGGTCGGTCCTCATCCTCGCCCGCCGCCGGATTGCCCCTTCGCGCGGGGGTCATTCTCGGTCTCAGCCTCGTAGCGCTGGAACGACGCGGATTGCCCCTTCGCGCGGGGGTCATTCAAAACAGGGAGACGAGCTCCCCGGGGTTTGGGCGGATTGTCCCTTCGCCCGGGGACATTCCCCCGAGAGTTTGCTTTTCCAACACGTGTCCGCTCCCATGTCGCGCCGGCTGTTTCGATTCTCACTCCCCCGTATCCCTTTTGCGTGCTTCGGCGTCGTTGCGGGGACCCTCGTTCGCGTCGAGGGTCTCTTCGCGCTCGCGGATCCCCAGGGCTTTCATCTTCCGATGGAGATGGCTGCGCTCGAGGCCGACCTGGGCCGCGGTGAGAGAGACGTTCCAGGCAAATTCCTCGAGCTTGCGCAGCAGGTAGGCGCGTTCGAATACCGACCGGGCTTCCCGCAGGGTCGCGCACTGGTACGGACCGGCCTCTTCGGGCGGCTTGGGCAGGCGGTCGAGAAAATCGGGCGGCAGGTCCCGGAGCCCGATCTTCTGGCCCGGGGTCATGATGACCATCCGTTCGATGAAGTTGCGCAGCTCGCGGATGTTTCCGGGCCAGGAGTACCGCTGCAGCGGTCCGAACACCGCGGGGTCGATTTCCTTGCGGCCCATGGCGCTCTCCGCCGCCATATCGTCGAGGAAGTCCTCCACCAGGAGCGGGATGTCCTGGAGCCGCTCCCGCAACGGCGGCACGAAAATGGGAATGACGTTCAGGCGATAGTAGAGATCCTGGCGGAACCGGCCCGCCTCGATCTCCTTCTGGATATCCTTGTTCGTGGCGGCAACCACTCGGACGTCCACCTGGATGGTGCGCGAACCCCCGACCCGCTCGAACACCTGTTCCTGAAGGATCCTCAGGATCTTGGCCTGGGTCCTGAGGCTCATGTCCCCGATCTCGTCCAGGAAAAGCGTACCCCCGTTGGCCACGTCGAATCTGCCCCGGCGCCGTTCGTGCGCCCCTGTGAAGGCGCCCTTTTCGTGCCCGAACAGTTCGCTTTCGATCAAGTCCTCGGGGATCGCGGCGCAGTTCACTTCGACCATGGGCCTGTGGCTGCGCTTGCTGAGCTGGTGGATCAGGCGCGCCGCCAGTTCCTTGCCGGTGCCGTTCTCGCCGGTGATGAGCACCGTGGCGTTGGTCGGCGCGGCTCTTCGAATCTGTTCCCGGAGCGACTCCACGGCTTCGCTCCGCCCCGTCATATGACTGGTGCGGTGCGCCTTCTGGCGCCACAGGAGGTTTTCCTCCTCGAGGCGGTAGAAGTCGAGGGCGTTCTTGATGGACACCAGGATACGTTCCAGCGAGAGCGGCTTCTCGACGAAATCGAAAGCCCCCATCCGGGTCGCCTTCACCGCCGTTTCGATGTTGCCGTGGCCGGAAATGATAATGACCGGGAGGTGCGCGTGACTCTTCTTGATCTCCTCAAGCACCGCCAGGCCGTCCATGCCGGGCATCCAGACGTCCAGCAGCACCAGGTCGGGCGTGTCCCGGCGCAACTCCTCCAGGGCTTCCTCCCCGGAGGCGGCCACTCCGATCCGGTACCCCTCGTCCTGCAATGCCCCGCGCAGCGATTGCAGAATGCTGATTTCATCGTCCACAACCAGGATCTTCGGCTTCATGGGACCCTCCAATAACCGGCACACGGCGGATGCCGAAACGCAACGCGATGCATCCCGCTCATCGCCCGGGCAGTTCTATGACGATCACCGTGCCGGCCGGCACGTTGTCCCGGACCCTCACGAACCCGTTGTGATCGGCAATGATGCTGGCGACGATGGCCAGCCCCAGCCCGGTGCCCTTCCGACGCGTGGAATAGTACGGTTCGAACATGCGCAGCTTGCCCTCGGGCGAAATCCCGCGGCCGGTGTCCGCGCATTCCAGCCGCGCGATATTGAGGACCGGGTCGTAGGAGACCCGGTTGGTGATGACGCCCTTCTCCCTGCCGATCGCGTAGACGGCGTTCTCAATGAGGTTGATCATGACCTGGCGGAATTGATCCCGATCGAGCCTGAGCGGCGGGAGGTCGTCCAGCTTCTCGAGAACGAAGGAAATGTTCGGATACGTATGGCGGTACAGGGCCAGGCTCTCCTCGATGATGGCGCACAGATCGCTCGGCACCGGGCGGGCGCGGGGCAGGCGCGCGAACTTCGAAAACTCGTTGACCAGGTGCTTCATGTGATCGACCTGTTGAATGATGGTGCGCGTGCATTCATCGAAGACCGAGTCCGCCTCCTCGAGCAGCTCCGGGTGCTTGCGGCGCAGCCGCTGGGCCGACAGCTGGATGGGGGTGAGCGGGTTCTTGATTTCATGGGCGATGCGCCGCGCCACCTCCCGCCAGGCGGCCATGCGCTGGGCTTTCTCCAGCTCGGTCAGATCGTCCAACACGGCCACCACCCCCATGAACTCGTTTTTCTCGTCCTTGAGCACCGAGGCGTTGATGAGCAGGGTCATCGGCTGCTCGCCCATTACGACCTGGACCTGCTGTTCCAGGTACGGCTGCCGCGTGGATTCGTACATTTCCGTGAAGGACTTGACGATCTCCAGGTGCGCGGGCTGCAGAAAGCTCGAGTAATGCAGCCCTTTCACCCGGTCCGCATGCAGCCCGAACGTTTCCTCGGCCGCCTTGTTCATCGTCATGATCCGTCCCCCGGCGTCCACGCTGACCACGCCCGCGGCGATGTTCTTCAGCACGACTTCCATGTACCGCCGCCGGTTCTCCAGCTCCAGGTGGCTTTGCTGTAGGGCCAGATAAGCGTTGGCCAGCTTCCCCCGGCTCTCGCGCAGGTCCTCCACCATGTCGTTGAAGGAAGTGATCAGCATGCCCAGCTCATCCTGGCGCTGGGATTCGAGATGAACCTCCAGGTCGCCTTCGGCGATGCGTTGAGTGGCGGAAACCAGGGCCTGGATAGGTACGGTGAGACTCCTGGCAATGAAGAAGGCGAACCAGATGGCGGCGAAGATGGTGAGCAGCGTAACGATGGAAAAAGTGATGAAATGGCTCTGCTTCAAAGGAAAGTGCAGGAGCTTGAGTTGCAGGTAATCTTCGTAGCCGCCGGTGATGGTGCCGAGTTTTTCCATGATGTGGGGAGGAAGGAGCCGGAAGGCGATCAGTTCGCTCCCCTCGCCGGTGGGATCGTTCCCGCTCGGGAAGAACACGTGAGCGGCCAGTCCCTCGCGTTTTGCCTCGGAGCTCAGGGTGTAGCTCCTGGCCGTCTGTTCGGATTCCTTCTCAAGCAGTTTCCGGAGGGCTGCGGGTTCGATTTCGCCGAGCTCCGGGGAGACCGTCTTCCAGGTCAGACGGCCGGAACCGTCGAAAAGAAAAAGCCCGTCGATGCGGTACTGTCCCATGTAAAAGGAAGAGACGCGCTCCAGTGCCGCGAGCGAAGGCCTTTCCTCTTCGTCGAGCTTGAGCACCTCGGCTTTGATCGACCGGGCATCGGTGACCAGGTCGGCTCCTACCCGTTCCAGGACGTTCTTTCCCAGTCCCACCGCCTGCTCGAGCGACTGCTCCACCTGGTAGCTGAACCATTGATCCAGGCTCGAGAAGATGAACTGTGTCGCCAGCCAGAACAGCGGTATCGTGGGGATGAGCGTCAGTCCCACGGATGCGATCACCAGCCGGGTCCTCAACTTGTGCCCGAGGATATTGCGCTTGCGTTCGAAAACCAGCTTGACGATGTTTCTCAAAACCAGGTACGCGAGCAGTAAGAGCAGGATGACGTTGATGTTGATGAAGGCGAACAGCAGGATATTCCCGGACAGGGGCAGGTCCGATTGCAGCCGGAAAAACCAGCCCTCGAAGAATCCGACCGTGATGATCGCCGCAAATACGGCTATCACCAGGATGCGTTCCCGGGTGCGGCGCCTGCTGGTTTTGTCCGGTGGTCCCTGACTGGAATTCATAAGATCGACTTATAAGGTGAAATCCACTTTTTGCCAATCGGTTTCAAAGTCCCACAGAGAAACGAAAAAGAGGATGTAACGGAAAAACAGGGGCAGTTGAAACTTGGAAAGCTCCGCCTTGAGGCGCAACTCGTAAGTCTGCCCCTCCTCGAGCCTCCGCAGCGGAATGAGGCTGTACCGACTGACCGTGCTCATCCAGCGCTTGGCCTGCTCGAAGTCCCTGGTCCGCAGGATTCTGTCGGGATGCTCGGGAACCTGCACGTGATATTCGTTCTTGAGAAGGTCGTACTTGATGGTGTGTTCGATGGCGGTGTCCACAATCCGGGAGCGAAACGGCAGGTTCCCCTGTTCAAAAACCACGAGGATGCGAAACGTCGTGAGCACGCCGGTCTTGATCGCCTCCTCCATCTTGGGGGTAAAGCAGTCCTTGATGCGCAAGCTCACCACCAGGTTTCCCCGGTCCCGGTTCAAAGCGATATCCACGATCTGGGCGCGGTTCGCGGCCGATACGGGCAGGGCGTACCAGAGAAGCAGAATTGCCAGGAGTGTGCCGCATCGCGCTATCGACTTGAAAGATGTCATGATATCAACTAGTTAGGGGAACGGTTGATTGACCCGGAATCGATTCTAGCCAATGGGCATATTGATGACAAGAGGATTCTCTCGATGCGCTTCGGCAGGGAAACGGAACGGGGGAGCGCCGACCTGATCGTGGGAAGGCGAGGGGGAGCTAAGCGGACCCCGTGCGTCGCGAACGGCCGGTGTTGCCGACAGGGGGAGGGAACAAAACGGGCGCCCCGTGGAAGAGGGCGCCCGCGGGCTGATCCGGGAAGCCGGAGTCCGGGAGACGGGTCAGATGGGCTTCGCCACGGAAGAGATCTGGCCGGCGAACGCCGGGAGGCGGGACGCCGGGAAAACTCCCGTGGGGATGCAGGAAGGCTGGGCCAGGCTGCAGGTGCCGGGGCGCGTCATGAGCTGTCTCAGAAAACGGCTGTGCAGGGAATGCCCGGCCCTGTGGACGTGAAAAGCGCCCACCACGGGCATGCCGATCAAGGCCAAATCTCCCATGAAGTCGAGCAGCTTGTGACGCACGCACTCGTCTGCGTAGCGGAAGCCCTCGCGGTTGAGGAGCCCGCATTCGTCGAGCACGATCGCGTTGGCCAGGGACCCGCCCTGCGCTCTTCCCATGGTTTGCAGCTTTCTGACGTCCTTCAGAAAGCCGAAGGTCCTCGCCTTGGCGATTTCCCGCTTGAAGGAGTCCTCGCAGAAGGACCAGGAGTATCTCTGCTTCCCCACCAGGGGATGCGGGAAGTCGATGGCGCAGTCGATGCGGAAATGGTCCGACGGCGTCACGCGGATGTAGGCCCCATCTTCCTTGACCACCATGGGGCGGTCAACGATCAGGCACTTGCGCACGGCATCCTGCTCCCGGACGCCGGCCTTGCGGATGAGCCCGGTGTATGGAGCCGCGCTGCCGTCGAGAATAGGGATCTCCGGACCGTCCACTTCCACCAGCACATTGTCCACGCCGCAGCCGAAGAACGCCGCCATCAGGTGTTCGACGGTGCCGACGACCGCTCCTGCGATTCCGATGGTGGTGGCCTGAAAAGTGTCCACGACCTGCCGGTAATGAGCGGTGATGATGGGTTTCCCGGTGAGATCCGTGCGCTGGAAACGAATGCCGAAATCGGGTGGAGCCGGTTTCAGGCGAATGGTGACGTCAGCCCCGGTGTGCAGGCCCACCCCTCCGCACCACACCTCCCTGGTGACAGTATGCTGCCTCGGATAGAAGAATTTCACGCCCCATGTCCTCCTCAAACGGCTGTTTAACAGCAAAATGTGTGCCAAATTGCCCCGGGCAGGGGCAAGCCGGCAATCGTCCCTGGAGAATGCCCGATTTGCGGGTCTTTTACAAAAATCTCTCCCGAACGTCAAGGCCCGGCTCGAAACACTATGCGGTGCGGAAATGCCACACATGGCCATGAAGGTGTGTTGTTTATGCAACAGTCACGGATGGATGGGCTTCCGGCGGAACCCACTTGGCGGTTGCTTTCGGCGCTTCGATAGTGTTAAGAACGGGCTGCGGGGTGAAGCGGACCGCGGCCCGCGCGATGGGTTTCCATCCGAATCGCGGCGGCAGTGGAGGCGAGTGGAACACAACGGGAGCCATGACCCATGAAGATCGAACAGTTTCCGGAACATATCCGGCCGTATTTGGTGCCCCGGGCGGGCGGCGAGTATGCGTACGAGTGCTTCTCGTGCGGTCGGGAGTACGGTATCGAACGGCTGCTCTACACCTGTCCGGACTGTGGCAGCGTATTGATGATCAAGGACCTGGAATGGAGCCGCCTGAAGCGGATTCCGGGTTCCTTGTGGCGCGAGATATTCGACTACAGGAGTATGCTGACGCTCCCCGCCCTGCGGGGTATCTATCGGTACCACGAGTTGATCGGCTCGGTGATTCCGCCCGAGTCGGTGGTCTGGCTCGGAGAGGGACACACGCCGGTGGTGGCGGCCAACGCGGTGCTGTGCGACTGGGCGGGCTGTGCCTTCTTTTTCAAGAATGACGGCCAGAATCCCAGCGCCTCGTTCAAAGACCGCGGAATGGCCAGTGCTTTCAGCTATCTCAATTACCTCATCGGGCACCGCGGCATGAAGGATGTTCTGGCGATCTGCGCATCGACCGGCGACACCTCCGCTTCGGCGGCGCTCTACGGTTCATATTTCGTGCACGGAGTGAAATCCGCCGTCTTGCTGCCTCACGGCAAGGTTACCCCGCAGCAGCTCGGACAGCCGCTCGGAAGCGGTGCCCGGGTCATCGAGATCCCCGGTGTTTTCGATGACTGCATGAAGGTCGTCGAATACCTTTCCGAGCACTACTCCGTTGCCCTGATGAATTCCAAGAACGCCTGGCGTATCCTGGGCCAGGAATCCTACAGCTATGAAATCGCCCAGGCTTTCGACTACGAAGTCGGGGACCTGGCGGTGTTCGTGCCCATCGGCAACGCCGGCAACATCACGGCGGTGCTGCAGGGGTTCCTCAAGCTCCACGACCTGGGAATCATCCCGGCACTTCCCGCCGTGTTCGGCGTGCAGTCCGAACACGCGAATCCGGTCTATCTCTACTACCTGGAACCCGAACGCGAGAAGCGGCGATTCCGCCCGGTGACGGTGAGGCCGAGCGTGGCCCAGGCGGCCATGATCGGCAACCCGGTCTCCATGCCGCGCGTGGTGAAGCTGGTCGAAGAATATCGACTGCGGGCGGGCGAGGACGCGGTGCGGGTGGTGGAGGTGAGCGAGCAGGAGATCATGGACGCCATGCTGACGGCCAACCGGAACGGGCACATCGTCTGCACCCAGGGCGGCGAATGTCTTGCCGGCTGCCGCAAAGCCGTCGCTTCGGGAATGCCGGCCGCCGGGCGGCGTGCCGTTCTTGACGCCACCGCGCACGCATTGAAGTTTTCCGTTTTTCAGGACAAGTACTTTGCCGACAGCTTCGAACCGGAATATGAAGTCGTGCCGAAGGCGGAGCTCCGGAACGCTCCCGTGCTGGTGTCGCCCCCCGACGGCGTTCCGAAGCCCGTGCCGGGGCGGGAGATGCCCCCGGAGGATTTCCGGCGGTTCCTTGCCTTTGCGTCCGGCGCCGTCGCCGAGCTCCTCGGGCTGAAACGGAAGCAGTGAACGCCGACTGTGACCAGCCGGGGTCATGAGGGGTTTTGTATGTGTTCGATCCGCTCCGGGACGGCCGTGAGTTCCGCGTAGCGGGCGGGTCATCGAAGAAGGGGAGTCGGAGTGAGTTTCGGGTGGGATATCGAATTTCAAATGCCCCCGGTTTCATGCCGGGCAGGTCGGAGTGGAAAGGGAAAGGATCGGTTTCATGGGAGTTCTGCCGTACAGGAACGTCATGCCCAGGCTCGCGGAAGATGTGTTCGTCGCCCCGGGAGCGTGGGTGATCGGCAACGTTGAGATAGCGGCACGCAGCAGCGTCTGGTTCAATACGGTCGTTCGCGGCGACGTCCACACCATTCGAATCGGGTCTGAGACCAACATCCAGGACAACTGCTCCCTGCACGTGACGGAGCCGGACTTCCCGCTGGAAATCGGAAACCGGGTCACCGTCGGCCACCGGGCCATCGTCCACGGATGCGTCGTCGAGGACGACTGCCTGATCGGCATGGGGGTGATCATCCTCGATGGTGCGAAAATAGGACGGGGATCGGTCATCGCCGCCGGAGCGCTGATCACCCCGGGGTTCGTCGTTCCACCGAGGTCGCTCGTGATGGGTTCTCCCGCGCAGGTCAAGCGGCCGATCACGGACGAAGAATTCCATCGCGCGCAGAAGAGCTATTTCCACTACATCGATCTGGCCTCCGACTACCGGGACCCGGGCAGGGAAGGAATTCGGATCAAGGGGTTCCTGGGATAGCGGGGCCGCGTTCCCGTCTCCACGGGAGTGACGGTTCGCGCCGGCCTTCCCCTTGGAAACGTCCTCCGGATGCGGCCGCGCATCGTCGTTTCCGCCGAGCCGCACCAAGGGCGTGTTCGGACGAAATCGTCCCTAGGACGCGTCACGGTCTTGCTTCCCCTCGTCACGATATGGCGGGGGATTTCAATCGTCCCGCGGGCGCGTCGCGGTCTTACGAAACCGACTGCCGGGATGGGCACCAATTGGTGCTGGGGCTGATGTGGAGATGTTTGTCCGGCGTAAAAGGGGGCACGACTTCCAGGACACCGAGCCTCAGCAGTTCAGCCGCGGCCGCATGCAGGCTTTCCGTGGTGCCGTTCCATCTCTCCCGGGCGCTGTTGAGCGAAGGCGGTTCCCCCTGGTCCATGAGCGCGCAAATGAGAATGTAGAGCGAAGTCGCTTCCACGCTGGCGTTCAATTCGAAAATGGCTCGATCCATGTTCACCGGGCAATCCTCCTGAAGGACAACCGAAATACTCCACCCAATCCGGGCGGAACAGTCAATACTTCGAACCATCCTAACAACGCCTCGTCGAAGAGTCAATGAAAGCCGTGCCGGACCGGTCCGGAACGGTACCCGGTCCTTTCCGGACCCGACCTTCAACCGGGTGGCTTGCGGCCTATTCCATTCGCGGTCGGCCTGCCGAGGGCCGGTAGGGGCGAAGAGACCCCGGATCGGGATCATTCTTTTTGACAGCCGTGTCATGTGCATTTAAGCTTGATGGACACATTTCGTAAATCGAGCATTAAAGATCGAACGCATAAGCGCAAAGGAGAGATGAATGTTTCACAGGCAATGGAGAGTGTCCGCACCGTTGGTCGTTCTCATCGTGCTGTTCGCCGCTTCGACGGCTTTCTGCGATCTGTCGTGGGAGTCGGAAAAGGTTACGGACAACGTACCGGGGCAGGAGGACGGAACGACGATCCAGAAGAACTACTACACCTCGCATGCCTCCCGGGTGGAGATGGGCGACGGTACGGTCATGATCATGGATTTTCAGAAGATGATGATGTACCGGCTGAATGCGGAAGAACGCACCTACAGCGAAGTGAACCTGAGCGAAATGGGGGTGCCCCGGGACGTGCCCGCCGAGGACAGGGAGCGGATGAAGAAAATGATGGGGGACTTGATGTTGAGCTTCAGTGTGACCCCCACCGACGAGACGAAGACCATCGAAGGGTACAAGTGCCGGAAGTACCTCGTGTCCTTCATGCGAGTGAACAGCGAATACTGGCTGTCCAAGGACGTCAACGGCTACGATGAGCTGAAGAAGATCGGTGCCGGACTGTCCAAGTACTACCGGCAAAATCCGATGCTCCAGCAGTTGGACATCACCGGAATGATGGACAAGCTTGACGGTTTCCCCGTGATGACCAAGACCGAAATCATGGGGGGAAGCATGACGACCGTGCTCAAGAAGGTGGACGTGAAAGCCCTGAGCCCCGATCTGTTCACGGTTCCCGCGGGCTATACGCTTCAGAAGGCGGAATCTCAACAACAGGGACAGGGCCGGATGCCTCCCTCGCAGCCGCCTCAATCGTCGCAACCGCAGCCCCGGCGCGGATATTAAGGCCCGAGGCGAAGCCTCCGGCCCCATCCCGCAATGGGAATGAAACTTGCCACCCTGAGGCTGCGTCCGACCGGCACATTGGTCCGTACAAGGGGCGGGGCCGAGCCCGGCCAATGTGCGCAAGATCGTGGAGGCCCATGGAAATGAGATCGAAGCGCTCGGCCCGCCGGGAGAAATGACCCGCCTCATCATCCGCCTTCCCGCGGAGGTGAAGGAAAAGGAGCGGCAAGAACCAAGACAAGAACCGGGGCGATGCACAGGCGGAGCCGAGGATGACACCCATGGATTCACGGATCCCGGATACCGACCGCTGGAAGGCGGATCCGGCCTTGAAAGGGACCGGGCTTGCGCGCCTCATCGCCCGATACCTGCTCATCTCCGAGGACCGGGCGGAGGATCTCGTCGATTTCGGGTCGGTATACATCGACGGCCGCGTCGAACGGAATCCGGCACGGACGCTCAGGGGCGGCGAGGAAATCGTCGTCAACTGGCCCCGGCACGGTACGCAACGGCACTATGAGATCCATCCCGCCCGCATACTCTACCGGGACGCTCACCTGCTGGCCTACGACAAGGAAGCCGGGGTACCCAGCCAGCAGACCCCCGCCGACGCCTACAACAACCTCTACGCGGCGCTGATCCGGTTTCTGGCCGGGGAAGCCCGCGCCTCGGCGCCCTACGCCGCGCTCCACCATCGCCTCGACAGGGAAACCAGCGGCGTGATGGTGTTTGCCCTGGATCGCGCCGTCAATCGCCGGCTCGGGGAGTCATTCCAGGAGAAGCGCGTGGTGAAGGATTACCTTGCCTGGGTGGACGGAGTTCCCGCCCTGGACCGCTGGACGGCCGTCGAAGACATTTGCAGAAAGGATGGGCGCTACCGAACCTGTCCGCAAGGGCGGGGAAAAGCGGCACGGACCTTGTTTCGAGTGCTGTTGCGCGCGGGCGACAGGGCGTTGATCGCCGCCCGGCCCGTTACCGGGCGAACTCACCAGATCCGGCTTCATCTCGCCGCGTGCGGCCATCCGGTGATCGGCGACCGGCTCTACGGCGGGACCTCGGGGGAACGGCTCCATCTTCACGCCCTGCGGCTCAGGCTCCCTCATCCGAAGCACGATTCGGAGCTGGTTCTGACCGCTCCTGTTCCGGAGTGCTGGCCGGAACCTCGGGCAGTGGACATTCCGAATTGACCGCGCAACGCAGTCCATCGAGCTCTTCCACCATCGCTTCGGCAATGGCCGCGCATCGGTCGATGGCGTCCATTTTCAGCTGCAGGCCGGCCCCTTCGGCCTCGCGGCGTTCGAGCAGATCGGCCAGGTCCATCTGCGCCATCTCGGCCCGGGTGCGGAATTCCTCGAGCAGGTGAAGCGTTGCTTCATCGAGCATGCGGAACAGGAACACGGTCTTGAACGTGTCCCGGTAGTGCTGAAAGGCCCGGAGCAGTTCCGTCCCGGCTTCCGCCTTGACGAGCCGGATCGCCTCGGCGACGGTTTCCTCCCGTTGGGGTTCCGCCTTGAGCAGGTCCTGGTGCCTGCTCACATGCGTCCGCAGACTCCCGATGAACCGGGCGAACCGTCCCAGGCCGAACTTCATGAGCAGAACGCCGCGCCCGATCGCTTCGCGGTCGAGGAACGCGCTGAACGCAGGCGGCACGATCTTCACATCGCCGGGCCAGTCGTATTCCACGGGTTCATCCGCCGCGCCGGACGGTGTCGAGGACTGGGCGAAATCCCGCCGGTATTCGGCGACGGCCGCGGCGAAAAGGGTCCAAAAGGCGCGGGAGGAGCGGTTCAATCGGTCTTTCAGGGAAGCCTCTTCGGTCTTTGCGAATTCGATCACCCTGAGGTTCACCCGTTCCACGAGGTAGCGGGAAAGGGATTGACGGAATTCGATATAGAACCGGTAGAGCTGCCGAAGGACCTGCCGGTGGTCGCCAAGCTCCTCCCGGGTGTGGGCGTCGATCGCGAAGTGCTCGACCATCTCCAGGGTTTCCCGCACGATCCGACCGCGCGCGGGATCGAAATATCGGTCCACCGTGTCGCCCACTTCACGCCGAAGGGAATCGTTCAGCCCGGAAATCGCGTTGGCGAGCGTCACGAGGGTGCCCCGAAGGGCCGGCCGGCGCTGGTCGAGCTGCCGGGCGGCATCCTGAATGGCCGAAGGGCTGCGGGCGATGTATTGCCTGTGGACGCGCGCGGTGTCCAGGACGCTGCCGGCCACCATGCTCAGGCGGCTCATCCCGCTGCCGAGCAGGATCCGGGCACGCTGCCCGCCGATCCGGCGTTCCAGATGTTCCCGAAAAGAGGCAAAGCCGTTTTCGCTCGCTTCCGCCAACTTCCGATCTTCCCTCCACAGCTCCATGCGCCGGCGTTCCTTTTCCGGGGCGTTCGCGCCGAGCTGACCGACGAGCTGGTGGAGTGCGGAAAACGAGAACAACCGGGGATTCGGCACGACCCATTCGAGCTCCGATCGGACCCGATCGAACTGCCCCTGCAATTCTTCCTCGCTCGTGTGGACGTCCAGGTCGACGTTGAGCACGAACGAGGTTTGCGGAAACATCCGCAACGTCTTGATGAAGTCGATCAGCTTGAAATCGGCTTCGCGCAGTCCCGTGCGGCTGCTGATCACGTAGAGTATGAAATGGCTGCCGAGCAGGTATTGCTGGAGCAGCTCGAAGTGGAGGGGATTCGGGGAATCGCTGCCCTGGCAGTCGGCGATCTCGACCTTTTCTCCAAGCCACGGGAAAGGGTAGTGAAGCTCCACGTCGCGCACGTAAACCGCCGGTCCTTCATGTCCGACGTAGCGCTGGTGCCGATGGAGGGATTCCCGGTCGAGGATGAGCCGGTTGACCTGCTCCCCGATGCTGGACGCAAGGCTCTCGTAGCCGTCCATAAAGCCCTTGAGAATGATGAAGCCGGCGTCGAGGGAACCCTTGCGCTGCAGCCACTCCACCCGGGTCTTCTCGACCAGGAGCCGGAGCTTTTCCCGGTCCTCCTCGACGCGGATGTCGAGCGGTTTGCCGCCGGCGTCCTCTTCCTGGAAGGCGGGCATCGCGCGCACCACGGCGTTCAGCTCGTCCAGTGCCTGCTCCCAGGTTTTGAGCTCGATCCAGCCCCCGACGTCATTGTCCGACAGGACCCGCGTGATGAACGCCGTGACGATGCCCGCGCCGCGCTTAAGAAGATCGTGCCCCGCCAGAGCGTTGATCAGGGTGCTCTTGCCGGACTTGACGGACCCGACCACCGCGATGCGCAGCAGAGCGTCCTGGAGCGAGCTTTTGACCAGCGCCAGGTGCTTGTGCCAGCGCGCGACGGCGGCGCTCTCGATCACGCCGTGAGAGTCCGCTTCCTGGATGGCTTCTTCGAGGATTTCCACTCGAGTTTGAATGGTGCGCTTGAACTGCAGATATTCGTTCATGATTTCCCGCCGGCTGTTGTCCATCCGATGGCTGCGTTCCGTATGAGGGGCCTTTGCTCCGCGATCGCGCCGGGGCGGCGACCACTCCCTACTTACGCGCAAGTCGCAACAAAAAGCAAGGGATTAACTGGAGTCGTCGCGGGGGGCGCATGGAAAGACGCTTCCTTTCGCGGACGGTCCTTTGTCCGGATCAACGTGGTCGAGATCGCCCCGGAATGAATGACGAAGCCTCACGGAAAGTCACGTCAGGCCCTTGCCGAATGCGCGTGTTTCAATACACCGTCTGATTCCGCGCATCCGGCCTCTTGCCAAAACGGCCCCCTCCCTTACTGCATGGACGGTCGTCAACCGCTTGGCTGCATCCGGGTCAGTTCCTGGAGGAGGGACGCCAGCGCAAAGAGAAGCAGCCCGTTGACGACGAGAATTCCGGCGACAACCAGCCCTGAAACGAGGCTCGGTACGAGCATGGATACGCCGAAGACTACCGTCACGAGATTGAGTACCGTCTGAGTCAGCATCAGTTTCCTGACGGTGGGGGGAACCGGGGAAGGCGCCGACGCGGAAACTCTGCTTTTGTGCGGCATCGGGGCATACCGCCTGATGAGTGACGAGGCTCCGCCGATGATGTTCAGAAGCCCGAGGAATGTTTGAATCATCCCGGTCAGCATGCCCGGAACGATACACGAGACGATCCCCAACGCGGCAAACACGAGCCCCGTCAGTATCATCAGCGACGAGCGCGTGTACCGGCCCAGGGGGGTGTCCCCCAGGGCCATCATCTGGATGGCCGTGAGGGTCAGCAGAACGCCGAGCTGTCCGTCCGGAGAGAACGGAAGCAGGCCTGTGTTCACCGGGAAGAGGAGCAGCCCGAGAAGTGCCAGGAGGATTCCCAGCAGGATCAGTATCGCCGGCATAAGGGGGAGGGAAGCATCCCGGAACAGCCCGAAGCGCCTTGCTGAACCGGCATTGTCCGGATTCGGCGCACTCGAGGCGCCATCCGGCGGCTGTTCAGAAGGATATGCTTTTGCAGCCTTTCGAATGCACCACGACAGGTAGAAGAAACCCGCCCCGTAGCCGATGAGAAGCACAGCGGTCTGACGATCGGTCGTGAAGCCGGGGGAGAGCGTTATCACGCCCATAACGACCGTCATCGCATAGACGAAACCGCAGGCTACGGTCAGCTGCCGCAATATTCCCGCGATTCTCATCCAGGTCCTCGCCTTTTTCTCGGAGAAGAAAAGCTGCGCGAGAAGGACCGTCCCGCCGGCAAGAAGCACCGTTCCAACCAGCATGCGGACAAGCCCGGTAAGGGTGCCCGGAATGAAACAGGCGGTCATTCCGAGGACCGCCGTGGAGATCCCCGTCAGTATGAGCGCCCGGGACCGGCGCAGATCGCCGAACGGCGTCTTCCCCATCGTGATCGTCTGAAAGGAGACGATGACCAGGAAGAGCCCGTAGGTCCCGTCGGGGTTGTACGGCAGCTCTCCGGTGTGAATCTTGAACAGCAGAAGGCCGAAAAGGACCATGAAGACACCCAGGACGAGCAGGATGACAATTTCCAGGGAGAGATCGGATGCTTCCGTTATCCTTGCATAGCCCGGTCTTTGCTGAAGATGCGACGACAAATGAATGCGCTCCTCGTGGCGAGTGACGTCTTATGATATCCGTGCCGGAGCTTCATCATCCCCTGCAGGGAAACCGGCATGCGAATCTCCCTTCAACCATCCGCGCCGGGCCGGCCCCGCCCCGTTTCGGTCTACATGGCGGTGTAATTTCCTGCCTTCCGGGCCGCGGCGATATGGTTGAAATAATCGTCCATGAACGGCTGCAGATCCGGATGGTTGCAGTTCTTCGCGCCGTCCATGTCGCTGGAGGTGACAAAGACGATCCTCATATTGTCCTTCACTTTCTCGAGGATGACGCGTGCCGATTCCTCCGGCTTCAAGGCGCCTTTCGGAACCCGGGACCCCGCGAATATCGGAGTGGCCACGGTGCCCGGTATCACCGAATGCAGGAAGATGTTCTCGTCCCAGCATTCGGCCCGCAGGGAGAGCGTCAGCGCGTGCAGCGCCGCCTTGGTGGCGCTGTACATGGCCTGCAGCGGCATCGGGGCAAATGCGATGCCCGACGCCGTGTTCGCGATATGCCCGCCGCCGCCCTGCGCGCGCATCACCCGTCGCGCCTCCAGGGTGCCGTACAACGCGCCGTAGAAATTCACGTCGAAGGCGAATTTCCAATCGTCCATGGTGATCTGGTCGATCGGCTTGGTCAACCCGAGCCCGGCGTTGTTGAACATCAAATCCAGCCGGCCGCCCTTTTCCACGGCATGATCCACCAGAGCCTTCACCTCGTCGGCTTTGCCGATATCCGTCTTCCTGGTGAAAACCTTGCCCGGGTACTGTTCCGCCAGCCGGGCGGATTCGGTGTTCAGCCTGGTTTCGTTGATGTCCGCCATGATCGCCACGGCCCCGAACCCCAGCATCAGCTCCGTCATCGCCAGGCCGATGCCCGAGGCACCGCCCGTCACCACCGCAATCTTGTTCGCATAAAACGTTTTCATATCCGTTGTCTCCCGTTTGTTTTCGGTCTCGGCAAAGCTCCCGCCTCGGAATCGATCCGTGCAAACCGGTCCCGGCCGCGCACGGCGCCGCGGACCCTGAAGATCGGGAGCGGGGACGGTCCCGCAATGCCGGCCCATCGGATGACATTCTCTCACCCGTCGCAGCGAGCCCGGGCGATCGTGGCTTACCCGTGCGGCATGGCGTTCGCGCGGGCAAACCCCGAACTGTAGGGGGCGGCAGTCGCCGTGCGGCATCCGGTCCACCCCGCCGCTCCCGGGCGACGCCGCGCAGACTCCTGCACGACCGGGCATTCGCAACAACAGGCGCAAAAGCGAAGGAGACGCGCCTGCCGGTTCCCCCTCAAGTATCGGCAGATGCGCTTTCATAGCTGTATACAAAAAGCGTCCATGCTCGTAAACTCCGGTCTTGCGTTTCTCATCCTTCATTGACTCCTTTAAGTGATCCACTATAATTATTTTTTCAACAGGCAAACAGTGCGGGACGGGCGCCGGAGTGCGGGTCGGGCGCGCCGCGTTTCCCGGAGCGATCGCCCGGAAGGCTTCGTGGGAGAGCTGTCCCGGTCGGGCCGCCGGCTGTCATTACGGATGGCGATGAATGAAGGAGTGGCGATGAGCAAGGTGCTGATCATCGGCGCGGGCGGCGTCGGGGGCGTGGTGACTCACAAGTGCGCGCAGGTGCCCGAGGTCTTTTCGGAAATCACCCTGGCAAGCCGGACGTTGTCCAAATGCGAGCGGATCAGGGACCAGATTGCGCGGCCCATCCGCGTGGAACGCGTGGACGCGGACAACGTGCCCGAGCTCGTCGCCTTGATCCGGGCCGTGAAACCGGATGTCATCATCAATGTCGCGCTGCCATACCAGGATCTCTCCATCATGGAGGCCTGCCTGGAAACCGGCGTCGACTACCTGGACACCGCGAACTACGAACCCCCCGACGAAGCCAGATTCTGTTACAAGTGGCAGTGGGACTACCATGACCGCTTTCGGGAAAAGGGGCTGATGGCGCTCCTCGGATGCGGCTTCGACCCGGGCGTCACCAATATCTACTGCGCCCACGCCCTGCAGAAACACTTCGACGCCGTCCACTCCATCGACATCATGGACTGCAACGCCGGGGAGCACGGGCACCCCTTCGCCACCAACTTCAACCCGGAAATCAACATCCGCGAAGTCACGGCGCGCGGCAAGTACTGGGAAAACGGGCAGTGGCTGGAAACGGATCCGCTCTGCGTGCACGAGACATTCGATTTCCCGGAAATCGGGCCCCGCGAGATGTACCTCATGTACCACGAGGAACTGGAATCCCTGGTGAAGCACATCCCCGGGCTTCGGCGGGTCAGGTTCTGGATGACCTTCGGACAGGAATACCTCACGCACCTGCGCGTCCTCCAGAACGTTGGCATGACGCGCATCGATCCCGTCTCCTTCCAGGGCTGCCGGATCGTGCCCCTGCAATTCCTGAAGGCGCTCCTTCCGGAACCGTCCTCACTGGGCGCCAACTACCGGGGCAAGACCTGCATCGGCTGCATGATCACCGGGACGAAGGAAGGAAAACCGCGCAAGTACTTCATCTACAATGTCTGCGACCACGCCGAAGCCTACCGGGAAGTCAAGGCCCAGGCCATATCCTACACGACGGGAGTTCCAGCCATGCTCGGCGCCCTGCTGATGCTGACCGGGAAATGGCGCGGCCGGGGCGTCTTCAACGTCGAGCAGTTCGACCCGTCGCCGTTCATGGAGAGAATCGGCGGTTACGGCCTGCCGTGGACGGAGAAGTTCCTGGAATGATTGATTGCGGGGATTCTCACGCCACGGCGCAACGCAGCAACGACGGCAGCCCTGGAAAGCGCCGACTGGCCGGAGGGGCGGCCTGGGCGTGCCGGGCCTCTGGGAACGGGAGATCCGGCCCGGCCGCGGTGCCGTTAAAGCGGGGGGTACCTCCGTCCGCACCGGGGCTCGAGATATGGATGCGGTTCATCCCGACCCGCGCCGTGAGAAAGGGCGTGGTCTGCGGCGCAAACCGTAGGGGCGGGGTTTATCCCCGCCCGTGCCGTGAGGAAGGAAGGTTGGTTATCCCCCATATGGCCGAGGAGCACCCCGATGACGCACCTGCCACATCGGAAGAGAATCAGGTTGTCCCGGGATTCCTATGCTCAGGGTGATGCTTTTTCCACAACCATCGCGACGGCGGGGAGACATCCGTGGTTCCGGTTGCATACCGATCTCGCGGATGCCTGTGTCCGTGTGCTCGTCGATCTTGCCGTCGACCGTCGGGCGGCTCTTTATGCCTGGTGTGTCATGCCCGACCACGTTCACCTGCTCTTGTGGGACAGGGGTGTCACCGATTTTGTCCGTTTGCTCAAAGGGAAAATGGTTCCGGCGGGACGGAGACGGGAAGCGGGAAGAACCATGTGGCAACGCAGCTACTACGACCATGGGGTCCGCAAAGAAGAATCGCTTGAAGACATTGCTGTCTACATCTGGCAGAACCCGGTCCGCGTCGGATTGGTCGAGAGTGGTTCCGATTATCCATGGTCCGGTTCTCTCGTGTGGCCGGACTGGAGAGAGTGGTTGCAGCGGGCCGGGCGGGGATAAACCCCGCCCCTACGCCTGGGGCTGCGGTTTGGGGGCGGGGATAAACCCCGCCCCTACGCCTGGGGCTGCGGTTTGGGGGTGGGAATAAACCCCGCCCCTACGCCTGGGGCTGCGGTTTGGGGGTGGGAATAAACCCCGGTCCTACGCCTGGGGCTGCGGTTTGGGGATTGGAATAAATCCCCGGTCCCACGACCGGACGGGGAAGAAACCCGCCTCGTGCCGTCAAACCGCTCCGGCAGACGCCTCATATCGTCGCGGACCGAGACACGCTTTTGGGGATGCAATGCATGACTCGGAATTCCGCAATTGTCAAAAATTACCATTTGTTACATCCGAGACACGCTCTTGGGGTGCGATGTACGGCCTGGCATTCCATAATTGTCGGGAATTGCCAATGGTTACGTCTGAAGCACGTTTTTTGGAGCACGATGTATGACCTTCGACCTTTCGAACATCGAAACCCCTTGTTACGTAGTCGACGAAGCGGCCCTGGACCGCAACCTCGCAGTGCTCGGCACGGTTCGGCAGCGCACAGGGTGCCGCATCCTCATGGCGCTCAAAGGGTTTGCCATGTTCAGCCTCTTCCCGCAGATCCGGGAAGTCCTGGCAGGCGTTGCGGCCAGTTCGCCGGACGAGGCGCGCCTGGGATTCGAGGAATTCCGCGGTGAGGTCCACGTCTACGCCCCCGCTTACCGGGAATCCGAGCTCACGGAGCTTCTGGAATACTGCGATCACCTGGTGTTCAATTCCTTTTCCCAGTGGAACCGTTTCAAGTCCCGGGTGTTCGATCACCCGGCCCCCGTCCGGTGCGGGATCCGCGTGAACCCGGAACACTCCGAAGTGAGCGTCCCGATCTACGATCCGTGTGCCCGCTTCTCGAGGCTCGGGGTCCCACGGAGCGCCTTTCGCGAGGAAGACCTGGACGGCATCAGCGGTCTTCATTTTCACACGTTGTGCGAGCTCGACGCGGATTCCCTGGAGCGGACTCTGGCGGCGTTCGAAGCCCGGTTCGGAGCTTTCCTGGAAAGGATGGAGTGGGTGAACTTCGGCGGCGGACACCACATCACGCGCCCCGACTACGACGTCGACCTGCTCTGTCGGCTGATCGACGATTTCAGAAGCCGCCATCCCCTGGAAATTTATCTGGAACCCGGGGAGGCCGTCGCACTCAACACCGGGATCCTTGCCGCATCGGTCCTTGATCTCATTCACAATGAAATGGACATCGCCATCCTCGACACCTCGGCCGCGGCCCACATGCCCGACGTTCTGGAAATGCCCTACCGCCCGGAAATCGAAGGCGCGGGCATGCCGGGAGAATACCCTCACACCTACCGCCTGGGCGGGCTCACCTGCCTCGCCGGCGACGTCATCGGCGACTACTCCTTTCCCGAGCCGCTCCGGATCGGCTCAAAACTTGCCTTCCTCGACATGGCCCACTACACCATGGTGAAAAACAACACCTTCAACGGAGTGCGCCTCCCTTCCATCGCCATCCGTGACCGGAGGGGAAACGTGCGCGTCGTGCGCAAGTTCGGCTACGAAGACTACCGTAACCGGTTGTCGTGAAGATCGGGCGTTTCCCGCACGATCCGGGCCACAAGCCCGTGCGTGTCCGCGGCATCGAACCACCGGTATTCCGGGTCGGAGCGAAACCAGGTGAGCTGCCGTTTGGCGTAGCGCCGGGTGTCGCGCCGGATTTCGTTCACGGCCTCCTCCAGGGACATCTCCCCGCGCAGATGGCGCGCCAGTTGCCTGTAGCCCAGCGACTGCATGGACTTGAGCCCCGGTCCGCAGCCCATGGCGAGGAGCTTTCGCACCTCATCGAGGAAACCCTGCGCCATCATGGCGTCCACCCGGTCGTTGATGCGCGCGTAGAGTGCTTCCCGCTGCCGGTGGAGGAATATCTTGAAGGCCCGGTACGGAGCGTCTTCGAAGCGGTGTTGCCGCTGCCAGTGGGAGAGCGGCTTGCCGGAATGGTGAAAGACTTCGAGCGCCCGGAGGATGCGCTGGCGGTCGTTGGGGTGGATGCGGGCGCCGAGCGGCGGGTCCACGTCGCGCAGCCGCTCGTGGAGAGCGGGAAGCCCGAGGGTCCGTTCCTCCTCGATCAGCCGCCGGCGCACGTCGGGATCGCCGGGAGCGCCCGCGCAGATGCCGCGCGTGAGAACCTTGAGGTAGAGTCCCGTTCCGCCGACGACGATGGGGACCTTGCCCGCCTCGTGCAGGGTCGCGATGACCGGTCTTGCCCGGGCCAGATAGTCGCCCGCATCGAAGGGTTCATCGGGGTCGACGATGTCGATCAGGTGGTGTGGAACGATCGAGCGTTCCCACGGGGTGGGCTTGGCGGTGCCGATGTCCATGTACCGGTAGACCTGCATGGAATCGGCGTTGACGATCTCGGAGCCCAGGGCGCGGGCGAGCTCGACGGCGAACGCGGTCTTGCCCACTCCGGTGGGGCCCGCCACGAGGACGACGGGAAGGCCGACGCGCGTGCGCCCGAAGTCGCCGAGCGCCTCCGGGAGACCGTCGCGGGGGGCCGGGGAGCGATTGAGAGTCTTTTCCGGCAGGTCGCTCAAGGATTCACCTCTCCTGTCCGTACGACCCCACAATCCGGAGGCGGGCGTCCACGGTCTTTGCCGATGTGCCGATCGAGGATTCGGCTCTTTTCTTCCTACCCCTTCCGGAAGAAGGAGGATATCGAAATCCGGCTGTTGTCCCGGTCATGTGCGCTGGAAGAGCCTGGCGACGTCGGAGAGGGTCATCTTGGTCCAGACCGGGCGGCCGCGCGGGCAGGTGGCAGCGAACCGGGTACGGTCGAGTTCTTCCAGGAGGAGCCGGACTTCCTCGGGCCTCAGCCGCCGGCCCGCCCTCACGGCGCGGTGGCAGGCGGCGGTCTTGGCCGGGCGGCTGAGATTCACGGGCCATCCGTTTCCCATGGGGCCGGTGGCTCAGTGAGCGGGGTCGCATTGACGGGCGGCTCCAGGCTCCTGGATCCGAATGAAGTAGTCCAGGAATTTTCCAGGCTTCCTTGCAACGTCTTTTTTCTGAAAACTTTCCAGGAGTCTTGCGATCGTGGCCTCCCCGAGGTTGACCTTGTTGGCGTAAGTGAGCCTTATCAGCCTGTCGTTCGGGGTATCCGGCGAAGTCTCCCCGTTTTCCCACCGGGACACCGTTGCCCGTGTCACTCCGATCAGGTCTGCAAATTCACCGCTTTTGAGGAAGAGGCTCTTGCGCAGGAACCGGATCTCCTTTCCCGAGAGAGGCCCGGGGGTCGTAATGACCTCCTCCCCGATGCATTTCATAATCCCGGCCGGGTCGGGCAATCGCATCGTCCTTTCGCCGCATGTTTCACAAACCGCGAACGGAACATTGGTGAGCCACACATTGTCGAGACCGCTCGCAGTAAAGCGATGCCTGCCGCTTTCCGTCTTCACTTCATCCGATCCGCATGCAGGGCATATGGGCGTTGGCGTCATGGTGCTTCTCCGCCTCCAAAAACGGTGACCACGTAGACAACGAGACGATCGGGCACACACATTATGGCTGTTGCCGAATGCCCGTCCAGTGTGGGTCCGGCGATGCGGTACTTGAAGCCGCAATGCTTCGCGTCATATTCGGGTTTGCCGGCCACTTCCCCATTGGACAGGAGGAGAAGGAGGTCGCTGAAGTCCAGGCCCCTTTCATGCATCCGATCGAGCGCATGTTGCGAAAAATCGATTTCCCCAAACCTTACGGCCTCACGGATGGATTGAACGATTGACTGCGGGTCCGGGGCCTTCGCCGCCAAGATAACCTCCTCCATGTTGAGGGTCAAGGAAGAAGTAGCGTAAAGTTACATTCGATCGGAATGTTACACGGTATTACATCAGGGATATCGAAATCCGGCTGTTGTCCCGGTCATGTGCGCTGGAAGAGCTTGGCGACGTCGGAGAGGGTCATCTTGTACCAGACCGGGCGGCCGTGCGGGCAGGTGGAGGCGAACCGGGTACGGTCGAGTCCTTCCAGGAGGAGCCGGATTTCCTCGGGCCTTAGCCGCTGACCCGCCCTCACGGCGCGGTGGCAGGCGGCGGTCTTGGCCAGGCGGCTGAGGACGTTCCAGCGCGGGGCGTCATCGCCTTCGATGGCCGAAGCGAGCAACTCGCGGACCAGACCCTCGGGCGGGCATTCGCCCAGGGGTGCCGGGACGGCGTGCACGACGAACGAGTCGCCGCCGAAGGATTCGATTTCGACGCCGATTTCCTCGATCAGCGGCAGCCAGCGGCGGAGCATGGCCGCATCGCGCGGGGGGAGATCGATGACGGCCGGGCGTATCAGCCGCTGCCGGGCCGGACCGCCGGCCGGAAAGGAGAGGGCGTCGAAGATGATGCGTTCGTGAGCCGCGTGCTGGTCGATGAGGATCAGCCCGTCGGGGGCTTCGAGCAGGATGTAGGTGTTGGCGAGTTGGCCGATGACGGGAAGCTCGGCAAGTGCCGGGACGTCGCCGGCATGGGGGTGTGTCGCGGTTCCGAAGGCCTGGAAGGCGTCCGCGAAGGCCGCCGTATCGCCCATGATGGGCGCATGGGTCGAGGCCGGCCCGCCGGCCGCCCGCTCCGGTTCGGCAAAAAAGTCGGTGTCGGGATTGCCGGGCTGCGGCGCGGCGCCTTCGTCGAGGAGTGAATCGGCGGGGGGGGCGGGCGCAAATCCGGCCTCGCGGCGGGGATTCTCAGTCGGCGCCGGCTCGCGCGAGGGCGGGTACGGCGGTTCGGCGTCGGGCCGGTGCCTTTCGCGCCAACGCTCGGACGGGAAGCCCGGCGGGCGCGAGAGGGGACGGCCTTGGTCGAAGGACAATTGGCCTTCCCTCACCAGGGGATCGCGGAAAGCCCGCTGGTCCGCCGTTTCGGAAAAGGGGCGGGGGGCAGGCGCGGCGGAGCCGTGGAGCGGCCTGAGGTGGCGCAGAGCGTCGCGGATGGTCCCGCGCACGGTGTCGATGACGCCCCCGGGGTGCTTGAACCGGACTTCGCGCTTGGTGGGGTGAACGTTGACGTCCACATGAAGGGGATCGAGCTCGAGGAAGAGCACCGCGACGGGGAACTTGCCCCGCGGGATGAGGCTCTCGAATGCCGCGAGGATCGCCCGGTTGACGGCGCGGTCCCAGACCGGCCGGCCGTTCACGAAAACGAAGAGGGAATGGCTGTTGGCCCGCTGCAGGTCGGGGGTGCCGACCATGCCTCGGAGCCTGGCGGACGCGTTTTCCACGCAGAAGGGGATGGCACGCTTGAGGGTTTCGGCGCCGAGAATCTGCCCGGCCCGCTCTTCGGGCGAGGCCGCGCCGGGGAAATCGTATTGGGTGCGTTCCCGGTTGATGAGCTGAAAATGGATGGCGTGATGAGCCATGGCCAGCCGCTGGAACTGGTCGCTGATGTATGCGGTTTCGGTGTCCGCGGCGCGCAGGAATTTGCGTCGAGCGGGCACGTTGTAGAAAAGGTCGCGAACGGTGATCCTGGTTCCCGCGGGGGACCCGGTTTCGCGGACCTCGCGCACCACGCCGCCTTCGACCCGGATGAACGTCCCCGCGACGGCGTCGGGTTCGCGGGTCACCAGCTCGAAGCGGCTCACCGCGGCGATACTGGGAAGGGCTTCGCCGCGAAATCCCAGGGAATCGATCGCCTGCAGGTCCTCGACGGACCGGATCTTGCTGGTGGCGTGGCGTTCCAGGGCCAGGAGCGCATCGTCCGGGTGCATGCCCGAGCCGTTGTCCACCACCCGGATCTCTTTTCGGCCTCCGTCCGCGATGGACAGGGAGATCCTTCGGGCGCCGGCGTCGATGCTGTTCTCGAGGAGCTCCTTGGCGACGGCGGCCGGCCGCTCCACCACTTCGCCGGCGGCGATCTGGTTGCACAGGATATCGGGCAAAATCGTGATTCTGGCCATGTGATTCTCGCTTTACTTTTTCCCTTTAATACTCTAATGGAGTGGTATTCACCATCTCCGAAAAACAGGGTGAGTGCCCCCATCCCCGGACACCGGAGGCATTATAACGCGGTAGCGACACCAAGCCTGCAGGGATGGGAAAAAAGGAGTCCCCGGGACCCGCAAGTCCTTTTCCCCGCCGGGTTCGAACACCCCGGGCGACGCCCCCGAAAGAGATGCAATCCGGCGCTCCACCGGGCCGGGCGCCTCCGGGGGAAATCCGTTGCCGGAAGGATTCATGAGCGGAAGGCGAATGTAGCGTATGCACCCCAATCCCTACCAATCGCTTGTAAGCCTCCTCAGCAACATCCTGGAAGCCTACACGACGGCTTTCTTCGTCATCGACCCGAAACTCCGGCAGCTCAGCATGGCGGCTTCGCAGTCGTTGAGCAAGTTCCTTCCCGAACGGGTGACGCTGCCGCTGGAGCAAAGCGGCATCCTCTCCCAGGTTCAGAAGGTCGGCCAGACCATTCACCTGGACAAGCTCCCGGATATATCGGCGTCTCTTGCGTCCACCGTTCCTTTTTATCGTGAGGGGGAGTCGCACATCAAGGGGCTTTTTGCAGTCCCGGTGGGCGACGGCGCCGGCGTGCTGTACGTGGACACCAAGTACGGCTGGGGGTTCAACGACAAGCAGCAGAAATGGATCCGCGAAATCGCGGACGTCCTGCACGAACTGTTGCTGCGTCAGCAACAAGCCGTTCAACGGCACAATTACTCGCGCATTTTCGAGCTTTGGACGCGCCTGGATGATGTGGCGTTCAAAGGGCATGCCCTCGAAGATTACAGCCGGCTGGTGGTCGAAGAATGCTGCCGGCTGGTGGGCGCGGAATACGGTTTCCTCTCGCTGCGCGACCCGGCGAGCGCCAACTACCGCCTCTACGCGTGCACCCCCAACGTGCCCCGCAGCCTCATCAGCACGCACTACGTGGTCAAGCAGGGGCTGATCGGGCGGATATTCCAGACCGGCAAGCCGCTCCTCATCACGCGGCTCAATCCCCAGGCCTCCGAACATTTTCTGTTCACTCCGGCTGAGAGCCTGCCGCATCACGGCACCCTCTGGGGGCTGCCCGCGGAGACCTCGCTCGGGCACGTGCTGGCCATGGCGTTTCTGTCCCGGCAGGCGATGGAGCTGAACCAGGAATTCGAGCAGGCCGTGTCGCACGCCCTGCACTTCTTCCAGCTGCTGCTCGAACAGCTCTGCTACAAGGAGGAATGCGATCACCTGCGGGCTTACGACCTGGCCACCGCGCTCCACAATCCCTTCAGCTTCGAAGCGCGGCTCGACGAGATGCTGGGAGCGGCGATGCAGGGGAGCACGCCTTTCACTCTGGCGGTCGTCCAGTATGAGCCGTGGCAGGTGCTTTACACCAAGGCCGCCCCCAAACTGATTCGCCAGTGGCAAAGGGACCTGGCGGGAGCCGTCTGCGGCATCCTTCCCGCGGAAGTCTCCGTGGGCCAGTTGGCGGAAAACCGTTACGGCATCATTTTCCCGGAAACGACCGTTCAGGAGGCCGAACTGCACCTCGCCCGCATGGAGGACGTAGGCCGTCAGATCATCCGCACGCGAGGCAAGGGAGCGAAGCTGCACGCCTATATCGCCACCGTCGGCTTTCCCCAGGACGGCACGCACGGGGATGAACTGTGGTCCCTCGCGCATCAGCGCCTCTTTGCCGGCTTCCACGCCCGGACCGAGCCTGCCGGAACATAAAGTGATTGACCGGCCGGGGCATTCTCTATAGACTTTACGGCCACTGGATCGAATGGAACGCATCCCGACAAACACAAAGGGTCGCCTATGTTTGAACGGCTTTTATCATATTTTTCCAAAGACCTGGCCATGGATCTGGGGACCGCCAACACGCTGATCTATCTCAGGGGCAGGGGCGTCGTCCTGAACGAACCGTCGGTGGTCGCCATCAACCAGGACACCCACCAGGTGATCGCCGTGGGGCAGGAAGCCCGCAACATCATCGGGCGCCACAGCCAGCGCGTGGTCACCATCCGGCCGCTCAAGGACGGTGTCATCGCCGATTTCGAAGTCACCGCGGTGATGATCAAGTATTTTCTGAGCAAGGTGCTCAAACGCCGTCAGTTCGTCCGGCCCCGGCTGGTGGTGGCCGTTCCCACGGGCATCACGTCGGTGGAGAAACGGGCGGTCATCGAAGCGGCAGAACAGGCCGGGGCGCGGCACATCCACCTGGTCGAGGAACCCATGGCCGCGGCCATCGGGACCGGTCTGCCCGTGGACCAGCCGTTCGGCAACATGATCGTGGACATCGGCGGCGGCACCACCGAGGTGGCCGTCATTTCGATGTTCGCGGTGGCTTACAGCGAATCCGTGCGGGTGGCGGGGGACGAAGCCAACGAGGCCATCCTTCGTTATATGCAGCGGGAGCGGCAGATGATCATCAGCGAAGTCCTGGCCGAGAACATCAAGATGAAAATCGGCACGGCGGCGCCCCTGGATCAGCCCGAGACTCTGGAAGTCACCGGCAAGGAAATCCTCACCGGCATTCCCCGCACTTTCACCGTCACCGATGAGGAAATCCGGGAAGCCATCAAGGAACCGGTCTATGCCATCGTGGAAGCGGTGAAGCGCGCCCTGGAAAAAACGCCGCCCGACCTGGCGGCGGACATCCACGACAGGGGATTTTGGCTGGCCGGGGGCGGAGCGCTGCTCCGAGGCCTCGATCGGCTGCTCAGCCAGTACACCACGCTCAAGGTGAACATCGCCGAAGACCCCCTCACCGCGGTCGCGCGCGGTGCCGGCACGGTCATCGAACACCTGGATTTTCACCGGTCCGTGTTCATCAACTAGGTTTCCCGCCGCGGCCGCCGGGGAGGACTCTGATCTGCCTGCGGCGCTGGTTGTGGAACCATTCCTTGAGCCATTTCTTTCCGGCCTTTTTTTCTTCCTCCACCACCATGAGGTACTGCCTGCGTTTTTCTTCCCGGAGAGCGTCCTGCACCCGGGTTTCCTCGCGGGCCCGCTTGAGGCGATGGAAGGCGAGAAAGGAGGACCAGAAGTTGTAGTTGAGGGGAGTTCCGTAGATGGCTTCGAGTTCGCCCCGGGTCTGATCGGCATCGTGGTCCGCCAGAAATCGCTCCAGGTCGAACAGTTCGTCGGAGGGAAGGAAATACGGGGAGATCTCCCATTCCTCGATAGCCTCGGAGAGCTTTTTCAGCAGTTCCTGGTCCCTGATGTTTCCGTCGCCTCTCACCCGATCCTTCCTCCCGCTGTCCGAAACGACTTTGATGTTGACACCCGCGCCGGTGAATTCCTATTCTATTCAGTCGACAGGGGGAATGGAACAAAATAATAAGGAGGGGCATCATGTACGTCGGCTGGTATATGAAGACCAAGCTGCTCACCATAACCCCGGAAACCTCCGTGTTCAAGGCCCGGGAAATGATGGACAACCACCGTATCTCGCATCTGCCGGTCACCGACGGCAAGGCGCACCTGGTGGGCCTCGTGACGGACCGGGACCTCCGGCAGGTCTGGGCTTCTCCGGCCACCACGCTGAGCGTGCACGAGCTCACCTACGTGCTGCAGAAACTGACCGTGGCCAACGTCATGACGCGCAATGTCGTCACCGCGACTCCCGACATGCACATCGAGCGGGCCGCGCTCATCATCCACGACAAGAAGTTCGGAGCGCTCCCGGTGGTCAAGGACGACAGGCTGGTGGGGATCATCACGGTCACGGACCTGATGCAGGTGGTGCTCACCGCTCTCGGGTTGAGCGACAACACCAAGCGGCTTTCGCTGCTGGCGGTCGATCGCATCGGGCTCCTGGCCGAGGTCTGCAACTACATGGCGCAGGCGGGAATCAACATCAGCAGCGTGCTGTTCGTGCCCCTCGTCGCCCATCCCGATGTCTGGCAGGTCATCCTGCGGGTGAATACGGATGTCTACGATAAGGCCGTGTCCATCCTTGCCGAGGCGGGGTACAAGGTGATCACCCAGTACGTCGAGGATCTCACTGCCTACCTGCCGCGCTGACCCGCCATTGCGGCGTCCGGCGGTCCGGGAGGGGAAGGGGCGGCCGGGTCGATGCGGGCCTGGCGTCCGGCGGTCTTTGCGCGCTTTCCGGAGCGGCTCGCCCGGGATCGCGCGGAACGGTGCCGTGGCTGACATCATCCAATTCAAGGACAGAGGCGGAGGCCGGGGGGACAACGTGATTGTCCGCCGGCCCCTGGAATTCCGGCGGGGCGAGTGGCGCAGCGGTTTCGTCATGATGTGCACGCGGGAGGAATCGGACCGGTTCGAAGCGCATCGCGAGGATGCGCTCCGCGCCGAGGGCCACCGGCACGTCGCCTTCGTCCCGGACCACATTACCCTGGACGGGGGCCTTCACTTCACGGTGATGGGCCTCTACCGGCACCGGGACGACGAAGCGTCCATGCGCCGCGTCTATCGGCTGGCGGCGATGATGGAATGCGTGACCAAGGAACCCTCGCCGATCCTGCGCACCGACCTGCTGCGGCGCTTCTACAAGTCGATCACCGAGGAAAGGGAGGCGTTGCGCGTGATTTGGCGCGGCAGCGTCCAGGATTTCCTGTTGCCCGTTCACCCTGCCTGGTACGATCTGCAGCGGTTCGGGCGGCGCGTGGCCGGGGCCGGTTCTCTCAAGGACCTCTACGACGTGATCCGGGAGGAGAGCGACGCCCAGTTCGACGTGCTCTCGCTTCACTACGTGTTCTACCTGCCGGAGAGCTTCGTCTCCTGAACGCAGGCGGAACCGCCGCGGGATCTCCGCGGCGGCGACCGCACCCTGGAGTCCCATGACCGAGGACCTGGTAATCGGAATTGATGTCGGCGGGACCAACATGAGATCGGCCCTCGTCGATCCCCGGGGACGAATCGTTCTGCAGAGCCGGACGGCGACCGGGGCATGGCTCGAGGGCCGGGAGACGGCCCACCGCCTGATCGAGGAATGCCGTTCCCTGCGGCTCGCCGCGTCCGGTTTGGGCGCGGCCGTGCGGGCCGCGGGCCTTGGAGTGGCGGGCAGGATCGATTCTCGTGAAGGACGCGTCGTCTTCTCTCCCAATCTTCCCCGTATGAACGGCTACCCTCTTGCCGCGGAGCTCCGAACGGCGCTGGATGTTCCCGTGGTCATGCTCAACGACGCCGATTGTTTCGGCATCGGTGAAAGCCGGTTGGGCGCGGGCCGATCCATTCCCAACTGGGTCGGTCTGACCCTCGGGACGGGGGTGGGAGGGTGCCTGGTTCTCGACAATCATTTGTGGACCGGGGACAACCTGGGATTTGCGGGCGAAATCGGGCACATGATCGTCGTCCCCGGCGGACGCCCCTGCGTATGCGGCTCGCGCGGGTGCCTGGAGGCCTACGCGTCGGGTCGGGCACTGATCGAAGGGTTCCTGGACGCGGCCTCGCCGGGCGCACCTGTAGCGCAAACGGAACGGGGACCGCTGGAGCCCGGAAAGGTCGCCGCGCTGGACGTTCACCGGCTGGCGCGGCAGGGAGATCCCCTCGCGCGTGAGTTGTTCCGGCGCATGGGATGGGCCATCGGGCTGGCGTTGAGCAATTGCTTCACCGTGCTGGGCGTGCGGCACGCCGTCATCGGCGGGGGAGTGAGCGCGGGGTGGGACCAGTTCGAAGGGGCGCTCGTGGAGAGTCTTGCCGAACACGCGACGATGTTCGAAGCCGCCGATACGATCATACGGCGGGGTGTCCTGGGAGATGAGGCGGCACCGCTCGGCGCGGCCCTGGCCGCCTGGCGGCAGCTCGGGCGTGGAGCCTGAGCCCGGCATCGAGCGGACGCCGCTGGAGTGAGCTCCGAACCGATTCGCCGCGGATGTGCCGTCCGAATATGGGTTGTTCGGAATCCGCGGTTCCGTCTCCCGTCAAAGGTCCTTTCCGGGACGGTCCAAACGGACCTTCTCGAAACACTCCGGGCAAATGCCGTGCGAGAACTGCACGTCGATGTGCGTCTTGATGTACAGCTCCACGCTGTCCCAGTACTGCGCGTCGTTGCGGATTTTCTTGCAGTAGGAACAGATGGGAACGATGCTTCTCAGTTCCACCAGTTCGGTGATGTCCTGAAGCACCAGGAGCGCGTATCCGCCCGCCTGGTATTTGAACGGCGCCGCGGTGACGAAGAGGTCGATCGTCCTGGCGGGGGTGCCTTTCGCCACCACGTCCATCAGGGCTTTCCTGCGGATCGCTTTGCCCTCCCGCAGGCACTCTCCGACCGCGTTCCTCAAAATGCAGTCCCTGCACAGCGGGGCCCTGCCGCATCCATCTCTTGTTTCGAGCGAATGGACGCAATGGAGCACATCGCCCGTGCGTCTGCGGATGACCGTATGAGGATCTTTGCCCAGGAACTGAGAAGCGCTCTGATTGTAGGCGATGATTCCCATGTCGTCGTCAACGACGAACACCGGCAGAGGCATCGCATTGAGGATACCCCCGACAAAGCTGTCCAGCAATCCCTCCAAGATCACGATTCCACTCCTGTCGAGTCGTTTGTGTGATGGAATGCGGGAAGAACCCGTCGTCCGCTCTTATACGGATTTACCTAGAAAATAGACGCCCGTGCGAGTCTGTTTTCATGCCTTGTGATGGCGCAGGCGCCATGGGCAATTGCGTTCAAAATGATACTCTAGAAGCGTGGGGGACGTATCCCCCACACCCCCTCGCCGCTTCGCGGCTCCGTGTGGCGCTGCGGCGGCGGCCTTCGGCCCGTCGCCGACAGCGCCGAGTGCTCGGCCACATGCGCTTGCGCGTATGGCCGAAACTTGGGGGGTGCGGGGGAATCATTCCCCCGCTCTTTTGTGCTTGAAAGATCCATCTTGAACGCAACTTCGTATTACACGGCTCCATATAAGCACGGATCGATCCCGGGGTAAAGCCCGGGGGGACCCGGCCGTGAAGCGGCCGTGCCCGCGGTTGTGTCGTTTCGGTTCGGGTTCAAGAGCTTTCGAGCGAAAGCGCTCTCAGGGTGCGAAACAAGGCCCTGGAAGACTTGGGGGGAGCTTTTGCCTCCCTTTCCCTGCGGGCGTTGAGCGCGAATCGGCGCAACATTTTCCCGTCCGCTCGGGGATGCTCGACCAGGATTGTCAGCGGTAATGCAAAATTAACCCCCTACGGTAAATGAAAATTTACCCCCCCCCAACATGAGAGGGGTAAAGAATGTCGATAAAAATGTCAGGGTTCCTTCCGATGGACCATGGGGGAGGAACTCATATGGTCAAGCGCGAACTCTGGTACGAGATCCACAGCCGATTCAAGCTCAAGGAATCCAAGAAGTCCATTTCCAGGTCTCTTGGACTGAGCGTCCAGACGGTCCGAAGCGTTTTGAGGCAAAAGACTCCAGTGAGTTACAGCCGAGAGCCCAATAAGGCAAAAATGCTCAAGCCGTTTGAAGATTTTATCCGAAACCGTCTGCCCGCCGTTGGTTACTGTGCCCAGGCGGTCTATGAGGAGATCAGCAATAAAGGCTATGACGGCTGTTATGAAACGGTAAAGCTCTTTGTAAAACCACTTCGGAAGGATGCGCAAAGCAGAGCCACAATGCGTTTTGAGACCCCACCCGCTCAGCAGGCCCAGGTCGATTGGGGACAATGCTGGACTCATGTTTCGGGCAAACGGGTAAAGGTCCATCTCTTTGTCATGACGCTTGGCTACAGCCGGCGGCTATTTGCCGGAGCAACCCTGGATGAAACGCTTTCAACCCTTGTGCGCTGCCATGAGGAGGCATTCGAGCACTTCGGAGGCGTCACACATCAGATAGTTTACGATAATGCGAGAACGGTGGTGCTCTCCCGTGATGCCGACGGCCGCAGAGTCCAATGGAATCCCACCTTCTTTGACTTCTGCAGCTACTACGGCTTCCAGGCTTGGGCTCACCGGCCGTATCGGGCACAAACAAAGGGCAAGGTGGAATCGGGCGTGCGATACGTTAAGCGCTTTTTCAGGGGAAAGGCATTTGAGTCCTTCCCTGCTCTGAACGCGGCTCTGGCTCAGTGGATCGCAACCATTGCCGATGTGAGGATCCACGGCACAACCCACAAGAGGCCAATCGATTTATTCGAAGAAGAGAAAAGCCTCCTGCTGCCGACAAAAGACAAGGCCCCCTATCATATTATGGATCGAGCTGTTCGCCATGTAGCCAGAGACTGCATGGTGAGTTTCGAAACCAATCGCTACTCGGTCCCTCTGCGGTTCGTGGGAATGCCTGTTGAGGTTCAAACTTGTAACGATCGCATTTTAATCTTCCATGAGGGCATCCTGATCGTGAGCCATCCCCGGTGTGAAGGAAAATATCAGGTTCAAATCGACAAGGAGCATTACAGCGGAATCTTCTATGGTGAGGAATTCGCCTCGGTTCGCATGCTTGCCTTCGATCACCGGCAGGCTAAAGACTGCGAAGAAGTGGAGGTCCGTGAACTGTCTTTCTATGACCGCTTCGCCAGTGGAGGTGTGTCATGAGCAGCGCTCAACTCATGCGGATCCAGGAGCACCTGAGACATCTCAAACTCTACAAGATAAATGAACAGCTGGAGACCCGGCTGGAGGAGGCATCGAGGGATAATCTCTCCTACAGCGACTTTCTCGATCAGTTGTTCTGTGAAGAGGTTTCGGCCAAGAAGGAAAAGAATATCCTGATGCGCACCTCCATGGCGCGCTTCCCTTTCGTTAAAACACTCGAGAGCTTTGATTTTGCTTTTCAACCCTCGATTGACAAGAAACGGATAAAGGAGCTGGCAACCTGCCGGTTCATCAGCAATGGAGAAAACGTCATCCTGTTGGGGCCTCCCGGGGTAGGGAAAACTCACCTGGCCGTGGCTCTGGGTGTCAAGGCAGTATCTGAAGGGTATCGGACCCATTTCACCCAGGCAATGCCCCTGGTTGCATCCCTCACGAAGGCCTATGCGGAAAACCGGATCGAAGAACGGCTCAAACTCTACTGTCAGCCAAAGCTGCTCATCATCGACGAGATCGGATACATTCCCATTGATCGCCACGGAGCTCATCTTTTCTTCCAGTTGATTTCCAGGCGCTATGAGCGAGGCGCCCTGATTCTCACTTCAAACCGCAGCTTCAGTCAGTGGAATGAAATCTTCGGGGATACGGTCATCGCCACCGCCATTCTGGACCGAATCCTTCATCATTCAACCACTGTAAATATCAAGGGCAATTCCTACAGACTCAGAGAAAAGGTAAAGGCCGGGCTTCTCAAAAGCCCCGAACTCGAACAACCATGACGAGAAGGCGGGGGGGTAAAATTTCAATTACCACAAAGGGTAAATTTTCAATTTTCGTTGACACCAGGATTTCCGCCAGTGTCTCCTCGTTGCCCTCGATCAGTTCATCCCTCCACCGTTCGAGCTTCTGAAAGAGCCGCGCATCCTGTCCGCGGCCGTGAGCGATGGCCTCGAGGGCTTCCCGAATCGGTTCCGGATCGATGTCGCGCATGAGCACGCCGATGTACTGCATCTGGCGGCGGAGGGCCTCGCCCTTGCCGAGCGTCCCGGCATGGATCACGGCTTCGCGGAGGTCCGGGTCGATGTCCATCCGGTTGAGCCGGTCCGGTCCCAGCTTGACCAGCTGTTCTCCGAGAGACTGCAGGGCCAGCATCTCCCGTTTGATCTGCGATTTGCTTTTCGGTTCCATCAGGGGTCCGATCGTTTTCAGGCCGGGGGGCAGGGAAATGACTCCGCGGTGCGATGTCGGGGGGATGTCCGGAATCCTGCCGGAACGATCCGGGGGTCGCTTGCGGGAAGGGCGGATCACCCACAGGCTTGTCCCGGCGGATTCCGGTCGCCGATACTCCTGCCGGTACCGACATCGACAAAAACATGGTAGACTTTTCTTTAACAGTGAACCCTCATTTTGCGTCTGCAAACCCGCATGAAATATAGAGTTGTTCTTCAAAAAGTCGGTTTTTGTAGTGCCAACAACTCTGTAGATTTTTCTTGTTTTAAAAAGAAT